>Ga0207416_1000499_pt1 | contig 66498 bp, 54 predicted proteins | sample PaiPotPPM11metaG_FD_184107 | JGI IMG/M metagenome (GOLD analysis project Ga0207416, IMG submission 184107) | Iron sulfur acid spring bacterial and archeal communities from Banff, Canada, to study Microbial Dark Matter (Phase II) - Paint Pots PPM... ... | reverse complement strand
TGGTGGTCGTGGGCGCGCTGATGCGCAAACTCTTGCATCTTGCCTACGCAATACTCAAATCAGGGGCACCCTTCGACCCGCTCTACAGCTCGGCTAGCCGTTGACAATCAAAACGGTATCTACATTATCTATGGATGGCGCTCACGAGCCATTCGAGACCTTCCACGATGCGCGGGCCGTTTCGCTCGATGATGTCATCGGACGGCGGCCGCATAACTCGCCCGCTCTTCACCGCGCGGATGCTGCGCCACGGTTCCTGTTCCAGAACGTGCGGCCCTAACTGGACTGCTCGGCCGATGATGAGAACCTCAGGATCCATTGCAAGCACGGATTCGCTGCTCACATTCGGGTACGCTTGACGGATAGTTCCGGCCGTATTCACCCCTCCCGCGAGGGTAATCAGGTCGTTCAGAAAACTGAGCGAGCCCGCGGTGAAGCCGGGCAGATCTAAAAGGAAGAACACGCGCGGCCGATCGCTATAGCGAGCCGCTCTCTTGGCAACTGCCGCGATGCGCGAATGCATCGCCTTGGAGAGCTTGGCCGCCGCGGTCGACGTGGCGCACATCTGCCCAATGCGGTTAATGTCGGCAAAAATGTCGTCGATGTTGCGGTTGGGTAGGTACACCACATCGATATGCAAGCGAGATGCAATCGGGGCAGCCTCGCGCTCCTGATCGTGCAGCGCGATGACCTTTGTCGCGTGGAGCGCGCTGAGACGTTCGAGATCGACGTTAACCAGGTCGGCGATGTGCGGCAGCGATCGAGCTGCGGCCGGAAAGTCGTCATAGGTCGTGTCTGCCACGAGCTGCGGACCACAGTCCACCGCGTACGCAATTTCTGTGAGCGACGGTGCGAGCGTGACTATCCGTTGGGGTGGAGCAGCGGCATCCGCCGACGCGGCGAGCAGAGCCAACGCGCCCGCAACAGCCGCGGCGACCGCATGGCGCAAAACCACTAGCGGGTCGAGAGTCGCACGGAAAACGCTGATCCCACGATCGGATAGCCGAGCTGGTCTTCGGCGTTATGGTTATTGGCGATATTATCGACCCGCATCGTCAATACCAGACGCTGGTTGAGACTCTTCTTCACGTGCACACCCGTGACCAGGTATGGCGTCAACACGTGCGTGTTCGATTCATTTGCATACCTGCGCCCGACGTAGGTTGAGTCAATGCCATAGCTCCACGTTTCCCGATCGATCCAGGCCGAAAAGGCGCCTGCCGAAGTGGGACGGTAGAGCAATCGAATCGGCTGAGTATTTCCCGGCGTGATATCTGCCGCACGCAAGAAATCCGTATAGGCCACGTATGTATGCGCGAAGCTGCCAACGTGCGCAGTTACGCTCGCCTCGATGCCGCGTACGAGCGCTCGGCTAACGTTAAACGGGGCAACGTTGCCAAAGGCGTCGATCGGTACGTTCACGATGAGGTTCGTTGTGTCTTGACCAAAATATGCGAAAGTATATTCGCTTCGGGTGCTGTGGCCGCGCATGCCGATGTCGTAGGTCGTGCCGTATTCGGGCTGGAGCTTTGGTGAACCATATCCGGGAAAATATCGTTCGTCAAGGTTCGGCGTCCGAAATGCGCGCGCATAGTTGGCTCGCAGGTTCAGCGACTTCGTCAGCTCGACGACCGCACCCAATGAAGGAACCCTCACCGGCTGCGTTCCCTGGGAGCGTTGATTGCGCAGTCCGGCGCTCACCGTCAGTGGTGCGCCGGGAGCGTGAAGCTCGTCTTGGACGTACCACGCAGTCGACGCACTTTGCGCGGTGCACGAATCGAAGCTGGTTGCGCCTTGGCAGGGCTGCGGCTGTGGGGCATTTGGTGCGACGAGGGATTGGTCGAACGTCACTTCAGCGCCGGTCGTGTCATAGCCGGCGGTGAGAATGTGACTTCGTCCAAGTTCGAGTGTTGTACGCAATGATGCACTGCGTCCATCGCCGTTGGATTGATTGTCGTACGGAAAGCTCGGGGTCGTATCGAAGAAATGCAGGCGGCGGCCGTTGCTTGCTATTTGAAAATCGGCGTCGCCGTGAGCGAGCGGCAAATCGAAATCGAGATTCACGCGCTGATAGACGCGCTGCTGCCTGGCAAAGTCACTCGCGAAGAACACGCTTCCGGGCACGCCGACGCTCGACGTATCGTTGTGGAGCGAAGCGTTGGCAATCACGGCACCCAGATGCCCGCTGAGGGCGATCCCCATGTCGGTGGTCTTAGCGTCGGTGTTCGTGCGCACTCCGGCAGGATAGAGCGTATCGAAGGCTGGGTATGCGAAGCTGTTTCGTGCGGTCACCGCTTGGGCGTCGACACGCGCGAGCAAGTCTGGGCCGCCCAACGTAACGCCGAGCGCACGCATGAAAGCGCCTTGGTAGCCCACTTGCGCACTGAGATTGAGATTGCCGGCGCTCACCGGGTGTCTGGTGATGATGTTAATGACTCCGCCCATCGCAGCGCTTCCGTAGAGAGTCGATGCGCCGCCCGAGACGACTTCCACGTGATCGATGACGTTGACGGGCAACGACGAAAAGTCGAAGTCCCCTGTGTCCGCTTCGGTGGCGGGCTGGCCGTCAATGAGGACCAACGTCTGCAACGAGCTTGCGCCGCGCAGCGAGGCAGTTGCCAGCGACCCGTACGGACCGTATTGGAAGACAACTGAACCCGGTACAAAGCGTAGCGCATCCGCTGCGGTTAAGGCCCCGATCCGCTCCAAGTCAGCCGAAGTGATAATGTAGGTTTGGCGAGAGGTCGCGTCAACCGGTGTCGGGTGACGCTGCGCCGTGGTAACGACCGGCCCGAGTTGGCCTGGCGTGGGGGTCGGCGTGGGTGCTGCTGGTGGGGTTGCACCAAGCGCAGGGCTCGCGAACAGCACGGCGACCGATGCGAGGGTGATGCATAACGCGTTAAAGTGAAGCACGGCAGTTTTCTTTCTTATCATGAGAGAGACTCATGAGACATTAGCTTGGCAGGCAGATGAGATAACCAAGTTGCGGATGTCGATGGGTACCGACCGTTATTCCGAACGCGTCGGAAAGCGTCGCTGCCTCGAGCACTTCGTCTGGTGGTCCGATTTGCAGCGCGCCGTTGGCGATGAGCGCGACGTCATCGGCAAAGCGAGCGGCAAGTGTCAGGTCGTGAATCGCGGCTACGACCGTCACTCCAGACTCAGCGAGCGTCGCGAGCGTGTGTAAGATTTCGACCTGAAAACGCAGATCCAAATGTGTCGTCGGCTCGTCAACCAAGAGCACATCCGGCGCGGTTGCAAGCGCTGCTGCGATCCACGCCCGTTGCACCTCTCCTGCGCTCAAGCTTGTCATGGGATCGTCGGCGCGGTCCGCGATGTCTGCGCGCACGAGCGCGTCGCGGATGCATTGCTCTTCGCTCACCGAGAGCGACCACTGCCAAAAACGCCGGCGCGCCGAAAGCCCATAGCTCGCGAGGTCGAGCGGCGTGAGATCGCCCGGCGGATCGCCCGACGGGGCAATGAGCGCAACTCTTCCCGAGCGGATGAGCCGACCATGTGTCGGCTGCTGAGCCCCTCCTAAGACGCGCAGCAGTGAAGACTTGCCGCTGCCGTTGGGCCCGATGAGCGCAATAAAGCGCCCTCCGGTAAGGCTGATGTTGAGCCCTGAGAACACGTTGCGTGCTCCGTAGTTGATGCCCAAATCTTTGCCGCATAGCAGAGCCATGTTAGAGCTCCACCGGCCGGCGCGCGAGCATCACAAAAAATGGCACGCCGACAAACGCCAGCAGCACACCGAGCGGCACTTCAGCCGGGGCCATGACAGTCCGCGCGAGCAGATCCGCCGCCATGACAACGATCGCGCCACCCAGCGCACTGCCTGCGAGCAGCCAGCGCGCATCGCCGGACACCAGCTTGCGCACAACGTGCGGTACCATGAGGCCGACGAATCCAACGACTCCGCTCACCGCGACACAGGCCGCGGTGATGAGTGATGCGGTCGCTAAGATTCGCCAGCGAGTCGCGTCGAGGCGCAATCCAAAGCCTTGCGCTGCAACGTTGCCTAAGCGAAGCAGATTCACGGCATGCACTTGCGCGAATGCCGCTGCGCAACCGACACCAAGGTAGACGGCCATGAGTCCGAGATCGTTCCACCCCCGCCCGTTGATGCCACCAGCGAGCCACGCGAGGATGCCAAGATTGCCCCCATTGCCGCGCAGCAATATGAGCGTGACAAGCGCGCTGGCGAATGCCGACACGGCCACACCAGCGAGGACAAGACGGAGGTTGCCGGAGGGCGAATCACCGGCGCCAATCGCAGCGACTATCGCGGCACATATAATACCGCCGCCGAACGCGAGCGCTGGAATGAACGCGAACGTGACACCGAGCATGAACCCAGCTGCGGCCGCAAGCGCCGCACCAGCGGCGACGCCCGTGATATACGGATCGACCAGCGGGTTGCGGAAGAGCGCCTGCAGCAGAGCACCGGCAATCCCAAGCCCCGCACCGACGCCCATCGCCATCAGCACGCGTGGCAGGCGCAGGTCCCAGACAATTGTGTGGGTGGTGCTGCTTACGCTTGGGTGCACGAGGGTGCCCCACACGGCTCCGACCGGCACGTGCACGCTCCCGATAGAGAGTGCGACGAGGGCGACGAGCGGCACGACGAGCGCAAGCAATGCAAGTCGAGCTGTGCGCAGGTAATGAGGCACGTGATGGAGGCGCGGCACTTGCAATTGCGGCGAGCGAGCTGTCGCCTGCGATGCCGTAGCACCTAAGATGCCGCTAGAACGTATCACTGACCCGTCACCTCTTTGACGCGAAGAGGTATGAGCACGTAACGGCGGTCAGGTCTCCTGGCTCTCGGATCAATGCCTCTTGCCGGCGCCTTCCCTGCCGTCTCCCGGAAGGTGGCGTTTCGGCGGCTCCCCGATCACAGTGGCGCGACCGCGCCGGATTTTCACCGGCTTCCCTGGCGCCCAGCCGTCAACGGGTTGCGCTTTCGAAACAGATGTCGATGCGACCTGCTCCCTGCTATGGGACTCACCGGCCCTCATAGAGAAACGCGCGCGCATGCAATACTACGAACCGAATTTCGTCGACGAGGCACTCGTGCTCTTGGAAAGGTTCGGTTCGCGGGCACGCATGCTCGCCGGTGGCACGCGTCTTGGTCCGCTCGTGCGCCAGGGCGGTGCTGATATTCATGCGATCATCAATTTGAAACGCATTGAGGAAATGGCCACGATCGTCAAAACGGGAGCGACACTGCATATTGGAGCGCTTGCCACTGCAGCTCAGTTGCGCCGGCACCCTGCGGTTCGCGAGCACGCGCCGCTGCTTGCGGACGCTGCCGCGAGCATGGGAGCGCGGCAATTGCAAACCCTGGCCACCCTGGGCGGCAATATATGTTCTGGCGACCCCGCATCGGATCTGTCGGTGGCACTTTTGGCTTGCAACGCCATCTGCCAGATCGTTACGCCAAACGAGGGTGCAGCGTCATTTCTCATCGAGGAAGTACTTTCAAGAGTGCCGCCCGGTCTCACGCCGCGCGAGCTGCTCACCGAAATTGAAATCCCACTCGGTCCGTATCGTTTTTCATACCAGAAGATGACGACGCGGCGCGCGTTTGAGATGGCGCTCGTATCCGTGGCCTTGCGATGCCGCATGGAGGGCGATATCGTAGCCGAAGCACGCATCGGTCTCGCCGGAGCTGCACAGACGACAATTCGAGCCGTCAGCGCTGAGAGAGCGCTCGCCGGAAAGCGCATCAACACATCGGTAGCCCGTAATACCGCCCGTATCGCCGCTGATGCGGACGCCACCCCGCAGAGCGACTCACGGGCAAGCGATACGTATCGTAGAGCCCTGGTCGCGGTCCTCACCGAACGCGCGGTGTTAGGTTGCGGCCAACCGTCGGTCACTCGCCCGACCATAGGTAATGGCGGTCTGTGATGCAATCGATCCGATTAGCCGTTAACGGTCAGCCGCACGACGTTATGGTGAAGCCCGAGGAGTCGCTCCTCCAGCTCATTCGCCACAAGCTCGGCCTCAAAGGCACAAAAGAGGGCTGCAGCACCGGTTATTGCGGTGCCTGCACGGTCCTCGTCGATGGCGCACCCGTTAACTCGTGTCTTTTTTTTGCAGTGGATGCTGACCGCCGCGAGATAACGACAATTGAAGGACTCGCTGCGGACGGCGACGCCTTGCATCCGCTGCAACGTGCGTTCGTCGACGCAGGTGGACTTCAGTGCGGGTTCTGCACGCCGGGCGTGATTATGTCAGCGGCTGCGTTGCTCGCCGAGAATCCATCGCCGACCGAGAGCGACGTGCGCTCGAGTCTTTCGGGCAACATTTGCCGCTGCACAGGCTATCAATCGATCGTGAACGCGGTGCTCACGGCTGCTGAAGAATTACGCGCGCAAGGGCGGGCAGGTGAGCGGACGGGTAGCACCGCGCGGTTACGGTCGCGCGCATGAGCGTCATCGGAACAAAGCAGCCTCGGGTAGACGCGACCGTCAAGGTGCGCGGCGCTGCGAGATATGTTGCAGACCTCGACCTTGAGGGGGCGCTCGTTGGCGTCATCCTACGATCTCCCCATCAGTTTGCCCGCGTGAAGCGCATCGATGTCGGCCACGCATCGCGGCGGCCCGGCGTTGCTGCCATTGCTTACAGCGGCACGGTACCGCACAAGCCGATGGACTTCGGAATCAAGGACCAGCACCTGTTCCCGATCGACTACGTTCGTTACATGGGCGAACCTGTTGCCGCAATCGCCGCCGACACAGAAGAGCACGCTCGTGCCGCAGCAGCCGCTATTGAAGTCGAGTACGAGCCGCTCACTCCTGTCACGAGCATCGAACAGGCACTGTCTCCAGATGCACCACTCGTGCACCCAGATTGGAAGAACTACACGCGAAGTGAAAGCCGCGTGTTGCGCGGCAACATCTGTGGTTACAATCGTATTCGCCGTGGCGACGTTGATGCGGCACTGCGCAAAGCGCATGCCGTGGTCGAGTCGCGCTTTTCATTCTCACCGGGCATTCCCGGGTACCTCGAACCGCGCGCTGCTGTAGCGCACCGGGAGCGCGATGGCACGCTTACAGTTTTTTGCGGATCTCAGACCCCGTACTCAAACCATGCAGACTTCTGCGCGTTCTTCGAGCTCCCGGAGGAGCGCGTTCGTTTTATCAATCAGTTCGTCGGCGGGGGGTTCGGGGGCAAGCTGCTCATGGCAACAGAGTGGTATGCCGCTGCACTCGCGTTGCAATGCGATCAGCCGGTGCGAATGGTGTGGTCGCGTCACCAAGATGGCCTTAATGTATTTCCGCGACACGGCGGCACGGCAGTTTTTCGGAGCGGCGTGGCAAAGGACGGCACGCTCCTTGCCATGCGCGCGTCTTTTGCATTCGATACCGGCGCCTATATCGGCTGGGGCGGCGGTACGGCACAAACCGCTACCATGCTTGCATCCGCGCCATACCGCATACACAATGTCGACCTTGAGGGCACGCTCGTTTACACGAACAAGCAAGTCGCAGGGCCTGTGCGAGCCCCCGGTGGGCCTCAAGCGATCTTCGCCAAGGAGCTGCACGTTGACGAGATCGCGCGCGCGGTGGGAATCGATCCTCTCGAGCTGCGACTTCGTAACGCCTGGGAAGAGGGCGACGTCACAGCAACCGGCCAGAAGCTGACGTCCGTCAGCGCTAAGGAAACGCTGCGCCGTGCGGCCGAGGCGATCGGCTGGGGAACGGATTTAAAAAAGAATCGTGGCCGAGGATTGAGCTGCGGCTGGTGGTTTAGCTCGTGCGGGCGCTCCGAAGCTAAAGTCGAAGTGCGAGCGGATGGGTCTGTGCATCTCTACACGGGCAACCCTGAAGTTGGCAATGGCTCCGCAGTGGGCTCCCTGCCGATCATCGTCGCCGATCGATTAGGAATAGATCCTTCCGAGGTGCAGCTCACGCTTGCCGACACCGCGACGCGCACATATGACGAGGGTGTCGGCGGCAGCGGTTCGACATTTTCAGCCGGGCAGGCAGCACACGCAGCGGCAAACAGCGTGCGAGAAAAACTGATAGCTAAGGCGGAAGACCTTCTCGAAGCGAGCCGTGAGGACATCGAACTCGTGCATGGCCGCGCAGTAGTTCGCGGTGCACCGGATCATGGGGTCTCATTCGCGGAACTCGCGTCCGCCAGCGGCGATCTCATTCGCGGCGACGGCAAAGCTACGGAAGTCGCCGAGCCGGAGTTCGACACGAAACTCGTTGAGACGCACGGCTTCGCGAGTTGGATGGCTCCTTCGTTCACGACAAGCGCCGCTGAAGTCGAAGTAGATAGCGAGACTGGTCGCGTCAACGTGCTGCGTATCGTGACCGCACAAGACGTCGGCTTTGCCATCAATCCGAACGGCATCATCGGGCAGATGGAAGGCGGCGCAGTCCAGGCGCTCGGCTTTGCGCTTACCGAGGAGCTGCAGTTCGGCGAACACGGAATCATCAACACCGGATTTCACGACTACCTGCTGCCCACCGCGGTCGACGCGCCGAGCATCGAGGCAATCATCATTGAGACGCCGTCGAAGGAGGGCCCGTTCGGCATGAAAGGCGTTGGCGAGCCGCCCGTGACAACGCCTGCCGGCGCAATCGGCAATGCGATACGCGACGCAAGCGGCGCCGTTCCGCACACGACGCCCATGACACCCGAGCGGGTCTGGCAAGCTATCCAAGACGCAAAGCAATCAGGGCGATAGCGTATACTCTTCGCGATCCAAATAAACGCCATCGCAGGGCGCTCCGTCGCAACGAGCAGGTGCGAACCTCGACCTGCGCATGCTCAAGACTTCGGCGGCGTCTATATCTGCGTCGCCCGAGGAAACGAGCACTCGCACCGATTTGACGCTCCCAGTACTTGCGAGATCCACTGCCACGGCGACGACGCCTTCAGCGCGCCTTTCGATTGCGCGCTTCGGATAATCCACCGGATACTGGCGCAACAATCGCGGCGATCGATATGATGCGGTATGAGGTCCCGAGACGTAGCCGAGATTGGCGGCCGAAGCGTTGTCGAGGGCAAGAATCTTGCGTACCCGCCCATCACGCAACTCCAGCACGACGAGACCGCCTTGGACGCGCCACGCAGTTACGCTGTTTTCAGGTTCAGGCTGCCACACCGCGCCGCTCGATTTCATTCGTGCCGCAGCACTGCTTGACGGCTGTTCCAGCACGGGAAACTCTTTGGGTTGAACGAGTTTTGACGGCGTGCCATTCACTTCTTCCGGACGACTAACGAGAACTTGACGCACTGTAAGTGTGTTATCCACCAGAATATCGACATCGAGGCCGTCCGCGTCGAACCAGCGCCACTCGTGACCGTCGTCGGCAGTTTGCACGAGACCGGGTGCGCCGAACGCGTGCGTGAGCGCTTCGACCGGCGCTCCGATCGTGGCTCCGCCAAGCGTGAGGGCATGATCAGCGCGCACGGTCTGCGCCATAACGATGCACACCACCACAGCGAACGTAGCGGTCGACCTTGTGTCGACCGTCGCCTTTAATTTCACTCTTCCAACCCGGCTAACAAATCGTGTTCGCGCGCCCAGTATGGGGGCGTGCCGAATCCCGTCGCGGTCGCGCTCAGACGCGCGCGCGAGAGCCCGTACGCGAGGGCGCGTTTTTCTTCATCTAAGTACATAGCTTTCGCGCCGAACTTTGAGTAGTACCAAGCAAACTTGGCTGTCTGTGTGGCGCCGCCCGCAATGTTTTCACGCACGATCAGCCCGTACGTGCGTGAGAATGCCATTGCGTGCGATGTGTAAATGCGTGGAAAGCGCTCGTGCGCCACGCCCGCGACAAAAACATGGTCGAAATGCAAACCTTTGACGGCAACGATGCTCTCGGTCACGACTGCGCCTGGGATCCGAGGAGCCCGCGGTAAAGCGATAACACCGTCTTCAATGAGACGGGCGATCGAGCTAAAGTCCTCCGCTCCGCATAGCGCAGATGCTTGGGTAACTGCGACGCTCACTCGTGCGAGATCTTCTCGAAGCCGCTCGCGCTCGTAGATCGGCGCGGCGTGCCACCGGTCTCGAAACCCGGCAGCGCCGGCGAGATACGCGAGCCGCTCGACTGGCGAAAGGCTGCAACACTGCGTGCGCCAGGTCGCGAGCTCCGTGCGCAGCGACGCGAGCACGGCACGGGTGGGCTCCGGTAGAGCGCTGTCAGCGTAACCCCCGTGGAAATTGCGGGCGAGCGTGCCCGCCTTTGGACTTGTTTTCGCACGGGGACCGTCCACTACCCCAACGTCAAGCGTCATCTGCATTCGTTCGGCAGGCTCGCGGCACAACGTCCAAACGCTCGCATCGGAGAGCCCGGCGACGGGCGACGACAAGACGCGCAGCACATGCTCCGCATCTAAAGGATCGTCAACGACTGCGCAGAGCGCGAGCAAGTCTGCGATCTGGTCCTCACGCTCCAAGGTTGTGCTCGGCTTCGATGCTGGAACCCCTCGCTCGCGCAAATGCTGTGCGTACAGTGCCGCGGCGCCGTCTGTTCGCGTCAGAACAGCGATGCTTTCCGGTGCCGCGCCCTGTGCAAGCAGATTGCGGATCTGTTCTGCCAGCCAATCTCCCTCGTGCGATTCATCAGTGAAGCGCTGCACGACGCGGCCGGCGGGCGCAGCAATCGGCGCAAGTTCGATGCGCGCTGCTCCGGTGAAACCCGAGACCGCGGAGCGGCGCCCTTCGAAACCGTCGATTGCCGCCGCTTCATTCCCCGCGATCACAACGCCAAAGGCTCGATGCCGTCGCAACGCGTGCACCACGCTCGTTAACCCGGGTTCGGCGTCGTCAGCGTCATCGACGATGAACGCGTCGATGCGCGAAGCAATAGAGCGTGCCGCACGTTCGTCTTCGGATAACCAGCGAACCCCAGCGTCAATAATATCTTCCGGTGATCGAACACCGGCGCTGCGTGCGGCTGCTCGGTACTCGCGATAGAGCTGTGCGAGGATCAACCCGGTGTCGCGCTCAGCTCTGCGCTGTGCCGCGAGGGTTTCACCGGATGCTTGCAATGCAAGGCGGCCACGTCCACTTGCACGCTTGCGAACGAGCGGATCGTTCACGAGTACCAACGCGCGCTCGACGCGCTCTCCGTAAAAAGCTGCAAGCCCTGCAGCGCAGCCTTCCTCAAACTCCTCAGGCGTGACTCGCGCTCGCTGCAGCAGCGTAAAGAGCGAGGCCGCTTCTTCGAGAAAAACTTCGGGCTTGCTCAAGTGCGGCAAGTCGAGATTGATATCGGCGCGCGCGAACATCGGCCAGGTCATGTCAAGTAGACCTTTTGCCGCCTGCGAGAGGATGTGTAACGCGACACGTTTGCCGCCAATCTCGATCTGCGGCGCAGCCCACGCAGCCAGATACGAGCTGCAGAGCCACCGTGCCACATGTTCTGCGAGCGTCGCGATGCGGTATGGTTGCGTGTCTTCGCCCTCCCGGCGCAAAAGGGTCAACGCTTCATTAAATGCTTGGCGCCCGGATTCGTGGGAACAGACGATAAGCGGCTCTCCACCGCCCGCGCGGCAAGCGATCGCGCGCGCAGCGAGCGCCGTCGTCTTGCCTGAGCCGACCGGGCCGGTCACTACGGTCAGTGCGTCCGTGGTCTCGACCGTCCGTTGCTGGGTTGCCGTGAGCGCCACCCGGGGCGGGGCGAGCTCAGCGCGCAAAGATCCGCTCCTCGTCAGCCGGACGTTCGCGACACGAGATCGCATACGCGCAGAAGTTGCACGGCGGATCCTCCCCCGCCGGAAAGTGCTCGACACCCTGCTTCGTCAAGAGATCGCAGCGCGCAATCAAGGCGGCGAGAGACGCCTCGAGATCGGCCCGCGAGCAGGTCGCGCGCAGCACGCCGTCATGCGCATGTTGCTCGACGATCGGTTTGGCTCCGTCCTCCACAATGTCGAGCGCAAGAATCCATGCATCCTCCCGAGGATCACGAATGGAGACGAGCGCGATCCTCGCGATCTCATCGCCTTCTGCGCGGCGCATGGCATAATACAATGCAAGTTGCGCTTCGTCGCCGCGGCGCACTTTTTCGAGATATCCGGCGGCGTCAGCATCGACACGACCGGTCTTGTAGTCAAAAATGGTTACAGGGCCGCCGCCGAGTGGGCGATCGATCCGATCGATAAAACCGACAAAATCGTATTCGCCGAAGCGCCCACGCTGCAAGAGCTCAACATGGAGAACCTCCATCGGCGCTCGCGACGACTCCTGGACAAGCCAGCGAACATATTGCTCTGCCATCCGCCGCGCACGCATTCTCGACACCTCGTACTCGAGTTGTGAGAAAAACTCCGAACGCGCTCTGCCAAACGCCGCATCCAGATCTTGCAGGAAGCGTTCGAGAATAATAGCGGGATCGTGGCGGCTTGGCACGCGGACCTGGCGATGGAGCGCCTCCAGTGCCTCATGCACCACTTTGCCATACGCTGCGTGCAGCGATCCGGGATCTTCTAAAACTTCGCAGAGATACTCGTAGAACCAGCGGCGCGGGCACTTCACATATGCATTGAGGCGCGAGGCCGAAAACGTCATCGCCGGCACCTTCATTAGCGACGCTGTTTCAGCAAGCGGCCACGCTCGCCGTGATTCCGATTTTCCATTGTCAAGGCCAAACTCGGCAACCGCATTTGAAAGAGAAGCGTCGACGACAACGCACGCGAGGCCTGCGCCTCCTGACCTTTCACGAGCATCGAGGGAGATGTCCAACGCTGCTGCAAACGTCTCCCACTCTACTGCCATGGCTGACCCATCCGCAAAATCGAGCCTCCTTGTGACGGTTGCGTCTTCGAATACCCCTGCGCAAAGCTCGAGCTTTTCGTCGATGCGAGTCGTACGCACGCCTTCGAGTACATTTGCAATACGCGAGCCTGAGAGGGTCAGCTCAGGCGTCGCAGCCCAGACACGATCGACGCTCTGCGCCGCGATGACCAGATGCGCATATTCGGGGTCGTTCTTTTTCTCTTGATTGGCGCCGGCGCGCAATTGAACGTGCGAATCGACAGCGCGCACAGCGGCAACCAATGACGGATGAGCTGCTTCGCCCTCCTGCAGAGCGGCATCCAAGGCAGCAAGCGCAGCGAGCGCCGCTTCTTTTGCAGCAATACCAGGCAGTGCAGTCACTGCGGCGGCGAGCGTGTCTCGCACCGGCCTTGTAACCGAATCCGCACTCACCGATGCCATCGCAAAGCGCAGCTGGGCGGGATCGATACCATACGGCGCACCACAGAGCGCCGGGATCAGGTGCCGGGCGTCATCGGCATAGGCAGCGATCAGCAGCCTGCTAACGACTCCGGCAACCGAACCATTGCGATCGTTGTGGCGCGCCTGACTATCCATTCCGCTCAAAGCCTCGAGCAGTCGGCGAGGAACGCGGACGCGCGTCGCACCTGCGAGCCGCAGCGCCTCGAATGCTGCGCTCAAGGTCGGGCAATGAATGGGCTTCTCAGTCTTCGGAGCATTTGAGGAGCCTTTGGGATGAAATCCCGCAGCGCGTAAGGCAAGCCGCGCAGTGTAGAGGATGCGGGAAACGAAGCTTACCGCAGGGCTTTCTTCGGCAGCCGCCCGTGCGAGAGTCAGATCAGAAACATCGAAACTATCGGCAACCGCGGCGAGCTGGCAGAGATCGTCCACAAACGTGGGGCCGCAGGAATCACGAAGACGGCGCGCACGCTCGTCGCTGCCCGCTGCTTTGAAAAGTGCCTCAAAAATTGCCGCCCGACGCGCGGGGGCGATTGGCAGTTCTTGCGCAGCGGCGAAGCTCATCTGCGCACTATTTCTATGACGTTGCGCTCTGCGCCTCGAGTTGAGCTAAACTTGCTTCGACGCGCTCGATCATGAGAGCGAGCAATATCGACATGTCACCTGCATCTGCTTCCCTCAGCCCGTCATAGTACAGGGTCGCGTCTTCAAGCCGGACGATCGCCGGAGGATAGTTAGCGGAATACAAAATCAAGTTTGACAACAAGCGCCCCACACGGCCGTTGCCATCAAGGAACGGCGATATCGTAAGAATCTTGGCTTGGGCGGCGGTCGCGCGGGCAACTGGGTCCGCAGTGCTTTCCTCGAGCCACTCGGTGAATTCACGCAACAGCGCGGGGACGAGCACGCTTTCGGGCGGCAAATAGTCGCGACCCACGAGGCGAGTGTCGATGCGCCGGTACAGGCCCGCATTTTCGTCGTCGATGGACGCGAACAACAGCGCATGCAGCTCGCGAATCCCGTGCTCCGTGAGCGGGGCAGGTGACAACGCGAGAACTTCAGCGCGGTCGAGCGCGCGGTTAAGGTTAACGGCTTCGAGATGCTCGCGCAGGCTGAGCTGTCCAACTGTTGTGCCGCGCAGGAGCAGTTCTTCTGTCTGGTCGCGATTGAGCCGGTTGCCGCGCACCGCATTGGAGTGGTAGATTTCGTCAACGCGCATGGCGTGACGGCACGCGGCGCGCGCCGTCGCCGCCGGCGGCGATGACGCAAACCGCATGGCGCGCTCGTGAAGGCTGACGAGCCGCTCATCGAGGCTTGGCTCGAAGCGCAGTCCCGTCGCATCCTCTAAAATGCGCGCTGGACGATCCAAACCAAAGCGCGCAAGATCCAGCTCTTGCTCTCGTAGCCACTCGAGCGCGAGTGCTTCCAGACGCCGCTGGCGATACGCGAGCCATGACCGGCGCGCCCGGGGATACGCGCTGAGGACCTGTAGAAATCTCGCGGTCGACATCGAGCCGGCGGTCGCCGAGCGCAATTTCTCAGCCAATGCCGGATCGGCGAGCGTGGCAATGAAGTCCATCGTGATCTGATGGGCGTCTTCGTGGGAGAGCGGGCGGATCAGGAACGCATCTGTACGCGATGACACCCTGGCGGATTGCGGGTCATCTGCGGCGTAGGGGACAACCCGTCCGGACGAGGCGACAAAAAAATAGCGGAATTGTCCGCTACGGTCGTCCAGGGCGTCAGTTAGCTCTTCAAGTATGAGGTTGCGCACAAATTTGGCTTGGGATTGGGCGGGGACGCATCATATTAACACCCATCGGATGCGATGGACGCTCTGGTCGTTCTGGGGGCTGGCAGGCTAAGCCTCGTTTGGAGCCGTAGCGTGCGTGCCCTAGCTCATATTCTTCTGTACCGATAAGGTCCGGCGAGGGGCACCCGATAATTTATGCGTTGGACTCTCGTTTGTAGCGCCGTTTTTGCATTGCCCCATGGGCGCTTGTGCCAGTAGTCACAAAGCAGTGCAATGCCAGGTTTGGTGAGCTGAAAGCTGATGTTCCCGCTGTTTTTGGGTGTAACAATCGCCGGAGCGGTTAGGTCATATCACTTAGAGCCGGTGTCGAATAATCTCGACGTCGAGCTGATGACCAAGGTCGCGAATGGAGACGGCGAAGCCTTTGCGGAGTTAGTCAAACGATACACCCGAATGCTCTACAACGTAGCGTATCGCTACAATGCCTCATCGGCCGAGGATCTGGTCCAGGAGACCTTCCTTCGGGCCTTTCAGCATGCCAAGACGTTCTCGGGGCGCAGCAAAGTCTCGTCCTGGCTCTATCGCATATGCGTGAACGTTTGTCTGACACACCAGAGTCGCGCCGGAAGTCCAACTACCGACATCGACGACGTGAACGAAGCCGAGCTGCTTGTTCGCGAAGACGAGCGACCGGAGGTTATGGCGCAACGTGGCGAGACCTTCAGGGCACTGGAAGATGGATTGAGAGCGCTGCCGAGCCAACAACGAATGGTTTTTATTCTGAGGGAATTACAGGGACTGTCGTACGGGGAAATCGCCGACGTTCTGGGCATGAACGAGCAAGCCGCACGAACCAATCTGTGCCGCGCCAAGCGCCGGCTGCAGACGTGGCTCGATCCGCTTTTGGTGTAAGAGGATAGACGTGACGATGGAATGCTCTGAAGCCCTCGATCTCCTCTACGAATCTTTTGATGCGCAGATAACCCCTGCGCAGCAGTCGCTGCTTAACGGTCACCGCCGCACCTGCTTCGCATGTGCAGGCACGCTCGCAAAGGCACAGCGCTTCCAAGATTTGATTCACCGTGTTCCGCAGCTCTCCGTGCCACGTGGCCTCGAGTCACGCATCCTTGAGCACGTTCTTCAAAAAAACGCGCAGAGCCTCACTCGCCCTGCGAAGGTCGCACGCCCCGCGTTTTCGTGGCGCGCTGCGCTGCGGCCGGCGTACGCGCTTGGCGGCGTCATGGCCGCTGGGTTCGCAGTCTTCTTCATCGCGCACAGCATGTTGAGCAATAATTTCCACCGCCCGGCAGACGAGACAGTTACTGCCTCGGTGCAGGGCACGCTCCAGGCCACAACACCCAACAACCAAAGCCGAGAGGTGGTCGAAGGCGATACACCGATTACGACCGGCGAAGTCCTTCGATCCGAAGGCTCGCAGGCAATCGTGGCAATCACCCCGCACCTCGCGCTGACGCTCCAAGGCGGCGCCGAAGTGCAGGTGAGCCGGCTCCACTTCGACCTTGCTAAGGGCACCGCCGACGCAATTTTCTTGAAGTTGCGTCACGGGACGCTGCGCGTCAATGAGATCCTCCATCGCGATGCGTCTCCCGTCCACGTCGCAACATCGCAAGCAACATTCGTGCCGACAGGGACGACGTTTGCAGTTACCGCCAGGTTTGGTGCAACCGACCTTGCAGTCACGAAAGGCAGCGTTGCGGTGCACATGCCGGGCCGCAGCTTCAGCATACTGGCTGGCCACGGCGCGCACATCACGCCGTTTAAGGTTGTGCGAGTGACACTACCCGTCGCTCATCCAAAAGTGCACACCAAGTAAACCAGTGTAGGACGCGGTAGTCGCGTCTTGTCGCACATGAAGGGGCCGGCACACGCGGGCCTCTTGTGTTTATGCTACTATTTTTTTGGCTACTGTTGGAACGTCGATGACCGCGAGACGGTGACGGCCGACGCAGGCACACCTATTCTCGCAAGCGCATCGCGCACGAGCCGATCGTCTTGCATCAGGGCGTCGATTGCTGCTTCAGGCCGGCGCGCGTTGGCCCCGATGCTAATTTCAATGATCTTTGGCGCTCCTTGCGTGCCCCAACGCGGTGTGATCTGTGGAGAGCCAAGGCCATAAACTGCAATCGCCTGCGGCACGTCGCTTTGTTGCGTTGGTGATCCAAGTCTAAACGTAACGTACAATGTCACCGGCTGGCTTGAGGACACGCGTACACCGTGAGGCGGTGTATTTCCCTTGAGCACCGTAGGAGGTCCGGCACCGTTCAAGACTTCCTGGATTGACAAGACAGGTCCAAGGCTGACGTGCTCTCTGGCTGCGATAGCCCCCGCCTTGCGATGCGCATCATCGAGCGCCAAAACATAAACATCAATCTCGGCTACGATTGTCTGCGGGGGTCCTTGATAGTCCGGAGTCGTCGAAATGCTGATGCTTCCGGAGCCGTGCTGGTTGCCGCTGGCCAAGTCTTGCCGAAGTTCGTTGGCAACTCGTTCAACTTGTTCTTGCGCGACGCGCACTACCATGGTTTCACTAGCGTTGGGACCCGGATAATAGGTTGGCTGACGATACCCGCAGGCAACGCAGACGAGTCCGAGCGCTACAAGGCACGGTAGGAAAGACGCTCGCATGAAGCTTTTGTTAACGCACTCTACGCCTCTCTCCCGCTTGCTTGCTAGAATCCTAAAGCAGCGCCGTCGCCGCGCGGATCTGCGCCCCCGATGAGTACGCCTTCTTTCCGTTCGACCACGATCGCGCCAGCGTGACCCATTGACTCATCCCAATCGTCACACACGTCGACATTGTGGCCGCGCGCTCGCAACCCGGCGATGCACGCTTGACCGATGCGAGCTTCGACGTGCACGAGAGCCGGTTGGTCCGCTGCATCTTTGCCCCAGCGCCAGCGTGGTGCTTCAATCGCGGTTTGTGGGTCCACATTGTCGAGAGCAATGCGCGTCGCGAGCTGCAGCGCGGTTTGCGGTTGCCCTTCTCCACCCATGGATCCGTAGACCAGCCATGGTTTGGCATCACGCATCAGCATGCACGGCATGAGCGTATGGAACGGTCGCCTTCCCGGTACAAGCGAGCGCAGGCGGCCTGACGTTAACTCGAATGCCATTCCGCGATTTTGGAGCGGCATGCCAAGCTCCGGCACTGCGATCCCAGCTCCGAACGAATAAAAAAGCGACTGAATGAACGACACTGCGTTACCGGCCGCATCGACGCACGCAAAGTATGCTGTGTCACCCGAACCTATCCGAGGCAGCGATTCGGGCAGAACGTTGTTAGGGTCGATCAGCTCCGCGAGTTCGACCGCGTGCTCTAATGAAAGTAAAGCTTGCCACGAGTTTGGCTCTCGCGGGTCTCCGACATGCAGATCGCGATCCGCATAGGCGAGCCGTATCGCCTCGATACCGGCGTGCGTCCGGGCAGGGCTCAGATCGTCGAGACCCGGCGAGCGGACAGAGAATGCCTCATACGTTTGCTGCGCGATGAGCGCGGCGATGCCTTGAGAGTTTGGCGGAACCGTCAATGAGTCGAAGCCGTAGAACTTGCCGGCTGCGGGCGTCGTGAAGAAACCGCGGTGCGCTGCAAAATCCTCGGCACGCAGCGGACTGTTGACGCGCCGGCAATAGCGCTCAATTGCAACTGCGCCTTCGCCCTCGTAAAACCAGCCGCGGCCGTGAGTAGCAATAGCACCCAACGCGGCACCGAGCCTCGGATTCTTGAACAGGTCGCCGCGCTGCCACGGACCGTGCTCGACAAAAAGCGCCGCTGCGCCCTCATCGGCCGCAAGGACATCGCGCAGCCGTGCGGCTGCTCCGACAAAACTGCGGGCAGCCGGAGCGCCGTTGTGCGCATACGCTATCGCTGGAGCGAGAATGCGCTCCATGCTGAGCGAGCCGAAGCGGTCGTGCAGCGCGAACCAAGCATCGATTGTGCCTGGCACCGTTAATGCGGCCGACCCACCACGCTCGGGAATTTCCTCGAGGCCAAGGCCGTGGTAGTGTTCCAGACTTGCGATCTTCGCGGCTGCGCCCGATCCGTTGTAGCCATGGACTGCTCCGGCTCTTGCATCGTAGTAAAGGAAGAAAACGTCACCGCCGATGCCGGTCATGTGCGGGTAAACCACCGCAAGCGTCGCGGCCACGCCGACGATCGCATCGGCTGCGTTACCTCCCCCTTCGAGAATGGAAAGACCCGCTTGCGCCGCGAGCGCGTGGGGAGCCGTGACCATTCCGCTGCACGCGCGTGCCGGTGGTCGCATGCCACTGGGCTCAAACATCAGGTGGGACCAGGTACGATGATAGTAGGCCGATTCCCAATCGTTGCTTCCTCGTCAAACGCGGTGCCCTCCAAGCGCAAAAACTCTTCCAGGCTCACAATGCGTTCTCGGCGCACGTATGCGTGATGCCGGGCGACGATGGCGGCTGCAACGTCGGCCGTTGATCGATCGCCAAATGTTACGGGCCACGCCGGATACATGAAAGCCGGTGCGACCGGGAGAGCGCGTAAGGCTAGCGGCAAGCCAATCGCAAGTGGCGTGGAGCTCGCTTCAAGCGGCATGACGTCAATTGTACGACCATCGTCCGGCAGCGCAGCGCGACAGCGCGCGAATCCGCCCGACCAGTGCTCGAGGACGTAGAGCCGCATGCTCGCATCTTGCCACTCTTCCAAAAGATCGCGCCACTCGGGTACCACGATAGGGCCTCGCTCGGCAAGATATTCCTGGGCTGCGGTCTGCCGATTTCCGATCGCGCGGAAATCGAAGATTGCGTAGTCAAGTACGCGAGCAGCGCGAGTCCGGTTGAGCGGCGGCCGCCAGAAGCCAAAACGTTCGGATGCGATGGCTTCCAGCTTTGCACCGCCTCGCTGAGTCGCGTATCGTCCAAGCTCGCGCAGCAGGGGCAACCCATAGGCGCTGAGCTCTCGCGCAAACTCGGCGCGCGTCTCTTCCATGCCAAGGCAACAGCGCTTGTACTTCTTTCCGCTCCCGCACGGGCACTCGTCGTTGCGACCTGGTCGTGTCATGGCGGTCGCTTCACTACGCGGCGCATGATTTTCCCGCCTCAGCGCTCCGATAATTCATAGGTGGAGATGAAGACCTGGATAACGAGGTGGCCGACCTTGCTGCGCGTCTGCGCGACGGCGGCTTTCTGTCTCGGCATCATACTTCCGCAGAGCAACGCCGCGCGAGGGTCTGCCTCGTTTAACAGGCTGACAATGGTTCCGTTGCACCTAGGCGATCGCATCGCCGAGCACGCCTCTCTTGAGGACCAAGTCGAGTGGAAGTTGCCAGAAAAAAGACTCGAGCGTTTTCGAAAGGCCGGCGTTATCATTAAAGAGGACCGGCGCATAACGATCGCCGCTGACGCCTTGGTCGTATCGGCTCGAGCGTCGCTGACTTCACTGCAAACGCACGAGCGCATTTCTTCTTTTGACGTGCCGCGCAATCGATTGACAGTTACTGAAGAGTCGTTTCCGAGTTCATTGACGGCCGACAATGTGCAGCGGGCTACGAACCAACTCAGCGAGGCTGAGGCTGCCATGGTCGGCTTTCCCATAACACCGACCAGACCTGGCTCGATTGGTCAGCATTGGCGCACTCACCTCACGGTCGTCACGACATTGGGAAGCGGATCTATTACCTTCAATCATGTCATTTCGAGCTTGGACAACGGCCGAGTAGAAATTAGAGTCGACGGTCGAGGCGTCATTACCGGCATGGAATATCATTTGCCCAAGCTGCTTCCGGGCTCAATCCGGCTGACCGGCAGCGCATGGTACGATCCAGCGTCAGGCCTCGTCATGCAAGAAAGCTATCTCATTCATAACCAACTTCTGAAGCCAGCCGAAGGCGAACAGATCGGGTTCGATGAGCGGCTAACCGTGGACTCCACAACCCGCAAGCTTGGACCCAAAAGACGCTGACCGCTCTCACGGGCCTGCGAAGAAAATCTGAAAGTTCCGAAACCACAGCGATCCTTGCTCGCGAGCGTTGGCTGCACGTTCGACGACGTATAGTCGAGTCCACACAATCGGCCACGCAGCTTGAGGGGGAACCGCAACGCGGATCGTCTTCCACCCCCGCCAGTTAACATGACGCGCTAGAGTGAGGCTCTCATCGTTGCCGTCCGCATTACGATATCCGCCTCGCAGCCACTCACCGTTCCCATCGCCGAAGATGTCGACGGCCACAGCCAACGGCTGACCTGGAAGTGTCAGCTCCGTCTGAGCGTACGCAGCGCGGGTTCCCAAAGTGTTCGAAAAATCGTACGCGAGACGCAATGCAGGCGACGCATCCGGCGCTGCGCTGTCGTCGACAGCGCCCGGCAGCTTTGATGGACGCGCCTCGAAGTGCCAGACAGCGCCTGTCAGGCCGGGCTTCGGCAGTGCTTGGAGCATGACACCATGGTCTCCAGAAAGGACAGTTGTCGACGCGGAAGTGTTGCCGATACTTACCGTGACCACGGTTCTCGCACTCACGGACCCCGCCACAAAGGTCCCATCGGAAAGAGCGTGCCCTCCTTTGCCATCGTCAGTCCAGCGCACGGCGCTCTGATCGACGGCGACTGAATTTCCGTCTCGAGTCATCGCGCTCGCGTTCAACTGCAGTTTGCCGCCGACAGGGACGATCGGGTTGGCTGGAACGATGCGCAGGTCGTCGACTGACCCCACCACGCGTACGGAAACAGTTGCTCGCACTTGTGCGACGACCGCGCTCACTTGAACCATCCCGGGCGCAAGCGCGCTCATGATTCCGTGCTCATCGATGCGCGCAACCGAGGCTGCATCTGTCGCGAATACAACGTCGTCCGTTCTCACGGCAACTGGCTGATCGTTTGCATCCACTGCTCGTACTTGGATGCCAAGGGCGCTGCCCGCGAGCACTTGGGCGCTCGCAGCTCTGAGTATGAGTTTAACGGCTGGACCCTGCGGTGCTGTATTTCTAATGAAGAGTCCGTCAGCAACCGATCGCTCGCGGCCGTCGGACGGCACGTTCACGACCGAACTCGTAGGGTCACCTAAATGGCGAATTACCATTTCGGTCGATCCGCCGCTGTCGAACGCCATCGCCGTATTTGCACCCAGGGCCACAAAGAGCGCAGCGAATTGCGGGCGCGTTAAACCAATGGACACCGAAGGTCGGCGCCCGTCGACAACGGCGAGCCACAGCGTTGCGCCATCCGCCGAGAGAGCCGCCCCGGTAACGGGATTCCGCACGTTCGTTTCCTCCGGCGCAGGCGCGTCCGGGTCATCAACGGGGTGACCATCTTTGACGAGCAGCGGTCCACCGCCAACTCCAAGTTGGACTCCACCGCCAGGGGGATCAGTTTGCCAGCTCAGAGCCACGAGATCGCCTTCGTGAAAATCACGTGTCAGCGACTGCGCTTGATCGCCGCGCGCAGCGATACCAAATTGATCCGGCCCGAGCGCAGCGAGCAGCTTTAAGTTCACATCGATGCGAGCGATCTTATATTGGCCTCGAGCGCCGCTGGGCTCGAGGAGCATCTCCGTTGCGCCGGACGCGCTATCTGTGCCAAGCTCTGGAGTCAAAAGAGCGAGCTGCGCCGATGACGACCAGTCGTTGACGAGCATGATGTCGCGACTGGCTCCGGCCGCTGATTCGATATGTGCATGCACGCTTACAGGGCCCATCCCGATCCGGCCGCGACCATCAACGACGAACGCCGCTGCCCGGCTGGGCTGATGCAAAACCCGCCAATCGATGGCGACAATGTTCAGCGGGCTGCCGGATTCGTTGATGTCAAAATAATCTGCATTGATGCCGAGTTCCGCGCCCAGCCGATCGGCCATCGAGCTCAGGCGCTCGCCTTTACCGATGATGAGGTGATCGTGGGTTTCGGCGGCAAGCGCCACGTATTGATTACGCATGTCGATCGTTGCCAGCGATACCGTAAGCGGGCCGGCATCTGTTGACAACGTCCAGCGCTCATACGTCACGCCCGGACCAACGTGCTCCGCTGTGACCGCCGACGAAAGTACCTTCGGCCATCCGGCCGGTTGAGGAAAAGCGCGCGCACCGACCGCGGTGGCCGACGAAGGAGGCTCGTCGCGCGCAAGAGCTGGTGCAGCGACGAAAAGGTTAACGGCAGCTAAGGCGGTGATGGCAAGCGCGGTGCGGAAAGACACGGCGTCTGTGTTTCTGGAGGAACGTCGCATTTGCCTCACATCATTATAAACAGACTCATGCCCTCTCTGCGCACCTGCGTCGCATTGCTTGTTCCAGTCGCTCTCGTTGGCGCCGCGCCTAGTCCTGCCGACCAGGGGCATCTAGCCTGGCGCGCACCCGCACACAATAGCCAGCTCAACGGCGACTCGACCGTCCAACATAACGTCACGTTCCTGCTGAGCGGTGTTCTTCGCAACATGGTGGGCCACAGAGCAGACCCAGTCTATGTCATCGAGGATCGCACGCGCACATACACCCTGCCGCACGGCAGCGACGAGGTCTACGTCAATGACCTGTTCGCTCGACGTCATGGTGGCCCGAATAACACCGACACAACCGTTAAGCGCCGCACGCGCAAGCAAATCGTTCCGTTCGATGCAAGCGGAAGATACAGCTTCGAACCGTTTCTGTGCAAAGGTGAGCGGCCGCTCGATGACGCCAATCCGACCTGGGCCGCTTTCAAAGAGTGTCCGGCGACCGATGCTGCGGCCGATCACCCATTCCAGGATCCTGGCGATGCCGCGCTCGCGCAACTGCCGGGTGGCCCCGCTGAGATCGGACAAACATGGACATTCTCGCGCCCAGTCGTCGTGGGGCGTGAGGAAGGTTCTGGAACGCTCGACTACGTTGACACGCTGCAGCGCATTGACGAGCGAGGTACCCATCGCATCGCAGTGATCGACATAACTGCCACGGGCCGAATGAACCCGAGCTCCGACCTCAAATCGCGAGGCTTTCACACCTCTACGATGACGTTTTCCGGCAGTGCTGAATTCGATCTCGGTCAGGGAGTGCCCGGGGCCCAACATTATACGGGCCATGTTGAATTCCACGCGAGCATCATGGGAGCTAACATTGGCTATGCCCTCGACGAGGTGTATGACGGCAAGCCGTGGACCGTTTCTGCTAAACAATGAAGATCGTTGCCGTTCAGCCGGAGCATGACCCCGCTATCGACGCGTGCATCGCTCGCGCGCTCGAGAAGGCCGCAGCCGAGCACCCTGGGATTGTACGCGAGTCATCATCGTATATCTGCGATCTTCAGTCGATGCGCTACGGCGAGGTTCGCAGCGAAACAAACATTTATCCCGCCAGCGTCATTAAAGTGCCGATCATGGCCGAAGCGTTCCGTCAGTATGCGAGCAGCGAGCTGCGGCCTGACGATCGCGTCGTTGTCTCCGAGGGTAACCAGACGGCAACCTCGGGACCAGCGCCATTTATTCCGGGCTATGTTGCAACTGTAAGCGAACTCGTCGATCTCATGATCACTCATTCCGACAACGTTGCCACCAACCAGCTCTTCGATGTCTTACGACGGCAGCGCGTCACCGAGTACATGCATGCTTTGGGATTGAACACGTTTTTGCTCGGCCGCAAGCTCTCGGGCTCGGAGCCGCTGATCGAAGATCCGGAAAAAGTCGGGCGCAATCGTCTCCCGGCTGCGGAAATCGGCCGCCTGCTCACACTCATCGCATGCGACTGCATCGCGGGCGCAGGCGCGCAACGAGAAATCCTGCGGCGCTGCGCTCATAAAGATAAACTCGTACCCGGTTTGGCGCCCGACGACGTCTTCATGCACAAGACAGGTGAGACGTCGGACGTCAGCCATGATGCTGGCATCCTCGTCGCGGCCGATGGCAAGCGCTATGTCATTGTATTATACTGCGACGTCGAGCCGACTGCGGATGACGCAGACGCCGTGCACGCCAACCCCTTCATGGTGGCGTGGATGCGCGCCGCGCGCGCGCAGCTATGACCGCAATCGACCTGCGCGACCGCGTCGTCCTCGTTACCGGCGGCTCCAGCGGCATCGGCGCAGCCGCGGTCCGTTCGCTTCACGCTGCTGGAGCATCCGTCTTCTTCACATTCCTCAATCACGAATCTCGAGCTGCCGCGCTAGCGCGGGAACTCGGCGACCGGGTTGATTATCGCCGCTACGATCTCGCCGACCATGATAGCCTGCCTGCTCTGGTCGCTGAATGTGTGAAGCGATTCGGCCGAATTGACGTCTTGGTTAACAACGCCGCGATTTTTTCAGAGAACGCTTTCACCGGCCGCGACTATACCAAGTGGCGCGAGGGCTGGCAACATACGTTTGACGTCAACATCTTCGGAGCCGCACACCTCGCGTGGCTGGTCATGCATCAGATGCGCGCGCAAGGTGGTGGCGGCAAGATTATCAACGTCGCGTCGCGCGCCGGTCATCGCGGCGAGTTGACGTTCGCAGATTACGGTGCAAGCAAAGCCGCGTTGCTCAACCTTACGAAATCTATCGCGCGATCGTGCGCGCCTGAGGGAATTGTTGCGGTGTCAGTTGCGCCGGGATTCATTGAAACGGAGATGGCCGCTCCCGACCTTGCATCGCGGCGGCGCGAGATCGAAAATGAGATTCCGCTCGGCTACGTCGGCAGCGCGGAGGATGTGGCGCACGTCATTACGTTCCTCGCATCACCGCTCGCCACATACGCTAACGGTGCGACAATAGACGTGAACGGCGGCTCGTACGTCCGCTAAGATGACCGCTGCGACGCTCGCGTCTGGCGCGGCTGGATGGGTGTGGGCCAGGGCGCTGCCGCGCGTGCGCTGAAGCCCATCATACATGCAACAGACGTTGGTGCAAGTCGTGCTGCCCGAGATGGGCGAGTCGGTCACTGAAGGTTCGGTGACGAGCTGGCGCAAGAAGCTGGGAGATTTTGTACAGGCAGGCGAGGCGCTCGTCGATGTTACGACGGACAAAGTTGACGTCGAAGTTCCCTCTCCGGCTGCCGGGAAAATTACCAAAGTCCTCGTCGAGGAAGGCAAGACGATCAGAGTCGGCGCGCCGCTTGCCGAAATTGACACGGCCGCGAGTGCTGACGGGAAAGCGCAAGCGCTCAAGGCCGACGTCGCGCCTCCAGCATCGCCGCCCGCAGCGTCACCTCCCGCGCCTGCTCAGGCTGCATCTCAAAGTGTTCAAGGAGATCGCGCAGCGCAGCCGGTCAAGGTATCGCCGCTCGCACGCCGTTTAGCTGCACTCCACGGCGTCGACCTCGCGCGTGTTGAACCGGCACGTCCGGGCGATACGATCCGCCGCGCTGACGTTGTGCGCAAGATTGAGGAGAGTCAAGCAAAGCAGACATCGACAGAGCTGGAACCGGTTCAGATTGCTCCTCTGAAAACCATTGCTCCTGGCCAAGCGCCTGCAGCGCAAAGCAAGGGCGAAAAAGTCACGCCTTTGCGCGGCGCCGCCGCTTCGCTTGCCGACCACATGGAGCGCAGCCTCACGATTCCAACTGCGACGAGCTTCCGCACGATCGCCGTCAACCTGCTCGACGAACGCCGGCACGAACTCAACCTCGCGCTGCGATCAGCTGGCCGCAGTGAAAAGGTTTCCTTCACGCACATCATCGCCTACGCGATTGCACAAGCAACGCGCACTGTGCCTGCGATGGCCGCCAGCTTCCGCCGCACCGATAGTGGACCCGATCGCGTCGAGCGCGGAGTGCATTTGGGCCTCGCCGTCGACGTCAAGCGCGGTGACGGCGCGCGCATGCTCGTCGTTCCCGTCGTACGCGATGCCGATGGGCTTGATTTCAGCGCCTTCCACCGCACGTATGAATCCCTTGTCGAGAAAGCGCGCGCGAACACGCTCGCGCCAGGAGAGATGAGCGGCGCGACGCTGACGCTCACGAACCCCGGCGGCATTGGTACAGTCGCATCGGTTCCGCGCCTCATGCTCGGTCAGGGAGCGATCGTAGCAGCGGGAGCGATTGACTATCCACCCGGCCTTGGGTCGATGCCGGAGACCACACTACGAAGCCTTGCCGTTTCCAAAGTCATGACGCTGACCAGCACGTACGATCACCGCATCATCCAAGGCGCGCAGTCCGGTGAGTTCTTACGCCGCATCGACCAGCTGCTTAGCGGTGCCGATGGATTTTATGAAGCCATCTTCTCCTCGCTCGGCGCCGGCGTTCCGTCTGTTCTTTCCAAACCCGCAGGCGTCACGCCAACCAGCATTGTCGAAGCCGGCGCAAGCGATGTTGCACGCGCCGCAGCCGCTGGCATGGGCCTCGTGATGCGCTACCGCACTCACGGGGTCAACGCGGCACACCTCGATCCCCTGAGCGACGCTACGCCGTTTGACTCCGCTCTTGAGCCGTCAAGTTTGGGACTCAATCACACGGTTATGGAGAAGGTGCCTGCCACCGTGCTGCGCGTCTACGCGCCCGGTCAGACGCTCGCCGACATCCTCACCCGCCTGCGCGACACCTACTGTTCGACGATCGCCTACGAAGTCGAACACATCAGCAACCACGAACAGCGATCGTGGCTCCGCCAGCAAATCGAATCTGGCGCGCACCGCCAGCCGCTCTCGCGCGAGCGAAAGCTCGAGTCACTCGAACGCCTCACCCGCGTTGAAGCATTCGAACGGTACCTGCGCAAGACGTTCCTCGGGCAAAAGACTTTCTCGATCGAAGGCCTAGATGCGATGGTGCCCATGCTCGAAGAGATACTCCACATGCTGGCCGACGAGGGTACGGGCGAAGCCCGTCTCGGCATGGCGCATCGGGGACGGCTGGCCGTCATCACCCACGTTGTCGATCGCCCGTATGAAGAGGTCCTACAAGAATTCGAGCACGCACAAGAGCGCGGTTTCACCGCACGCGAAGGCGACGTTACGGGCGACGTCAAGTATCATCAGGGCGCCACCGGTGTGTACGAAACCCAAAATGGTAAGAAAATCCACGTTGTGCTCGCGAATAACCCGAGTCACCTCGAAGCAGTTGACAGCGTCGTTGAAGGTCAAACCCGCGCCGTGCAGACCGATCGCAGTGCAAATATTGCCAAGCTCGACTCATCGCGGGCGGCCGCCATCCTCATTCATGGAGACGCAGCTTTTGCCGGCCAAGGCGTTGTTGCCGAAGTGTTCAACATGCAAAGCCTCGCAGGCTACACGACCGGCGGCACGCTCCACCTTATAGCCAACAACCAAATCGGCTTCACCACGCTTCCGCGTGATGCCAGATCAACGCGCTATGCAAGCGACCTCGCCAAGGGCTTCGACGTACCGATTATCCACGTCAATGCAGATGACGTCGAAGCGGCCATCGCAGCCGTACACCTCGCCGTTGAGTATCGCCGCCGCTTTCATCGTGACGCGGTCATCGACCTCATTGGCTACCGCCGCTTCGGGCATAACGAGGCTGACGAACCAGCGTACACGCAGCCTGACATGTACAAGCGCATTGATGATCATCCCACTGCCCGGGAAATCTTCGCCCGCCGTCTCATCGAAGAGGGCACACTTACCGAAGCGGAAGCTACAGCGAGCGTCGAGCGCGCGCAGCGACGCGTTGCGCAGGCACATGCGGCGGTGAAGGCGCGGTCAGCGCAAACGACGTCAAAAGAACCAAAGGCTCACCCGATCGAAGCTAACGGTGGCGCAATCGTCGACACGCGCGTGCCGGTGGAAGTTCTCAACCGGCTCAACGATGAGCTCTTAAAAATTCCGCCCGACTTCACAGTGCACCCGAAGCTCGTGCGACAGCTCGAGGGGCGAAAAGGCGCACTTCAAGCGGACAGCGAGATCGATTGGGGGCTGGGCGAGGCTTTTGCGTTTGCCACGCTGTTGCGCGAAGGCGTGCCGATCCGTCTCACGGGTCAAGATACGGAACGCGGCACCTTCAGCCACCGCCATCTCGTCCTTCACGACGCGTCGACTGACGCCAACTTCATCCCGATGCAGCACCTGAACGATGCGAAGGCGTCGTTTGAGGTCTACAACAGCCCACTGTCGGAGTATGCGGCAATGGGCTTCGAGTACGGTTATAGCGCGGAGGCGCCGCAAGCGCTCGTGCTCTGGGAAGCGCAGTTCGGCGATTTTAGCAACGGCGGCCAGATCATTGTCGATCAGTTTATTGCTGCCGGGCGGGCCAAGTGGGAACAGACATCTCGTCTTTCGCTCTTGCTGCCGCACGCCTACGAGGGCGCAGGTCCGGAACACTCGAGCGCGCGGCTCGAACGATTCTTGCAGCTCGCGGCCGAAGGGAATTTCCGTATTGCCAACCCCACAACACCTGCGCAATATTTTCACCTGCTGCGGGACCAAGCCAAAAGCGTCAGAGCGAGACCGCTTGTCATCATGACACCGAAGAGCCTGCTGCGCCTGCGGGCGGCTAGTTCAACCGCTGGGGACCTCGGCGAAGGCGGCTTTGCTCCGCTGCTCGATGACCCAACCATCCAGCAACGAGATGAAATAAAGCGGCTGGCGCTCTGCAGCGGCAAGATTTACTACGATCTCAGTGCGAGTCCGAAGCGAGCGCAGGCTCGCGATTTGGCGATCGCTCGCGTGGAACTGCTTGAACCATTCCCATACGATCAGGTCATGGCTCTTGTTGCTTCTTACCCCAACGTCAAACGAGTAACGTGGGTCCAAGAGGAGCCCAAGAACATGGGCGCGCGTGCATTCGTGTCGCGACGTATCCGCGAGAAGCTTACTCCGAAAGGCATCGTCTTTGACTACGTAGGGCGGGCCGACAGAGCAAGTCCAAGCGAGGGATATCCTGGGGCGCACGCCGTCGAGCAAGAACGCATCGTGAACGAAGTTATCAGCGGCACTCCGTAGACTTACTTCGTACACTCGGGATGGCCGCAGCCACAGTCTTCGGTGCCGATGTTTCTATCGTGGGTTTTGCAATATTCCCTACAGTAGCCGTTAAGATCTGAATCCATGCACTTGCACGTCACGTGTCCGCATTTGCCCGCCATTGCACCAACCTCCGACGTTGAGTAGGTACCTCTTCCGTTATACCCCACTGATTTGCGGGTACAACAGCTCTAGCCGCGCAACCAGCGGTGAGGATGCGTGCGTTTGCAGACACTAGATCCTGCCCCGCCGGCCCAACGTTCGGCGATCGAACGATTGCGTCAACTTGTCCTGGTTCTATCCGCCATCGTTCTCGCCACCGTCGTTATCGCCATCGTGTTATGGGTGCTCGGCAAGATAGTGCTGGCAGTTGTCGTCGTCGTCGGCGCCGTGATGTTCGCATATCTTCTGTACCCCGCGGTGAATGCCGCGCAGTCGAGAGGGGTGCCGACGTGGCTCGCTATTGTGGCCATTTACTTTGTGCTCGCAATCATCATCGCTGGGGGGACCTATTTTGCCGCGCCCCGGTTGCTGCGTGAATCCAACATAGCGCTAACAGCATCCCAAGACTTCACCTCGTCAGTGCGGCGCGCTGCCGCTGCCCCGACTGACGAACAGCCCATGTCCGAGGTGCGCAGTTTCGTCGCGGGCGCCGCCGTTCAGTTGATTGACGACGTCACAGCAACGGTGACTCGAGAACCGCCGCTTGCCCTCGTCCTTCGTACAAGCTCAATCGTCGCTGTCGTCTTCGTCGTGCCCATCGTCGCGTTTTACTTCCTGTTGGATGCTCCGCGCTTGCGTTCGAGCGCACTGCTCGCTGTGCCGCAAGCCTGGCGCGAGCGTACCGTTTCCATTTTGGCGGACGTCGATGAGGTCATCAAGGGATTTGTCCGCGGACAGCTGATCGTGGCTGCGAGCCTCGCCCTCATGATATGGGTCGCTCTGCTCGCACTGCACATCCCATACGCTCTGCTTATTGCGTGCTTTGCTGGACTTGCGGACATGATACCGTACGCCGGCGCGGTGACGGGCGCTCTCCCAGCAATTGTATTGGCATTCATGCGCGGAGGATTCTGGTTTGCAGTTTTAACGCTTGTCGTGTTCCTCATTATCTACGAAATCGAGGGACATGTCATCGCGCCGCTTACGTCGGGAAACGCGTAGGTCTTTCGCCGGCGCTGGTCATCATCACCATCGTTGCGGGCGTGGAGCTCGCCGGGGTTGTGGGCGCGCTGTTTGCAGTTCCCGTGGCGGCGCTCATCCGCGTCCTGTGGCTGCGGCTCGTGCACGAGCAAGTGGTAACCGAGCCGGAACGGGTCCTCGAGGTTGTTGCGCGCTGATATAGTGTTTGGCGGGCAACCGAGGGCACGCATACGCCTTTGTCGTACCGGTTTGTTCCCCCCTCGGTGTACCCGTTAAGGGAGCTGTCATGCGCTCATGCCTCATACTCGTCTGCTGTGTCGCCTTGATCAACGTGGTCGCGTGCACGAACAAGAAAACGATCGTGACTAATGAGGGTACGACGACGGTGGAAACAAACACGCTCGGCAACACCGTAAAGATCACGAACAAACAGGGCACCGCCGTGATCGGCAAGGGTGCGGTAAGCGCTTCCGAACTTGGGCTGCCGCTGTATCCTCGCGCGATCGCAAAGCTTACGGGTGCCAGCACGGTCAGCAACACACAGGGCGGCAAGGTCTACGAAGTTTCGCTTTCGACGAAGGACCCGTTCGAAGAAGCCTATCAGTGGTACAAAGAACGCTTGCCGGCGGGCTCTGAGCAAACCCACATGCAGGCGAGCGGCGGTTCCATCGCATCGTTTCTCGTCGGCAAGCTGAGCGACCGGGACCAAAAGAGCGTGCTCATCAATCAGTCAAGCAGCCTCACGACGATCGTGCTCACGCACACGATTAAACGTTAGCTGCGCGCTGCGGCCGGCTTCCTCTCCTCAGTTTTTGCTTGTCGCTTTCTAAAGAGGATCTCGCCGGATTGCACGTCAGCGATCACCTTATCTCCCGGCACAAAATCACCGTTGAGAATCCGCACCGCAAGCGGGTCGATGATCTCTTTCTGGATCGTTCTCTTCAGCGGACGAGCTCCGTAAACGGCGTCGTAACCGCGATTGGCAAGATACTCCTTGGCAGCGTCCGTCAACTCGAGGGCAATACCGCGCTCGGCGAGTCGCGCTCCGATAGAACGAAGCTGAATCTCGACGATGCGCTTGATGTCGTCGAGCGTGAGGTTCTGGAAGATGATAATCTCGTCGATACGGTTGAGGAATTCCGGACGGAATTGCTCGCGCACCGCTCCCATGACCTGCGCGCGTATGCGCTCGTCGTTGCCCGCGAACTCCAAGATCGCAGACGAGCCGACGTTGCTCGTCATGATGAGAACTGTGTTTTTGAAATCGACCGTGCGGCCTTGGCCGTCGGTGAGCCTGCCGTCTTCAAGAATTTGCAGCATAACGTTGAACACATCCGGATGTGCCTTCTCGATTTCGTCAAACAGCACGACTGAGTATGGGCGACGGCGTACTGCCTCGGTGAGCTGGCCGCCTTCTTCGTAGCCAACATAACCTGGCGGCGCGCCTATGAGCCGTGCAACGCTGTGCTTTTCCATGTACTCGGACATGTCGATGCGGATCATCGAATGCTCGTCGTCGAAGAGAAACTCAGCCAGGGCGCGGGCGAGCTCGGTCTTGCCGACGCCGGTTGGGCCGAGGAAAATGAAAGAGCCAAGCGGGCGATTGGGGTCCTGCAAACCTGCGCGCGCGCGTCGTACAGCTGCAGAAACGGCGCGCACCGCTTCGTCTTGACCGACGACACGCTGGTGCAGTCGCTCTTCCATTTTCAGCAGCTTCTGCGTTTCGCCTTCGAGCAGCTTGGTCACGGGGATGCCCGTCCACTTAGAGACGATCTCTGCGATGTCATGCTCGTCAACCTCGTTCTTGAAGAGCTTCGTTCCCGACGACGCTTTGCTCTCGATCGCTTGAACTTTCTTTTCGAGTTCAGGCAGCTTCTCGTACTTCAGCCTTGAAATTTCTTCCCAATTGACGTTGGGCTCGTATCCTTGTTCAGCACGGCTGATACGCTCTTTGAGCGCTTCGATCTGTTCCTTCAGCGCGCTCGCCTGGCCGACGGTTTGTTTTTCCGCTTCCCAAAGCGTGCGCAAACGTGTTGTTTCAGCTTCGAGTTCGGCCAGTTCTTTTTCAATGTTTGCCAGGCGCTTGCGCGAGCCTGAATCGGTCTCTTTTTTCAGCGCTTCGCGTTCGATCTTGAGCTGATTGGCACGCCGCTCGACTTCGTCTAGCTCGACCGGTCGTGAATCCATCTCCATTCGGAGCTTCGCGGCCGCTTCATCCACGAGGTCGATGGCTTTATCCGGCAAAAAGCGGTCCGTTATGTAGCGGTGGGAGAGGACCGCTGCTGCAACGAGAGCCGAGTCTTTGATGCGTACGTGATGGTGCGCCTCGTATCGTTCGCGCAAACCACGCAGGATTGAAATAGTATCCTCCACGCTTGGCTCGCCAACCATGATCGGCTGGAAGCGGCGCTCGAGTGCCGCATCTTTTTCAATATACTTGCGGTATTCGTTGAGAGTTGTTGCCCCGATTGCGTGGAGTTCTCCACGCGCGAGCATCGGCTTCAGCAGATTCGAGGCGTCCATCGCACCCTCAGCCGCTCCGGCGCCGACGACCGTGTGCAGTTCGTCGATGAAGAGGATGATTTCGCCTTGGCTTTGGGTGATCTCCTTGAGCACCGCTTTGAGACGATCTTCGAACTCACCACGATATTTCGCGCCTGCAATGAGTGCGCCAAGATCAAGGGCGATAACGCGGCGGTTTTTCAGCCCTTCGGGTACGTCACCGCGCACGATGCGGTGCGCGAGACCCTCAACAATGGCCGTCTTGCCAACGCCGGGCTCGCCGATAAGCACGGGATTATTCTTCGTGCGCCGTGAGAGCACCTGAATGACTCGCCGGATCTCCTCGTCGCGACCGATGACGGGATCGACTTTGTTTTCGCGCGCAAGTTGTGTCAGGTCGCGGCCGTAACGCTCGAGTGCCTGATACTTGCCCTCAGGATTCTGATCGGTGACGCGCTGACTGCCGCGGACGGCGGTGAGCGCTTTGAGGATGGCGTCTCGCGTTGCACCCGCCTTTTTGAGGAGTGCTGTTGCTTCTGACTTGCTGCGCCCCTCGGCGATGGCGAGCAGCAGATGCTCGGTGGAAACATAATCGTCTTTGAAGTTTACCGCTTCTTGCCCGGCGCGAGTGAGTATGTCGCGCAGATCGCGGCCGACGCTCGGTTCGCTCCCGCCATACACCTTCGCGCGCTTGGCCAGGACGTCTGCAACCTCTCGATGCAGAGATGCGACGTCAACGCCGAGTTGGTTGAGCACGAGCACGGGCACACCTTCTGCATCCTCGAGGAGCGCAGAAAGAAGATGTTCGGCGTCGATTTCACTAGCGCTGTGTTCGCGAGCAATGCTCTGAGCTCGCACAATGGCTGCTTGTGCTCTTTCGGTGAGCTTGTTGAAATTGTCCATGTGAGGTCTCTCCGGCCAAATCTGCGGAGGCTGTATTCGCCCTGTATTTTGATTCCCTTCGCCTTGGGTTGGGTTTTGAAGTGCTCCCCACCCGCTTGCTTGCGCGAAAAAACTGCTTGGGGGCTTGCCCACAGCCGCACACCGCGTGATGGTACTGGACGCGCGTGTCGCGGCCGTTCGCCTGTTCGCGTTGACACCGCATTCGCGCGGAGGTAGCATGTTCACCAAAGCACGCCGGCATTAAGCGGGGGACAACATGCGGCACTTCATCCCGGCGGTCTTTGTCATTTGGATCGTCACTTTGGTCGGTGCCGGCGTTTGCGCGCGCGCCGATACTGTACCGATTCCAGCTGCAGTTGCAGACGTGGTCTCCTTCCGCGGACAGCTTCGCTACCACGCCTATCCGGCCGACGACCCATCCGCTCGCCTCACTGGCACCCTCGTGGTGAGCTCCGATGCGTGGTCGCTCGAAGAACGCTCGGCACGCGTTTATGTGTCCGCTTCAAGCGAGCAGTCGTGGATACGCGCCGGTTCGCAAACAGTTGTCTTTGACGATCCGCTGAACGTCGACGCCATCACAAACACGTGGGCCGTGCTGCTCGCAACCACTGCCGGAGCGAGTCCTCGTCGCGACGCCGGCGGCACATCGTGGACCACGGGCGCAGGTTCGCGCATATACCTCAATGGAGCGCAGACCGACGTCATCGGAGCTGTCGACACACGTTCCGGCGCCGACTCTTCCTTCGCGTTCGACCAGTGGACCACGGTGAATGGCGTTCGATTGCCTCAATCTATTGTGCACATGCGCAGCGGTGTCGCCGTTGCATCATTTGTCATTGACGGTTATCAGGTGGATTGGGCAACGAACGACTGGCGTACCGCGGTTCACGATATGAGCAGTCAGACAAATTCGCAACTAGCGCCGGCGTCTGTTCCTCCGATCTCAGGGCGTGAGACCTCAGCGTGGCCACTCTTTGCGTTGCTGGTCACCGCGCTTCTTAGTGCGCTTGGTATCGTGGCGTGGACCCGGCGCGATGCTTTGATGGACTTTGTGTCACGACGCCTCGCGAGCGATCCGCGGGCATGGCGGCGGGAAGGTGTCAGTGTTTTCGTGTCGCCTGAAGGACTGCTTTTCTTTGAGGGCAGGCCATATCGGGTGGGTGCTAGGTTCTTCAACCGGACGGCACTCGTTCAATCATCGCCTCTTTTCATTCGCGTGAGTGCGCCGGGAGAATCACGAGTCGTCGTCCTGGCCCGCAAGTCGCAACTTCGCGCCCGGCCCGTTGTGACGCGGCGTTCGTCAGCCGGATTTACACTCATCGAGGCGATGGCGGCAAGTGCTGTGTTTGCGACGGTTGTGGTTGCAGCGGTGTTTCCTACCTTGATCGTGCTGGCTCACGCAGATCGCCTCGCTGCCCAGCGGGAGCTCGCGCTACAAATCGCCACCAATGCGCTCGCCGACGAACAGGCCGTGCTTGCCTATGGCTCCGTCATAAAAGACGAATCGAAGGTCGCAACGGTCGACGGCATGACGGTAACCGAATCTTTGACTCCAGCGGGTGTCGCGGGCTTGCACAATGTCTCGATTGAAGTTGCAGACGCGAGCGGCAACACATTGGCACGCGTCGTCACGGAGGTCGGACCGCCGGTTCCTACGCCGGGCGGGCCGAGTCCGGCGCCGTGAAGGTTGGGACGGCGGTAGGTATCGAGCAACGCGGGATCGCGCTCATCACATCGCTGTTTGCGATAGTCCTTGTGCTGGCCATCCTCGCTGTTATGGTGGACATCGGAACATCGCGGCTTCGCCGCGCAAACGAGGATACGCATGCCGCCCAGGCTCTCGCTGCAGCTGACGCGGGAGCTGCGTGGGTGCGCGCCTTGCTTGCAAAATACTACGGTGACCTGAGTGCCGTATTCACTGACCTCACGAAGGCGCATAGCACGACCGAATTCTTGATCGACTCCGAAACAACGGCTGAGGTGTTTGTCAGCCTCCAGTTCCCGGGGCCAACAAAGCTTGTGGATCACGTGGACGTCAATCTCCAAGAAAATCCTCAGATCGACGAATCTCCGCTGCAAGTTGTCGCGACAGCGACGATCACAGCGAGCGGCCACGTTGTCGCCACGAGGACCGTCACAACGTTGCTGCGCCGCTTTCATAATCCGAAACCGTACTCCGAGATCGTTGGTGTGATCGACGACGCAGGACCCTCGTCCGTCTTTAGCCCGGGCGATCCGGCCGGCCAAGTCGGCGGTGCCTATGTGACCGATCTGCGCATTCAAGCGACGACAGTGACCGGAACCGGGTCCCCCACGCCGGCCAACAAATTCCAAAGCGACTCATGGTCGGATGGCAACATTGGCTCACCAGGACTCTTGCCATGAGGCAACGCGGTGCCACCTTGGTCGAGCTCTTTGTGGTCGTAGCCATCATAACGGTCTTGACCGGTCTCGTCATCGTGCCGGCCTATCGAAGCTACGTCGCCGCACGCGCTCCTTCAGACGCTGCGCAGGTGCTCGCCGAGGATCTCGCGCTGCTCGAGCGCGCAGCACAAAATGGGCATACAAACGAAGGAGCTTCGCTCATTATTTTGTCAGCCGATCCGTTCGTGTATCGGTGCCACCGCGGCCGGCCCTCAAGCGTCGATCCCAACTCGGCACTCGGTACCCTGCTCGTTGAGCGCCGTTTTCCGGACGTCACACTTGAGGGTGGTCCAATCGGTATATCTACGCCACTTCTCTTTGCCAGCAATGGCAGCGCACAATACGTCAGCGGCGGCGTCGTTGCAAGTCAGCACGCAACCATCGCTTTCGCTCTCGGACAGCGCCATGGCGGCAGAATGGCCCACGTCGATCTCAACCTTTTCACCGGGGCTGTGGCTGTGCCGTAGGCTGCCGATATTACATGCGGAGGCCTCCAGCATGTTACGGATTATAATACTTGCGATCATCGCGTACTTCGCGTGGCGATATTATGGATGGTACGGCGCTGCCGGAACTGTCGGCGTATATGTTTTGCTTGTCTTCACGCTGAGTGCGATCAATGCGAGCAGAGCGCACAAGGCCGCACACCACCTCATCAATCAAAAACTGTCGGCTGGCGAGAAAGCGCACCTGTCGGCGACGCAGGAGCACCAGCAAAAGATGCACGATCGCATGGCTCAGTACAATCCCGAACTACGAAAACCGCGCGAATAAATTAGTCCTCGATTAACCTGCGTCTGTGCTCAGGTATATATTGAGCCAACTGAGAACGCGCTCCCACTGTTCCGCGTTTCCGTGCCCAGAGCAGATGCTCTTCGAACTTCCGAGTCATGACGAGCGTGCGCGGCGCTGACCACCAGCGCTCAACTTCGTTCGTCGTGAGTGCGCGGAAGACTCGTTCGGGTGGCGCGCCTACCTCAGCAGTTGCGATGATTATGGCCTGCAGCCCCGTCAGCCACTGCGCGAGGGGCGCGCCACTTCGAAAGCGGTTGGTTGCCTGAAATCGCTGTTCGTTTTCGTATCGGTTGCCAATTCGTACCTCGAGCCGCAGCCCGCCGCTATTCTTGCGGCTCGTCTGGCCCCGGATCGCCGCCCGCGGCTGCGATTGCCAGACGGTTAAGATACTTCGTCCAGCCCTTGCCATGGCTTTCGCGTGACGTGTCGCTTGTAAAGCCGCTATGGACAAACCTTAGCAACGTACCGGGACCGTCGGGATGCAGCGTAATCTCGACGGTAGTGGCGCCAACCGGCGTCGGCTCGTCACCGCCTTTCCATCCCCAGGTAAACACGAGGCGGGTTGGCGGCTGCACCTCAACGTACTTCCCGGCCGCGACGTATTCAGGATCCGCCATGGTCAGCTCGTACGAGCCGCCCGGCCGTGGATCTGTCTTCGCATCTGCGACAAACCACTTGCGCAGCTTCGCGGGATCGGTAAGAAATGAGAAGACCGTTTCAGGTTTTGCGCTTATTTTGATTTCGCGCTCGATGACTGTTGTGTCGACTGATTGCATGACGGCGTGAACTCCTCTCCTCTGCTTCGGCGGCATGTTTTAAGCGGCGCAGCCGCATATCCCAGAAGGCTTCAAGGAACGAGCGCAGCTCCGCAAGACCTTCGGGTCGAGCGATGTAGAGGCGCCTGGTTCCTTCGCGCCGCTCAACCACAAGGCCGGCATCTTTGAGCACACCGAGGTGCTGCGAGATTGCCGGCCGAGTCACATCGAAGTGCGATGCGATCTCGCCGGCCGACCGTTCCTTAGTTGCGACGAGCGCGAGGATCTCGCGACGCCGGGGTTCAGCGATAGCGCGGACAACTGCGTCCATGTGCGCTATATTAGCATAGACTTACGTTAGTGTCAACTAACTATACTGCCAGAGCGGCCTGCGCTTCTGCGGCGACGGCGGCCAAGGCGCCATCCTCAAACGGCGATGTGAGATTGGCCGAGCGAACGAGGTCTTTAAAGGCTGCTTCACCGCCGCGCGCGCACAGGGCGACGTAGTCGGCAACGGCGCTTTTGTAGTCTTTGCGAGAGCGGACCCAAAACTGCAGCGCGCAGCACAACGCCAGCGTGTAGTCAATGTAGTAGAACGGCACATGATAGATGTGCTCCTTGCTCTGCCACAATCCGCCGTTGGCCCAGTACTGCAGATCTCCGTAGCGCCGCCAGGGCATGTACCGCGCCTCCATCAGCTTCCACATTTGATGCCGCTCTGCGATACTTGCATCCGGCTGAGCATAGACAAGGTGCTGGAAATGATCTACCGCGACGCCATAGGGCAAGAACGTCATGGCGTCTTCGAGCTGTTGGCGGCGGTATCGCGCAGCGTCCGACCCGAAGAAGTGCTCCAGGAATGGCGCACTCAAATATTCGATACTCATCGAATGGATCTCCGCCGATTCATAGGTAGGCGTCAGATAGTCGTATGCCGGCAGATTTCTGCTCTTCCAATCCTGAAAGGCGTGGCCCATCTCATGCACGAGGACGTGCACGTCGCCATGCGTACCGTTGAAGTTCGCAAAAATGAAAGGCACCCCATAGTCTGGGAAGCCGGTACAGTAGCCGCCACTCGCTTTGCCTTCTCGATTTTTTAAGTCGACGAGTTCGCGCTCAATCATCATGGCGTAGAAATTGCCGACTTCTGGGTCCACTTGAGCAAGCGCCTCGCGACCTCGCGCGACGATCCAATCGTGATCGCCGTTGGGAGTGGGGTTACCCGAGGGCGACGTCAAGGGCTCATCCCAATATGCGAAGTCGGTGAGGCCCAAAGCTTTTGCCCGGCGTTGCATAATCTCGGTCGCGATAGGAACGATGTGGCGCGCGACTTGATCGCGGTATCTCTCTACATCGGCCTGATCGAAGTCTACCCGATGCATGCGTTTGTAGCCGAGGTCGATAAAGTTTGCAAAACCGAGCGTGCGCGCCATAGCATGACGCTCGCGGACGAGGTCGTCGTAGATGCGATCCAAATCTGGCGCGTGCGAGGCAAAGAACTCGTGGCGTACGCGCTGAGCCTGATGGCGCATGTCGCGATCCGTACTCTGCGCATATGGCTCCAGGCCGGCGAGATTCACTCGCTTGCCAGCGATGTCCAGTTCGGCGCCTGCGATGAGTTCGGTGTATTGCGCTTCGAGTCGCGCCTCTTCTGTCAGGCCGGCTTCAATCGCTGGCGCAAAGGCGGCGATATCTGCCTCCCACAATGCGAACAAGTGCGAACCTAGCTGTTCCTCTAGGTCATTGCGGTGCGGGCTTGCGAGAATGGCACGCTGCATTTCCGCTTCGAGCGCCGTGAGCTTGGGCGACAGCTCGTCGAGGTATTCACGCGCCGCTTTGCGTTCGATATTTTTCGTCTCTTGGTCGAAGCGCAATCTCGTCAGCGCTTCCCAACTGGCAAGCCGGCGGCGCAACGCGTCCCACTCGTCAAAGACGGCACGCCGCGTCTGCTTGTCGCGCGCAGCATCCCACGACTCATGCAGCCGGCGGTAGGCGGCGCTGACCTTTTCAAGGTCGGGTGTTTCGACCCGAACGTTTTTAAAATCGACGCCTTGATCGGTGGCGGAGACGGGATTCACGCAATGCTGCTCCGTTGGGGTGGCAAATAACGTGTCGCAGTTCACGAGCCCCGCATGCAAGCCCTCGTCATTCTCATTCGGGTGAGACTTTCGTCGTCGTGTCAGCCGCGTCAGCCAATCAATGAAAGTCGCGTGAATCCAGTCCGTCTGCTAGGCCCTGACTATCGAGTTTCCAAAAGCGGCGCGCTAATATATTGACATGACCATCCTGCTTTTGCAGCACGCCTTCCACCACGACGGTCGGTTCGTCGCGCGCAAGTGCGCGATACCGCTGATAGATGTCGGGACGGATGATCACATTGATGAGACCGGTCTCATCCTCCATGGTCGTAAAAACGAAACCTTTGGCGGTGCCGGGACGCTGGCGCGTGGTCACGACACCAGCCACTTTGAGAACGAGACGATTGGGAAGTGCACGCAAATCGCAGGCACGGCGCACCCGTATGGCGTTGAGCTGCGGCCGGTAGAATTCCATAATCTGATAGCGCGTAGAAAGTCCTAGGCCGCGATAATCGGCAGCTGCTTCTTCCTTCACGTGCATGGCAGGGAAGACGACCGCAGTTTCGTCGACCGTCATGCCTTGCTCGAGCGCGCCTGCTCCTTTGAGATTGCCGAGTCGCTGAACATCCCAATACGCAACGCGGCGTTGCAGACTAAAACAGCTGAATGCGCCAACTGACGCGAGCGACTCCAAAATGTCTTTCGGCAGCTGCGTACGGAGCACAAAGTCACGCATGTCTTTGTACGGTTCACGTCTGTGCTCCGCGTTGAGTGCATCTTTGTGCTTTTCTCCGATGCCATGCACGAGGCTGAGACCGATGCGCAGCGCGACTGGATTTTCCCAAGGATGGGTGACGACGTCTGATGGCGACCGGTCGACACAAGGTCGACCGCTACAATCAGAAGCGTGCGTAAAGGGTTCAACGGTGCATTCAAAACACGACGCGTTGACATCCGGGAGCAAGACGATCACATTATGGCGGCGGGCGTCGCCGATGAGCGTCGAGGGCGAATAGAATCCCATCGGCTGGGCATTGAGAAGCGCCGCAAAAAACTCGGGTGCGTAGTAGCGCTTCAGATATGCCGAAACGTAGACGATGAGCGCAAACGATGCCGCATGCGATTCCGGAAAGCCGTAGTCTGCAAACGCACTGAGCATCTGGAAAAGCCGGTCGGCGAGGTCGCGATCGATGCCGTGACGCTCCATGCCGTCGAGCAGCCGGCCATGCAATTTCGCCATCTTCTCGTGTGAGCGCTTATGGCCCATCGCGCGACGCAGCTCATCCGCTTCTCCAGGCGTGAACCCAGCAGCCTCGATCGCTAAGCGCATGCCTTGCTCCTGAAAAAGCGGTACGCCTAGAGTGCGCTCCAGGACCGGTTTGAGTTTTGGATGTGGATACGTCACGGGTTCAAGACCGCGTCGCCGGCGGATGTACGGATGCACCATGTCACCCTGTATGGGTCCAGGCCGAATAATGGCGACCTGGACGACGATATCGTAGAAGCAGCGCGGCCGCAGCCGGGGCAAGGTTGCCATCTGCGCACGAGATTCTACTTGGAACAAGCCGACCGTATCGGCTTCGCACAGCATGTCGAAGATGCGCTCGTCGTCGCACGCGCGAAGATCGGTGAAGTCAAGCTTCACACCGCGGCTGCGTTCGATGTCCGCGAGGGTGAGTTCGATAGCGTTGAGCACACCTAAACCCAAGATGTCGATTTTGATGAGGCCTAGCGTAGCGCAGTCATCTTTATCCCAGCACAGAATTGTGCGGTCGGGCATGGCGGCAGGTTCGAGCGGCGCGATTTCGATGAGCGGAGAACGAGTGATGACCATGCCGCCGACGTGCTGGCTCAAATGGCGTGGAAAGCCGTCGATCCGCCGGCACAGGGCATACAGACGCCGCGCTACGTCGCCGCGCAGATCCACGCGCAGCGCCGGCGGCAGTTCCGCGACCGCCTTTTCAACTTCGGCTGCGGTCATCGGCAGGTGCTCGCCGTGCCTGGTCACATGCAGTTGCTCGTGGCGGGGTTGAAACGGATCTAAAGATCCGTTGCTACATGGTCCGCTATTGTGATCACCTATCTGTTGTGCTTCGTCGCCGACATGTGAAGCAGAACCGGTGTCGAGCGATTTTGCCAGCGCATCGACTTGATCGAGGGAGAGCCCGAGCGCCTTGCCGATGTCGCGCACCGCACTGCGCGCACGGTAGGTGATGACTTCAGCAACCATGCCGGCGTGCTCGCGGCCATACCGCTCGTAGATGTACTGGATCAGTGCTTCGCGCTGATCGCCCGACGGTGTGTCAAGATCGATATCCGGCGGCTCGTCACGCTCCTCGGACAAGAAGCGTTCGAAGAGCAGCTTCAAGCCGACCGGATCGACGCTCGTGATGCCGAGCGCGTAGCAGACCGCGGAGTTGGCAGCCGAGCCGCGGCCTTGGACTAAGATGTTGCGTTCGCGCGCAAAGCGCACCATATCCCAAACGATGAGAAAATAGCCGGCTAAGTCAAGCCGTTCGATAACGGACAGCTCGTGTGCGATCTGCTTGCTTACCTCGGGAGTCACCGGACGATAGCGGCGCTGCACGCCTTCCTGCACAAGCTTGTACAAAAACGAAAACAACGTCTCGTTGGGCGGCAACGGAAAGTCAGGGAATTCATTTTCGAGTTTACGCAGCCGAAAACCGCAGCGCTGCGCGATCGCCACGCTGTTGGCAACCGCACACGGATGCTCGGCGAATAGGCGGCCGATCTCATCTGCGGAGCGCAGAGAGTATTCTCCATTGGGGCGTAACTGCGTACCGGCCTCTTCCAGCGTCGTTTTGAGACGTGTGCAGGCAAGAACATCTGCCAGTTCGCGATGCTCGGCTCTGGCGTAGTGGACACCACCCGTTGCAACGATTCCCAACTCGAGCGTTTGTGCGAGGCTCGTCAACGCACGAATGCGGGGCCCATCATCTGGTTCGAGATGACGCTGCAGCTCAATCCAAAAATTACCCCAGCCGAACATGTCGCGTAGTCGCGCAGCCATCTCACAAGCGGCGCGGAAATCACCGTGTTCGAGCAGGCGTGGTACTGCGCCGTGGCGACAACCGGATAGCGCGATGAGTCCCCGAGTATGCCGAGCGAGCAGGTCGTACCCGGTCTTGGGCTCGCCGCGTGGATGGTCGAGGCGCGCCCGGCTGATGAGTCGCGAGAGGTTCGCATACCCCGTTGCATCCTCTGCGAGAACAATAAGATGACTTGCGTCGTCCATCGTCAGCTCGGCGCCGATGATGGCTTCTACATTGTCTTCTCGCCCTGCCTGAGCGAAACGCACCGCGCCGTAGAGCCCGGCGCGGTCAGTGATTGCGATGCCGGCATAGTTAAGCTCGGCAGCACACGCAATCAACTCTTCAGGATGCGAGCCTCCGTCGAGCAGTGTGAAATTCGAATGCGCGTGCAGCTCCGCGTATCTCAATCAAAAATGCCTTGCACGTACCAGTTGCCTTTGCGGATATCGAAGAATGCCAGCACAAGGTCACCGCTGCGGTCGGTCATCTGATAGTAGTCGCGCTCAACAGGCTGCTCCCACCAGCTCTCGCTGAGGCGGAACGGGCCCGCGCGAGTGTGGTTGTGCGCAGGCGGATGCATGGGTCTCGGCGGATCCAGCAAACGCAACGCAGGTGCCCACGACGGTTGCACGGACGGCATACCTTTCGACCCTGTCTTCTTCTGAACAAACTGGCGCGGGGAGGCGATCGGCACTGACCGTTGCATGCGTTCCGGCAGCCGCGAACGCTTGGCTTGCGTCTGCAGCGTGACGACCTCGTGATCTGCAAGCGTAGCATGCAGCCTCGCGAGGGTGGCGGCAAGCGCCGCGTTGCGCGATCCTGCAGAGCCGTCAAAAAGCTCGAGCTGCGGCGGCGGTTCTCCACACGGCGCAGCGCGGACAATGATGGCCTCGACGGCACCAATGTGCTCGCGCGATTCGAGAGCTACGCGCGCCAAATCGAATATCACGGCAGCCGAGGCAGTTGGCTCTGCAAGGGCCACACGCACGTCTGCAACTGAAGGCGAGCTGTTTTCGTCTGTCTGTGCCAGCACATTTGTGGCGTCGAGCACCAACACGATGTCGACTCGATCGCACACTTGGGCCGCACCCGAAAGGCGTCCAGCCACGCCGGCAATGCAGCCACGCAGCGCAAAAAAGAGCGGCTCAAGACGATCGACCGCGCTTTCGAATGCGAATCGCTCTTCATAAACGGTCTGCGAGCGACGTGGCCGCAGTGGATCGTGATCTTCACCGCGTGCAAGACACGCATACTCGCGGGCGCGCTCGCCAAAACGTGCCGTCAGCGGGGCAACGGGCAACGCCGCGACCTGGCCCAGCAGCCGGAGACCGAGCATGTCAAAGCGCTCTGCATCACCAGGCGCAAGCGACAAGAGCGACACGGGCAATGGCGCGAGAAACGCGGCACTTCCGCCTGCGCTTACGATACTACAACCGCCGCCGCTAACAGCTGCACAATAAGCGGTGAACTTGTCGTCAGCGACCGCTGCAAACGCCCGAAATCCGAGAGTGGATACAAGCGCTACGGCAGCGCCGATCGCACCGGTTTCGCCGCCTGGCAGTCCTCTAGCATCAAAGAAATACACGCCGGCTCGTAATGCTTCGACGCCGGGACTGCAACTCTCCAGTGCTTCGAGGATCTGGTTCGTGGCATCGCGCTCTGCTTGTTCGTCGCGTGCGACGACGACCAATCCTGGGCAGGCCGCGCGTGCCTGCTTCGGCGTCATGCCGGCCTGTACGCCGCGCGCGGCGCGATTTGCAACGACGATTTCCCGGCGCGACACGCCGTCTGCGACGGCGAGCGGACGTTGTGCAAGTGAAGGATTTACACGCTGGCAAACGTCGATGAGAAACTCGGGGATGACGAGCGCTGCGAGACGCATTTCCTCACGCGATGCTTGCGCTGTGCTCGGCATTTTCTTCTTCTTCTTCTTCTTCTCGAGATTCGATCGTGACCTCGCCGCAAGGCCAGGTCATCGTGACATCGGGTATGTGCGCATCAAACGCAGCGCTTCGACCCGGCGCTCCCATTCTGGACTTTGCGACGTCAAGGGCGATGCTGTAGCCAGACAAGCGGCCGCCACCGTCGCTGCCAGATTGCCACAGCGGAGATAGTTCGCGCATGCGCACGCGCAGCGATGCAAACGATGCAAGTGGCTGGCTTTCGCCGCGTGAGAGCGCGACGAGGGTGATGCCGTTGCGTTCTGCTTGGGAAACGAGGCGCGCGCAATGATGCGTCTGCAAGGCACGTGCGCTGATCCCATCGAGCACAACGACTGCACATGCGCCGCTCCGGACGATCGCATCGGCTGCTCGCCGTACTGCTTGCTCCGCTTTTGGCCGCACGACAATAAGCCGGTCTAAATCGATGCCGGCTGCCTCAGCCGCCGGCGCGAATAAAGTGTTTTCCGGATCAACATAAGCACCGATGTCACCGCGGCGAGTGCAAGCAGCGAGCAATGCAAATGCAAGCGTCGTCTTCCCAGACGAGGCGTCGCCGAAGATCTCGGTCAGGCGGCCATGCGGAATGCCTGTAGGTCCAAGCGCCAGATCCAAGCTTGGAATCCCGATTGTCCAGCCGGTAAGAGGAAGAACGTGCCCGTGGACTGCAGCACCGTGCCATCGGCGTTCGAGCATACTTTCGAGGGCGGCCACAGGCATCGGATTCTTCCCATAAATGTAGGTGGGATAGTTAGTATAATCGAACATATGTTCGATAGCAAGCGCTAAGAAATGGGACAGAATCACTTCGGTTAGGGCTTCGCAAAGCCGGAGGCCATGACCGACTTCTCCCAAACCGCAAGCGCCATAATTAACGACGTCCTCAAGCACGAGCCTATCGAGGCAACGTGGGCCGGCGTCCACGACTACGATGCTGAGTATCCCGACGTCACGCTCGATGGCTTCGCTCATCAACAAGCGCGGGCCAAGACGCACCTTGGCTCTCTGCGTCGCTGGACGCCTAAGGAACTCTCGCAATCTGACGCAATCGACTGGCACATGCTCGTATCGAAATTCGAAGTACAGCTCCGCGAGTCTGAGCAGCTGCAAAGCCACAAGCATAGCCCGTCGCTTTACCCCAATGTTGCCATCGAAGGAATTTATTCTCTGCTCGCCAGAGACTACGCGCCGCTCCACGATCGGCTGCCTGCGCTCGCTAGCCGTTTGTCCAAGATCCCCGCGATTTTCGCAGCGGCTCGAACGAATCTAGAGCGAACACCCGAGATCTGGCGGGAAATTGCAATTGAAGAGACCGATGGCGGAGCCGAATTCTTACAGCACACGGTGGGTCACATTGTGCGCGAGCACGCAGAGCTGCAAGCAGCCCTCGATGGTGCGCTTGCCGCGTCCAAAGAATACAGTCGCTTTCTGCGTGAGGACTTTGCAAAGAAAGACGGTATGCCGTTCGCCATCGGGCGCGAACTCTTCGATTTCAAACTCAAGCGCGAGCATCTGCTCGACCTCGACGCCGACGCCTTGCTTGCATTCGGAGAGCGTGCCGTGCGCACGACGCAAGATCAGCTTGCCGAGGTCGCGCGACTCATCGACAAAGATAAACCATGGGGCAAGATTGTCGAGGAGTTACGAAGCGATCTGCCTGACGAACGGGCGCTGCTGACCGAATATCGTGCTGGGGTCGACCAGGCCAAACAGTTCATCCAAGACCATAAACTTGTGTCGATACCGCCGGGAGAGTCGCTGGAGGTCGTCGAGACGCCGACGTTCATGCGGCCCACGATTCCGTACGCAGCGTACATGCCCGCTGGCGGTTTCGAGCAGCACCAGGTCGGTTTGTATTACGTCACGCCGCTCAACGAGCACCTCAGTTCGGAAGATCGGCGCCAGCAAATGTTCGGACACAATCTCTACGGCATGCTGCTAACAAACGTGCACGAGGGTTATCCGGGCCACCACTTGCAGCTTGCCACGGCCAGCTCGATTGCATCGCCCGTTCGAAAGCTGCTGTGGAACACTGTTTTTTGCGAAGGCTGGGCGCTCTATTGCGAGCAGCTCGTCCTCGATGAAGGGCTGACTGCCGATCCGCGGCATCGCATTTTTCAGTTGAAAGACCAGCTCTGGCGGGCCTGCCGTGTCGTTATCGACGTGAAGCTACACACAGCACACATGACGTTTGACGAGGCAGTTGACATGCTGGTGAACGTCGCACACCTCGAACGTCCCAATGCCATTGGCGAAGTACGCCGCTACACCCAGTCGGCAACGCAGCCCATGTCGTATCTCATGGGCAAGCACCAAATTCTGAATCTGCGCCAGCGCGAGCAACAACGTTTGGGAGGTCGCTTCAATTTGCAGGCGTTCCACGACCGCCTCTTGTCGTATGGTACGATTCCCGTCGCTCTGATCGAACCCACCTTCGCCGCGTCATAACCAATCGCACGGTTAATCGTGAAGATGTCACCTTTCATCTTTATGTTTCAGGCTTTTTTCAGGCGCCGCGCATAACCTAAAGCGACGAGGTGTCAAAAGATGTTGAAACATGTCGCTTCGGTTGTCTTTGTTTCTGCGACGCTTGTAGCGCTCGTGACGCCTGCCTTCGCTTTTAGTGGCCCGCGTTTTCAGAGCGTCATACCGCTTGCAGTCATGCAGCCAGCCGGTTTCCGCGGTCAGCTTGTGGCCCGGAGACTCATCGCCGGAAAGGTATTGCACACGGCAGACGGTGGACAAGTCTTCGGTTTCGATCTCAACCACAGGGGTAACGACGGCGTTCTCGGATCTGCCAAGACCGTCACGGCGCAAGGACAGGTCATCGCATCGGTCGAGACCTTCGATCAAACGACAGCCAAGATCACAAAGGTGGTGGTCTCTACCAACACGACGGATGATTTTGTCGTCGAGGGCATCGTCGATAACGATGTCGGGCTGATCCTGCACGATCACGTCGTCAACAATCGCGACGTCCGCTCGTTTCGCAGCATGAACCCGGTTACGTCGAACGCGTTCACCGGATTTTGGATTCCGCCCAATCCAAATAACTTCCTGATCCAGCAGCTTGCTGAAAATGAGTCGATTCGAACAACGGCAGTGCTCGGATATGATCTCAGCGATACCCCGCTTCTGTTCGGTAGTGACGTTGCAGCCAACACGCATGGATCTGTCTTTCATCTGGATCCGAACCACTTTTCGAGCGGGGATGGGCCACAGCTCGCGCAAGACACGGTGCACAATTTGGCCATTTTGGCGACGTCTCCGGACGCGGGTGCTGTCGGCGGCGAAGAGCCGCTGATCGCGACCGTCAACTTGCAGTCGTAAGCGATCCGATTCACAAGCTCTTCCTCGTGGTTCAGGTCAATGGCAGCATCGGCCCAAGCGGGGACAGCGTCATTGACATATTCGACGAGTCAGGCAATCTGGTCGAGTCGATCATTGGTTTTAAAGCCTTCAGCGTTACGCCGGGGATCGCCATCAACCCGACAAAGCGCCTGGGATTCATCATGGGTCCGACACCCGACGCGCTGACCCAGTTCACATACTAGCTCGAGCAGGACTTCAACCGAGTACATCGCAACGGTCCCGCTGCGATGTATCTCATTCTTAAGCTCGTTCACGTTCTCGCGGTTATATTTTTTGTCGGAAACATTACGATCGGCATCTTTTGGAAAACAATTGCCGATCAGACAAAAGATCCGCGCGTTATCGCCCACACGATCGCCAGCATTATGACGGGAGACCGCATCTTTACCATACCGGCAATCTTCGTGTTGTTGATCGGTGGATTCGGCGCGGCACAAATTGGCGGCATGTCCATCTTGAGCACTGGCTGGATTCTCTGGGGGCTCATCCTCTTCATTATTGCGGGCATATGCTTTGGGCCCGTTTCACGGGCGCAACGAGAACTCCGCGACACTGCGAGCGCAGGCGAAGCGTCCGGCACGATGGACTGGACACGCTACGAGCAGGTCTCAGCGCAATGGAATGTGTTTGGAATGATTGCAACTATCGCGCCGCTCATCTCAGTCGCGCTCATGGTGCTCAAGCCGGTTCTGCCGGCATTCCACCGGTAACAAAAAAGGGCGGCATGGATCGTGCCGCCGCTTACGGACCTAGACGTCGAACGGATCTAAAGATCCGTTGCTACATTATTCTCGGATCATGGGCACCACGTTGCGCGTATCCAAAGCGCGTGACACCACAACGTTAAGATTCTCCAAATGCGCCCGCGTGAGTTCGTCAGTGACGCCGCGGCTCAGCGCGTATCGAACGTCGCCTTGCAGCTGCCCGAGTTTGTAACGTGAGAGCGATTGGGCGTCGTACGGTGTACCCGCTTCGGGCTTGAGCCACAAGCCGATCAGGTAACGAGCATACCACTGTTGCAGGTTGCGCCGGACTTGATTGGGCGCATATCCTTTCGAACGCAGGTCGCCGTAGACACTGGTTTGCGTCCAATCGAACAGATCGGCAAGGCTCATCGTCTGGCCGGGACTTGACTTCATCGCGAGATCGTCCAGGCGCTGAAGCATCAACGGCTGGAAAAGTTGCTCCAGAGCATGCGCTTGAACTCCTGAAGCGATCTCCGCTATCGGGATGTCATGACGCGGCGGCGGATTGTAGGCCCAGTTTCCTCCCCAGAGCGGCGCCTGCTCCGTGTAGGCGAGGCTATTGAGCAACGCCGGCCGGAAGCGCCACGCATTTTCCGAGAACAGGTACCTGTCCAAAATACCAAACGCTCGCTGCTCGTCTTTTCGCGCCACCGGCTGCAGCGGTAAACTGCTGCCTGGGTCGCCTTTGTGCGATCGCGAGAGATATTCCCCACCGATGAAGTGCATCGCGATTTCATCGCAGCGGAGAGAGTGCACCAAGAGCCACCCGTATGCGTTGCGCCCCTCCTCGTATTCGTGACCGGCACGCGGCCAGCGCTGATCCACGATACGCATAAGCCTTTGGGTCATATCCAGCTGCGTCGTGCACCAGCCAAGCGTGTCATTCGTGAGATTGAATTGCTCGACTCGCGGGTCAATCGCATGCGCATTAAACCACGAGACGTCTTCGTCGCTTGCGAACATGTAGTTTGGGTTGGTCCACGCCGCAGCCCAGCGGTGCAATGTCGGCAGCTCGTCCTCAGGCGTACGCGCGCCCGGGATCCGTGCATAACCCCATTTGATGGCATAATAGTCGTACGGACCGAGGGCAGTCTGCCAATAGTCTCCCTGACCATTCTTCTTCGGCCACAAATTAAGCGGGGCATAGTGCATGACGGACGATGCCACGCCCATGCGACTCGTAAAGCCCTTGTTTTGAAGGTCCTTCGCCGTATACGCGCCGGCCGCAATGAAGTTGTGCAAGAACCCCATATCGTGCCCGGATTCGTGAAGTACCGTGCTCCTGATCGCGTCGAGCGTATAGCGTTGTTCGCTCACGGAATCCGTACGGCCCATGAGGTTAAGCGCTACGCGCCCGTACACGGTCTCCGCAAGTTTGCCCATCGCGTAGCTTGCCGGTTGCAGAATGCCGCGCGCCGATCCGGTTCTTGTCGGCGTCACGAAGTAATCCCAGCTGTTGGGTGGGCCGTATCCCTCAACTGCGTCCATAAGAATGCCGGTATGGAACAACTGCCCGGTTCGCGGATCGTATATCCACTGCGCCTCCGCCCCAAAGCTTGGATACGCCTCGGTTACCCAGCGCACCACATTGTAGCGAATGTCATCGGGATCCCACGTCGGATCGTCTGGCTGATCTTTGACTTGGACCGCATCGCTGATGCCAATCTTCTCGAACGCCTTGTTCCACGTCAACAGCGCGTCGCGGATCGTACCGCGGTATTCATCGGGGATCGTGTTGCTGAGCCAAAAGACCAGCGGATGCTTCGACGGAGAAATCGGCTTGGTCGGATCGGACGGCTGCTGATTCCAGCGCACAATGTAATTCACGTTCTGATTGTAATGACGATCGTCACCGAACTTCAGATACGGTGACGCGACAAAACCGAGCCGGTCGTCATACATGCGCGGCATATAGTCGCCGTCGTTCGGGGGCAACGCGATGTTATAGACGATGCGAAACTGAATGCTGCGCGCGTCTGGAACAGTGTCGACAGTTTGATTCGCCGCTGCCGTATACGTCTGGTCAGCTTCGATAATGACGTTTTGCGGAAACGCTTTCGAGGGGCCGAAATACGTCCGATCTGAGTCGAGGCGATATGTCTGGTCAGGGTCGGTTGTGCCTAACGCCAGTTTAAGATTTGCCGTCATGTTGAGCACGTCGCCGAGGAACGGCGCCGCATCGAAAACGATTCTTCCAGTGAGCGGATCTTCGGCCACGATTGGCGCAAGCGCAACAACCGATGGGGAGAACGATTTCTCTACCGACCGTTCTCTCGAGCTTCCCGCCGGCGCTTTGAAGAATGTGTTGGGCCACGTGATGACAATTTTGTTATCCGTTCTTGTAAAACGGATGAGCCGCGTCTGCGCGACCATATCCTCGCCCCAAACCAGGGCCCAGCCCCCTAAGCCATTTGCGGGCGCCGCGCTCTGTATGAAATCGCTGCCAAGCTGCGCTTTGCTCAGCTCAACGTAAACCTTGCCGTTCTTGCGCCATAAGGTGAATAGCCCGGATTGAGATTGTGCACCAACGATGAATTTGGCGTACGCCGCCGGCCCATTGTCGGAGTCATCCGCGCGTACTGCCTGTGTGCAGAGTATGGCGAAGAATGCCACACAGAAAAGAAAATGCCCGATGCGTCGCATGTAAATAACTGGCCTCCACTAAGGAAACGTGTGAAACCCCTGCCGAGCCCACAATTCCAACTTTATCCGTCCATTCCCGCCGCGAGCGGGGGATTGCAAGTCACCTAGAATAGAGCGACAATGAGACTCTTCGTCCTTGGGACCGGCCTGTTGCGTCGCGGTGATAGTGTCTTACTCGTGCGCTGCCAATATGAAAACGAGCCGCATCCTCTGTGGGTTTTGCCGGGTGGCGGTCTCGAGGCGGGTGAAACACTTGCGGCGACCGTTCGCAGAGAATTTCTCGAGGAGACATCGCTCGAGATCGAAGTGGCAGACGTTGCGTACGTCAGCGAATCAGTTGATAGCGCTCGCGATCTCCACGTCATCAACTGCACGTTTTGGGCCCATGAAGCCGATCCAACAATCCAACCGAAGTCAGCCGATCCTAAAGTTGTTGAGGCGCGCTTCGTGCCGATCGCGCAAGCGCCTTCGATTTTGCAAGCGGACGTCATTCGTATTCCGGTCACCACCGCGCTACGCGACAAAACGCAACTGCACTACTACGCATTTAGTGAAAAGGACATCGCCGTGCCATTCTTTGGCCGCCACAAGGCAGGCGGCAACAGCAGTTGACCCTCAGTAAGCTGACGAGCGGAGCCAGCTATGCATCTCGTTTATTTCTTTTTGCTGCGCGCTGATAACGCTTGCAGCGAGTGCTCGCACCCGCGCAATCTTGCCGTATTTGAGTTCAACCCGAGCCATGTTAATTGCGCTCTGATGATGTGGGATCATCATGAGCATGAAGTCCCGATCTGCGTTGCCCGTCATTTTTATGTTCATCATCGACCGATCCATGCCCATCATAGCTTCCATCATCGCCTTGTCAGCGCCAGATAGTGTCTGACTTTGCATCATCGCATGCATCTGCTCGCAATCGGGAGTCTGTGCCGCAAGAGCTTGTCCCGTGGCCGTGACGGCGTGCGCCATCGAGCCGAGCAAAATACCCAGACCCAGAGAGAGTGCGAAGTTGATTGATCCTTTCACGAAGGTCGTACTCCTTTCAAAATTCACGCCCAACCCGGAGCCCGAGCCCGTCGCGGCAAAGTACACGACTGCATGGCTGATATAAGCAACGAGTTTGCGTTTTCGTGGTCGCGGCACAAGATGTTCTACCAGTGCGCGCGCAAACTCTACTGGCAGTATTATGGCTGCTGGGGCGGCTGGGATAACGAAGCGCCCAAAACAGCGCGTCTGGCTTACCGCCTCAAGCAGATTAAGAATCTGACGATGCTTGTGGGCGAGACGTTTCACAGCGAGCTCGCTGAAATTCTGCGCAGGCGCAGGCCCGCGCCGAGCGCAGTGCCGGTCGACCAGCTCAAAGCCGACATGGAGCGCCGCCTCATCAAAGGACTTCGGGAATCACGTAACGCGGATTGGGATCGCTACGGTGATGCCAAACACTACACAATACTCTTCGAGGATTATTACCAAAACGGCGTCAGCGAACAGATGGAAGCGGAAGCGGTCGCAGCCCTGCACCGTTGCGTCGAAGGTCTGGCAGTCGAACCTTTTGGGCGACGCGTCTTCGCGGTCGACAAGGGGCGGCTGCGCCACATCGACCCGCCTAACGTGGCTGAGAATCGTGTCACGTTCAACGGGCTCGTGCTCTATGCGTCACCCGATCTCGTCGTTGAAGACGAGCATGGCGGGCTTCATATCATTGACTGGAAAACGGGCAAGCCCTACAAACCGGATCTCGCTCAACTCGCAGTGTATGGAATTTTCGTCACTGAAAAGTTCGGTGTGCCGCTTGAGCGATTGACTGCCCACCTCATCTACGTGAGTGCGGGCGAACGTCAAAAGTACGATGTCCGCGAGGGCGTTGAAGAAGCAAAGCGGGGTATTGCAACCTACGTCGAGGACGTCAGAGACCGTTTAACAGATGTCGCTTGTAACATCGCGGGGGACATCGAGCGCTTCCCGATGACCGAAAAGCGCGTCTTGTGCCGCACCTGTAACTTCCGCGAGCTGTGCGGTCGCCTGGATGAGTCCGCGATTACGCCCACCGAGGACGAGTAGCTACTCCGGCGCCGTGGGACTGGGGTTGCCGGCCGTCCTTCGCTCCAAATAGCCGACGTGCAAAAGCTGGGGCACCGTAACGAATCGATAGCCCCGCGCACGCAAAGCCTCGACGATGAGTTTCGTCGCCTCAACAGTGTTTTCGCGATTGCCGCCTTTACCTCGATTACCGTCGTGAAGCACGATGATGTCGCCATCTTTCACGTAGCGCAGCACCCGATCGCGGATAACCGTCGGCGGCGGCCTTTCCCAGTCCCGCGGTAGCGGCACCGACCACATGATGACTTGGTACCCCATGCGACGTGCGGTGTTGATGACCGCATAGTCGCGCGCGCCGAACGGCGGACGGAAGAGCCGCGTGTGGATGCCGGTGATGCGATAGATTACGTCATCAGTTTGCTCGATCTCCCGCGCGATGTGCTGCGAACGTTCGAGGACCATGTGCGCATGGTCCCATGAGTGATTGCCAAGCGCGTTGCCGTACCTGACTTCTTTGCGCACCACGTCCGGATATTGCTCGACTGCTCTACCCACGACGAAAAACGTCGCGGGAACGTGGGCAGCGTGCAAGTAGTCGACGATCTGATCTGTATACGGCGGGTTGGGTCCGTCGTCAAATGTCAGCGCCACAACTTTCTGGTGGACGAAAACGCCGGTGATCGTATTTCCAAAGGTTTGGTTTTTGGGGTTCTCGAGGAAATACCACGCCGCCCCCAGCACGAGGACGAGACTTACAATGATCGTCGTCCACGTTCGCCAATTCCGCTTGGGCCCGCGGGAGACGACAAATCCTCGCATCAGTGGTGCGTCGCGAGTGGGTGCGGACGGATCAGTTTGCGGGCGCGCGGCATGCTTTCTTGAGTCGGCGTCGCCCTGAGCTCGTTGCGAATCTTGTTTTCAGCTTCCAGCACGCTTTGCGGACCAAACGATTCAATCTCTCGAACGATTTTGAGATACCGCGGTTCGCGAAGGGGCCTGCCGGCCGTAATAATGTGACTCAAGTTAAGGCCGTGCATTGATTTTGCGGGAAGCCGAAGTTGAAACTCCTCGGCTTTCGTCGTGGCCCAATACTGCGGATCCGAAAATCCAAAAGCGCGGCTGCCGCCCTCGTCGCCAAGGGTCTGCTGCACTTCGACGATGTACTGCTCCTTGGAATTGGGCCGCACAGGCTTGTCGTCGAGCTCCCAAATGCCGTCGACGCCCACCTGCTCGAACAAAAAGGTTGGACTGGGACCAGACAGCGGCACCTCAAACCATTTTGTCAGCGTCCCGTCTAAATTAGTCGCCGAATAAAACATCTTGCTCACGCCATTATCATTGGAGATACGATACGTCTCCTGTGAAATCGGCCCGGTTTGCTTGTACACTTGCATCGAAACCGTCCAAGTGCTGCGCGCTTTGATCACTCGATCGAGCTCTGGTTGTTGTTTGAGAAATGGTTTCATGAACAGTATGTATCCGGCAGCTGCCAGTGCAACAAAGGAGATGATAACCAGCCAGGATCGAGTTCTTTCCGTCAAGTCTATGCCGCCGCCGCCCCGAGATGGATAATGGAAATGAGCGCGCGGTAGACGTCCGGCATGTCGTCGCCGGAGTATGCGATGGTCCGCGGACCGGTTCGCCTAAAGCCGCGCAACCCGTCGAGCGCATCTGCTTGCGCCGTCTTGAGGGTGTCAATTTCGAGCACGATCGGTGGCGGCAGCACAAAGAGCCGCATGTCGCTGCTGCGCCGCACCGCATCGGCGCCGCCCGACCGAATGGCCTCCTGAACCGCTTGTGGAGAAAGGCAGTCCGCCGCGTAATAACTCAAGCTTCTCTTTGTCTCTACTCGCACCGCCCATGGAATGTTGCGCGCTGCCTCGGCCAATGTCGTGCTGTCTCCCGACACGAGCGCCACGGGCACGCCGTAGTGACCGGCGAGCGCCGCGTTGATGGTGAGCTCGCCCACCACTTGCCCTGCAAGCCGGCATTCGAAGATGACGCGCGGGCTATATGTATGGCCCATGACCGCGTCGCGATCACCGATGGCGCCGTGGTATCCGATAAAAAATGCGAGAGCTTCTCGCTTGATTTGGATGCCCTGCAGCATGTACAGCGGTTTTCCCCGTCCGGTGACCACCCGAGCTTGGACATCTAAGCTGTCGATAACGAGGTTGCGCATCGCCGAGTGCGCGTCGTTGACGACAGCATCGCCGGCTCCGGCGCTGCGCGCACCGGCAAGTGCCGAGTTAACCTCTAAAGCAACGATGGTGCGCGCTCGGTTGTAAGCATCCGACGCACCCGGTTGCACCTCATCCCAGTGGACGAGGGAGGCGCAGCCTTCCATGTCGGCCGACACGAAAACCGACGGGCCCAAAGAGCTCTCCTTCATGTGACTTATTGCGTTCGTGTCGTTTGCGATGCCATCCTATTACCGGGGGTTGCGCGCATCCCGGGCGCGAAAAAGTCGCCATGCCGGAGAATAGCGTGCTGACTCGTCGCTGGGCGTCAGACATGCTCGTCGCCGATGGCGCAATGGGTACGTTGCTCATCGCACGCGGAGCGCAGGTTGCGTCGTGTGTCGAGGTGCTCAACGTGGATGCGCCCGATACGGTTGCGGTCATCCACCGCGACTACATCGCAGCGGGCGCCGAAATTATTGAGACAAATACGTTCGCCGCAAACCGGCTCAAACTCGCCGCGCACGAGCTGCGCGGCAGATTGGCTGAGATCAATCGAGCCGGTGTTGCGCTAGCACGAGCGGCTGCGGGCCAGAAGGCTTTCGTCGGCGGCTCGGTAGGACCACTGGGTGCACTGCTGTGGCCGTTTGGCATCGTCACGGCGGACGAGGCGCGCGACGTTTTCGCCGAGCACGTTGCGGCGGTCGCAGCGGGGGAACCCGACTTTTTGGTGCTCGAAACGTTTGGCAGCGCGGCCGAATTGCTGCTTGCCCTGACCGCAGCAAAACGTGTAGCGCCGCACCTACCCGTGTTGGCCTCGCTGTCGGTTGTCGAAGATGGCAAGACTGCGGCGGGGGATCCGCTCTTGACGGCCTTCGCGCGTCTTCTCGATGCCGGCGCGGATGCCGTCGGCGTTAATTGCGCGGTCGGCCCCCAAGCCGTGTACGATGCACTCTCGCCGATCGCCTCATCGATCGAAGCGCCACTGTCGGTCATGCCAAATGCAGGTTACCCGCATCGGCTTGAGGACCGCACGATCTACGAGTCATCTCCGGCCTACTTCGCGCAGTTTGCGCAACGCTTCGCAGAGATTGGCGCCACGATTATCGGCGGATGTTGCGGCACGACGCCAGATCACATCCGCGCGATCGCGAAAACGGTCTCGGGCCGCGCACGGCAGCGCCCTACGGTCGCTTCAGGCGTCAAGGATGAACGCGATGATGAACGCGTCACGGAACAACGCGCTGTTGCGCCGGGCGCCTCGACTGCGTTTGAGCGAAAGTTGGGGCGTCAGTTCGTCATGACCGTCGAAGTATCGCCGCCGCGGGGTGCCGATGCAAGCGATGCCGTGAACGCCGCTCGGTTTCTCGAGCTTGCGGGCGCTGATGCGGTCAACATTTCCGACAATCCGACGGCACGCTTGCGCATGTCGAGCGCGGCTCTTGCACATCTCATTATGCGCGAAACAAAGCTGGCAACGATCCTCCACCTGACATGCCGCGACCGCAATTTGCTCGCTCTGCAAAGCGAGCTGCTCGGCGCCGCGGCCTTGGGCATAACGGGGATATTGGCGCTCACCGGGGACCCGAGCAATGTCGGTGATTTTCCCAAGGCCACGTCGGTCTTCGACGTCACCTCACTTGGGCTGACGCAGATCATTCGCGATCTCAATACGGGCAAGGATCACGCAGGCAATGACATCGGCCGGCCGACGCACTTCCGCATCGGCGTCGCAGTCAATCCTACAACCAAGAGCTTAACGTCGGAACTCGAGAAGTTTGAACAGAAGTTGCGCGCCGGAGCCGACTTTGCCGTTACGCAGCCGATCTTCGATATCTCAGCTATCGGGCCGTTCCTCACGTGGATGGCCGAGCGGCGCTTCCCGGTACTCGTCGGCGTGCTTCTTCTGCGCAGCTATCGCAACGCAGAGTTTTTACACAATGAGGTTCCCGGCATGCACGTGCCGGAGAACGTTCGCGAACGTCTGCGTATATCAAATGACGAGGAGCGTGAAGGGATTGCGATCGCGAGCGACATCCTCGTCGAGCTAGCGCGCACGCCAGGAGTTGCCGGGGCTTATCTCATCCCTCAGGATCGTTATGGCGCAGCGGCTGAAGCGATGCGTAAAGCCTCGCGGGAATTTTCACTTGCTTGAATCGCGGCGCAGGTGCTCCATGAACAGATCCCGATCCGTGAGCGGTTTGGAGTCCTTGCGTACTTGAGGAAAGCGCTGGGCATCGGCGAGCTCCATCGCCTCATTCATGAGCGAGGATGTCTCCTCTAAGGGTGGCGGCGCTGAGCTTGTCTGTTCGACGGGCTCGGCAATAAGGAGGAGGACGCCGGCGTCAACAGTTTTCTCGACCTTGCCAACCATGCTGCCTGAGCGGTCATACACGCGTCCCCACGGGTCGACCTTGCCGAGCTTTTCATGTTGCATGCTGAAGACGGTTCCCTCGCCGTCAACTCTTCCTACTTGGTGCACGCCGGATTCATCGTCGTAAATTTCGCCCGCATTCGTAGCGCGCCCGACGATGGGGCCTCCCTCAGGTCCTAAGGTGATGTTCCCCGATGAGTCCACTCGCGCAACGGTAGACCCGTTCGATCCCTTAATGTCTCTCACGACCCGCCCTCCTGTGGCAGTTGTGCGCCATGCGCATCGAGCACCGCATTCACCAGCTCATCGGCGTGCTGGTTCTCCTTCCGGGGAACGTGCACAGCCTTCCAATCGGAAAACTCCCGCAAGAGCCTTCGCACCTCGCTATAGAGTTCGAGCATTTTCGCGTCTTTGACCTTATACAAACCATTGAGCTGCCTCACGATCAGCTCCGAATCCATATGAACTGTGACGTATTCGCAGCCAAGTTCTTTGGCACGCCGCAGCGTCATAGCAAGCGCACGGTATTCGGCGACGTTGTTTGTCGTTGTGCCGAGAAATTCACTGAGTTCTTCAACGACTTTTCCGTCACTCGCGATAATGACACCCGCGCCCGCTGCTGGTCCTGGATTTCCCCGTGCTCCCCCATCTGTGTAAATCGCGCAGTCTGATAGCCGCAAATGCGATCGTGCTCCTATAATCAACAGGGTGACGACCGGAAACGGCCGAAGCCCATGAGAGTGAAATTCCGTTTGCGCTTAGCGCTCCTCATTGCAATCATGGCGGCCTCAGTAATGGCTACGACCACGCATCAAAACGCGGTTGCCAAACCCGCGCCCTCACCTTCTCCGTCGCCGACGAATCCACCCACGCCCTACATGGCCCCCGAGCAGGTAACCAATGGGATTTGGGACGTCATCATGCAGACGACTGGTCAAGACCCGTCGTACTCGACGATGAAACTCAAAGATGTGGGCGACGCGGTGACGGGCGTGTGGATCGCAGACAAAAGGACGACGTATAACCTGAGCGGCAAACGAGATGGCAAACATCTTGTGCTCGACATAAGGAATCCAAGCAAACCCGATACCATTGTGGGCAAGATCGACGCCGAAATCGACGGCATCGCAGACATTGTCGGCTTGATCACTCTTGGAACCGTGGAGACGCCGTTCCAAGCAGCGCAGCATTCACGCGTGCCACCGCCGATCGAGGTCAGCCCGCTACCGAACGCAACCCGGACACCGTATTAAGGCTGTTGCCCCACAAGGCATAGTGAGGAGAGGCTCAACTCAAATGTTTGAGCCTCCCCGTTGACGCGTTAATTACCGCTACGCTGTTACTTCGGTATGTCGCCGCAGGCGACGTACTTCTTCAGATTTGTTGCGGACTCATGAACGTTGATCGCCATCCCGCCCGTCGTAATCGTTTCGATGGGAACATCCACGATCGTATTCGATTTGCCCAGCACGACGTCTTTGAGCGGGTACTTCGGCGCGGGGTTGAGCTTGGCACAGGTGCCCATGTGGATGTGGGCCGGCTGTTTTCCGGTTGTGTTCTCGCCCTTCAAACCGATGACGACGCGGGTCCGCCCAGCATCGAGAGGTGTGAGCGTCGCCGTACCTGATTCGCCGGAACCGTTTTGGGCTTTGATCACAACGGTGACTGTTTCAACCATTGCCGTGGCCGTCGCCATAGCCATGGACGTATCAGTCGGTGCGGTCGAGGTATTTGATGATTCCGTCTTGCTGCTGCTGCAGGCTGTCATCAAAAGGATGACAGCGCCTAGCACCACGAGTTTCATTGTCATGGAAACCTCCTCGGTGATCTCGCGTTCATGCTTGGTTATTCCCAATCCCCTGTAGCGCCTAACAGTTCCCCCCGTCTAAAAAGCCCTCGATAGGCCAATGACGGCCCTAGCTCCAAACCCCGCCTACGTCTTCTGCCCGGGGGATAGAGCGTTCATGGCTACTGTCTGCCCGATGATCGGAATTATCGTCGTCCTTATCGCGCTTGCGAACCGGATCGGCGTTACCTGGCCCATCATGCTCGTCCTGGGCTGTATGCTCTCGTGTTGCTGGTCTTTACCCCCTCCCTTATTAGGAAAACTTCACCGCTCCCACAAGCGAGTTCCGCGCCGGCGCGTGGTGGATTTTTCAGCTCGCGTTCGGCCTCGTTATTGTGACGATGATCGCCGTGGCGGCCGTCGCGCACGCGCTTGTGCCGACCCACGTGATTGCAACAATCGCCCGACGGGCTTATCAAGCTTCGCGATCAGGGCAAGATCGACCACACCGTTATGCGTCGGATCCAACGGCTTTTGGACCTCGAAACCGAACATATCCAATTGCTTGGGACTGCAGGCCACACTGCTGCCGACGTTGATGAGCACTTAGCCTCAGACGACGACAAGGCGCAGCCTTCCCTCCGAAAGAAGTGGTGAACCGTGTTCGTCCGGCGCCTCAAGCTGCGTCCACCGCAGCTTTTACCCTTATGGATGAAGCGCGCGCGCTTAGAGCAGCGCCTCTCGCCCGACACTCGTGTTGTCTCGATCGTCGCAGGTCCGGGCTATGGAAAGACCGTGCTGGCAGCTCGGTTGTACTCGGCTTGGGAGGGGCCAAAATTCTGGTACAGCCTCGATGCAGCCGACGCCGACCTCGCGGTGCTCGTCTCACATATGGATGCCGGGCTACGCGCCCTGGGTATTCTACTCCCAGAGTTCGATGCATCCAACGCCGCCGCGCTCGGATCAGCAAAGGAAATCGCGAGTAGATTTGCCGAGGGCCTTGCGGAAGCCCCGAACCCCGTTCTTTTGGTGTTTGACGATGTGCACGTTCTCGAGAAAAGCCGGTCACTCGCAGCGCTTGACGAACTCGTCAAGCGCGCAGCTCTTGGCAATATCGCATTTGTGCTAAGCGGACGCTCAATGCCCGTTGCGCTGGGAACGATTGCGACAGCCGCACAACTCGAGAGTATAGGCGCGAGCGACCTTGCGTTCAACGATTCGGAAACTCTTGCATATTTGCGCCTCGCGGTCCAAGAAAAAATCAGCGACGCGCTCGTTCGGCTCGCGGCTCAAGCGGAGGGGTGGGCTGCAGGCCTTACGCTCATCGCGTCGAGCGCCCGCAAAGTCGTTTCGTCGGGTGTGAGCCGCTCCGGAGCCTTGGCGCCTGATGAAGCCTCGTTGCCACCGGCCAGCAGCGACGAGATGCGGCATTATTTGTTTGACTACTTGGCGAGCGAGGTGCTGACGGAGCTCAGCCCAGCCGAGCGCCAATTCTTGCTTGACACATCAATTTTGGAACAGCTCGAAGTCGAGCTGTGCGATGCGCTTGCAGTCACGACCGGGTCTCGCAAAATTCTCGCGTCGTTCACCGACCGCGGGTTGTTCGTGGCGCGGCGTTCTGACGACGCGTATACATACCATGCGCTCTTTCGCGAGTTTCTTCGGCACAATCTCGAACGTGTGGAGACGGCCGAGCATATTGCCTCACTCCATAGACGCGCAGCCGAGGTCTTTGCGACACGGGGCGATGCGCGTCAAGCAATCTCTCATTACCTCGAGGCAGGCGACGTCGAAGCAGCGATTGGCTCACTTGAAGCCGCTGCTTTGGACATGTTACGCATGGGATTAATTTCGTCCGTTGACGCCGTGTTACGCCGGATTCATCCTGACCGCATCCGCACCAGCCCGATTTTGATGACGGTGCTTGGACGCGTGCAGCGCGAACGCGGCGAGTGGGATAATGCGCTCCAAACACTTGACCTTGCAATCGTAGGCGCCCGCAATCGACAACAATTCGACGTTCTCGCTGAAGCGGTGCGCACGTGCGCGCCCATTCTGGGATCGCGCGGCGAGTTCGACCGCTTGCGCGACATGCTCGACGAGGCACTAGCATCGAGCGTGCAATTGCCGGAGTCGAGTTTGTCGAGTCTGCGCATGACCCTCGCCGCCGTGCACGTTGAAGCGGACGAGCTTGATGAAGCGCTCGCGATTTACTGCGACATTACGCCGCTCATCGTGGCACGGGGAGATCTGGCGGCGCACGGGCTTGTGCTGCACAACACCGGTGTTGCGCACCTACGGCGAGGTGACATTTATACCGGGCTCTCGCTGTACGAGCGCGCGCTCAAGCTGAAGGAACAAGCTGGGCAACATGTCTCGAAACTCACGACTCTTGGCGATCTTATCTATGTAAAGACGCTGCTCGGTGACCTCGACGAAGCAGAGCGACTCGTTGACATTTTGCTTTCGCAGGCCGAGGACATTGGAGCAACCCACATCGTCACGCGCGCACTCGAACAGCGTGGGGCTCTGAAGCTGCTGCGCGGGGACATTGATGCCGCGCACGAGCTCTTTCGCCGCGCGCAAGCGTCTGCCGATCCCGCCGACATGATTCTGATGCCCGAGATCGAGCACGGTCTCGCAAAATGTGCTGTGTTCAAGCGCAACCTGGCGGAAGCGGATGCGCTGTGCGCGCGCGCCTGTGCCAACCTTAGCAGTCTCGGCCGCCACCAGCAGCTCGCACCCATCCTGATAACTCGCGCACATGTGCTGGCAGCAAGCGGCGATACCTCGATGTCGATCAAGCTTGCCGAAGAAGCGATTGTCGAATGCGGCCAAGGCGCGAACGCGCTCGTACAAGCGACAACTGCTTTGGAGGCTGCGGCAATTCTTGCAGCGCATGCGAGCGCGCGTGGCGCACGCGACGCAGAGCGGATCGATCGGCACGCCGCCGAAGCGGCAACGACAGCGATCGGACTCGTGCATCAGCGGGATTATCGCTTCTTACTGCATACGAAAACGGATGTGTTCGAGCGTCTGCGCCCCCACTTGCGCCGCTGGGGCATCGGGTCTGCGCTGATGCCCGAACAAAAAGTGGAACTGCCGAGCTCTTTGCGGATCGAAGCGCTCGGCGCCTTACGTGTTTTCGTCGAGGGCAAAGAAGCGTCGTCCGAAGCCTGGAAGCGGCGGCGAGCGCTCGACGTGTTCGCCTACCTCTTCAGCCAGCGAGGCCGGGCTGTCGCCCGGGCCCGGCTCATCGATCTTTGGTGGCCGGAGAGCGACGCAGACGCGGCTCACGATAGTCTCCGTGTGGCGATCTCAGCGATCCGCAAGGTTGTCGGGGACGTCATCAAATACGAGGCGAACGCGTACCGCTTCGTCGCGCCGCCCAACACCGTTATTGACGTGGCGCTCTTCGACGAACTTCTGGACCAAGCACGACAGGCAGCGGCGCGCGGCGATGCCGAGCTTGCGCGTCGTAGCTACCAAGCGGCAGCGGACCTCTACCGCGGTGATTTTCTGGAGGGCATGCAAGAGGGGGGTTGGCAGTGGCACGAGCGCGAGCGCTTGCGGGCAGCGTGCATTGAGGCGCTCCGCTGGATCGCGCAAGATCGGGAAGCTGCCCGCGACGCGACCGGCTTGCGACTCGTGGTCGAACGAATTTTGGAGATCGCGCCGTTCGATCTTGAGGCAGTGCGGATGCGCCTTGAAGCGCTCGCAGGAGACCTGCGATTCGCGGAAGCGGAACAGGATTATTCCGCCTGGCGAGAGCGGTACCGGGCTGCTGTCGGCGCTGAAGCCCCAGACTTCTGGAAGTCTCAGAAGCCGACCGCGAGCGCACCGGCTCGGACGCCTGTCCCAGCTGCCGGTTAAGGTAAGGATTTTTCATCACAACTGTTCGCGGAATGTTACACCTTCGCGGGTAGAATAACATCAGTTTATCCCCGTCCGGCCTAGGCTGAGAGGAGAACCTGATGAAGCGCTTTGTGCTCTTAGCTGTCTTGGTGACGGCAGCTTTTGCGCTATCAAGCAATTTGCCGGCGCAAGCTCTCTCCACTGACGGAGTAGCCGCATCTGTTCCGCAGTTTGAATCAGCCGCCACCTATGTGGGCCCTGCGCCCGCAACCCAAAAGGTACATCTCGTCATTTTCCTCGCCTACCCGAATCAGGCGGCGGTCGACAGCTTTACTCAGGCGGTCAACGATCCGACCTCTTCGTCCTACGGCGCGTTCATGACCCCCGACCAATTCGCGGCCAACTTTGCGCCATCGCCGAGTACCTACACAACCGTCGAGTACGTGCTGGGACGCGTGGGCATCCAAGTTGTTCAGACGTATGCAAATCGCAAAGTTATTGATGCTGTCGCCACGGTCGCGCAGGCCGACGCTTTCTTCCACACCGTGATTAGCCAATACAACTACAACAACGTAAGGTACTATGCAAACTCGATACCTGCCGTCGTACCCTCAGCCCTAAAAGGCATCGTCATGGCGGTGAGTGGTTTCAATAATTTTGCAGCCCACATCGCAAAGCCGCCACACGTCCAAAACCCGCTGACGACGCCTTTCGGCTATGGTCCGCTCGATATCGAAACTGCATATAACGAACCGGTTCACGTCAATCATACAAGCGGCCAAGGCGTGACGATCGCAATAGAAACTGCTTACGATTACCTCGACAGCGATGCAACCGGATATTGGAATGCATTCGGCGTGAAGCGCTCGGGTTATCTCTTCCGAAAGTTCATCGATGATCCGGTGTCGCAAGGCCTGCCGCTGCCAGGGCAGAGCGACGAGACCACGCTCGACATGCAACAAACCACGTCGAATGCACCCGGCGCAAACGTGCTCGTCTACGAGGGTGTAGACCCGCTAAACTCAACCTTCGACGACATCTATGAGGCGACCGTCATCGACCCGCGCGTGGACGTGGTGACCACCTCGTGGGGCTCGTGTGAAGCCGGCTCGGATCCAAACGAAGTGGCAGCCGACAACGACCTCTTCGAACAAGGAGCTGCCGAGGGCCAGACACGCTTCGCGGCCGCCGGCGACAACGGCTCGCGCGATTGCGGTACGAATAACCCACCCGACGGGCTCCCGGGGCAGCCAAACCCGATCAACGTCGACTTCCCCTCAAGCTCTCCGTGGATTGGAGCGTCGGGCGGCACGACACTCGTCCTCAACGCCAACCGGACGATCAAGTCCGAGACGACATGGTCGGGAGGCGGCGGCGGTTTCTCCCAGTTCTTCGGCCTGCCGAAATACCAGACCGTCGTTCCGACACTTGCCAGCAGAGTCTGGCGCAACACTCCCGACGTTTCGCTCGATGCTGACCCCAACACCCCGTACGCGCTCTTCTACCTCGGCTCGTTTAGCCTCGCGGTGGGCGGCACGAGCGCCGTCGCACCGAACCTCGCGGCTATGTACGCGCAGTTCGACCAGTACTGGGGTCACCGGTTGGGCCTGTCCCAAACAGGCTTGTATAATGGGTTCCGCCTCCATACGTATCCCGGCTCGGCGTGGCATGACATCGTCTCGGGAAGTAATGGTGACTATGCTGCGCACCCAGGATACGACAACGCGACCGGCGTCGGCTCGCTCAATGCCTACCGCTATATGCTGCAAATACCACGGACGCGCGGTGCACCACCGTTAATGATGCGCCGTAGCGTATGGCACCGGTGAGCGCCATGCGAAGGCCGCAAGACAACCCAAGGGTGCATCTGGGGTCGCTCGGCGGCACGATCGAGTGGCCATCAGATCGGGAAGAACAACAGAGTCCGACAAAAGCAGATGGGCAATCTCCGCACGACGACTCGGAGTCGGACGCGACCTCCAACAAATAATGTAGATACCGTTTTGATTGTCAACGGCTAGCCGAGCTGTAGAGCGGGTCGAAGGGTGCCCCTGATTTGAGTATTGCGTAGGCAAGATGCAAGAGTTTGCGCATCAGCGCGCCCACGACCACCA
>Ga0207416_1000498_pt1 | contig 66515 bp, 48 predicted proteins | sample PaiPotPPM11metaG_FD_184107 | JGI IMG/M metagenome (GOLD analysis project Ga0207416, IMG submission 184107) | Iron sulfur acid spring bacterial and archeal communities from Banff, Canada, to study Microbial Dark Matter (Phase II) - Paint Pots PPM... ... | reverse complement strand
AGCCGGCTTACCCGCCCGCCCGCTTCCATGAGCTCGGATTTACTATCGCCTCAGGCGCGCGGGTAAGCCGGCTCGGCGCAACTCTCATGATTGATGTGTGCCGTGCAATGAACGCGCCCCGCACACCCAAGTACCAGCGGAGCTTTACTTTGTCGCGGGGAAGTGGCCCTGGACCCTTAATAAATCCTTGCCGAGAGGGACCAATTTGTAACAATGTGCGCGCGCGGTCGCCAGGGATTTGGGACGAGGGGCGGCTGCGATCTAACCGGCGCTCCAGGGGGAGTTGATATCGACGCTCTATGAGGGGCGGGTGAATGAATTTTTATGCGTCCACGTCAGATGGAAACCACGCCGGCGAATTTTCGCTGATCCACGCCGATTCGCATCACGCCGACGCCATTGTCGTCCCCGATGCCGAGTTGCTGTTCACCGGCAGCTTCCATCGCTCCGGTCCCGATCTGATTCTCACCGGTCATGACGGACGGCATCATGTCGTTGCCGGCTACTTTTCCAGCGAGCATCCGCCGGCTTTGATGGCGCCGAACGGCGCGCACTTGTCGCCGGACGTCGTCGACCTCTTGGCGGGTTCGCCGGCGCCCAACGAATACGCGCAAGCGCAAACACAGGTCGCAGCGCCACCCGATTCCATCGGCAAGGTGCAAAAAGTCGCCGGCACCGTCAGCGTTCTGCGCAACGGAGTTTCCATTGCAATCAATGTCGGCGACGTCGTCTACAAGAGTGACATCGTCGTCACCGGCGCCGATTCCAAAGTCGGTGTCACATTCCCTGACGGCACCGCACTCGAGCTTCTTCCCAATACGCGGATGGCGCTTACTGAGTATTCCTACAACCCGAACGGAAACTCCAATTCCGCGCTCTTCACTTACGTGACGGGTACGTTCGGCTTTTTCGCGGGCAAGGTCGCACATACCGGCGATATGAAGATCGAAACGCCTGTCGCGACCATGGGCATTCGCGGCACCACCGGCGTCATGGGCCAGGACACAGACGCATCCGGCAATGTCATTTTTTGGCAAGTGATTTACGACGATCCCGGCACGAACGTCTCCGGCTCCTGGGATGACTTCCTGCGCAACGCGGATGGCACGATCTATCTGGGCGCCACGGTTTCGCAAACCAATTTCATGACCCTTTTCACCTTGCGACGAGGGCTACCACCGCTCGTCACGACCGTCCCGATTACGGATTCGTACGCCGACATTGGGCGGGAAATCATTCAGGAGCTTACCGAGCTCCTCAATCAGGGTGTGAACCCGCATTCAATCGGCGGGCATCCCGGCAGCGGGGACAACCCGCTGCTGGTACTGCCGCCGAATTTCCTGCCGCCGAACTTCGGCACTTTCGGGCCCTTCACCTATAACTACCAGCCGCCCGCGCTGCCGCCGCTGCCGACGCCCCCGCAAATTCCGCCGCCATTCGTCCCGCCGCCGCCGTCGCCGCCGGGCACAACGCCGACCGCGTTCATATGGCCGAAGGGAAACAATACGTGGGACACGGGCCCGAATTGGCTGCCGGGTTTCTCCCCGGTGCTGTCGTTCGATTCCGCCATCATCGAATCGGGCATCGTCACTTACCCCTCTAGCGACAACTACACCATTTTCAGTTTGACCATTGACGGGCCGGGCGAGCTCCACATGGTCGGCGGGACGCTGACAGTTACGAACGAGCTGAATGTCGCCGGTCTCCTCAAGGTCGGGGGCGATCCGCCGATCTTCATCGCAAGCGGCCTGATCACGATCGAGAGCGGCGGCAAGATCGAATCGATCGGCCTCGGTTCGTTCGTCGAGTTGGTCGGAACCAGCGCGAGCGATCCCGCGACAGTCGGCAACTTCGGAACCATTGCCGCAAAGCACGGCGGTAATGTCACATTCCACTTCGCCCTCGTCACGAACGAAGCGCCGAACGCCAGCAACACTGATCCAGACACCACGACGCGGCCTGGCAGGATCATATCAATCGGCCACGACTCGATTGTCGACTTCGACCACTCAGATCTCGACAATGCCGGCATCGTCGCCGCGAAACACTATGGCGGCGTCTTTTTCGTCAATTCTTCGGTCACCAACGAGGCGACCGGCGACATCGAGGCCAAGCACCACGGCGCGGTCACATTCTCCGGCACCGACGTCACGAATTACGGCGCGATTCTCGCCGAATTCGCCGGCAAGATCACATTCGACAGCCTGAGCCAGGTCATCAATAAAACCGGCGGTGAGATCGACTCCCTGGGCCGCGGGTCGTCCATCGCTTTCAGCGGCAACGAGATCGACAATTTCGGCGTTATCGGCGCCGCGTATTGCGGTGTGGTGAAGTTCACCGGCGAGACCATCGTCAACGAGGCTTCGAATACGAGCGTTACGCCGACGGTGCCCGCCGGCAAGATCGAAGCGGCGTTCGGCGGCGCCATCAAGATCGACCAGGGCAACGTCACTAACGGCGACGGCGCGTTCATCGACGCGAGCCATGGCGGCGAAGTCGACCTCCACAATGCGTTCCTGCTCAACGACGCCGGCGGCAAGGTTGAAGCGGTGGATGGCGGCCTCATCCTGATTCATGGCGCCAGCGGCTCCGTTACCAATCTCGGCACCATCGACGCGAAGAATTTCGGCGAGGTGGTGTTCGACAAGCTCTCCGGCGTCGCCAATGAAGACGGCGGCAAGATCGTAGCCAAGGATTACGGCGTTGTTCTGTTCGAAGACACGTCCGTCACCAATTACGACCAGACCACGGGTCAAGGCGGCGGCCTGATCGAGGCTGACGGCTGCGGCGCGATTGTCGAGCTCGCCGCCGCGACCATCATCGGCGGCACGCTGCAAACGCGCCACGGCGGCAAGATCGAGACGGTCTACGGATCCAACACGTTCCTGAACGTCACCATCAATGGCGCGATCGTGCAGGTCGATTGCCGAACCTCGCTGGCGCTCGACGGCGGCACGTCCGGCATCGCCGCGGTCATCGACAAGACGGTCATCTTCGAAGGCCCGGGCGTGGTCACGATGGCTTACCAAAGCTACGAGATCGTCGCCGGCGCGAATGGCGGCACGCTGATCAACGACACGACGATGACTGGCCTCGGCCAGATCGGCGTCGGCGACGGCGCGCTGACCTTCGTGAACGAAGGATTGCTGAAAGCGCATCTGATCGGCCCCAACCACGGCAATGAATTCATCATCGATACCGGCCGCGGCGAGGGGTCGGCGACCACGATCAATAGCGGCACGCTGGAAGCCGTCGCCCATGCTAAGCTTCTGATCGAAGACACGACGGTCGATAACACCGATGGCACGGTTGCGGCCCATGGCCGTGGCGCCGTCGTCGATCTGGTCAATTCGACGTTCTCGGGTGGCACGTTCACGACCGGCAATCTTTGCGACGGCAAAGACGGCACCATCGAAATTCTCTCGCCGGATATAGACGGCACGAACACCGTTGTGTTCGACGGCTCGGCGCAAAAAGTCACGGTCGACGGCTTCGTCCAAGTCGATCCCGGCGCGACGCTCGAACTCATCGGCTCCATCGACAACAACGGCACGATCGACGTCGACGGCCCGCTTTTCGGCGCCGATCTGCAGATTGACGGTACGGTCAAGCTGGACGGCTCCGGCGTGGTCACGCTCGTCGGCAGCGGGGATGTGATCACCGGCGTCGCCGGCAGTGACGCCAAGCTGAAGAATTACAGCACGATCACCGGCAACGGCTCGATCGGCGACGGCGATAACACGCTGACACTGATCAACGAGACGAAGGGCGCAATCGTTGCGAATGGCGGCGAAGGCGGTTCGCTGGTCATCGCGACCGGAAAAAACGCGATCATCAATGACGGCCTGCTGGAAGCAGCTTGGCTCGGCGTGCTCGACACCGAGAGCAAGCTCGACAATTCCGGTCGCGTCATCGCGACGCATAGCGGCGTGGTTGCGGTCGAAGCGAATGTCGTCAACGAGGTCGGCGGTCTGATTGAAGCAAAGCTTGGCAGCCTCATCACGCTTGACGACATCAAGGTTACAAACGACGCCGGCGGCGAGGACGTCCCCGGCGGCCTGATCGAGGCCAAAGGCGAAGGCTCGGGGGTCTCCATCGCGGAGAGCAGCGTCGACAATGCCGGCACGATCGAGGCGAAGAAGGGCGGCGCCGTCATTATCAACGATACCACGATCCACAACAGTGCCGGCCTTATCAAATCTGCCGGATTGGGGTCGGTCGTCGAGCTCGTCGGCACCAAAGTTATCGATGGTAACATTTCGATTGTCCACGAAGGCACACTCGACATTGAAGGCACCTCGGCCACCACGCTCGACGGCGTCGATGTGACCATGAGCCGAAACGGCAATATCGAGATCGGCGCGATGACGACGTCCGGATCGATCCTCATGCTGGACCACGGCACCACGATAGCCGGCGGCACGCTGACGATTGAAAGCAATAGCCAACTCGATGTCGAATCCAGCACCGGCGCCTCGCTTAACGGCGTCGATGTGGTGAACAACGGCACCATCAACGTCGATTACGAGGAGGAAACGCCGACTGTTCCGCTCACGCTTGCAAATGGCACCACAATTTCAAGCGGCGTATTGTCGGTGGGCAACAAGGGATTGCTCGATATCGAAAGCACTTCCGGTGCCACGCTCGACGGCGTCGAGGTCGATGTCGGCAGGCACGGCAATATCGATATCGGCGCCTTCACCGCGTCCGGCTCCATCCTGATGCTTGACGACGGCACCACGATCACCGGCGGCATGCTGACCATCGAGAGCGGTAGCCAGCTCGATATCGAGGCGACGACCGGCGCGACGCTCGATGGCGTCAATGTCGTGAATTACGGCATCATCAACGTCGATTGCGGGGATGAGACGCCGACGGTGACGCTGATGCTCGACCATGGCACGACGATCACCGGCGGCATGCTGTCGATCGGCAATGTGGGCGTTCTCGACATCGAGACCAATGCGGGCGCTGTGTTCGACGGCGTCGACGTCGATGTGAGCAAATACGGCCACGTCGAGATCGGCACGAATTCGGGCGCAACGCTGACGATCGAAGACACGGTGACGTTCGACGGCAGCGGCATTGCCACGCTGGACAATCAGCACGACCATATCGTGGGCGCCGGCGACGGTGCGACCCTCGAAAATTTCATCACCATTGCAGGCGAGGGCACGATCGGCGACGGCGAAGGTTCGCTGAGCCTCGTCAACGAGCAGTACGCGGTCATCGATGCGAACGGCAACAAGCCGCTCATTCTCGACGCCGGAACGACAATCGACAATTACGGCACGCTGGAAGCGTCGCATGGCGGCGTGTTGCAGATCGACGACGCGGTGAACAATTTCAACGGCGGCAACGCTCTCATCCAAGGCGGCAAGCTGATTTTCGAATCAACGACGAACGTCAATGACATAACCTTCGACAACGGCGGCGGCACACCGAACTATGGCGAGCTCGTTCTCGGCGACGTATCCGGCGGCTTCAGCGCCACCATTCATGGTTTTGCTGGAACCGCACCCAATCTAGCCCACTCCGATGGTATCTATCTGACCGATTTTTTCATTACCAGTGAGTCGGAGACGACGACGGCGAGCGGCACTGTCGTCACGTGGGATCTGCACGATGGAAGCGACGCCGTAAGCCTGACGTTTGATAATTTGAGCGGGACCTTGAACTTTGCGGCCGACGCCCACGGCACGCTTATCACCGACCCGCCGCCGGCAAGCTCCGATACGTCCGTGCTTTCTCCGGTAACGACCGATGACGCCAGCGGCATCGTCACATTCGACAGCGCGGATTCTTCCGAGACCGAGTCGGCAAGCGTCACCCCGAACGGGGCCGACTATATCGGTAGCATCTCGCTCGGTCAGGCGACCGAGAGCAACGGCAGCGCATCGGTCAACTGGCAATTCTCGGTCGACAACGATCAAATCAATCTCGCGCCGGGCGAGACATTGACCCAATCCTACAATGTCAGCCTCAACGACGCGCAAATCCCGGCCGCGGCCTTTAACCAGACCGTGGCGGTCTCGATCGGCGGCGCCGGCAATGACAATTTCGTGTTCGCGCCGGGCGTCGGCGCCGACAGCATCGTCAACTTCAAGCCGCAGCACGACACGATCGAGCTCGACCACTTCAGCAATGCGCAGACGATTCACGAATTGCAGTCGCTCATCACCAGCGACGCCCACGGCGATGCGTTCATCAATCTAGGCAATCACGATTCGATCGCGGTCGAAGGCCTGACCGCCGCGCAATTGCAGGCGAACCTGCAAAACCTCGTCCACCTTCACTAGGCGGTCCAGCCTAATTCCGGCCGCCCCGGCGAATCTGCCTTAGCTCCCCGTTGCCGGGGCAAAAGGGGCCAAACCGCCTGTCCAACAGGTCAGGCGGCCACTAAACTCCCGATTTAGCTCGGAAATTCCTCGGGGGAGCAATTCACCCTTTATTTACAATGTTGTTGCTCGCAGCCGCGAGATAGCGCATTGTGACGAGTGTTCGGTCGCCGCTGGGGAAGTGGTGAAGGGTGGCTGCCGAGCTGCTGGCAAATGGGGACTTTTTTGTCGCGCTCTACGAGGGGCGGGGAATGGCGGCTGCGTATTTCGGGGAGGGCGGTTACGGAGCTTCGGCTTCCGTAATCCACGCGGATTCCGCGCATCCCAACCATATTGTCGTGCCCGATGCGCAGCTCTTGTTCACCGCGCATTTTCACCGCGCCGGTCCCGACCTTGTTTTGACCGGCCGTGACGGCCACAACCACATCGTTCCCGGTTATTTCTCGGGCGAACATCGGCCGGCACTGGCTGCGCCGAACGGCGCGATGCTGTCGCCGGATCTTGTCGACCTCTTGGCGGGTTCGGCGGCGCCCAACGAATACGCGCAGGCCGGGCTGGTTACGCCGGCCGACCCGATCGGCCGCGTCGAGAAGGTCGTCGGCGACGTCACCGTCGTCCGCAATGGCGTTTCCGTCACGCTCAATGTCGGCGACGCCGTCTATAAGAGCGACATCGTACAAACCGGCGCCAATTCGTCGGCCGGCGTCGCCTTCCCCGACGGCAGCGCGCTCAACCTGGTCGCCAATACGCGGATGGCGCTGAGCGACTATTCGTACGATCCGAATTCGACGTCGAACTCAGCTTTGTTCAACCTGGTCGAAGGCGGGCTCTCCTTCGTCGCCGGCAAGGTCGCGCATACCGGCGACATGAAGATCGGCACGCCGGTCGCCACCATGGGCATTCGCGGCACCGCCGGCTGGCTCTACGAAGATACGGTCGCCAATATCACGGCGAACGCCGGCAACGTCACGCTGCATTTCGCCGCCGTGTTCGACAGCGTCACCAATACCGAGAGCACGTACACGCTCTACGCCCTCGATGCCAACGGCGAACTGCAGCATGACGCGAACGGCAATCTCATTGCGCTGGCGACGGTGTCGTCGACGCAGAACGGATTGGTGACGACGCTCACGGGGAATGGCATCGGCAATTTGCCGGGCGTAACGACCGCGCCGCCCAATCCGGAGCAGGTGATTTTCGCGCAGACTTGGGTGTCGCAAGCCATCAACATGGCGATCGATGCCCTACGAAATTTGCAGCCGAACAATCAACCCACGAACCCACAATCGAATCCGAGCAGCCCCGGCAGCAGCACGCCGCAGGGAACCCCCAATAACGACCATAGTGGCAACCCGCCAGTTCAGCGGATTCTCGATCTGGGCAATGGCTCACCGCCCGTCATCATTAATATCGACACGCCGCCCAGTAATTCCACCCCGCCGCAGACCACCCCGCCGCAGACGACGCCGTCGAACACACCGACCGGCCCGACGACTCGCCCATGGGATCCTCCGCCCGGTAGCCCGCCGCAACCTTTCAATACGCTGCCAGACTGGCCTCCGTCCGCGGGCGCGGGCGGTGTTCCGGGGCCCACGGATAGTATCGTTGATAATTCGCTTGTCCCACTGGTCGTCCCCGATTCCCGAACTATCAATAATTTGACGGTCGGTACCGGCGCTCTGGTCCATGTCGTCGGCAGCAATGCGCCGGGCTCGCTTACCGTCAGCGGCACGACCGATACCGGTGGCATGATCCAGGCCGATTCCACAAAGGCCGACCCGATTGTCACGTTCGACAATGCGGTGACAGTCCATGCCGGAGGCGAGATCCAGGCGCTCGCTCAGGGTAACTCCGCCTCTATCATCTTCGATAGCAGCGTCACGCTTGACGCTGCTGCCGGTCAGACCGCCGGCGGCAAGACCGATGCGAATGGCAGCGGCGCGTCTCTCACTTTCAATGATGGCGCGACGATAGCGGCCGGCGCCGAGATCGAAGCGAGCGGTGTTGGCGCCAATGTCCAATTCGCGGTCGGCGCAGTCGACGACTTCGGCACCATCCTGGCCCACAACAGCGGCACTATCGTATTCAGTGCTCCGCTAACGGTCGAGGCCGGAGGCGTGGTCGAAGCCAGCGGCAGCGGCGCATCTGTCACTTTCAATAGCGGCGTGACACTGGCGGCCACGGCCGAGATCGAAGCGAGCGGTAGCGGCGCGTCCATCCTTTTCACGGGCGCAGTGGACGAGCAAAATTCCGGACGTCTGCTGGCCGACGGCGGCGGCGCTCTCGTGTTCTCCAATGTAGAAGTGACGAACAGCTCGACCGGAATCATCGAAGCGACCGGCTCCGATTCGCACGTGACGCTGGCTCACGCCGACATCATCGGCGGCACGCTTGAGACCGGAAGTCCGACATCACCGACAAATGGTGAAATCGAAGTTGGTCCAGGGACCGGCTCGAATCTGAGCTTTTTTGACGGCTCGACCGCACCTGTGACGGCGGATGCCTTTGTTCAGGTGGACGATGGCTCTAGCCTCGAATTGCTTGGCGCGATCAACAATGAGGGCACAATTTCGCTGGCGAGCGGGGCGAAGCTCATTTTGTCCGGCGCAACCGTCGACGGCGGCACCATTGACGACAATGGCGCTATCGAAGTGACCGCCTCAAGCACGCTCGATGGCAACGCCGTCGTGCAAGGCGACGTCGGCGCGCTGACGGTCGACAGCGGCGCTATCCTGACGCTCGACGATGCGACGCTCGAAAACGTCAACGTCACCAATGACGGCACGCTGCAGGTCGATTCCGGCCACGTGCTGACGCTCAGCGATTCGACGATCGACGGCGGCACGATCGTCATCGACAGCGGCGCGACGCTGACTCTCGACGATGCGGTGCTCGAAAATGTGAACGTCATCAATCATGGCACGCTGCACATCGATTCCGACAATACGCTGACGCTGTCCAATACGACCATCGACGGCGGCGCCATCACCGATAGCGGCGCCATCGTCATCAACGAAAACAGCGAGATCGGCGGCAACACCGTCGTGCAGGGCGATGTCGGCGCGGTAACGATCGACAGCGGCAAGATCCTGACGCTCGACGACGCGACGCTCGAAAACCTCGACGTGAACGCCAACAATGCGGCTTTGCGCGTCGACGGCACGCTCGCACTCGATCACGACACGATCAGCGGCGGCACGATCGACGCTTCGCTCGGATCGGCCAGTGCCCCGGCGACCGAGATTGCGGTGCAGGGCTACAATGCCATCGGGCCCGCGGTCAGCGCCAACGGGGAATTCGTCGCGTTTATCGCCGCGACCGATCTGCCCGGACAAGGCGGCGATACGAGCGGATTGGTCGAGCTCTACAACGCGACGAACGGTCAGCTCACGAATATTTCAGCGCTGGTTCCGGCAGCAGACCTGCACAGCGGGGAGGCGTTCGGTAACGTACCTTCAATCAGCGACAACGGACACCTGGTCCTGTTCGAGGGCAAATACCAAAACGAAAACGGTCCCACATCGGAAGTCTTTCTTTACAACAGTCAGGCGGAGCCGGGCGCGCAAGTGACGTCGGTGCGTTCGGATGCCGGCCAGGGCGCGATCAGCGGCAATGGCAAAGTCATCGCCGCGGAAGGCAATAGTGGCGAGAGCTTCGGCACGCATATCCTGGTGATGAACGACAGCGGGGCCGTTCAGACCGAGATTACCGGTGATCCAACTTACACCCCGCCGCCCGACAATAACTCCGACAATTTCGGCAATGTTGGATCGGTCTACGATCCTTCGCTCAGCGACGACGGCCGTTTTGTCAGCTTCTGGAGCACCTCGTCCGAAATCACCATTGCCGGCGGCGCGACGTTCGAGACCGGCAACACCGCTGGCGCCGCCCAAGTCTACGTCTACGACACCCTGAACCAGACGCTGAAGGAGGCTTCGGGCGTCCTCGGCGGCGTCCAGGGCAACGGCAACAGCGGCGCGCTCACGCTGAGCGACGAGAACAGCGATTGGGCGCCGTCGATCAGCGGCAACGGCCGTTTCGTTGTGTTCCAGAGCACCGCGTCCAATCTTGCCAGCGATGTCGGCGACGCCCACAACGACGTCTCCAACATCTTCCTCTACGACACGCATACCGGCACCGTGGTCGCGGTCACCACCGCCGACGGTTCGGCGGTAACCGGCAACAGCATCCGGCCCGAAATCAGCGCCGACGGCAAATACATTACGTTTGCGAGCGATGCGAACAATCTGCCTGGCGCCAATGGCGGCTGGCAGACCTATATGGTCGCGATCAATCCGGCGACCGGCGGAATCGACGGCGCCCCCGAACTGCTCTCGGCCGGCTTTGCCGGCACCGATAACGGACAGAACAACCTCGGCAACAGCGTCAGCGACGGCGGCGGCGTAGCCGCCTTCGGCGGCGCTGCGCTCGGCTTCAACATCGATCAAGGCCAGGCTGCGCTCAACGAGGACGGCACTATCAAATTCTCAGGTGCGTCGCTGAGCGACTTCAATGGCGCCAGCGATAGTCTGATGCTAACCGTCAGCGTCCAGCAGGGCACGCTCGTTCCGGCAGGCTCGCACGGCGCCGGCCAGAGCAGCGTGGTATTCACCGGCAATCTCGACGCCATCAATGCCGACTTGCAGACTGGCGTGAGCTATACGCGCAATGGATCGAATGCCAACGATACGCTGTCGCTGACGGTCACGGACAAGACCACGGGCGAGACGGCGACATTCACATCGCAGTTCAATCCCGAAACGTCAGACCCCTCTCAAGTCTTTACCGGGTCAACGACGAATACCGGGCAATACGACATCTTCCTCGACGATCAGCAGACGATCAACGTCACCGGCAATACCACGATCAACGACGGCGCGACGATCGAGGGCGGTCTGGTCACGGTGGCGAGCGACGTGACGCTCACGCTCAACGGGGTCACCGACGACGGCAGCACGATTCAAGATTTCGGCGGCACGGTGGCTTTCACCGGATCGAGCACGCTGAAAAACGTCGATATTTTCGGCGGCGCGATCACCGTCGCGAGCGGCGCGACGCTGACGCTCGACGACGTGACGCTGAAAAACGTCGTGGTCACCGTCGACGGCGACGGCACGACGCCGAGCCTCGATATCCCCGCGGGCAAGACGCTGACCTGGGCCGGCTCAAGCTCGTTCGGCGGACCGGACGCGGTCATTATCGAGAACGACGGCCACATCATTCATGCCGGCACGCTCGACGTCGGTTTTTCGCAGGTGACGTTCGACGGCGCCGGCACCGTCACGCAGGACGGCGGCAACCACGGGACCGAGACGCAAACCCTGATCAATAACGGCAATACGTTCGACGGCTACGGCCAAATGGGCAACGGCAGCGCCGAGGGTGGGCTGACGATCGAGAACGAGGCCGGCAGTTTCGACGCGGATGTCGTCGGCAAAGCGCTGGTCCTCGATACCGGTAAGGCCATCGTCAATGACGGCACGTTCAAGGCTGACGGCGGAATCTTGAAGGTGCTGGATGCAGTGACCGGCAGCGGCTCGGCGATCGTCGAGCACGGCGGCACGCTGGAACTTGGTTCGTCGGACGCGCAAACAGTCACGTTCAACGACGCGAGCACGCTCGTTCTCGATCATCAGGGCCAGGGCGATCCGCAGGCCTATACCGGAACGATCGACGGCTTCGGCAGCGGCGATGTGCTGGATCTGACCGGATTTCACGCGGGGTCAAACGATCAATTCCAGACTTCCGCAAGCTACGACGGCGACGCCAACACCACGACGCTGACCATAACCGACATGACACAGGATGAAGAATCATCCGCGCCCATCACTTTGGCTGGGAATTACACAGCCGCCAATGGCGTCGGCTGGGCGGCCGCGAGCGATGGCCACGGCGGCATCGACCTCACCGAGGGCGCGGTGCCGGTGGTCAGCTTCAATCCGACTTATCTGACGTTCTCCGGCGACGGCCAATCGGCGATCGGGTCTTCGCCATCGACACAAACCGATAACGTCACGCTCGCCGGGTGGGTCAATTGGAATGGCAACGGCAATCCGTTCGGCGGCAACCAAATCCTGTTCTACAACGGCGACACCGGCGCGAACGGCTATGGTTTGCTGGCAACGCCCAATGGCGAAGGTGGACTCGAGCTGTTCGTGATCGCTGGCGGCAACGCCATCGACGATACCGGCGTCGCGATATCGCCCGGCCAGTGGAATTTCCTGGCGCTAACGGAAGTCGGCGGCACGTTCGATCTCTTTGTCAACGGCACCGAAGAGGCGCCTTTAGGCGGTATCGGCGTAAATGCCATCACCAGCGGCGGCATGCTGATCGGCGCTGACAATCGCGACCCGTCGTTCAACAACATCGAAACCTTCCAGGGCTCGATCGCCGATGTGAGCGTGTGGGATACTGCGCTCAGCCAAGCGCAAATCCAGGCGATTCAAGGCACGTATCTTTCCGGCAATGAAACCGGGTTGGCCGGCTATTATCCGCTCAGCGACGGCAGTGGAACGACCGCAGCGGATTCCGTCAACAGCGCGGGCAATCTGACGCTGTCAGGAAATCCGGCTTGGGTCTTGGATGGCAGCCATAGCTGGCCGATTACCGGCGGCGATACGCCTGAGAATTCGCCGGCGACTCTGGTTGGCCTCAACGTGTCGGAATCGAATGCCGCCGACACGCTCGAGGTCACGCTCGATGCAGGACATGGCACGCTGTCGATCGGCAGCGCATCGGGCGTGACTGAGACCGGAAGCGGCACAGACGCTTTGTCATTGTCCGGCACGGCCGCCGCGATCGACGCCGCGCTGACTGGCGGCGTCACCTATACGCCCAATACCGGATTCACGGGCACCGATGATCTGACCTTCAATGCCAGTGACGGTGCCATCACTGGCACTCCGGAAACGCTTGCGATTAACGTCCCCCCGCCGCCGTCGCCCCCGGTCGATACCTGGACTGGAAACGCGGACGGCTTCGAATGGTCGACCAACGGCAATTGGAGCGGCGGCGCACCGCCAAGTGCTGGCGAGCAGGCGGCCATTCCCAGCGGCGACAATCCTGCCATTATGTCGCCCGTCACGCTCGATAATGTCACCCTGGACAACGGCGGCGCCGCCGGCGCGACCGTCAGCGTGGTGTCTGGCGCTATACTCACACTTGACGACAATACGACGATCACCGGCGGCACGCTGAGGATCGGTTCCGACTTCGGCGACAAGATCGCAATCCATAGCGGCGAGAACGGCTCCGCCACGCTCGACAATGTCACGGTGGACAATTCCGGCACGCTGCAGATCGATAACGGTGCAACGCTTGCCATCGCCGATACTGTCACGCTGCAAGACGGCGGCACAGTGTCGATGGCGAGCGGCAGTCAGATCGCCGAGCCATCAACGGACACAGGCTCCATCGTAACTCTGGACAATGTCGACAACACCATCGAGGGCGTTGGCACGATCGGCCGCCACGACGATCTTCTGGTGCTGACCAACGGCGGCACGATCGATGCGAATATTTCTTCCGGCGCCGTGCTTGCCATCGACACGGCCGACGACCAGGGCCATTCCAGCACGCTCACCAATACCGGCACGCTGAAGGCGGAAAACGGCGGCGAGCTCTCGGTGCACAGCATCGTCGACAATTCGGGCGGCTCAGTCGTTGCGTCAGGCGGCTTTGTTGATTTTCTTCTCGGCATCAGCAGCGGTACCGCGACGATCTCCGGTGGCGGCAAGCTCGAATACGGCTGGTCGTCGGACGTCAGCACCACCTTTGACGGTTCCGGCACGCTGGTGATCGATCATCCTTCGAGCTTTCACGGCACGATTTCCGGACTTACGGCAGCCGATATTCTTGATTTAGGCGGCTTCAACTGGGTTGATACCACGGCGGTCACCGGCGCCGACAGCTACAACATTGCCACCAATATCACTCTGCTGACGGTTTACGACTCCTCTGACAGCAACACCCAGCAATTTAAACTGGTCGGCGATTATTCCGATTCCGGTTGGACGGTCAGCACCGACAATCAGGGCGGCGCCAACGTCGTCGATCCATCGGTTGCAACGCTTGGAGAGAGCTCGATCACCTTTAGCGACGGAAATCCGCCTGTCCAGTTGGCGCTCGACGCGCCCGTTGTGCTCGAAGAGGGCGCGAGTCTGTACCTCACCGGACCGGGTAGCGAAACCGTGTCGTTTGGCGGCAGCTTTGGCGCCTTTGTCGTTGACAACCCTTCGACCTTCACCGGCACAGTTTCTGGAATTTCCGGAAGCGGCGATGTGCTTGATCTCGGCGGATTTGGTTCGCAGCACGGCGACGCGTTCGCGATCTCTACCGCCTATAACGGCTCCGACACGATCCTGACGGTGACCGACACGTCGAACAATAGCGCGCCAGAGAGCATCGCTTTGGCCGGAAACTATACCGACGACGTCTTTACGGCCGCCTATGATGGCAGCGGTGGCGCTGATGTCGTCGGCTCGCCGGCGGCGGATTCCACCTCGGTCATGTCTACGGCGACTGCCGACAGCGTCAGCGGCGTCGTTACGTTCGCCGACGCCAACAGCTCTGACAATCTCAGCATGGGGCCGGACGGTCTCAATTACGTCGGGAGCAACAGCGCGTCAGGTCAAGCAATTGACGCCATTGGCAACATGTCGGTCGACTTCAATGTTGACTTCGGCAACGACCAGATCAACTTGTCGCCTGGCCAGACATTGACTCAATCCTACGACGTCGCGATCAGGAACACCGACCCTTCGGCGGATCAAAGCCAGACCGTTTCGGTGACCATCGGCGGCCCCGGCAATGACAATTTCGTCTTCGCGCCGGGCGTCGGCGCCGACACCGTCCTCAACTTCAATCCGCAGCACGACACGATCGAGCTCGATCACTTTGCCCAGGCGCAAACCGTCCAGGAGCTGCAGTCGCTCATCACCACCGACGCCCACGGCGACGCGATCATCAATCTCGGTCACAACGACAGCATCACGCTCGCCAATACGACGACAGCCCAGTTGCAGCAGGCGATCCAAGCCGGCCACGTGCTGCTGCACTGAGGACGTCCGCGCCCGCGCTACAACACCCTTGGAATGCCAAGGCTTTCGGTCTCGCCGAGCACGGCCGCGAGATTTTGCCGGCCGCCGCCGAAATGGCTTTTCGGATCGGTCAGCGCGACGGTGTGCACGCCGTCGAGCCGATAATGCTTGTCGTGGACCAGGCAGCGGCTGCGGATCAGCGGCCATAGCATCAAGCCGAGCATGCGCTGGTCGTGGCCGTATTTGGCGGTCGGGCCGAATTTGAAGTAGCGCTTCATCAGCGCGACGATGTCGATGCCGCAATCGGTGCGGCCGCCCCACAGGCAGCCGATCATCAGCTCGTTGTGCAGAACATGGTCGCGCACCACGTGGAACGGATAGCCGCTGTCGATCCACTGCCGCACCAGATCGGCTTCGGCCGCGGACAGCCGCGAGTCGCAGTCGCGCACCAGAAATCTGCCGACCGCCGGATCGTTCATCACCAGGAAGCGCTGGAACAGGCCGACGCCCGGATATTCGTCCTCCATGTTGCGCACGTCGCCGCCATTGTCGCGCAGGAACGCGACGCAGGGCTTCGGCACGCTTGAGTCGACGTAAAACCGGCACGCCCAGCCCGGATAAAATTTGCCGGCGAGCACGAGATTGATCATGGCGCCGTAATTGTAGAATGGCACCGTGCCCCACAGCGAAAACGAAAGCACGTTCTGTCCGGACGGCGCGACATCCGGCACGGTCACGGCAATGGGCGGCGGCTCGCGGCAGGCCTCGGTGTCGCGCAGCTCGATGGCGCGCTGGCCATATTGGATCGCCTGCTCGGCCTTGCCGGTATAGAAATGCGCGACTTTGAGCGCGTCGAGGATGGTGAGATCCTCGCCGTGCCGCACGATGTACTGAAAGGCTTGCGCGATCGCTAAGTCGTAGCGCTTCATGTTCGACAGCGTTGCGATCAGCGCCTTTTCCAGCCGCGGGATGTCCGGCTGGCGGCGGGCCAATTCCTCGGCAAGCGCCAGCGCCGGCGGCCAATCGCGCTTCTGGAAGAATGCATCGAACAGCAATTCCTTGGCGATGAGATCGTCCGGCCGGGCAATGGCGATCGCGCAGGCCTTGACGATGGCCTCGTCGTTCTTGCCGGCGCGAAGCAGCGTGCGGATGACGTCGTAGGGCTGCGGTGCCGGTCGCGCCGCCGTCCCGTTTGCGCCCTCTGTCATCCCAAGCTCCAGCCCCCGCCGGCAACGGCGATGCTTACCGCCGATGCGTGGCAGTCTAGACCGGAACTGTAACGTCAGGACGCATCGCGGCCAATAACGGCCAAGTAACGTATTGTTTTGCGATGTATAGTTTTACCGTTTCCATGCGCGAGCATGGCGGCGGAGATGCGGGTGGATGCTGAAGGGCGAGCAGGGGCCGGGCGGCTTGAGCTATTTGCCCCAGCCGAAATGATAGTTCAGCCCGGCGCGGACAATGTCCTGGTGCATCGAGACATTGTCGGTGGGCGCGATGCCGCAATTGGCGCCGCAATTCGCCCGGCCGAGATCGACGTGCAGATATTCCGCCTTCGCGGTCCAGTTGCCGGGCAGCGCGAATTCAAGACCGCCGCCGACGGTCCAGCCGGCATTGGTGGCGCTGTCGCCGGCAAAGCCCGGGGTCGAGGCGCGGATATCGCCGACCGCGAGGCCGCCCGTGACGTAAGGCATCACGCCGCCGAACGCATAACCGGCGCGGCCGCGCACGGTAGAAAGCCATGTATTGCTGGTGGTGCAGCCGTTCGGGCACAGCGACGAGGTGGCGGTGCCTTTCATGCCCGACCAGTCGATGTCGCCTTCGAGGCCCAGCACCGTATTGCCGAATTGCCAATTATAGCCGGCGGTGCCGCCGACTTGGCCGCCGGAAAGATTAATGCCGGTCGCGTTGGCGTCCCATCGGGAATGGCCCCAGCCGCCGCCGCCATTGGCGCCGAGATAGAAGCCGCTCCAATTGTAAGCCGGGCTCACTTGCACCGGAGGTGGCGCCTTATAGAGCGGCGCAACCGACAAGTCGGCCGCGGAGGCGCCTTGTGCCGCGAGCAGCGCGCCCAAAGCGAAGCATCCGGCGACAATAATCTTTTTCATCTTTACGGTCCCCAGCCTCACATGCGTCAGCGCCTTCGAGCAGCCGTTCGCAGGTAGGACAGTGCACAGAATTTCGTTACCCCCGGCTTACCGGTATGGTTAAAGCCGCCAAAGTCGCCGCCTCTGGTTGCTACTGTATTGACCAGAAGGGCAAAATTGCGCCGGCCTAAAGGCTTGACCAGGGCGTCACCGGGGCGGCGAACTTCCCCGAATGGGAGTAACGTCCTGAATTCCCGTCGAGAACTTAATTCCCGAACCGAGCCTGAGTTCCACCAAAGCGGGGGAGCCAATGCGGGGAAACTGAGTGTCCTGGGTCGTCTTTGCCTTTTCCGGCCCGGTGCTCTGGGCCATCTCGGTCCATCTGGACAAGTACCTCGTCGAGCGGTTCTTCAAGGAGAGCAACGTTGCGGTGATGCTTTTGTTCACCGCTTTCGTCGGCGTGCTGCTGTTGCCCTTTATCTGGCTTTACGAGCCGTCGGTGACCGCGCCCGGCGCCGGCAGTATCGCGCTCATTATTCTAGCCGGCCTCCTCTATATGGGCGCGATGCTGCTCTATCTGCGGGCTTTGCAAACCGAGGAAGCCTCGGTGGTCGCGCCTTATTTCCAGGCCGGCCCGCTGTTCGGCTATGGGCTCGCTTATCTCGTGCTCGGAGAAACGCTGACGGGGCGGCAATTGGCCGGCGGCATTCTCATCGTGTTCGGCGCCCTGATTGTCTCGATCCGTTACGAACATGGCGCGCGCATGTTCAAGGCGCGCCTGGCGGCCTTGATGCTGACATGCGGATTTGCTGGCGCGCTCAGTGGATTGATTTTCAAGATTTTCGCGGTCGATGTCGAATTTTGGACGACGACGTTCTGGATGTATGTGGGCGAGGCGATCTTCGGCTGTGGGCTGCTCTTGGTTCCAATGTATCGGAGGCAACTTTTGGCGATGCTGCGCGTCAATACCGCTGCGCTGTTATCGATCAACGGTTCCAACGAGCTCATCAATCTCGGCGGCGGGCTGGGCAATCGCTATGCACTGATGTTTGCGCCGCTGAGCATCGTCCAGGCTATCGGCTCGACGACGACGCTGTTCGTCTTTGCCTTTGGCGTCGTCTTGAGCCTAGTTTGGCCGGGGCTCGGCCGCGAGAATCTGTCGGGCCGCGAGCTTACGAAAAAGGGAATTGCGGCCGCCCTTGTGGCCTTCGGCGTGGCGCTGGTGACGCACTGATGCAGTGGAATCTTTTCAGGGAGTTAGGATGACGAAACAAATCAACGAAAACGTCGAAATCGTCGACACGCACGAAGTTTATGGCGGCTGGAGTAAGCTGTTGGTGGCGACGATCCGGCTGCCCGACGGACGCACGATCAAGCGCGAGATCGAGGATCACGGCGAAGCGGTGTGCGTGTTGCCGTACCACCCGACCCGGAAAACGGCGGTGTTGGTGCGGCAGTGGCGCGTGCCGGTCCTTTATGCCTCGAAACAGCAGCAGGTGCTCGAAGCCGTCGCCGGCGTCATCGAGGACGTTGACGCCGCGACTTGCGCGCATCGCGAGGTGATGGAGGAAGCGCTTCTGAAACTCGATTCGCTTGAGCATCTGTTTACGGCTTGGACGATGCCCGGATTGTCCACCGAGTATATGCACTTCTTTCTCGCGACCTATTCGGGCGAGCCGCGGCCGGAAGTCCGCGGTGGCGTCGACGAAGATGAATTTACGGTGGCTGCCGAAATCGGCCTTGCCGATCTGGCGCGGATGGCGGATGAAAATAAGCTGCCTGACTCCAAGACGCTCGTGCTGCTGCAGACATTGCGCCTGCGCCGGCCCGAATTATTTAGATAGTGAAGGCCGGCAATAAATGCCTGAAATAGGCCGCGATTGGCGTCAACCGTTAACGCGCGCCGGATTCGTCTGCGCCTTCGGGCGTGCTATAATGGCAGCCGGCAAATCGTCGTTTTTTCGGGCAAAAGTCACGTGTAAGAACAGGTCACGCGTAAGATGAATTGGATTTCCAACGTCGTGCGGCCGAAGATTCGCAGCTTTCTCAAGCGCGAAACGCCGGAGAATTTGTGGATCAAATGCCCGGAGTCCGGCCAACTCGTTTTCTACAAGGACGTCGAGGCGAACCAGTTCGTCATCCCCGGCTCCAATTATCACATGCGGATGAGCGCAGGCGCGCGGCTGAAGTCGATGTTCGACAACGCCACTTGGTTCGACATCGCGGTGCCGGAGGTGCCGGTCGATCCGTTGAAATTCCGCGATGAGCGCCGCTATGTCGATCGCTTGAAAGACGCGCGCAGCAAGACCGGCATGAACGACGCGGTTAAGCTCGGTTACGGCAAGCTCGACGGTCTTGCCGTCGTCATCGGCGTGCAGGATTTCGACTTCATGGGAGGCTCGCTCGGCATGGCGGCGGGCGAGGCGGTTATCAAAGGTCTCGACACTGCGGTGGAGAAAAGCTGCCCGTTCGTGCTGTTCGCGGCGTCGGGCGGCGCGCGCATGCAGGAAGGCATTCTATCGCTGATGCAGATGCCGCGCACCACAATTGCGGTGCAGAATCTGCGCGAGGCGCGCAAGCCTTACATCGTCGTGCTCACCAATCCGACCACCGGCGGCGTCACCGCATCCTATGCGATGCTCGGCGACGTGCAGATTGCCGAGCCCGGCGCGCTGATCGGCTTCGCCGGCCCGCGCGTCATCGAGCAGACCATTCGCGAGAAGTTGCCGGACGGGTTTCAAAAGTCAGAATATCTGCGCGATCACGGCATGGTCGACATGGTGGTGCATCGCCATGAATTGCGCGCGACTGTCGCTAGATTGTGCCGGCTCCTCACCAAGGCGCCGGCCGCCGAGCGGCCGCGCGTCCTGCCGGCGCCCGAACCCGCGACGACGTGAGCGCTCAGCAGGCCAGCGCCGTGCCGTTCGACGCCATGCTGGCGCGGCTCCTGGCGCTGCACCCGAAGCGGATCGACCTCGCGCTCGACCGCATGCAGCATATTCTCGCCGCGCTCGATCACCCTGAGCGGCGCCTGCCGCCGGTCATCCATGTTGCGGGCACCAACGGCAAGGGTTCGACCGTCGCGTTCATGCGCGCGATCCTCGAAGCCGCCGGCAAGCGCGTCCATGCCTACACGTCGCCAAATCTCGTTCGCATCAACGAGCGGTTCCGGATCGGCAAAGAGGGCGGCGGCAAACTCGTCAGCGACGCCGAACTTGGCGAGGCGCTCGCCGAATGCGAGGTCAAGAACGGCAACGCGCCGATCACGGTTTTTGAGATCGAGACCGCGGCCGGGTTTCTGTTGTTCTCGCGCAATCCGGCGGACGTGCTCTTGCTCGAAGTCGGACTCGGCGGCCGCCTTGACGCCACCAATGTCATCGAACGCCCTATCGCCAGCATCATCACCAAGCTGTCGCTCGATCACCGCGATTTCCTCGGCAACACAATTGCGGAGATCGCCACTGAAAAGGCGGGCATTCTCAAGCGCGACGTGCCGGCAGTCGTCGTCAGTCAAGCGCGCGATGCGCTTGCGGTCATCGAACGGCAGGCGGCGCGGCTGCACGCGCCGCTGTCGGTTGCGGGCGAAGACTGGATCGCGACCGAAGAACGCGGCCGGCTCGTTTATCAGGACGGCGCGGGACTTTTGGATCTACCGGCGCCGAAGCTCTATGGGCGGCATCAATACGAGAATGCCGGCGCCGCGATCGCCGCTTTGCGCGCGAGCGGGCTGAAACTGCCGACCGCTGCGTTCGAAGCCGGCATGACCCGTGTCGACTGGCCGGCGCGCATGCAGCGGCTGTCGCACGGCAAGCTCGCGGAACTGGCGCCGCCGGACAGCGAGCTCTGGCTCGACGGCGGTCACAATGCCGACGGCGGCCAGGTCATTGCGGCAGCGCTTGCCGATCTCGAAGAGCGCGTGCCGCGTCCGCTCGTGCTTATCGTCGGCATGCTGTCGACGAAGGACTCGGCCGGCTTTCTGAAGAATTTCTCCGGCCTGGCGCGGCGCGTCATCACGGTGCCGATCCACCAGGACAAAACCGTACCGGCAGTTGAACTCGCCGAGATCGCGGCCGGCGTCGGCATCCCGTCGCTCGCGCGCGACAATCTTGAAAGCGCGATCATGGTGGCCGGCAAGCTCGATCTCGAACCCGCCCCGCGCATCCTCATCACCGGATCGCTTTATCTCGCCGGCGAGGTCTTGGCCGCCAACGGAACTCCGCCTGAGTAATTCACCGACGCAATCATTCCAGCTTCAAATTGGCGTCGCGGATGACCCCGGACCACTTGTCGCGTTCGGCTTTGATGTAGTCGACAAACTCGTTCGGCGGTCCGGCCATCGACTCGAACAATTGCGGCTCAAGAAAGCGCCTGCGGAACGCCGGATCGTTGAAGATCTTGATAACATCGGCGTCGATCTTCATCACGATGTCGCGCGGGATGCCGGCAGGGCCGAACAGGCCAAACCAGGCAGTCGCCGTAAAGCCCGGTAACCCGCTCTCGTCGACGGTCGGAATATCGGGGTGCGACGGCAACCGCTTTGGACTGCCGATGCCGAGTATCTTGATTTGTCCGGCTTGGTAGGGCGGCAGCGCCGTCGCCACGCTGACCGTCATTACATTGATCGAGCCGCCGATCAGATCGTTCATGGCCGGCGTCGCGCCGCGATAATGCACCGGTATGATTTTCACGCCCGCCATGCGGTCGAATAATTCCATGTTCATGTGGAGCGCCGAGCCGATGCCGGCGGTGCCGTAGGTCAATTGCCCCGGCTTCTCCTTGGCGAGCGCGATCAATTCGGCGGCGTTCTTGACCGGCAGCGAGCGGTCGGCCAGCAGCGCCTGATTGATGCGCACGAGGCCTGTAATCGGCAGGAAGTCTCTGTCCGCGTCGTACGGCAGCTTGCCTTTGGGATAGAGCGACGGATTGACGGTGAAAGTGCCGGACTCGCCGACGAGCAGCGTATAGCCGTCAGGCGCAGCCTTGGCGACGGCCTCGGCGCCGATGATATGTGCGGCGCCACCCTTGTTCTCGACGATGACCGGCTGGCCCCAGGCCTTCGACAGCTCCTGCGCGAGCGCCCGCCCGGTCACATCGGTCACGCCGCCCGGGACGGACGTGATGACCAAAGTGACCTGGTGCGCGGGATAAGAGGCCATCTGTGCGGCGCTCGGGCCGCAGAGACATGCCAGCAAGATCAACGCGCCGAACATTCTTTTCATCGGCGATTTCCTCGGAATGTTTTTATCGTCGTTAGATTCTAGACCTTGATCCAATTCAATTGAATCGGATCAAGGTCTAGATTCTTCGTTAGAGCATGATCTTATCCGAAAACCGGCTTCCACTTTTCGGGATCATGCTCTAGTTCGGTTCGATACCCGCAGCCTGCACTGCTTTTTGCGCTTCGTCGACCTGCGCGCGGAAGAATTCCGCCGTCTGCGCCGGCGAGCGGTTGTCGGGCAGGTAACCGAATTTCTGCGCCACATCGGCGACTGCCGGCACGGATGAGTCCGAGAACCGACGGCGGGGTGACGAACATGACGTCGATATTGCCGCCGAGGAGCGCGGCGGAAACCTCCGAAGCGCCCTTGAACGGCACGTGCTCCATGCTCAGCCCGGTCGCCTGGTTGAACAAAGCGGTTGCGAGATGCAGGCCATTGCCGATGCCTGGCGAGCCGTGCAGCACGCGGTTCTTCTTGGCGTAATCGATGAATTCCTTGACGGTGTGCGCGGGCGAGGAGGGATTGACCAGCATCAACAACCCGTCGAGCACGCCCGCTGTTGCGACCGGAGTCAGATCCTTGAACACGTCATAGGGCAGGCTCTTGTAGATGAACGGCGTCGGCGCAATCGAGACGCTGGTGAAAAGGAGCGTGTAGCCGTCAGGCGCCGATTGCTACAACCTGATGTCGCCGAGATTGACGCTGGCGCCGAGACTGGTCTCCATCAGTTTCGAGCGGCCGCCGGCATAGATCTGCACGGTGTAGCTGCCTGAATTCTCGTCGAGCCTGTCGAATTTGAAGTCGCCGTAATTGTCAGTCGTAGTCACCGCGACCGACGCGCCATCCTTGACCAATTGCACGCTGGCACCCTCGACGCAATCGATGACGCCGTCTTTTTCCTCCGACACCGAGCCGCCGATGAAGCACTTCGAATACCGCCATAGGTTGCGGTAATAGACCCGCGGCTTCGAATTGAGCTCGGGCTTCATGACTTCGAGACCCTGTTCGCTCGCCATGCGCGCCATCTCCTCGTCCTCGGCCTGGATCGCGCGCATCGCGCCGGTCGGGCAGGATTGCTGACCGCGGGTCTGCTGCCAGCCTTGATCGATGAGGTGAGCGTCGAACGTCCAGGCCTGCGGAAGCTGTAATTCCTCGTTCCACCAGATGTGACCATAAGGACAAGCGTCGACGAGCTGCTTCTGGCCCTTCGCCTTCACCGGGTCGATGAGGACGATACCGTCCTTGCGCTTGTTGATCGCGCCCTTCGGCGCGGCCTTCATGCAAGGCGCATCGTCGCAGTGGTTACACATGGTCGGAACGTAGGCAATGTCGATCATTGGCAGCTGCCCGCGTTCCTTCTGCAAGATGTTGATCCATTTGTGACCGTGCTTCGGCATCGGCGCGCAATAGCCGGGCCAATCGTTGCCGACATATTCATCCATGGCGGCGAGCGTGCACAAATTGCAATTAGTGCACTCGGCCACGTCGATGATCATGTTCCATTTTTTCATTTTGCCGGCACCAATTGCGCTTCTTTCAGCGTGCGCTTGATTTCCTTGTCTTGCTGCATGTCTTTTTCCATGGCCGCGAACGCCGCCGACATGTGCTGGGTAGAGCCGTCCCACAACTCGATCTGTACGAGCGAATTCGAGCCGGCGAGCGAATGGGTGGATTTGGTCTGCGTGCGCTCGGGCGTGAGCAGATTAAGGCAGCCGCCGCGATCGACCGACTTGCCCGGCTCGCCCATCGGATCGTAGATCGCCGACGACTCGTAGCCGTGCGCCACACCACGCGGCAGGCGCTGTGTCGGCAGCGCCGCGCAGATCACTGCGCCGCGATCGTTAAACACCTTGACCAGATTGTGCTTGCCGATGCCGCGCGCCTTGGCGTCGTCGGCATTCATGCGCATGATCCAATAATAGTAGCCGTCAACGTTGACGCGATGGTCCTCGATGTTAAGCAGAAACGAATCCTTGCCGTCGCCCTGGGTGTGGAACGAATATTTTGAATGCGGTGTGAGAAGTTGCAACGGATAGCGTTCAAAGAGCTCGCCGGAATGCGCGCCTTCCCATGACGGCTCGTATTTGACGATCGGCGGACGTTCCGGATCGTTGAAGCGCTTGAGCGAGCTGCACTCGAATTCGAGCTTGCCGGATTGGGTTTGCAAGCCGCGCAGATATTCCTCGGTGTAATCAGACGGCAGCGGCTGCGCCTCCGGCACGTCCTTTTTGCGGTTCTCGAAGAACCAGCGGAACGACACTGGCGCGCGCAGCTTCTCTTTCTCGGCCGGCACGACGAAGTAACCGCGCTTCAAGAATTTCCGCCACGGAATGTGCTGCGGCAGATCGGACGCGAGGAAGGCACGCTTGACCCAATCGATCTCGTTGCAGCCTTCCGAAAAATAATTGGCAAGCCCGAGCGGCTTGCACAGTTCGTTGAAAATCCAGAAATCGGGTTTCGATTCACCCATCGGCTTGATCGCCGGCGCCTGGAACACGATGACGCGATGGTTGAGTTGCTGCTGGCCGTGATGGCCGTAGCCGCCAAGGCCTGCCCATTCGCTGATGTCGGTGCGCTCGAAATTGGTGCAGGCCGGCAGGATCACGTCGGCGAATTTCGCTTCGCCCTCGAACCAGATCGACTGGTTGACCACAAATTCGAGGTTCGGCGACTGATACATTCGCACCCAGCGGTTGGTGTTGTTCATCGTCGAAAGGATCGAGCCGCCGTATTTGTAGAGCATATGGACGGGCGAATGGCCGGCCGCCGGATAGGTAAACTTGGGAAACTGGTGCTCGATCGACTTGCCGACCCACGGATAGCCTTCGGCTTTGCCGTCGAGGATCGCCTCCGGCACGAAGATGCGCGGGATGCGCTGATTGTTGGAGTTCATGGTCGGCAATTGCGGCATGCGCTGATAGAGCTCGACCGGCATTGAGGTGTTTTCGAGATCGCCCGACATGCCGCCGTCGGCATAGCCGGGGAAATAGAAATTGAAATCGATCGGCGTGCCCCATTGCAGATTGCCCATATTGATGCCAGGCTTGCCGAGGCCTTGCATGGCGACGAGGCACACCATCACCCGCGCCCACGGGATACCGGTCTGGTTGCGGCAGGCGCCGCCGTGGCCGTTGCCCCAGCCGCCGGGTGCGAGATAGACACGCTTCTTGCCCCATTCGCGGGCGAGCGCACGCACGTCTTTCGCCGGGACGCCGGTCTCTTTTTCCTGCCACTCCGGCGTTTTCGCAATGCCGTCTTCTTCGCCGACCAAATAGGCTTTCCACTTGTCGAAGCCGACGGTGTGCGTCTCGACATACGACTTGTCGTAGAGATCTTCCTTGATCCAGACATAGGCGATCGCCATCGCCATCGCGACCGAGGTGGTCGGCTTCGGCGCGAACCATTTGCCGGGCAGGAATTGCGCCGTCGCATTGTAGTAGGGATCGACATGGACGACCTTGATACCGAGCTTCGGATCCTTCAGCCACTGCCGCCGCGTCGTGCCTTCCTGCGCACCATAGGAGCCTGATGTCGATTCCGGATCGGCCGCCCACGACACGATCATGTCGCAGCTCTGCAGACAGTCCTCGACCGTGCCGTAGGTTTCCGACTGGCCGACGCGCAGCGTGTGGCCCCAGTGATGCACCGCGCCCCAATACCAGCCCTCCCACGAATCCGGATTGTGATGGATGCGCGTCATGCCGACGGCATTGGCGAAGCGGAACAACGCGGAGAGGTAATAGCCGATATTGCCCCAGGTGTGGTGCGAACCGTGCGAGAACGTGATCGCGCCGGGACCATGTTCGCGCTTCTGCCGCTTGATCTCGTCGGTGACGATCTTGATCGCCTCGTCCCACGAGATGCGCACGTAACCCGACTTGCCGCGGTTGCCCGGATTGCGCTCATCGTTCGGATCGAAATCGACACGCTTCATCGGATAGAGCAGGCGGTCGGGCGAATAGACGATGGACTTGGCGTTCTGCCCATGCGGCGCCAGCGTCGTCTTGCGCGGCGGCGTGAGTTTCTGGCCCCTGGCCTCGATGGTCCATGACGCGCCGTCGTCGTCGGCAAGATCGATCGGCGTCATGCGCAGAATCTTGCCGTCTTTCACATCGACGAAAACCGGCCCGCCATTCGTCATATTGCAATAGCGCGTGACGCCGCGGCGAAGCCTCTTGCCGTATTTGAGCCCGGCGGTCTGGCTCATCATCAGCGTTTGCGCGAACCAGTTGGTCAGATGTTCCGGCCCGTCGACCGAGAGCGTGAAATCCTTCTGCGCATTGATCTGCTCAAGCCAATTGATCGGCGGCGTCAGTAGCGCCGCGCCCACTTTGGCGTTTTTGAACATCAGCTTGATGTCGGGCTTGTCGTGCAGACCCGCGCGCGAGGCAACGGCGCCGTCTTTGAATTCGATCCAGCGCCCGATGTCCTCGTCGCGCGCCATGATCTGGGCGACGAAATCATGCTCCTTCACGCGCGCCTTGAATTCCGGGTTTTGCCGTACCGCGTGTTTGAGGAGTTGCGCCGCGCCGAACAAAATGATCGGCAGTTTAAGGCTGGCGAGCGACATGGTCTCCTCCACATATTCCTCGGGCGACGCCTCGCGGGGCATATCCCCTTTATGCGGGCGGCTCGGGAATATGTGATTTTGCAATAATTCACTGGGCTTGGAAACACTTATGCGTCCCGGGAGCGCCGCTCACAGCGCTTAGCGAGGCACGATATTTTGCATGTCGCTTTGCCGCCCGGCGAGGAACAGCCGCATGTTGTCGATCACCAGCGGCATCACGAAATCCTCGTACTCGACGACATAACCGCCGACATGCGGCGTGATGAAGACATTCGGCAATTGCCAGAACGGGCTCTCCGGCGGCAGCGGCTCGGCCTGGAACACGTCGAACCCGGCGCCGGCGATCCGGCGCTCGCGTAAAGCTCCAGCGAGCGCGCCTTCGTCGACAGTCTGGCCCCGGCCGGCGCTGATGTAATAGGCCGAAGGCCTCATTGCGCCGAACACCTTGGCGTCAAACAGGCCGATATTGTCCTCGCTCGCCGGCAGGATGTTGATCAGGTAATCGGCCTTGGCCGCGGCTTCGGGCAAGCGATCGGTGGGCATCACTTCATCAAAGCCGGCGACCTTGCGCGGCGTGCGTGTGACGCCGATGGAATGCATGCCGAAGGCTTTCAGCAATTCGCCGATCGCCGCGCCGACGATCCCGGTGCCGACGACCACCGCGGTTTTGCCGTGGAGCGTGCTCCACAACCGCCGCTGCCAGATGTGGTGCTGATGATCTTCAACCTGGCGCTTGGCGTCGCGGCTCACCGCCATCATCAGATAGACAACCTGCTCGCGCATCGGCGGGCCGTGGATGCCGCGGCCGCTGGTGATCAGCACGTCGGGCTTGAGCGACGGGCAGCGCAGGAAATGATCGACGCCGGTGGCCAGCGACTGGATCCATTTCAGCTTTGGCGCGCCGCTCAACATCTCGTCGCGCACTTCGATGCCGAACATCAGCATGACATCGACGTCGGACAGGTCGCCCGTCACCGCCGCCGCGTCGGCAAACAGCGCAAACTGCAGGGCGGGAAATTCCGTCAGCAACCGGTCGCGATACATCTCGGCGTGGACGTCGACGATGAGGATTTTTGTGCTCATGGGATGAAAAGCCGCGAGGCGGCGCGCCTATCAGCTTTTTGCCAGGCCGAGATGTTTGGCGGCATTGTTGAAGGCGATGTCCTCGCGCACTTTTTCCGTCAGCGGCGTGTGATCGAGAAATTCGCCGGCTTCGTGGGCCGCTTCGAAAGGATAATCGGCGGCAAACATCACGTGCTGGTGGCCGAGCGCCGCGATCGAACAATTGAGCGGTTCGGCCGAACACATGCCCGATGTCGTCACCAGGATGTTCTCCTTGATATAGGCGGACGGCTCTTTGGCGAGCTTCACGCTGTAGAGCTTGGCGCGGCTGTCGAAGCGCCACAATAGATATGGAAGTGTTTCGCCGAGATGGCCGAGCATGACTTTGGCACGGGGGAAACGGTCGAACAGCCCGCCGAAAACGAGCCGCAAGGCGTGCGAGCCGGTCTCAAAGCCCCATTCCCAGGTGGCGCGGCGCAGGCCGTTATAGCCTTCAAGCGCGGGGGAGGGGGTGATCGGATCGGTCGGATGGATATAGACCGGCGCGCCGAGCGCCTCGGCCCGTTCCCAGAACGGATAAAGCGACGGGTGGTCAAGATATTGGCCGTTGGTGTGGCCGTTGATCATCGCGGCGCAGAATTTCAATTCACGCATGCAGCGTTCAAGCTCGTCGGCCGCCGCGTGCGCGTCCTGCATGGCAAGGTGCGCGAAGCCGCAATAGCGGTCCGGCCGTTTGGCGACTTCCTGCGCGAGAAAATCGTTGGCGGACTTGGCGTTGCGAATTGCAGCCGCGGTGTCGCGCTCGATCTGCACCCCCGGCCCGGCGAGGCCGAGAACGGCACGGGCGATGCCGGCCTCGTCCATCGACGTCAACCGCGCTTCGCCGAAATCGGTCAGGGCCGCGAGCAATTTGCCGGCGTGTTTCGGGTCGATATGGCCGACGGTTGATCGCCAATAGCCCTCGAAGCCGGGAGGCAGGAAGTGCTCTTCAAGCGCGATCTTGCGCACCATGTATCCGCCCGCATTTACGGCGCCGCCATTTCACCGCGGCGCAATTTCTTGTATCGTATGGCGGCAATCCTGTATCAAAGTGCGAACCGTGCAGCAAGCTTGCATGGATCACGAGGTTGGACCAAGCGCTTGGACTAAGGGCGGCACAGCGAATGCGGGCGGTCGGCGCACGAACTTCAAACGACAAGAGTCAGGTGCAGGTGATCGCGCGCGCCGCGGCAATCCTGCGCGTTCTCGAAGACGAAATGGAAGGCCTGAGCCTGAGCCAGATCGCGCAACGCGTCGATCTGGCGCGCTCGACCGTGCAGCGCATTGTCGGCGCGCTCGCGGCTGAGAAGTTCCTGATTGCGGCCTCGCCGAACGGCCGGGTGCGGCTCGGTCCGACGATTCTCCGGCTTGCCGCTTCCGCGCGCACGGATTTCGTCGCGGCGGCGCGGCCGTTCCTGATGCAGCTTTCGAGCGAGTTGAAGGAGACGGTCGATCTCGCCGTCATCAAGAAAGATCACCTTGTTTTCGTCGATCAGGTCATCGGCTCGCAGCGGTTGCGGACGGTCTCGGCCATCGGCGAAACCTTTCCCCTCTATTGCACGGCGAACGGCAAGGCCTATCTCGCCGAGCTCGCCCCTGCCGCCGTCGAGCGGCTGATCGGGACCAGCTTTGAACGCCGCACCCCGCGCACGATCACGCGGCTCGACCACTTGCTCCGGGATCTCAAATCGGTGCGCAAGACCGGCATCGCCGTGGACCGCGAGGAACACACGCACGGTATCTGCGCCGCCGGCTTTGTGACGCGCGATCCGATCGGCAATGTTCTGGCGGTCTCGGTGCCGGTGCCGGCGCAACGTTTTTACGACCATCAGAAGCGTATCGTGGAGCGGTTGCGCGCCACCAAGGAAACACTGGAGCGGCACCTGGTGGCGGCCGCTGCATGACAATGCGCCGGCTTGTCCGGTTGACCGCATTACGATACAAATGTACCGGATAACAGTACAGGTGCCGCGACCCGCTGAAGGAGCGGCGGCCACGGAACAAAGGGAGGAAGATGCCATGGCGAAGAAAATTCGCGGGGTCACGTTCGAGGAAAACCTCAACAATGCAATGGGTCTTCAGTTCTATAATCTGTCCCACCGCTTCGGCTATCAGTCGCCCAACTGGCCCTATTTCGAAGACGTCAAGATCGAGCGCATTCATTACATGGCCAAGTCGGGCGTGCTGTCGCAGCGCATCACGACGTCCATGCACAACACCACCCATATCGACGCGCCCGCGCACGTGGTGCAGGGCACGCCATTCATCGACGAAGTGCCGCTGCCGCACTTCTTCGGCTCCGGCATCGTGATCTCGATCCCGAAGAAAAAATGGGAGCAGATCACCTATGACGATCTGGAAAAGGCAGCCGGGAAGATCGTACGGCCGCGCGACGTCGTCATCGTCAATACCGGCTGGCACAAGCTCTACGAAGACAGCGAGGATTATTTCTGCCGCTCGGCCGGTTTTGTTTCCTCGGCCGGAAAATGGTTTGTCGAAAAAAAGGTCAAAGTCGTCGGCCACGACACCCAGGCTAACGATCATCCGCTGGCAACCGCGATCGGTCCGCAGCGCAACGGGCCGCTGCACCCGCATCTTGCCGAGGAATATAAGGAATGGTCCGGCGGCCGCGATTGGAAGGACGATTTCCCCGAATGGGAACCGGTTCACCGCATCCTGTTCAAGAACGGCATTCTCGGCATCGAGAATGTCGGCGGCGATATCGACAAGGTCACCGGCCGGCGCTGCACCTTCGCATTCTTCCCGTGGAACTGGGATCGCGGCGACGGCTGTATCATCCGGCTCGTGGCGATCGTCGATCCGAAAGGCGCCTACCGCATCGAGAAGGGGGAGAAGTTCGCATGATCGTTCGCAAATTTTCCGAAGCGAAAGCCTACGACGCGCCGAACCATCGCGACTATAAATCGTTCCGGGTGTTCGGCGCCGAGATGGGCGGTTCGCAAACGCTCGTGTTCGGTATCTCGCACTTCCTGCCGGGCGGCGGTGCCGGTCCCGACGCTTCGCCGCCGGAGAAGATCTATTATGTGATGGCTGGTGAGCTCACCGTGATCGCTGGCGGCAAGGAGACGGTCGTGAAGGCGGGCGATAGCTGCTACATCGGTCCGAACGAAAGCCGCGAGATCGTCAATCGCGGCCATGACGTTTGCACCATCGCGGTGGCTGTGGCGCCGGTGAAATAGCATTCGTTCTCCGTCATCCTGAGGTGGCCGCGAAGCGAGGTTCGCTCCGCTCGCACCTCAGGGATGACGGTACAAACATCGAGTGACAATCATGTCCGAAGACTATTTGAAAAATCCACTGTCGCTGTTCGATGTGCGCGGCAAGAGCGCAATCGTCACCGGCGCGACCGGCGCCTTCGGCGCTATCGCGGCGAAGACCTTGGCTGCGGCTGGCGCCAGCGTCGTCATCGCCGCCAACAATGCGGAGGGGCTGAAGAAGCTTGCTGCGGAATGCGCCAAGCTCGGCGGCAAGGCGGAAGTGATTGCCAAGCGTCCGAGTTCCGAGACGAACTGCGACGCCATTGTCGCGGCCGCGGCCGAAAAATTCGGCGGCCTCGATATTCTGGTCGTGGCATCGGGTCAGAACAAAGTGGCGAAGATCGTCGACCAGAAGGCGGAGGACTTTCTCGACGTGATGGACGCCAATGTCACGCAATCCTGGCTAATGGCGCGCGCCTCGGCGCGCCAGATGATCAAGCAGGGGCACGGCGGCAAGATTGTCCTGATGTCCTCGGCGCGCGGCTTACTCGGCCACCCCGCCGGCTATACCGCCTATTGCGCGTCGAAATCTGCAATTGACGGCATCACCAAGGCGCTCGGCTGCGAGCTCGGCGCGACCGGCATCACGGTCAATGCGCTTGGACCGACCGTCTTTCGCTCGCCGCTGACCGAATGGATGTTCGCCGATGACGAGCGCGGCAAAACCGTCCGCTCAGGCTTTCTGACGCGCGTGCCGAAAGGCCGCCTCGGCGAGCCCGAGGATCTTGCCGGACCGCTGCTGTTCCTCGTTTCCAAGGCGTCCGACTTTTATACCGGCCACATCCTCTACGCCGACGGCGGCTATACGGCGGGCTGACGATGGCGAGCGATGTTGCAGAGGCGCGTGTTGCGGTTGTCGGCGCCGGCCTGATGGGCCACGGCATCGCGCAAGTGTTCGCGCTCGCCGGGCATGATGTCACGATCACCGATTCATTCGCCAAAAGTCTCGACACGGTGAAGTCGCGCATCTCGGCAAATCTGCGCGATCTCGGCGACGATGCTTCCGCCGCCGAGCGCGTCACGCCGCAGCCTGAACTTGCCGCGGCGGTGCGCGATGCCGATTACGTCGTCGAAGCGGTGCTGGAGGATCTGCCGCTCAAGCAGAAACTGTTCGCGGAGATCGAGCGCCATGTGCGTGCCGATACGATCCTCGCCAGCAACACGTCGGTCATTCCGATCACTTCGATCATGCAGGGCTTGAATAAGCGCGAGCGGGCGCTTGGCACGCATTGGTGGAATCCGCCGTTCCTTGTGCCGCTGGTCGAAGTGATCGAGACGCAATGGACCTCGCCGCAGACTGTCGCTTGGACTATGGAACTGCATCAGCGCGCCGGCAAGAAACCGGCACATGTCAAAAAGGACGTGCCGGGCTTCATCGGCAACAGGCTGCAGCATGCGCTGTGGCGCGAGGCGATCTCATTGGTCGAGAACGGCATTTGCGATGCGGAGACGGTGGACGCCGTGATCAAGGCGTCGTTCGGGCGGCGAATCGCTGTGCTCGGGCCGCTCGAAAACGCCGATCTCGTCGGCACCGACCTGACGCTCGCGATCCACGAGAACGTGCTGGGGGCGGTCGACAGCCGCCCGGGGCCGTCGCCTTACCTGAAAAAGCTTGTCGCGGACGGCAAGCTCGGCTTCAAATCGGGCGAAGGCTTTCGCAAGTGGAGCGCCGAAGAACAGGCGGCATTGCGAGCAAAGGTCGTGGCGCATCTGAAAGCATCGCGCGATAAGTAACGTTCCTCCCTACGAGGAGGAAGAGCAACAGCGAGCCGGCCCTAGGGAGACTTCAATGACCAACAAAGAGAAGCGGTCCGCCATCAATCGGCGCAGTGTCGTCGCCGGCGGTCTTGGCGCCATCGTGGCGCCGGCGGTGTTGCGGATCATCCCCGCCAATGCGCAGTCAAAGAGCATCAAAATCGGTCTCGTCAGTCCGCACACCGGCCCGCTGGCGGGTTTCGGCGAAGCGGACACGTTCATTCTCGATCAGGTGAAAGGCATCCTAACCAAGGGCCTGCCGATCGGCGGCAAGACGTATCAGGTGGAGATCGTCACCAAGGACAGCCAATCGAGCGGCACCCGCGCGTCCGAAGTGGCGTCCGAACTGATCGTGCACGACAAGGTCGACCTTCTCCTGGCGCAAGGGACGCCCGACACCACCAATCCGGTCGCCGATCAGGCCGAGGTCAACGAAGTGCCGTGCGTCACTACCAATTGCCCGTGGCAGCCTTATTTCTTTGGCCGCAACGGCGATCCCAAAAAAGGCTTCACCTGGACCTACCATTTCTTCTGGGGTCTGGAAGACGTCATCGCCGCGTTCCTTGCGCTGTGGGACGGCGCGCCGGTCAACAAAGTCGTCGGCGGCCTGTTTCCCAACGACGCCGACGGCAATGCCTGGGGCGATCCGAAGCTCGGCCTGCCGCCGGCGCTGGCGCAGGCCGGCTACAAGCTGATTGATCCCGGCCGCTATCAGGTGATGAACAACGACTTCACCTCGCAAATCTCGCAGTTCAAGGCGGCAGGCGCCGAGATCGTCACCGGCAATATGATCCCGCCCGACTTCGCGACGTTCTGGTCGCAGGCTGCGCAGCAGGGTTTCCATCCCAAGATCGTGACTATCGGCAAGGCGCTGCTGTTTCCGTCCGTCGTCAATTCGCTGGGGCCGCGCGGCAACGGTCTCACCAGCGAAATCTGGTGGACGCCGAACCATCCGTTCAAATCAGGGCTCACCGGTGAGAGCGCACGCGCGCTCACCGACGCCTATATCGAGGCGACCAAGCGGCCGTGGTCGCAGCCGATTGGTTACGAGCACGCCTTGTTTGAAGTGGCTATCGACGTGCTCAAGCGCAGCAAGAGCATCGATCCGAAATCCATTCTCGATGCGATTGTCGCGACCAACTATAATTCGATCGTCGGCCCGGTGCGCTGGACCGGCCAGCCGGTCAAGAATGTGAGCAAGACGCCGCTTGTCGCCGGCCAGTGGCAGCGCAACGCCGGCGCATTCGATCTGGTCATCACCGCGAACAAGCCGGCGCCGGAAATTCCGGTCGGCGGCAAGCTGCAATTACTGTCGTAGCCATTCCGGGGCGCCGCGAAGCGGCGAACCCGGAATGATCAAATCACCGCGTAGCGGAGCGCGACTTCAAACTGTCCCACCACGGGCAGACGCCGGACATCACCTCGTAATTGCCGTCGATTACCTGGACCGGCCGGCGAAAACCGTCCTCGGCGTTTTTCAGCCGCAGCGCGCGGGCCTTGGCGTTGTCCTCCACCGAGAGCCACGAACGGTCGTGGCCCCACATGCTCGGGCCTTCCTTGCGCTCGAATGCTTGCCAGCTATCGACGTTGATCGAACGTGCACCCCAGCCGTACTCGACCATGAACTCGGACGGCGTCCAGCTATAGAACGAGGTGATGAAATCGCTGGTGTGCCGGCCGAGCGTCACCGCCACGCGGTCCTTTTCGCCAAGCGCAAGATCGTAGCCCTGGCCGACATCGTCGAAGCTGAAAACCTCCATCATGATGTGATGGACGGCGTTCTTGCCGGTCTGGATGAAGGCGAGGCTGTGATGGCGCGGATTGAGGTGAAGGAAGCGGGCAACGAACGGATGCGAATAGTAATCCGTCAGCCGGAAGCCCAGCGTGTCGCGATAAAACGCCATCAGGCGCTCGATCGTCTGCGGCGTGTCGGCGTTGAGCACGACGTGGCCGAGGCCGAGCGGCCCGGTGCGAAAGCCCGAAATCGCGCGGCCGGGCTTGAAAGGCTCTGCCGTCGTCTCGGCGCCGTGAAAGATTTCGAGCCGGTTGCCAACCGGGTCGTTGAGCACGATCAAATCCTTGACGTGCCGTTCGTCGGCAAGCGCGCGTGCGCCGCGCGCAACCTTGATTTCGTTTTGCTCGAGACGCGCCGCAAGAGCGTCGAGCGCCGCCGCGTCCGCCACTTCCCAGCCGAAAAAGCCGATCCCCGCGCCGCCATCGGCCTCGACCAGGAGACGCTGTTTGCGGTCGTCCATGCGGAAGGCGAGCGTCGAGCGGGATTTGTCGATGCGCTGCAGGCCAAGCAGGCCTGAGCCGTAGCTCGCCCAGTCGCCCAAATCCTTGGCGCGAACGCCGACATAGCCCAGGGCCTGCGGAGCCGAACCGTGCGGAACCGTACGTTCCATCATGGCGAACCTCGTGCGGTCATCGCCCTCTTGTACACCGGCAGCGCGAGGGGCGGAACGTCTCATTCCGAGCCGCCGCGATTGCGGATTTCACAGGTTTCAAGGTCGTTTCCGAGACGGCGCTCTTGCTTGGCGGAAACCCGGCGAATAGCATGTTTTCCAAGGGCGCTCTTACTGATCTGGATATCCCCGGTCCGGGCCCGGGCTGTCCAGTATCGCACTTCTGCATGAGATTACTCTCCGTGCTTTCGGGCCCGCTCCTCTATACCGAGCCTCTTGAAGTCAACGCGAACCGCGAGCCGGTGATCTGGTTCGAGGTCGAGGATTTTCTTCGCTATTTTGATCATTTTCGTAATCCGACTGGCCTGCAGCGCGTGCCGTTCGAGATCTATGTCGAGGCCGTGAGACTCTACGGCCGCACCGGGCGCGTGAGGTTTTGCCGGCTCAGCATCTACAGCAAGCAACTGCGGGCTATCAGTTTCGATGCGGTCAGTTCGGCCTATTTGAAACCGCCGGGCGCGCGGGCGCCATGGCGGACGATTTGGGCGCCGGCGAAGCTTTTAAGCAATTTCCCGAGCATGCTGCCGGTGATCTTGCGTAATCCATGCTTCTTCTTTTCAATATTCAAGACCGCCCTTCGCGATCTGATCGGCATGCGGGCAAGACGGCACCGTTTCGAACAATTCGTGCGCCGCGGCGACATCATCGTCTCGCTCGGCGCCGGCTGGGGCGTTCCGCATTATGTGAAACACATCGCCGAAGCGAAGCGGCGTTATGGGATCAAGTTCTCGACCTTGGTTCACGATCTCATTCCGATCGAATATGAATCTATGGTGGAGCGACGCCACGTCGTCCAATTCCGTGATTGGCTTCAGGAGGCCATACCGGTCGCGGATGTGATGCTCACCACGTCAAAGCATTCACGCAATGCTTTGATCAAGCTGGCGGGCGACGCCGGATGGTCGCTGCCTCGTGTCGAAGTGGTGGAGCCGGGCTCGGGCCTGAACAACCAGTTGATGTCCGGAGACCACGCAACGATCGATTTTCCGCAGCGCTATGTGCTGTTCGTTTCCACGATCGAAATCCGAAAGAACCATCGGCTTCTGGTCAGGATATGGCGGCGGCTGCTGGAGCGCCACGGCGCGGATGCGGTGCCCGCCTTGATCTTTGCCGGCCAGATCGGCTGGCTGGTTGACGATCTCTTGGCCGAGCTTGCGGCGAGCGCCTATCTCGGCGGCAAGGTCGTGCTCATGCCCGGCTTGTCGGACGCCGAGCTGCGCCAAGCCTATCGTTCGTCCTTGTTCACCGTCTTCCCGAGCCTGTGCGAGGGGTGGGGCCTGCCGATCGCGGAAAGCCTGATGCACGGCAAATTTTGCGTGGCGTCCAACCGCACGTCGATCCCGGAGGTGGGCGGCGACCTTGTCGATTATTTCGACCCGTCGAACGAGGAGGATGTGCTGGCGAAGATCGAGCGGTTGTTGCTCGACCCCGGCTATCTGAAGGCGCGCGAGGCGCGGCTGCAGGCCGAATACCGGCCCCGAACCTGGACCGATTGTGTTCACGCGCTCGTCGGGAAACTCGAACAATCGCTGCCGGCGGGGCCCCACACCTCGATTGACCCTTTGCAGGGATAATCCGCTTATTTCATTGGTGAATTGCAGCCGTCATCCCGCGCTGTGCGGGGCGGCATGTCGGCAATTGATCTTGAGCGATCAGAACTTGGTCGGCGCGTGCGGAGCCGGACCATATCTGAAATCGAAGCTCTGTTCGGCTTCGATTTCGGCCTGGCTGAACAGCCGTTCCCAATGCTGCAACGTCAGACGCTGTTCTTTGGTCTGCGCGGCTCGAGCCCAGCGCCGACACCGGTCAGCCCATTCGCCGATTTCTTCAGCAGCGGACTTGAACATGGCGGACGCCTCTCAAGTCGTCGATGGCAGCGTAAACGCGGGACCGAGTAAATTCCTTCCACGCACCAGTGATGCTCGCGCGGCGCGTGCGTCGAGCGCCGTTTGGAAAAGGGCCGGCAATTCCTTCGGCCGTTTCAGCACCGACCGAAGCATTGCGCCGATATTGGTGGTGCCGTTCGGGCGCATCGCCGCAACGGCGGAAGCCGGCAGCGCGCGCTTGGCGGGATCGGTAATGACCCGGATCGCCGCCACCGGCAATTCGTGCGCCAACCCGACTGCAGCAACGATATGGGATTCCATATCGACCGCGATCGCGCCGGTCTTCATATAGAGTTCGCGCTTTTCGTCCGGGTTGGCGATCGGCGCCGGAACGCCGAGCAGCACCCCTGGGATCGCGTCCGGAATGGTCTGCAGGAGTTTCTGCGACCATTCGAAGCTGATCGGCATCCGGTTCTCACCGGAAATAACCGCCGAACCGACCACGCAGGTGCCGGGCCGCAGTTGCGGCGCCAGCCCACCGGCGACGCCGAAACTGATAATGCCTGGGCAGCCCTGAACGTGCTCCCGGGCATCCGCGATCGCTGCGGTGAGCTTGGCTGCCAGATTGCGACCATCGCCGCTGCAGATGACACGCACACCTGGCCCCGCGGCAATGCGTGCTTCAAATGCTAGTCCGACGACGATGATCACGTGGCCCCCACCTGTACTTCAGTCACATTGCGATCAGTCACATTGCGATTGATCACACTGCGAAACTTAATTTCTCAAGGATCACCTGCGGGAGCGGCCGCGCATGCCCGTCTCATGCCGGCCGTCTTCGCAGTTAACCCTTCGTGACGACCGGCGGCGGCGCCTTGCCTTTGCCGACCTGTGCACAGCCAGCCATGCTGAGAAGTGCGAGAACAACTGCCGTACCGAACGCGAGCTTTTTCATTTTTGCCCCCATGTTGTGACGTTGAAAAATAAAGATAGAAGGGGCATCCATGGTTCACTAGTGCAGAAAAGACACACCTCACAGATGAATCGGTGCTTGCACACCTCTGGCCGGATTCGCCATCGAGAAATTTCCTATATGGCGTGGAAATGACGGCTATCGGATGAGGATTTTCGCCCCTATTGCCGGGATTCTCGGCCTGGCGCTGTTGACCGGCCTGGTCGCCTATTTCGGCTTCGCATCTGTCATGCAAGCCGTGCTTAGCTCGAAATGGGGCACGGCGCTTGTTGTCCTGGCCCGCGCCGTGGCGCTCGCCGGGTGCGGCATCGGCTGGTGGTTTCTGCTCACGCCGAGCGGGCCCGGCCCGCACGTCTTCATCGGCCTGCGATTCATCCGCGAGGCGATCAATTCCTTGTTCCCGTTTGCCGTCGTGGGCGGCGACATCATCGGCGCCAGGCTTCTTGCCCATTTCGGCACGGCGATGAGTCTGGCCATTGCCAGCGTTCTGATCGACATTTTCGTGCAGGTTATCGGCCTCTTGATCTATGCGGGCGCGGGGGTCGCTATCGTCTTCGACGTTCCGGGCCCGCACCAGCTCAGCACCGTGACCTTCGTCATGCTTGCGATCGCATTGCCGGCCGTGGCCGGCTTCTTTCTGGCGCTGAACTTTGGTGCGTTTGATCCCGTCGTGCAGTGGCTCGTTGCATTTGGCGAGAAACGCCGCTGGTCGATGTTCGCCCACGTTGTCGATCTCGGCGACCGGCTGCAGCAAATCTGGCGCAATCACCGTGGCCTGTCGGGGTCTTTTATCGTTCACCTGGTGACGGTTTTTTTTGGCGCCGTCGAGGTTTGGATCGCGTTTTACTTTATGGGCCATCCGGTGAGCGTGGCGGCCGCGATCGCGATCGAGAGCATCGGCCAGGGCGGCAAGGCGGCCGCCTTCATGCTGCCCGGCGGCATCGGCGTACAGGACGGAACCATGATCGCGGCGTCGGCGATTTTTGGCGTTCCGGCCGACGTCGCACTCGCCATGGCGCTGATCAAGCGCGTTCCTGATCTGGTGCTTGGCATCCCTTCGTTGCTGGCGTGGCAGGCTCTCGAAGGGCGGCGGTTCTTCTCTCAGCGCAAGTCTCAGCGCAAGTCGGCCGGCGGATCAGGTTAAGCCTACGATATCGGACTTAGTGACGGGGGCCTACTTTCGCCATTTCTTTTGCGTCTTTTGCGTGCATGGGGTGGGGCGCGGCCATATAATAATGCGTGCCTTCCCGGGCCGAAAAAGGCCGCAGACGGAGCACAGGGGCGTGGAGAGGTTTCTCGCTGAGAGCATCTTTGTAGCGTCGCTGGCGTGCTATGCGGCGGCGGCGCTCGGCTGCCTTTATGCGCTTGTCGCTGCGTTCGCCGCGCGCCGGTTTGTTGCATCGGCAACGATCGCGCCCGGGGAAAGCCCTCCGGCGGTGACGATCCTTAAGCCGTTGCACGGGACGGAGCCCAATCTTTACGCCAATTTGGCGCGCTTCTGCGTTCAAGATTATCCGGCACCGGTGCAGATCGTCTTCGGCGTGAGCGATCCCGCCGATCCCGCGATCGAGGTCGTGCGTAAGATTGTCGCGGCCTTTCCCGATCGCGATATCACCTTGGGGATTAGTTCGCGCCGTCACGGCAGCAATCGCAAAATCTCGAATTTAATCAACATGGCGGCCGAAGCCCGCCACGACGTCTTGGTGATATCGGACAGCGACATCGTCGTTGATCCTGCATATCTGAAAAACATCGCGGCAAGCCTGCAGCAGCCGGACGTCGGCCTCGTCACCTGTCTCTATCGCGGGGTCGCCGCAAAAGGCGCGTGGGCCAAGCTCACTGTCGCGGCCATCGACTACCATTTCCTGCCGAGCGTGCTGGTCGGCCTTAAGTTCGGACTTGCCGCGCCGTGCTTTGGCTCGACCATCGCCATCCGTAAAGAGACGCTCGCCGCGATCGGGGGCTTTCAATCGGTCGCCGATCAGTTGGCGGACGATTACGCACTCGGCGCTGCCGTCCGGCGCGCCGGGCTGAGCGTCGCCATTCCGGCCCATATTGTCGGCCACGAATGCACGCAAACCTCGGCGCAGGGCCTGTTCCGCCACGAATTGCGCTGGGCGCGCACCATCCGCTCCGTGGATCCGCTGGGCTTTGCCGGGACCGCGATTACGCACGCTGTGCCGCTGGCCTTGCTCGGGCTGCTGCTCGGCGGTATGACCCCGCTCGCCGCGCTTGTGCCTGTGGCCTTGACCTGCCGCGCGGTGCTTCAGATGGAACTCGATCGCGCCTTCCATCTGCGTAAGGGATTTTACTGGCTGGGGCCGCTGCGCGACGCGGTGTCGTTCGCGGTGTTTGTGGCCAGCTTCTTCGGCCGGGGCGTCGAATGGCGCGGCCATCGCTACGGCGTGCAGGCCGACAATACACTTTCTTATTACGGTGAGGTTGAAACGTGATGCGTACTCTATTCCTTCAAGCGCCTTCGTTCGACGGATACGACGGCGGAGCCGGCGCGCGCTACCAGATGAAGCGCGAGGTGAAGTCGTTCTGGTTCCCGACTTGGCTGGCGCAGGCCGCGGCTATGGTGCCCGGCGCCAAAATCATCGACGCGCCGCCGCATCGGCTGACCTTCAAGGACATCGAAGACGACGTGAAGTTGCACGACTTCATCGTGATCCACACCTCGACGCCGAGCTTCAAGTCCGACGTGAGGACGGCCGGCATGATCCGCGCGCTCAACCCGACGGCCAAGATCGGCTTCATCGGCGCCAAGGTCGCGGTCGAGCCGCAGGAAAGCCTGGAAGCCGCGCCGGCGATCGATTTCGTCTGCCGCAACGAATACGAGTTCACCATCAAGGAGCTCGCCGAGGGCGCCGACTGGTCGACCATCAAGGGCCTCTCCTATCGCGGGCCGGACGGCAAGATCGTCCACAATCCCGAGCGCGAGACCTTGATGGACATGGACAAGCTCCCGTCCGTGCTCCCGGTCTACAAGCAGCTCAAAGTCGAAAACTATTTCGGCGGCTATCTCCAGCACCCCTATATGAGCTGGTACACCGGCCGCGGCTGCAAATCGCGCTGCACCTTCTGCCTGTGGCCGCAGACCATCGGCGGGCACAAATACCGCGCCATGTCGATCGACCGCGTGGTCGAGGACGTGAAATACGTCATGGAGGAATTTCCCCAGGTGCGGGAGATTTTCTTCGACGACGACACGCTGACCGACGATCATCCGCGGGTCGAGGCGCTCGCTCGCGCGCTCGGCCCGCTCGGCGTCACCTGGTCGTGCAATGCCAAGGCCAACGTGCCGCGCAAGACGCTCGAAGTGATGAAGGCCAATGGCCTGCGCCTGCTGCTCGTCGGCTACGAATCCGGCAACCAGAAGATCCTGCACAACATCAAGAAAGGCGTGCTCGTCGACGTGGCGCGCCGCTTCTCCAAGGACTGCCGCGAGCTCGGCATCATCGTGCACGGCACGTTCATTCTGGGCCTGCCGGGCGAGACGCGCGAGACGATCCAGGAGACGCTCCAGTTCGCCAAGGACGTGAACCCGCGCACGCTGCAGGTGTCGCTGGCGGCGCCCTATCCGGGCACCTTCCTCTACAAGCAGGCGAAGGAGAACGGCTGGTTCGCCTCCGACGTCGACCTGCTCACGGACGACGGCACGCAGATCGCGCCGCTCAACTATCCGCATCTCGGCCACACCGAGATCTTCGACTCGGTGGAGGAGTTCTACAAAAAGTTCTATTTCCGCCCCTCCAAGATCGCGGAGATCCTGCGCGAGATGCTGACCAGCCGCGACATGCTGATGCGCCGGCTGCGCGAGGGCGTCGAATTCTTCCACTTCCTGCGCGCGCGGCGTGAGACGGCGCAGTAACTCTTAAGTCTTCAAGTAGCCGTTCTGCCGGAACCAGGTGATGGCGTCGGCAATCGCCTCGGTGTAAGGCCGCGCGCGATAGTCGAGCTCGCGTTCGGCCTTCGCCGACGTAAAGAACATCCGCTCCTTTGCGAGCCTCAGCCCGGTCGTCGTGACGAACGGCTCCTTGCCGGTGAAGTGCGCGATCGCCTCGGCGCCATAGGCAATCGGGAAGATCAGCCGGCGCGGGATGCGCAGCTTCGGCGGCGCGCGGCCGACAAAGCGCGCGATTTCGCCGAGCATGTCGCCGAGAAGAACATCCTGCCCGCCGAGAATATAACGTTCGCCGATGCGGCCCTTCTGCCAGGCCGCGATGTGGCCGGCGGCAACGTCTTCGACATGCACCAGGTTGAGGCCGGTATCGACAAAACCGGGCATGCGGCCCGAGGCCGCTTCGACGATGATGCGCCCGGTCGGCGTCGGCCGCACGTCGCCCGGCCCGATCGGGGTCGACGGATTGACGATGACAACGGGCAGGTTTTGCTCGGCCACCATCTCTTCGACCATGCGTTCGGCAATGACCTTGCTGTATTTGTAGGCGCCGACCGCGGATTTGGCATCGAGCGGAAAGGTCTCGTCGCTCGGCGCGCCGTTCGGCCGCGCTTTCAGCGTCGCGACGCTTGAGGTGTAGATGATCCGCTCGACGCCTGATCGCTTCGCCGCAGTCATCAGCGCGCGCGTGCCGTCGACATTGGTGCGAATGATTTCACTATCGTCGCGCGCCCACAGCCGGTAATCGGCGGCGACGTGAAAGAGGACGCGGACGTTCTGCATTGCACGTTCGAGCGAACTGGCATCCAGCAGATCGCCTTGCACGATTTCGAGTTTCGGGTCGGCGAGATTGACGCGCGAACTGGTGGATCGCACCAGCACGCGCACCTGTTCTCCGGCCTGCACGAGCTGCCGCGCGACTGCCGAACCGATGAAACCGCTGGCGCCGGTGACCAGGATCATTTGCGCCCCCTTTCTGGCACAGCAATAGCCGGTATAATTTGATCTGAGAACCATCCGGATCGCGAATAACGGCTCGCGCTCCCGATAGCAGCAACCGGGCCAAAACCAAAACCGCAAGCGGGGAAATAATGAAACTGCCCAGCCGGATCGTCGATCTGTCGTCGCCGCTTGAAAATGAAACGGTCTACGATCCGCCGTTCATGCGGCCGAAGATCCAATATGTCAGCAATGCCGAGACCGCGCCGCTTCTGGTCGAGCTGTTTCCAGGACTGCGCAAGGAGGATTTGCCGGAAGGCGAGGGCTGGGCGATCGAGCAAATCCAGCTCACCACGCACAACGGCACGCATATGGACGCGCCGATTCATTTCCAATCGAAGAGCATCGACGGCAAGCCGATGATGACCATCGATCAGGTGCCGCTCGATTGGTTCTTTCGCCCCGGCATCAAGCTCGATTTCCGCAAAGTGCCCGATGGCCATGTCGTCACGGCGGCGGAGGTCGAGGCCGAACTGAAACGGATCGGCCACGCGTTGCAGCCGTTCGACATCGTTCTCGTCAACACGCGGGCGTCGAGCTGCATCGGCAACGAGGAATATCTCACCGCCGGCTGCGGCATGGGGCGGGAGGCGACGCTTTATCTGACGTCACGCGGCGTGCGCGTCACCGGCATCGATGCCTGGGGCTGGGACGTGCCGTTCTCTCATTTGCGCGAGCGCTGGCTAAAGACCCGCGACCCGTCGATCATCTGGGAAGGTCATAAGGCCGGGCGCGAAATTCCGTACTGCCACATGGAGAAATTGTGCAATCTCGAACAGCTTCCCGACCGCGGCTTCACCGTGGCCTGCTTCCCCTACAAGGTGAAAGCCGGCTCGGCCGGCTGGACGCGCGCAGTGGCAATGTTCGATTAGTCTGCCGGGACCATTGAAGCCGCGGCGGTTCCACCTAAATAAGGTGCGCCATGACCTTCACATCGCTCCTGCTCAACGTTCTTTGGATTGTGTTCGGCGGCCTCTGGATGGCGGTCGGCTGGGTGATTGCCGCCATCATCATGGCGATCACCATTATCGGCCTGCCGTGGGCCTGGTCGGCGTTCAACATCGCATCCTATACGCTGATGCCGTTCGGCCGGAAGGCGGTGTCGCGCGCCGAATATTCCGGCCATGATATCGGCACCGGCCCGTTCGGCCTCCTCGGCAATATCATCTGGCTGGTGCTGGCGGGCTGGTGGCTGGCGCTGGCTCATCTGATCACGGCCGTCTTGCTGGCCGTCACCATCGTCGGCATTCCGTTCGCCTGGGCGCATCTCAAACTTGCCGGCGTCGCGCTGTGGCCGATCGGCAAGGAGATCGTGCCGTCCGACGCCGCGCCGCTGCGCCTGCCCGGCGCCCGAACTTAGAGCATGATCCGGAAAAGCCTGCCCTCGGACTTGATCCGAGGGTGGAAACCGATTTTTCGATAAGATCATGCTCAAACGAAAAATCTAGGCCGCCGCCTTCCGCAGCCACACCTTATTGTCGTGAAACGCCGCGCCGCCGAACGGCGCGATGGAGTCGGCGCCGGTGAGCGTGTTGATGCCGCGGCCGTCGGCATAGGCGGAATTTGGCCAGATCGATTCGGCGATCAGCACGCCGCGGCGCACGCCGTCGAACAGCTTGGCGTGGATGCGCACTTCGCCGCGCCGGTTGCCGAGCGTGACCGTGTCGCCGCTCGCGATGCCAAGCCGCGCCGCGTCCTCGGGATGGATCATCACTTCGGGGCGCCGCTCGCTGGAGAGCGAGGTTGGCGTTTCCGTAAAACTCGTATTGAGAAAGCCGCGCGCCGGCGAAGTCGCCAGCCGGAACGGGTGCTCGGCGTCGGCTTCCTCGATGACCTCCCAATGATCCGGCAGTCCGGGCATCGCCGCCTCGGTGACGTTTCTGTGCCAGCGGCGGAACGGCACTTCCGGCCAATCCGGCTTGAAACGGAATTTGCCGTCGGGATAGGCGAAGCCTTTGATGTAGTGCGCCGTCTCGAAATCCGGCTGACAGTCGATCCAGCGATTGGCTTCGAGCTCGGCAAGCGTCCCCCAACCGGATTTTTGCAGCGTGCCGTCGATCAGTTCGCGCGGCGTCATGGCAAAGCCAGGATGCTCCGCGCCCAATCGCTTGCCGAGCCCGCAGATCACGTCGTGATTATTGCGGCATTCGCCGCGCGGCTCGATCAGCTTCGGCCCGAGCAAGATATATTGGCTGCCGCCGGCCGTATAAATATCGTCGTGCTCGACGAACATGGTGGCTGGCAATACCACGTCGGCCATTTTGGCGGTGTCGGTCATGACCTGCTCGTGCACGCAGACGAACAGATCGTCGCGAGCGAAACCGCGTTTGACGGTGTCCTGGTCGGGCGCGACGGCGAGCGGATTGGTGTTTTGGATCAGCATCGCGGTGACCGGCGGCCCGTCGAAAAGCGACGCCCTGTCGCCGGTCAGGATCGGGCCGATGCGCGATTGATCGAGCATGCGGATCGAAGGATCGCGCAGGTCGCCGCCGTCGATCAGGCTAGTATCGAGATGAAAGATTGCGCCGTTATTGTGAAAGGCGCCGCCGCCTTCGTAGCGCCAGGCGCCGGTCACGGCGGCGATGCAGCTTGCCGCATGCATGTTGACCGCGCCGTTGCGTGAGCGCGAGAAGCCGTAGCCGAGGCGGTAGAACGCGCGCGGCCGTTCACCGGCGAGGCGGGCGAAGGCTTCGATCGTCTCGGCTGGGCAGCCGGTGATTTTCGCCGCCCAGTCCGGGCCGCGCGTGCGCACATGTTCGGCAAGCTCGCGCGGCGTGTCGGTATAGCGTTCGAGGTAATTCCAGTCGGCCTTGTTGTCGCGGAACAGGCAGTGCATCACCGCGCAAGCCAGCGCCGCGTCAGTGCCGGGGCGGATCAGCACCGGCAGGTCGGCCTGCTTCATCGTCGAATTCATGTAGACGTCGACAACGGCGATCTTGGCGCCGCGCTCTTTGCGGGCGCGGGTCGCATGCGTCATCACATTGACCTGGGTATTCACCGCATTGGTGCCCCAGATCACGACCAAATCCGATTTCGCCATTTCGCGCGGATCGGCGCCGGCGAGCTTGCCGGTGCCGGCGATAAATCCGGTCCAGGCCGGGTTGACACAGATGGTCGAGAAGAAGCCGGAATATTTCTTGGCATGGCGCAGGCGATGAATGCCGTCGCGCATGACGTAGCCCATCGTGCCGGCATAGAGATACGGCCAGACAGCTTGCGGTCCGTGTTTCTGCTCCGCGCGAGTGAAATTTTCCGCGACAAGGTCGAGCGCGTCGTCCCAGGACATCGGCTCGAATTCGCCGCTGCCCTTCGGCCCGATGCGGCGCAGCGGCTGCGTCAGCCGATTAGGATGGTCGACGCGTTCGGCGTAGCGCGCGACTTTGGCGCAGATCACGCCCGCGGTGTAGGCATTGTCGGCCGCGCCGCGGATGCGGCCGATCGTATGCCCGTCGATGACCTCGACCTCGAGCGCGCAGGTCGACGGGCAATCGTGCGGGCAGGCGGACGCTGCGATGCGAGGGCGGACAAGCTGGTTCATCGGGCCTTTTGCTACACCTCGATTCCGGCACTTTAGACGATATCGCGCGGCGGCGGTACTGGAGGCTTAAGCCCCTAAAGCCGCGCGCGCAGCCGCTTTGCCGCCTCGACCATGACCCGCAGCTTTTCGTGCGCCAGCGCGCGGCTGATGGTCATCAGCCCGCAATCGGGGGCGAGCCACACCTGTTTGGGATCGAGCCGATCGAGGGCGTCACCGACGCGGCGCTCGATCGTATCGACGCTGGGCGCAGGCGAGTCGCCCGGATCGACACAGCCGAACATGATGATCCGGTCGCCGCACATTTTCAGCACCTGCGGATCGAAGGAGCTGCGGCCGAACTCCACGGTGAAGCCGCCGATGCGCGTTTCCATCAGATGCGGCAACAGATCGGCATATTCGTATTGGTGCTGCCGGTGACCGCCGCCCGGATAGCCGTAGCAAAGATGAACGACGGTCGGCACGGTGATGCCGTCGAGGCAGCGGTCGAGCGCCTTGGCGCCATAAGCGACAACTTTGTCGTGATAGCGCGTCATCGCCGGCTCGTCGATTTGCAGCACCTCGCAGCCGGCGGCTTGAAGATCGCGCAGCTCGCCGTTGATCGCGGTCGCGGCGTCGAAAGCAAGCTCCTCTTCGCTGCCGTAGAATTCGTTCGCCGCGCTGTCGACAATCGTCATCGGACCGGGCACCGCCATTTTCAGCGGCCGGCCGGTATGCGACTTGGCGATGCGCAGATCGTCGACGGATGCTGCGGCACGCCGCATGATCTTGCCGGTGATGCGCGGCACCATGCGATTGGCCGTGCGATTGCGATAGACCGTCTTGTTGACGAGAGTCTTGGTGTCGATCCCATCCCATTTTCCGGCGATGTGAAAAATGAAATGCGTTCGCCGCATCTCGCCGTCGGTCAAAATGTCGAGACCGAGTTCCTCCTGCTCGCGCAGAACGACCATTGTGGCATCGTCCAACGCCTCCTTGAGGGGATCGCCGGACATCCGGAACGTGGCTTCGCCGCGTTGAGTGTCGGCCAGCCAGGTGGGACGGGGAAAACTTCCGACGCTGGTCGTAGCCAAGGCTTTGAATGAAACTGTAATTGGCATGGGTATTTCGCTGCTATCGTCCGTTGCACTCTGTAACGGCCGGAACGATAGCACGGCGGATGTGGAACGTAATCGCGCTAACCACCGGCGCTGCCCATGAGCTGCGTCCGGCAATACCGATCGCTTGCAAGAGCATCGCCTGCAAACGTTTGATGGACGGCGCGCGCCTGCAACATATATTCTGCGCTGGCGTCAACAGACTGCGCCAGGGAGAGAGACATGAAAGCCGCCGTTCTCGGCGACAGCGGGGTCGCGGTTTGCGACCTGCCGAAGCCCGAACCCAAGCCGAACGAAGTTCTGATCCGGGTGCGGGCCTCGAGCCTCAACCGCGCCGATCTCCTGGTGGCATTGGGACACCAGCACGGCAGTGTCGGCGGCGTCGGCGCGCGCATCGGGCTCGAATGCTCGGGCGAGGTCGAGGCGGTCGGCAGCGCGGTGAAGGACGTCAAGGCGGGGGACCGGGTCATGGGTTCGGCGCCGGGCGGCTTCGCCGAATATGTCGTCACCGATGCCGGGCGGGTGCATCGCATTCCGGGCAACAACATGACTTACGAGCAGGCGGCGTGCTTTCCCGTTGCGCTGCAGACCATGCACAACGCTGTCGCCACGGCCGGGCGTTTGAAGCGCGGCGAGACCATGCTGATGCAGGGCGCCAGCGCCGGCGTCGGCCTGATGGGCATGCAGATCGCCAAGGTTTTGGGTGCTTCGCTCGTGATCGGAACCTCAACGAATGCGGAACGCCGGAAGCGGCTCTCGGAATACGGCTGCGATGTCGCGATCGATACCAGCGATCCGATGTGGCCGGAGCAAGTGAAGAAGGCCACTGGAGACAACGGCGTCAACCTGATCGTCGATCTGGTTTCGGGCGGAGTCGCCAACGGTAACCTCGCGGCGGCGGCGCTGCTCGGCCGTATCGTCAATGTCGGCCGGCTTGGCGGCATGAAGGGCGAGTTCGATTTCGATCTGCATGCGCTCAAGCGCATCGACTATATCGGCGTGACATTCCGCACCCGCAGCGCCGAAGAAGTTCGCGAGATCAATCGCTTGATGCGCGCGGATCTGTGGCCCGCGGTCGAGGCGGGAAAATTGTCGCTGCCGATCTACAAAACTTACAAGCTTGCCGACGTCGCCGACGCGCTGTCGCTGATGCGCGCCAATCAGCATTTCGGCAAGATCGTCATTACGGTGTCATGAAAAAGAAGCAACGCCAGCGCAAAAAGCAGCCAACAAAGAGACCGGCTTCTACATCGCGCGCGTCTGCGCGCGAATACCGGCTTGCTCTTGGCGGATCGGTCCGGCATAGATTTAATATGACTGATTCGGCCAAGGGCCCCGCGCCGATTTTGGCTGCGGGCGGAATCGTCTTACGCGGAACGTCCAGACCACGCTTCGCCGTCGTGCGGATGCGACGGGAAAAGGCCTGGGTGCTGCCGAAAGGCAAGCTCAACCCGCGCGAACATCCGCGCGACGCCGCCAAGCGCGAAGTGCTGGAAGAGACCGGGCACGACGTGTCGGTCCACGAATTTCTCGGTTCGATGTCCTATGCCGTCGAAGGCAAGATCAAGATCGTGCAATTTTGGCTGATGCGCGCGCTCGGCCATCAGACGCGCGAACTGATGGACGATGTCAAAGCCGTGAAATGGCTGCCGCTGAGGGAAGCGATCAAGACGCTGACGCGCCCGCATGAGAAAGTCTTCCTCACCCATGTCGGTCCCATCGCGCTCGGTCACGTAAAGAAATCCGTGCGTAAGAAGTCGGGGACTGTTGCGCGCAAGGGCTCCGCGCCGCGCGTGCGGAACGCGGCCGCTTCGGTCGAACACGTGATTGCGATGGACTACCAAAAGACCAGGCCCAGTGCCTTCGTCAAGGCGCTCGGCAGTTGGATCGGCCGCGCCGCATACGGCACGTCGCGAAGGGCCGGCTGAAAGCGTCTTATGACGCGGAGGCCCCGGCCTCTGCCTTTTGCAGACTCTCGATCGCTTGACGTGCCGTGGGGTCCAGTCCGGCGCCGCCATTGTCCAGGTGAGCGAAGATCGCCGCGCGCATACGCGGGTCCCAGAATTTCCTAATATGCTCGGCGGTGCCGGAAATCGCGACCGCCGGTCCTTGGCTGGCGAAGAATTTTCCGATTTGGTTCGCCATATAGACGAGCTTTTCCGACGTATGCGACGTAACTGACATATTACGCGACGCCTTCGGTGAGTGAGGCAGCCGTTGCCGCAGCGATGCGGTACGGGTGGGTGAAAATCTCGAAGCCGTCGTCGCGGGCGACGGCGACAAGCGTGATGCCGGCTGACTCCGCCGTGCGCATTGCAAGTGCTGTCGGCGCCGACACGGCGACGATCAGCGGCACGCCGAGCGCCGCCGTCTTCTGCACCATTTCCACGGACACCCGGCTGGTCAGCAGCACCATGCCGGTTTCGACGGACGCGCGTTCGCGCGCGAGCGCGCCGGCAAGCTTATCGAGCGCGTTGTGCCGGCCGACATCCTCTCGGACGGCGACAAGACCAAGGTCGCTCCGCCAGAATGCTGCGGCATGGACGGCGCGAGTTTGCCGGTTCAGGTCTTGGTGCGGCGCAAGCGATTCTATTGCGCGCATGATCTCGCGCGGATGGAACGCGTGCGCGAACTTGCCGCGGTCGCTCAGGTGCGGCACCGGCCGCAACGCTTCGGCGAGGCTTTCGATGCCGCATAAACCGCATCCTGTCGGGCCGGCAATGTGACGCCGCCGATCCGCGAGCGCCGCGGCGCGCGGCTCGGAGAGCCACATGCGAAGCTCGATGCCAATCTCTTGCTCGACGATCTCAAGCTGCCGGATTTCTTCCGGCGCGGCGACGATGCCTTCAGCGAGGCTGAAGCCTAACGCAAAATCCTGCAAATCCTGCGGCGTCGCCATCATGACAGCGTAGGAGCTGCCGTTATATGTGAACGCGACGGCAGTCTCTTCCGGAATCAGGCGCTCGCCGGTCGCCAGCCGGGGCGATGTTCCGGCGCGCCACGCCAATTTCGCGACACGGACGACGGGTGGCGCCACGCTCTACTCCGCCGCTTCGACGACGATACGGCGGCTCTGGCGCGCCTGCTCGTCATATTGCCGCTGCCATTCGGTCGGGCCGTTCGACGGCATGATCTGCACGGCGGTGACTTTGTACTCCGGGCAATTCGTCGCCCAATCCGAGAAGTCGGTGGTGATGACGTTCGCCTGCGTGTCGGGATGATGGAACGTCGTATAGACGACGCCGGGCGCTACGCGCTCGGTGATCAGCGCGCGCAGCGTGGTCGCTCCCGCGCGGCTCGCGAGCTTGACCCAATCGCCATCTCGGACACCGCGTTGCTCGGCATCGTGCGGATGGATTTCGAGGCGGTCCTCCTCGTGCCAGACGACGTTGGCGGTGCGGCGCGTCTGCGCGCCGACATTGTATTGGCTGAGGATACGGCCGGTGGTGAGCAGGAGCGGAAATCGCGGGCCGGTCTTCTCGTCGGTCGCGACATATTCGGTCACGATGAACTTACCCTTGCCGCGGACGAAGCCGCTCATATGCATGATCGGCGTGCCGGCCGGCGCCCTGTCATTGCACGGCCACTGCACCGAGCCGAGCGCATCGAGCTTCTCGAACGACACGCCGGTGAAAGTCGGCGTCAGCCGCGCGATCTCGTCCATGATCTGCGACGGATGATCGTAATGCATGTCAAAGCCCAGAGCCTTCGCCAAGAGAACTGTGATTTCCCAGTCCGCGTAACCGTTCTTCGGCGCCATCACTTTGCGCACGCGCTGAATGCGGCGCTCGGCATTGGTGAAGGTGCCGTTTTTCTCCAGGAAGGTCGAACCCGGCAGGAAGACATGGGCATAGTTCGCGGTCTCGTTGAGGAACATATCCTGGACGATGACGCATTCCATTGCCGCAAGGCCCGCCGCGACGTGGTGAGTGTCCGGATCGGACTGCAGGATGTCTTCGCCCTGGATGTAGATGCCCTTGAAGGTGCCGTCGACCGCGGCGTCGAGCATGTTGGGGATGCGCAGGCCCGGTTCTTTCTCGAGCTTCACGCCCCATAGCGATTCGAACAATTCGCGCGTCGCGTCGCCGGAGATATGGCGATAGCCGGAGAGTTCGTGCGGAAACGAGCCCATGTCGCACGCGCCCTGCACATTGTTCTGTCCGCGCAACGGGTTTACGCCGACGCCGGGACGGCCGATATTGCCGGTGGCCATCGCCAGGTTCGCAATCGCCATGACGGTGGTCGAGCCCTGGCTGTGCTCGGTAACGCCGAGGCCGTAATAGATGGCGGCATTGCCGCCGGTCGCATAGAGACGCGCGGCGGCACGAATGGTCTCGGCCGGGACGCCCGAGATTTTCGCCACCGTTTCCGGGCTGTTGCGCTCTTGCGCAACGAACTCCGCCCAATGCTGGAACTCATCTCGGTCGCAGCGCTCGCGCACGAATTGCTCGTTGACGAGGCCTTCGGTCACAACGACATGGGCAAGCGCGGTCAAGACGGCAACATTGGTGCCGGGCAGGAGCGGCAGATGATGGGCCGCTTCGACATGGGCGCTGCGCACGATATCGGTACGCCGCGGATCGACGACGATAAGTTTGGCGCCTTGGCGCAGCCGCTTCTTCAGCCGTGAGGCGAAGACCGGATGGCCGTCGGTCGGATTGGCGCCGATGATCACGACCACGTCGGTCGCTTCGACCGAGTCGAAGTCCTGCGTGCCGGCGGATGTGCCGTAAGTCTGCGACAAGCCGTAACCCGTCGGCGAATGGCAAACCCGCGCGCAGGTATCGACGTTATTGGTGCCGAAGCCGGCGCGGATCAGCTTCTGCACCAGGAAGGTTTCCTCGTTGGTGCAGCGCGACGATGTGATGCCGCCGATCGAGGCTTTGCCGTACTGCGACTGAATGCGCCTGAGCTCGGACGCGGCGTGCGAGATCGCCTCGTCCCACGAGACTTCGCGCCACGGCTCGGTGATCGTGTTGCGGATCATCGGCTTGAGGATGCGCTCGCGGTGGTTGGCATAGCCCCAGGCGAAGCGGCCTTTGACGCAGGAGTGACCGCGGTTGGCCTTGCCGTCCTTGTACGGGACCATGCGCACCAATTCGTCACCGCGCATCTCGGCCTTGAACGAGCAGCCGACGCCGCAATAGGCGCAGGTCGTCACCACGGAATGTTCCGGCGTGCCGATCTCGACCACGGATTTCTCGTTGAGCGTCGCCGTCGGGCAAGCCTGCACGCAGGCGCCGCACGACACGCATTCCGACGACAGGAACGACTCTTCCATGCCGGGCGATACGACGGAGCCGAAGCCGCGGCCGGCGATGGTGAGCGCGAAGGTGCCTTGCACCTCTTCGCAGGCGCGCACGCAGCGCGAGCACACGATGCATTTCGACGGGTCGTAGGTGAAATAGGGGTTCGACTCGTCCTTGCCGGGATTGGGATGCTTTTCGCCGTTATAGCCATAGCGCACGTCGCGCAGCCCCACGGCGCCGGCCATATCCTGCAATTCGCAATCGCCGTTCGCGGAACAGGTGAGGCAGTCGAGCGGGTGATCGGATATGTAGAGCTCCATCACGCCTTTGCGCAGGCGCTTGAGCCGATCAGTCTGCGTGCGTACCACCATCCCGGCCGCGACCGGTGTGGTGCAGGACGCGGGCGTACCGGCGCGGCCGTCGACCTCGACCAGGCAGAGGCGGCAGGAGCCGAAAGCGTCCAGCATGTCGGTGGCGCACAGCTTCGGGATCTGCGTGCCGAGCTCCATCGCCGCGCGCATGATCGAGGTGCCTTCCGGCACGGTCACCGAGGCGCCGTCGATGGTCAGTGAGACTGTCTTCTCCGCCTTGGAGCGCGGCGTGCCGAAATCGATTTCCTGAACCAGGGACACGATGTTCTCCTTTATTCGGCAGCTTGCAGACGCCGCGGGGCTGCGCCGAAATCTTCCGGGAAGTGGGTGAGCGCGCTCATCACCGGATAGGGCGTGAAGCCGCCGAGCGCGCAAAGCGAGCCGAATTTCATGGTGTTGCAGAGATCTTCGAGCACGCTGAGATTCTGCGCCCGGTCGGTGCCGGCGATGATGCGGTCGAGGACTTCGACGCCGCGCGTCGAGCCGATGCGGCAGGGCGTGCATTTGCCGCAGGATTCGATGGCGCAGAATTCCATGGCGAAACGCGCTTGCTTCGCCATGTTCACGCTGTCGTCGAACACAACGATGCCGCCATGGCCGATCAGGCCGTCGCGCGCGGCAAAGGCTTCGTAGTCGAACGGCGTGTCGAATAGTGCCCGCGGGAAGTAGGCGCCGAGCGGCCCGCCGACCTGAACGGCGCGCACCGGCCTGCCGGTGAATGTGCCGCCGCCGATATCGTCGACCAGTTCGCCGAGCGTCACTCCGAACGCGGTCTCGAATAGGCCGCCGTATTTCACGTTTCCGGCCAATTGGATCGGCATGGTGCCGCGCGACTTGCCGATGCCGAAGTCGCGATAGAACGCCGAGCCGCGCTCGACGATGAGTGGAACCGCGGCAAAGGATAGCACATTGTTGATGACGGTCGGCCGGCCGAATAAGCCGTGATGCGCCGGGAGCGGCGGCTTGGCGCGGACGATGCCGCGTTTGCCTTCGATGCTTTCGAGAAGCGAAGTCTCTTCGCCGCACACGTAGGCGCCGGCGCCGGCGCGCACTTCGATATCGAACGCGAAATCGGAGCCCGCGATCTTGTTGCCGAGCATGCCGCCGCGTCGCGCGGCTGCGATAGCGGCCTCCATCGCCGTGATCGCGTGCGGATATTCGGAGCGGATATAGATGTAGCCTTTGCTGGCGCCGGTGGCGAAACCGGCGATCGTCATGCCCTCGATCAACAGGAAGGGGTCGCCTTCCATGATCATGCGATCGGCGAAAGTGCCGCTGTCGCCCTCGTCGGCATTGCAGACGATATGTTTCCGCGGCGCCTGCGTTTGCGCGACGGTGCGCCATTTGATGCCGGTCGGAAATCCGGCCCCGCCGCGTCCGCGCAGGCCGGATTGGAAAACCCGCTCGACGGTGTCCTGCGGCCCGAGCGAGAGCGCGCGCTCCAATCCCTTGGTGCCGCCGTGAGCGCGGTAGTCCTCGAATGATCGCGGATCGATGACGCCGCAGCGCGCGAAAGTCAGTCGCGTCTGGCGTTTCAGCCAGGAGATGCCTTCTGCCGGTCCGAGCCGCAACGAATGCCCGGCATTCGCAAGCATGGCGTCGAGCAGACTTTCCGCATCGGCAGCGGTCGCCGGGCCGAAGGCAATCCGTCCTTCCGGCCGGCTCAACTCGACCATCGGTTCCAGCCAATAAAGGCCGCGGGAGCCGGTGCGAATGATCTCAATGTCGATATTGCGCTTCGTCGCTGCGGCAAGGAGCGCGGCGGCGACCTCGTCGGCGCCGACCGCGACTGCGCCGGCATCGCGCGGAATGAAGAGGCGCAAGCTCACCGCTGCGCCTCCGCGACCAGCGCATCGAGCCGCGTCTCATCGAGCCGCCCGACAACGCGGTCGTCAAGCATCGCCGACGGCGCCGTGGCGCAAAGGCCGAGACAATAAACCGGCTCCAGCGTCACACGCCGATCCGGCGTTGTTTCGCCGATCGAGACGCCCAGCGTAGCTTCGGCACGAGCGGTCAATGCATCGCCGCCCGCGGCCTGGCAGGCTTCCGCGCGGCAAAGCTTCAGGACACGGCGTCCGCGCGGCGCGGGCTTGAAGTCATGGTAAAACGTAACGACGCCATAGACCTCGGCGCGCGAAAGGTTAAGCGCATGGGCAACGACCGGCACGGCGTCTTCGGGTACGCAGCCGAACGCATGCGCAATAGCGTGCAGTATGGGCAGCAGCGGTCCTTCGCTGCCGCGATATTCTGAGATGATTTGCGCGGTTCGCTCCGCGCTCCATGGTTCAAAAGTGGGCACGCCTGCATACTCAAAATTGGAGGCGTTCCTAATGACTTGGATTGCCGCTTAGAATCAATAAAGGTGATCCGTGGTTTGATCAGGATTGCTGATCGCTCACGATCACGAATGCCGATTGGGCGATCGGGTTTTCTTGATCGCCGCAGTTATGCGCTTCTTGTCGCCGGCCGGTTTTATTTCTTTGGCGCTGCCGGTTGCGGCGGACGGCTGCTCGAGAATTTTGGCGAGCTGGCGCGCTTCGGCGAGCAAGGCCGTGATGAGCGGCGTAGTCGGTTCGCGGTCGGGCACCACGAGGCCGACGGCGTGGGTGACAAGCGGGTCCACGATCGGGATCGAGCGGACATTATCGGTCAGGCCCAGCGTCTCGGCGAGTTTTGCCGGCATGATCGTCGCCCAGCGTCCGCTTCTGACATGAGCAAACAGCACGATGACGGAATTCGATTCCAGCGTCGGCGCCGGCTCGCTGCCCGCCAAGCGCAAAAGCCCGTCGAGAATGCGCCGGTTCTGCATGTCCGGTGTCAGCAGACACAGCGGTATTTTCGCCACTTCCGCCCATGTCACCTGGTCGCGGTCGCCGAGCGGCGCGGAGCTCGAGGTCAGCAGGCGGTATTCTTCCTGATAGAGCGTCACCGATTTGACGCGGCCGAGCGGCTCGTTGTCGAGGTAGGTCAGGCCGGCATCGACCTCCAGGTTCTCGATCATGCTGAGGATCTGGATCGACGTCCGCGACAGGATCGTAAAGCGCACTTCGGGATGCTTGGCGCGGTATGGCGTCGTCAGCATGGCGCTCATGGCGAGCGCCGTCGGGATCGCCGCAATACGCAGGTGGCCGACCAGGCCGCGCTTGAGCGCATCGACGTCCTGGCGCATGGCACGGGCGTCGCCGACGATGCGGCGCGCCCATTCCAGGACGCGCTCGCCTTCCGTCGTGAAGCCGCGAAAACGCGAGCCGCGTTGCACCAGCAGCACACCGAACATGTCTTCGAGATACTTGATGCCTGCCGATAGTGTCGGCTGGCTGACGCGGCAGGTTTCGGCGGCGCGGCCGAAATGCTCTTCACGGGCGAGCGCAATAATGAATTCAAGCTTATCGATCATATAAATACATGCACTTCGGGGGTAGCGGCACCCAGCGATCCAATAGGACTACCTCAGAGCGCGCACGCCGGCTAATCCAAAGCGGCGATTTGCCGTTTCGATGGGTCAATTGCAAAATCAAATCACTGTTCGGTCAGCGCCTCTTCGCTTAGAGCCTCCTGGCTTAAGGCTTCTTCGCCTAGGGCTTTTTCGGGCGTGATCTCGTGGAACAGGCTGTAATCGAGCAACAGCCTGCCCTCTGCCGACAAACTGGTGATGTCCCGGTAGCGGTAGTTCCAACGGATGTCACGATGCGAATAGAGTTGGCGGGCATAAAGCTGCTGGGCGGAATTATCATCGACGCCGCTGACATTGAGCGCGAAGGCGGCTTCGGTCGCGGCGAGATCGTCCGGCGTCAGGCCGTAAAGCTCGCTGGTTTCGTCGATGATGTGGAACAGCGTCCAGCTTAGCGAGAACATCGGATGTTCACGGCGGTCGAGCTTCAGCTCGTAGTAGCGGCGGAGCTGATGCCCTTCGTTCATGTTCTCCAATCTGAACAGCCATAGCCGCGCCGTCGCCTGCGAGATCGTGTTATTGCGCGCATTAGCGATGCGGATCATCAGTGTCGGCCGACCCTGCTGCAAGGTGACGACGGGATTTTCGGCGAAGAGGAAGCGGGCGCGGGGCCGCGAGAACCGGGCGAAGATCAATCCGGTCATCACCGCGAGAAAGCTCATGCCGGTGAAGATTTCGATGGTGGCGATGAGGTGGCCGTAATCGGTCTGCGGATGCATGTCGCCGTAGCCGACCGTGGCGAGTGTCTCGATCGAGAAGTAGAACAGGCTCATCGGCAGATCAGCCGAGACATTGGCGATCGGATCTTTGCCCAGCCAGTAGAGGAGGGCGAACACGGCGTTGAGGGAGATAAAGATTGCCGCGGCCGTGGCAAAGAAGACCGGCCAATAGACGGTCAGCGAGCGGTGATAGAGATCGGTCCAGAATCCGTAGGCTAGCCCGCGGGTTTCGATCTCACGTGCGCCGATCCGAACGACGTGCGACTTACTCTGCTGTCCTGGAGCGACTAGTTTCGGATTCTTCGCCAACGCGAATCGACCTCATCAAATTTTCGTCATGCCCACGACAGACGTGCGCATGACGACGCGTCTTACGCCGGCACTTTGACGGCGAGACGGCTAAAGACCTTGCGGGCATTGCCTTCGAAAATCTTCTTCTTATCGGCGTCGGTGATCGGCGCCTTGTCGACATAGCGCTTGGTGTCGTCGAAGCCGAAGCCGGTCTTGGGATCGTTGCCCTTCACCGCGCCGACCATTTCCGACGCAAACAGGATGTTGTCGATCGGCACCACTTTGGTGAGCAGGTCGATGCCCGGCTGGTGATAGACGCAGGTGTCGAAGAAGATATTGTCGCCCATGATCTCGGCAAGTTCGGGCTTGCCGTTGTTGAGCGCGATGCCGCGGAAGCGGCCCCAATGGAATGGCACCGCGCCGCCGCCGTGCGGAATGATGAATTTCAGCTTGGGAAAAGTCTTGAACAGGTCGGACAACAGGACCTGCATGAACACCATCGTGTCGGCGTTGAGATAATACGAGCCGGTGGTGTGCATCGCCGGATTGCAGCAGCCGGAGACGTGGATCATGCACGGCACGTCGAGCTCGATCATCTTCTCGTAGAGCGGAAACCACGATTTGTCGGTCATCGGCGGCGAATTGAAGTAGCCGCCGGACGGATCCGGATTGAGGTTGCAGCCGATGAAACCCATCTTGACGCAGCGCTCGAGCTCGGCCGCGGAGTGCTGTGGATCGACGCCGGGCGACTGCGGCAATTGGCACACGCCGATGAAATTCTTCGGATAGAGCGAGACGACGCGCGCGATCAGATCGTTGCAGATCTGCGACCAATCCAGGCTCACGCTCTCGTCGCCGATATGGTGGCCCATGCCCGAGGCGCGCGGCGAGAAGATGGTCAGATCGGTGCCGCGCTCGCGCTGCAATTTAAGCTGGTTCTGCTCGATGCTTTCGCGGATCTCGTCGTCGGACATTTTCAGCGCGGCGCGCGACGGCATTGCCGTCTTGTCCTTGGCGTTGGCCGCCGCGGTCTGTTCCTTGCGGAAGCGATGCAGGTCCTTGGGCTCGGTGGTGTAATGGCCGTGGCAATCGATGATCATGATTACGCTGCTTTATGGGTTGGGGGACGCGCGATGCTACGGCCCGGGGCGCGATTGTCAAACGGTGACAACCATCTATAAGGAGGGCCATTATCGCATGGAGGCACGAAAATGGCTGAACTTCCGCGGCTCAATGGCATCATTCGCGCGCTCGAAGCGGGCCAGCATGCACTGACCTGTTTCACGCCCGCCGAGGTCAGTAGCGCGGTAACGATGAGCACGTCGAAGTACGACGGCTGCGTCTTCGAAATGGAGCACCAGCCGTGGGACGGGCGCCTCTTGCGGGATTGCCTGCAATACATGCTCAACCGCGCCCAGGTCGCCAAGGCCGCTTCGGTGGTGCCAGGTGTGACGCCGCTCGTCCGCATTCCCGTGAACGGCGTCGAGATGGCGCAATGGCAGGCCAAACAAGCCCTCGACATGGGCTGCTACGGCGTCGTTTTTCCGCACATCTCGACGGTCGAGGAAGCAGCCAATGCGGTCGGTGCTTGCCGCTATCCGCGAATGAAGAGCGTCGCGCATTTCGATCCGCCCGGCATTCGCGGCGACGGCCCGACGACGGCGGCGCGCTATTGGGGCGTCAGTCAGCAGGAATATTACCAGAAGGCCGACGTCTGGCCGCTCAATCCGCAAGGCGAGATTTTCGCCATCCTGCAGATCGAGGACACGCGCGGCGTCGACAACCTCGACGACATGCTGAAGAATGTGCCCGGCATCGGCTGCATCCTGATCGGCGAGGGCGACCTCTCGCAGGAGCTCGGCTATCCGCGGCAATACGAGCACAAGGTCGTGCTCGAATGGATGAAGCGCATCGTCGACACCTGCAGGAGGCACAATGTCGTCGTCGGCCACCCGCATGTCGAGGCGCACAATGTCGAGCGCGTGGTCAAGGAAGGCTATCGCTTCCTGATGTGCGCGCCGGTGCAAAGCTATGGCCATCTCGACAAGGCGCGCCAGCTCGTCGGACGAGGGTGATAGTCCAACTCCCCCGCAAGTAGGGCCGACGGCAAGGTCGCTTCCACGTTCGCTGAAAAGCTGCCAAAAGCTGCCGTCAACATGGCACGACAGCCGTTGAGGAACGGCTTCGCGGTCAATTTAATTTTGGGCGGGCGGCGTCGGATGGAGCCAATCGATCAGTTTACCGTTGTACTCGGCCTTGCGGTGCTGATCGGATGCGTCAATCACATCTGGGTCAAGCTGCCGCCGGCCATCGGCATGTTGCTTGGCTCGCTTGTCGTCTCGTTTCTGATCGTTGCCAGCGATCATATGCTCCACCTGCATGTGATGGGGTGGTTTCGCGAAACGCTCGGCGAAGCCGATCTGCCGCACTTCTTCCTCGACGGTATTCTTGCGTTTCTGTTGTTCGCCGGCAGCCTGCATGTCGATGTCGCCGAACTGAACCGGCGGAAATGGCTGATCCTGATCTTGGCCACCGCGAGCGTGATCATCTCGACGATGATGTTCGGCGCCGGCATATGGCTCGCGTTCGGCCTGATCGGGGTAACCATTCCGCTGGTCTGGTGCGTCATTTTAGGCGCGATCCTTGCGCCTACCGACGCGGTCGTTGTCGAAAACCTGTTGCGCAAGATCGGTCTGCCGGCAAGCTTGCGCGCCGCGATCGTCGGCGAGAGCTTGTTCAACGACGGTGCCGGCGTGGTGCTGTTCCTGTTGGCGCTTGGCGTCACGCAGGGCGACGTCATTCACCTTGGCCACGGACAGGTGCTGCTCGCTCTGTTCCGCGAGATCATCGGCGGCGCTTTTGTCGGCGTTGCCGCGGGCTGGCTTGCGGCACTGCTGTTACGGTCCGTTCACGAGCAGGGCTTGCAGCTTCTGATATCGCTGGCGCTGGTGCTCGGCTGCTATCGCATCGCTCTCCTGTTCGATCTATCGGGGCCGATCGCCGTAGTTGCCGCTGGGCTTTGCGTCGGGTCGCCGTCGCAGCGTTTCGGGCTCAATCCTGATATGCGCGCGACACTGATCGGATTTTGGTCGCCGTTGAATCAGCTTTTGAACACGATGCTGTTCCTGTTCATGGGGTTGCATATCCTCGGCCTCGTCGTTACGCCGAACGCTCTATTGCCGATCGTATTTGCCGTGCCGCTGGCGATCGCGTCGCGTTTCGTCAGCGTCGCCGTGCCGCTCGCCTTCACGCGCGAAAGCGTGCGCGAAAAGACGCGCGCCGCTACGGTATTGACCTGGGCCGGTTTGCGCGGCGGCATTTCGATTGCACTTGCTTTGACGCTGCCCGACTCGCCGTGGCGCATCGATCTGTTGGTCGTGACCTATGCCGTCGTCGTGTTCACCATCGTCGTGCAAGGCCTGACCTTCGCGCGCGTGCTGCACGCCGCCTATGGTGAGGAAAACCGCTAGAGCGCAATCGCTTCATATCGAATCGATTGACGCTCTGGTTTCTTGATGGATCATGCTCTGATCTCGCGCTATGCCGCGGCGCTGCCCTTCGGCAGATCGTACATGCCTTCCGGCAGCGTATCGATAAATTCAAGCGCTTCGGACGTCTTCACCACGTCGGCGTATTTCGCGTTCATGTCGCAAAGATTGATGGCGTGGCTCGCCTGCGATCGGTCGAAGCAGCCTTCTTCGGCGAGCGCGACGCGGTAATTGAGGCTGAAAGCGTCGAGCACAGTGGCGCGTACGCAGCCTGATGTCGTCGTGCCGGTGACGATGAGGCTGTCGCAGCCAAGCAGCGTGAGATAGCTCGCCAAGTTGGTGCCGAAGAAGCCCGACGGCTTTTGCTTGAGCACCACGATATCCTTCGGGCCGGGCGCGATCGGGGTGACGATCTCATTGCCGTCGAGATTGGTGACGATCGTTTGCCGGTCCTCGTTGCCGCGGGAATTCTTCCACAGCCACGAACCGGAATCCCAATTGTCGTCGCGGCGAACGCCCGTGGTGTAAAGAACCGGCACGCCCCTGCCACGGCACTTGTCGATCAGCGAGCGGATATAGGGCAGCGCAGTCCAGGCATCCTCGCCGCACGAATTCCGCCAGCGCTTGATCGATTCCAGGATCGGCTCCGGCCGGTCGCCACAGAAAGCCCAGTTCACGTCGATCACCAGGAGAGCAGGGCGCTTGCCGAAGCCGCCGCGTGCGCCGTAGCCCGATGTGTTGAACACCGCCTTGTCGCGTTCGGTGAGAAACTGGTTCCAGATGGGTTCCGACATAGTGACGTTTCCTTTCACGGACGGTTTGGACAATATCGTCATTCCGGGGCCGAGCGAAGCGCGGAGCCCGGAATCCATAATCGCGCGCGCTGGGAGTATGGATTCCGGACTCGCCGCCGCGCGGCGATCCGGAATGATGGAAGGGTTTACAGAGTAGCACGGACGCTTTTGACGAAACTCATGTCGATGATTTCGTCATAGCCGACGTCCGTCTTCAAGAGGCCCGCGCCCATGACCACGGCCTTCGCGGTGTCCCACGACGCATGGCTGACCATGCCGTCCTTGCTCCACAGATTATCGCCGAACGAGCGATCGAGCGTCGCCTTGAGGTCATCGAGCGACATCGTCGGGAATTGCTTTTTGGCGATCTCGGCCGTTTCGTCCTTGTTCTCGTCGACGAATTTCAGCGCCTTCATCATGCCGCGGACGAAGCCGCGCACGAGGTCGGGCTCTTTCTGGACCGAGTCGAGCCGCACGTTGAAGGTCGAATAGGCGTAGGGGCCGAGCTCCTTCGGAATGCTGTAGAAGGGTTCGCCCCAGACGCCGTTGCGGATGCCTTGAGTGATGAAGGGCTCGGTCGGGTTGCCGATTTGCGCTTGGCCGTTTTTCACGGCCGGCATGATCCCCGAATTAGTCGTCTCCATGAGCGTCACATCGGTCTTGGCATCGAGCTTCCACTTGTTGAGGAGATAGCGCGTGATCGAGTTCGGCGTGCCGCCGTAGGGCCCACAGGCAATAGATTTGCCTTTGAAGTAGTTCGCCCAATCGGTGTTCGTCGGCTCGGACCCCTTGGCGGCGCAGAAATAGACGTTGCCGCGATCGACGCAGTTCACCACCGAGCGCAGCTCGGCGCCCTTCGCTTTGGCATAGGCGTCGTGCTCGGGGCCGCCGATAAATGCGAAAGCCTGCCCTGAGAGCACCGCATTGGTGTGGCCGCCGCCGGTTTCGATGGTCACGAGATTGACCGCGACATCGTCGAACAGATTTTTCGCCATGCCGACATAAAGCGGCAGATAGCCCATGCCATGCACCGGCTCCGCGATCAGCACCGTCTTTGCGTCGGCCCGCCCGATCATTGGACGCGCGATGACGGCGCCGCTTGCGGCCAATGCGGTGCCAAGCAACTGGCGCCTATTCAAACGGCGTCCGCCGTGCTTCTTGATCGCGTCCATGACAGCTACTCCTGTTCGATTGCTATTGCTTGACGCCTTTGCGCAGCACGCTCTCGATCCACGACACCGTCACGTACATGACGATCGCCAAGGTCGAGAGCACGAGGACCGCGACCCACACCAAAGCGATGTCGTAGGTCTGGCCGGCGTAGAGGATCTGGCGGCCGAGGCCGTGCTGCGAGGCGATAAATTCGCCGACGATGGCGCCGGTCAGCGCCAGCCCGATATTTACGCGCAGCACCGAGATGATCCATGGCAGGCAGAATGGCACGATCAGCTTGCGGAACACCTGCATGCGGCTGGCGCCCAGCGAATAGAAAAGCCGCTCTTGATCCGGATCGACCGCTTTCACGCCGGCATAAGCCGTCAGCGTCGAGACGACGAGCGTGAGCGCGGTCGCGATGGCGACTTTGGAGGCGAGCCCCATTCCGAACACCAGGATCACCAGCGGCGCGAGCGCAAGTTTCGGCAGCGATTCAAAGCAGATGACGAATGGCTGCGCGATTGCCGCGTAATTGCGCGACCACCAGAACGACAGCCCGAGCAGGGAGCCGGCGGCCGTTCCGATCAGAAAGCCGATGATCGTCGAGCGGAACGTGAAGCCGATATCGATCCAGGCGTCACCTTCGGTGAAGAACGTGATCAAGGTGGTCAGAATCGAGCTCGGCTTCGACCAGAAAAATCCGTCGATAAAGCCTTTGTCCGCGCCGACCTGCCACAGCGCGATCGCGGCGACCAGGATTCCGACCTGCGTCGCGATAATCGCCCAGAGCGGCCAATCCTTGCGCACCGGCAGGCGGCGGATCTTTCTGGCCGGCCGGACGCTGAGCGCCGGCTCGGTGTGCATGGCATCGTGGCCGACGCCCGCGATCCGCGATGTTTCCTGGACCGTCATGCGGCTGCCGTCATCTCACGCCGCCTCGTCAATGAACGAATGATGCCCTGCCGTCAGCAACTCCAAGCAGCGCTCCTTGATCGCGATGAATTCAGGCGACAGCGTCACGCTGCGCGGGCGCGGCCGCGCAATCGTGACCGGGATCGTTTCGACGATCCGGCCCGGCCGCGTCGCCATGACATTGACTTCGTCGGAGAGGTAGATCGCTTCCTCGATGTCGTGGGTCACGAACACCACGGTCTTGCTGAAGTCGCTCCAGAGCTGCAGCAGCCATTCCTGCATTTGCAGCTTGGTCTGCGCGTCGAGCGCGCCGAACGGTTCGTCGAGCAAAATGACATCGGTGTCGAACATCAGCGTGCGCAACAGCGCTGCGCGCTGGCGCATGCCGCCGGACAGCGCGCTCGGATAGAGATGTTCGAAACCGGCAAGTCCATAGCGGCGAAGCAGCGGCAGCGCTCGATCGCGCGCGGCCGGCAGCGGCACGCCCTGGATTTCCATGCCGAGGATCACGTTATCGAGGACCGTGCGCCACGGCAGCAACAAATCTTTCTGCAGCATGTAGCCGACGCGGCCGATCATGCCCGTCGCATCGACGCCGTCGATCACGACACGCCCGCCGCTCGGTTCGAGCAGTCCGGCGATGACATTGAAGAGCGTGCTCTTGCCGCAGCCCGACGGGCCGATCAGACTGACGAAACGGCCTTGCGTGATAGCCAGTGTCACCGGCGCGAGCGCCGGAAAGACGCCGCCCGGCGTCTTGAAGGTCATGCTCACATCGTCCAAGCGAAGCTTTGCAGGTGCGAACATCGCGCCACCGAGTATTGTTCGAGCGCAGCGCCGCAAGAACTATGCCAGCAAAATTCATTGTCGTCGCGGGTTCCGCCCCACGCAATTGCATAATCTTGCGGCAACGCTGCCCGCTTCGGCCGCCGCTGCCGCAATGTCGCCCGGATAGGGCTTTTTCAACCAGGGATTGGGCTCTGTTCGAGCAGGCTGATGCTTTGTGGCAGTAGCGCCGCTTCGAAAGCGCTTGAGATCGCATCTTTGCTCTTGCCGGCTTTGATGGCGTCGCCGATGACACTTACCTTCTGTCCCGGCCGCGCCAGCGCTGTGAAACGGCTGCCGGTTTCAACGCGCGCTTCATAGTAGAACCAATTCCGCAGCTTCGGCGACGAGAACAGGCGCCCCATGCCGGGGGCGCGCGCCAAGCCGTGATCGAGCATCCAATTCGCCAGGTGCCCGAGACGGCGATGACGATATTCGGCGCCGGTTGCGATGACGATGCGGTCGAACGGTTCGAGCAAAGCGGGACGCGCGGCGACATCGGTCGCGTAGCGGAATTTTACGCCGTGCATTTCGCAGGCGGTGACAAGATGGACGATGTAGCGCTCGAAACTTCCTTCGTTCGCCTCCACGTCCTGAAACAACGGCGCCTTGCCGGCGTAGCGGAATGCGCCGCCCGCTTGTTTGCCTTTCTCGTAGACGGTCACCTTATTGCCGTCGGCGACCAGCGAAGCGTAGGTGAGTCCCGCAGGTCCCGCGCCGATCACGGCGATGCGCTCGTTGTGCGGCGGCTGCGCGCCGGCAAACGCGGTTTCGCGGCCGGCGGCGCCGTTGACGACACAGCCGATGCGGGCGCCGCCGCGCATTTCGTTGATGCAGGTGTTGCAGGCGAGACAGCGCCGCACCGGCTCGTCGCGGCCGACTTTCTCGACCCATTGCGGATCGGCGATCAGCGCGCGGCCTAGCGCGATGAAATCCGCCTTGCCGTTTTCGACCGCGGCGCGCGCGGTCGCGGGATTGCCGAGCCGGCCGACCGCGATCACCGGCACGCTGACGTCCTTTTTCACCTCGGCCGCGAAATCGAGAAACGTCGCATCCGGAAAACTCATCGGCGGCA
>Ga0207416_1000497_pt1 | contig 66630 bp, 66 predicted proteins | sample PaiPotPPM11metaG_FD_184107 | JGI IMG/M metagenome (GOLD analysis project Ga0207416, IMG submission 184107) | Iron sulfur acid spring bacterial and archeal communities from Banff, Canada, to study Microbial Dark Matter (Phase II) - Paint Pots PPM... ... | reverse complement strand
GAGGAATAGTAATGTGAGCTCCCTGTTAGTCGTCGACGGCGGAGGTAAGTATGTAGGAATTATAACGGAGCGTGATCTGGTGAGACGCGTTTGTGCTAAAGATGTGAGCAGTAGCACAGTCATAATTCAGAATATAATGTCGACTCCTCTTATTACAGTCGATTCGAGCTCTTTACCACGAGAAGCAGCGAACCTAATGATCCGAAACAAGGTAAGACATTTGTTGGTTGTCGGTCATAATGGACCTGAAGGAATTATTACCACAGGAAACTTTACTAATTATTTAAAGCAAAACGTGGATATGGATGAAGTGAACACCGCTATCATACAGAGCCTGTTGGAAGAAAAAGAAGAGGAAGGAATGCCTCCAATCTAAACCAGGCCCATAACCGCGACAACTTACTTTGCATATGTCAATCTGGAGAGAAGATTTACTTTTTCAGAGCAAAAAAATTTAACTAGAAGTTCGAGGAAGAACAAGAAAAGATGGTAGTTGAAGGAAATAAAAACAGAAATCGAGATAAACGCATCAGCTGAAAAGGTTTGGCAAGTGCTTACGGATTTTGCTCATTTCCCTGACTGGAATCCGTTTATCCGTGAAATTATTGGAACTGTCATGGAGGGATCAAAGCTGGAGATACATATCTCCACCTCTAGTGGGAAAAATAGGACGTATAGGCCGACATTAACAAAGATTGAACCAAATCATGAACTGAGGTGGTATGGCAAAGGCCTGCTACCTGGGCTGTTGAATGGTGAGCGCATATTTACAATAGAGCAGCTCGAACAAAATCAAGTACGATTGATTCATCGGGAAATCTTCACCGGTCTTGGCACGTTCCTTGGTGGCGACCGTATGGATAAGGATATTCGTCATACGTTCGAAGAAATGAATTATGCATTGAAAAAAAAGATTGAACATGGCGGTCGCTGACTTTCAGAGCTGCAGAATCGCTTTCACACTCTTAACCTCCACTATTTCTTACCTAGTACGATTTTTATTGAAAGTTTCAACAAGCCGCCGTGGCAGCCGTGTATCGGCGAAGTGGACATGCATATATGACGCAAGGCAGTTATGAACTTTAAAACCATCCTTCTTGCCGTCAACGCCATTCCCTCTAGTCATTGTGTAGGCGAATTTTGCATCAGATGCGATATTTCTAATCCGTGAGTAATGGAATTCGTGTCCTCGGATATTAGACACGTTGCTAAATGGAGATTCATTGCAGTCAGCCTTAGTATAATTCAAAGTTAACTTTTGAGCCATAAAAGTATCCGCATCAATGAGACCGACCATCTTCTTCTTTTTCAATTTTTTACTGCTCCGACGACACAATTCGTACTCGCCAATTGATCGCGTTAGATACATTAACCCGCCGCATTCGGCATAAATTGGAGTACCGTTTTCAGCTGCCTTTAACACCGACATTTTCATCGAATGGTTTTTACTAAGTTTTTCTGACAAAACTTCTGGGAATCCACCTCCAAGTATAATACCAGATATATCCTCAGGTAAAGTGCAATCATGAACAGGACTGAAGAATAACAGGTTTACCCGTTGTTTCCTCAGAGCATCAAGGTTGTCGGCATAATAAAAATTGAAAGATTCGTCCAACGCAATAGCTACCTTTAATCTACCAGTTGACAATTGCGCTGTAGATTGTTTATTCTGTACCTCACTTGGCACGTTCCACACAGCTCTTATTTTGTCAAGGTCAATTTGTTCAGACACATATTTTGCCGAGCGGATTATCGCTTTCTTTTTTTTGGCTTCAAGCTCTGTGGTAGGGATCAGGCCTAAGTGACGCTCTTCCATCCTGATTTTCTTATTCCTCTCTATAATACCTACAATTGGAACTTTGATTTTTCCCGCAAAAGCATCGCTAATTAAAGTGGCATGTCTTTGACTTGCGACATTATTTAAAATAATTCCTGCTATCTTTAACGATTTACTAAAACGTATGAAACCCCAAGCTATCGCCGCGATGGATCTCGCCGCCTTCGCCGCGTCAATCACTAATATGATGGATGCATCCAGAAGTCTGGCAATCTGAGCCGTACTACCGAAATCATCTTTACCAGATACTCCGTCAAAAAGCCCCATAGCTCCTTCGATTACTCCGAAATCAGCATCAAAGCAACAGCTATTGAAACATTGTAGTACTCCGCTCTTGCGCATCATCCATATATCCAGGTTTCGAGATTGCCTACCGGTCACATAAGTATGATAACTGGGATCGATAAAGTCAGGACCAACTTTGAAAGGTTGAACTACGAAGCCCTTCCTCTTAAGGGCATACATAATTGCTGCTGCTATGGTACTCTTTCCTACTCCGCTGGTTACCCCAGCAATTACTATTTTTCTTACGCTCAATTGTTTGACTGACTATTGAGAGCATAATATATTGAATTTATTTTAAGCTACTGGATCCCGGCCTCGACTAGGGCATCATTGGAATAAGAATTAGGTTTTTATTAAATTAGGGCCGCTAATTTTTTTATGATTAGTCTTAATTCTCCTCAAGTCTCTGTTGTAAGCTAAACCGAACCTGTGTGCTTCATCTCTGATATGCTGGATTACTTTTAGAGCGGCACTATTTCTAGAAAGAAGGATAGGTTGGGTCGAGTCTGTAGAATAGATTTCTTCATTTTCCTTTGCAAGCGATATGCACGGTACCTCTAATCCAATTTTATGAAGGGCATCTATTGCACAATGTAGTTGTCCTTTTCCTCCGTCAATCACGATCAGGTCAGGCAGAGGTTGAGCGCGACTACGAGGATAGTTTTCGGTTTGTATTGGTGAATATCTTCGTGTCACTATTTCTTGTATCATTGCGAAATCATTCTGGTTGAACGTCAATCTAATTTTGAACTTCCTGTAGCCATCTTTATACGGTTTCCCATCAACAAAACGCGTACAAGCTCCGACAGCGTATGTATTTCCAAAGTTGGAAATATCAAAGCAGTCGATTACTGAAGGGATAATTGGCAGGTGAAGGATATTTTTCAATTCTACTATCCCTGGAGCGTGACCCTTTTCAACGTGTAATTTAAGGTTACGTGTAACCAAATCCATTAGATCCTTTTTTTCTTTTAGCTGAAAGTCATCTGAAACTAAAATTATGTTCACCTCGTGGTCTGTGAATCGCTCAATCGACGCCTCTAATGCTTCCCTAGACACAGGCATTTCATTAACGTAAACAAACCTAGGAATTTCAGGCACGGTTGAATAGTATTGGGAAAGGAAAGTAGCGAGAGAATTATCTCCTATGAGCTCAAAATCAAATTTTTTCCTGTCTGTGATGACGCCTTTTGTTCGGCGCAAGGTCATTACATGTGCGACTGCAGTTTCGATTTCTTTTATAATTCCTACATATTCTTCGTCGAGATTACGACGCAGATACTTTTCCATTTTTTGTTTCGCACTCAGATTATTTAATCGACGTAGAGTATCGCGTATCTGCTGGGCCTTCTCATAGTCTTGAATATCGGCAGCTCGGTTCATCTCAGCTTCCATTTCGTTAACAAATTTGTCGATATTACTTTTTCCACGTAGGATACTGTGGAGCGTATCAACATTCTTCTTGTACTTATCTCTGGTTACGTTGTTGATACATGGCGCGTCGCAATTTTTAAGAAAATATTCCAAGCAAGGCTTCTTTGGTAACTTGTCGCAAATTCTAATTTTGAATAATTTTCTTAGTAGTCCAACAGTAAGAAATTTTGAACTTCCTCGAACAAAAGGGCCGTATACCTTGCCTTTTGGTCCGTAAATATCACCCTTTCTATTACGTCTTGCGACAAGTAGTCGAGGAAAAGTCTCATCTGTGATCTTCAGATATGTATACCTCTGCTGATCTTTTAGTTCTATATTGAATACAGGTCTGTACCTTTTGATTAGGTTCGATTCTAGTAAAAATGCCTCGATCTCATTATCTGTTAGGATGAAGTCTAAATCATGAATCTTGCCAACGAGTCTTGAGGTTTTCCAGTTATCATTCTGGCGGGGGATATTTTCGCTGATAGCCGCACTTTGTTTTGAGAAGTAGGAGCTAACACGCTTCTGCAGGTTCTTGGCCTTCCCTATATAAATTATATTACCTGAGCTATCCTTCATTATATAAACCCCCGGTGAGACCGGGAGACGTTCAACCTGTCGATTAATTTTTTCTGTGGCTAGCGCGATGTTTTTGCACCTTTTCTGATAATCATCTGATCTATTGACAGCTTTGGTTTCAGATATCTGCCAGTGTAGCTGTCTTCATTCTTAGCAACCTCTTCAGGTGTTCCGGCTACGATAATCTCGCCACCTCCATCTCCACCTTCGGGTCCGAGATCAATAATCCAATCAGCACAAGCTATAACATCTAGGTTGTGTTCAATAACAATAACGGTATTGCCAAGATTAACCAATGTGTTCAAGACGCTCAATAATTTGCTAACATCTGCAAAATGAAGACCAGTAGTGGGCTCGTCAAGTATGTATAGAGTTTTTCCAGTATCTCTTTTTGAAAGTTCAGCTGCAAGTTTGATCCTTTGCGCCTCACCGCCCGATAACGTAGTGGCAGGCTGGCCTAATCTGATGTATCCTAGCCCGACCTTATTGAGAGTCTGAAGTTTTTTTTCAACAACAGGAACGTTTTTGAAAAATTCTAAGGCTTCCTCCACGGTCATATCTAGGACCTCAGAAATTGTTTTTCCTTTATATTTTACCTTTAGTGTTTCAGAATTATATCGTTTACCTTTGCATTCATCACATGTTACATAGACGTCAGGTAGGAATTGCATCTCAATCCTCCTTACACCCCCTCCTTCACATACCTCGCAACGACCTTCAGAGACATTAAAGGAGAATCTGCCTGGCTTATAGCCAAGTTCCCTAGCATGAGGGGTCTTTGAGAAGAGCTCTCTAACTGGTGTAAAAGCATTGACGTAAGTAGCAGCATTAGATCTTGGCGTTCGTCCTATTGGTGACTGGTCTATCCCAATTACCTTATCTACATGTTCTAATCCAGAGATACTATCGTACTTACCGGGTCGTTCCTTGGAATCATAAAAATAATTGGCAAGAGCCCTGAAAAAAATATCATTTACCAGAGTTGATTTACCCGAACCAGAAACACCGGTCACGACCGTCATGCATCCTAACGGAAACTGCGCGTCAATAGATTTCAAATTATTTTCGCGAGCACCATGCACTGCTACCCAATTAAGGGGAGTCCTCCTATTTTGTGCAGGATGGGAGACAAGCATATCGCCACGCAAATAAGCACCAGTGACAGAATCTTTGGTGTCTAGTATTTTTCCTAATGTACCACTTGCGACAATCTGCCCCCCGTGAACACCGGCACCAGGGCCTATGTCAACAATCCAATCCGAACAGCGGGTAACTTCTTCGTCGTGTTCGACAACTAGCAGTGTGTTGTCGAGATCGCGCAATTTCTTGAGTGTATCGATTAGTCTTGCATTGTCTCTCTGGTGCAAACCTATCGTAGGCTCATCCAAGACATAAAGGACTCCAGTCAGATTAGAACCGATTTGAGTGGCTAATCTAATCCTTTGGGACTCGCCACCGGATAAGGAAGCTGTCATTCGGTTCAAAGTCAGATAAGTCAAACCTACGTTGCGCAGGAAGTCAAGTCTTGAAATTATTTCTTTTAGTATGATTCTGGCTATGTGTCTCTCTGTTTCTGAAAGTGTTATTTTGTCAAAAAAATTGAAACATTCATCAATTGAAAGATCGCAGATATCGATTATTGATTTCTGCTGAATCTTCACAGAAAGAACTTCGTCTCGTAGTCGTTTTCCATGACATTTTTCGCAAGGCTGCTCACGCATGAATTGCATAAGTTCCTCCCGTTTGGAATCAGATTCAGTCTCCTTGTAAGTGCGTTCCAAGTTGGGAATGACACCTTCAAAGCGGCCCCGATATTCCCATCTCGAGTCAGAATATCTTGATTCGTACCTGTATTGAATATTTTCATCAGTCCCATAGATTATAATTTTGAGTTGGTTGTCTGTCATATCTGAAATAGGAGTGCGGAGGTCGAAGCCGAATCGCTTGCCTACATCTCTAAGCATTGCAGATCGAAAAGTTGCAAAATGCCCGGACCACGGTTTGACTGCTCCTTCCAAGATGCTTTTTGATTTGTCCGGGATAATTAGTTCAGGATCGAATTCTATTTTAATTCCCAGGCCGTTGCATTCTCTGCATGCACCGAATGGAGAATTAAAGGAAAAACTCCGCGGTTCTAAATCACCAAGACTGATGCCGCAACGGGCACATGCATTGCGTTGAGAATACAACGTATCTGCGCTATCAGTGGAAGCGACTACGACGCCATTCCCCACTTTCAACGCTGACTGGACTGACTCAAACAATCTACTTTTATCGTCATCAGTTGGTATCAATCTGTCAATAACAACTTCAATGGTGTGCTTCTTTTGCTTGTCCAGTCTAGGAGACGAGAATTTTCGATGGCCACTAGAATCGTAGTTGCTTTCATCACCTATGTTTATCAATTCGCCATCTAATCTCACCCGCGCGTATCCATTGTGTTTCAGTTCATCAAATAATTTCTCGTAGGTCCCCTTTTTGGATTGTATCACTGGTGCAAGTATGATTGTCTTCTTCTGCTCTGCGGTTCTGAGTATTGAATCTGTTATCGAATCCGCAGATTGGCTTGTGATTTTTTGCGTGCAACGAGGACAATGTGGTATGCCTATTCGGGAATATAGAAGTCTAAGGTAATCATAGATTTCAGTAACTGTTCCTACCGTCGAACGAGGATTTTTACTTGTCGTCTTTTGCTGAATTGAGATCGCTGGTGACAAGCCGTCGATGGAGTCAACATCCGGCTTATCCATTAGCTCCAAAAATTGTCTAGCATAGGCTGATAGAGACTCTACATACCTCCTTTGGCCTTCCGCATAAATAGTATCAAATGCAAGAGTCGATTTGCCCGAGCCTGATAATCCAGTTATGACAACCAGCTTGTTCTTTGGGATCTCTAAGCTAATGTTTTTCAAGTTGTGCTCTCTTGCGCCGCGAATGATAATTTTATCGTGCAAACTCTATTTATCCGACCTCTGATAAAATTGGTTCTCCTAAAGCGCTCTTTATCTTTGTCAACTTGTCCCTAAATTTTATCGCGTTCTCAAAATCCAAATCCTCGGCATACTTCTTCATTGTTGACTCAGTTTCAAGCGCGATTCTCACCAGATCTAGCCTCGTCATCGATTTCGTATTAAGTTGTACATCCAGATACTCGTCTAGCATCTCTCCTGCTCGGTCTGGAATTGCCTTGATAATTGATTGAGGAGTTATTTCGTGCTTTATGTTGTAGTCTATCTGCTTAGTTCGTCTCCTTTCTGTCTCATTGATCGAGTTCCTCATAGAGTCCGTTATGGTATCAGAATACATAATGACCATTCCATCAATATTTCTGGCGGCGCGCCCGAAGGTTTGGATAAGGCTAGTATTATTACGCAAAAATCCTTCTTTATCTGCATCCAAGATTGCTACAAGGGATACTTCAGGAATATCTAACCCCTCCCTGAGCAGGTTTATTCCTACTAAAACATCAAATTCGCCTAAGCGGAGCTGTCTTATGAGTTCCGTCCTTTGCAATCCATCTATTTCTGAGTGCATATAACGTACTTTAACATGATTCTTTGCAAGAAACTCTGCTAGATCCTCGGCCATCCTTTTTGTCAATGTCGTAACCAGCGTTCTCTGATTCTTGGCAGCCCTAATAGAGATCTCATGGATCAGATCTTGTATCTGATCCATTGTAGGTCTGATTTCCAGTTTGGGATCCACTAACCCAGTAGGCCTTACCAGCTGCTCAACTGTTTGCCAGCTTGACTTAATTTCATACTCGGATGGAGTAGCGGAGACAAAAATAACATTTTTCATATATTTCTGAAATTCTTCAAACCTTAACGGGCGATTATCGAAAGCGCTCGGAAGTCTGAACCCATAATCTACTAGCATCTTCTTCCGGGTATAATCGCCCTTATACATTCCTCTCAATTGTGGGATTGTAACATGTGATTCGTCTAAAACGACCAGAAAATCTTCACCGAAAAAATCTAACAAGCAATATGGCGGCTGCCCGGGTGCCCTGCCATCTAAGTGGCGTGAATAATTTTCGATTCCAGAGCAGTAGCCTAATTCTTGTATCATTTCCAAGTCATACTTAGTTCGAGAAGAAAGTCTCTGCCTTTCCAACTCGGTTGGCAAATTAGCAAGCCAGCTCTTCAATTCTTGTTTTATAGATTCAATTGCTGATAATCTTGAATCTTCTCCGATAACGTAATGTTTCGCAGGAAATATCTTCACAGAAGAAGTATCTCTTATTTTTCCCATAGTCAGATGATTGTGGATAGATATCTTTTCGATTTCATCTCCATACAGCGAGATACGAATTATATCGTCAGAGTAGCCTGGAATGATGTCTACTACATCTCCCTTTACCCTGAAGCTGCCGGGAGTTACGGACAAGTCATTTCGTTGATAACGGGCCTCGATCAAGTTATGAATCAATATCCTTCTGTCCAAGCGCATACCTTCCGTCAAGGTAATCGCAGTCTCGTCCCATTCAGACGGCGATCCAAGAGAGTATATGCATGACACCGTTGCGACGATAATAGTAGGCTCACCAGACATTAACATCGCTGTGGCCTCAAGCCTCATTTTTTCAATCTTTTCGTTAACCTCTGTATCTTTTTCAATATAGGTGTCTGTCTGGGGAATATAGCTCTCAGGCTGGTAGTAGTCATAAAAACTTACAAAGTAGCCTACATTGTTATGCGGAAAAAACTCCTTAAATTCGGTATATAGCTGGGCCGCGAGCGTTTTATTATGCGAAACTACTAAAGTGTTCTTGTTTGTTCCAGCTATAACATTAGCTATAGTGAATGTTTTTCCACTACCCGTAACTCCAAGCAATGTTTGGAGACCAGGCCTTCTTGAGACTCCAAGGGACAACTTATCAATAGCTTCAGGCTGGTCGCCTCGTGGCGAAAATGTGTTTTTTGTCAAGACAAATGCGTTGCTACTCTTGAGCACAGGCGGCATCAATCAACGAAACGATCATATATTGTTATAGCATCAAAAACGGGAACCTCGACGGGGCTGGAAACATGCAAATTACATGCATATAGGAAAACTTTTCTTCTACATGGTGGATAATAGGTATCATGAGAAAGCCTGATTACGCAATCAACAGGCAAGAGTTCTTGTCGTTTTTAGAAAAAGAAGCCAAATTACGTATCGATGGTTTTATAGAAGGTGCAATTGAGGTCGCTGAAGAAGTGCATCATGGTGTAACAAGAGAGGACGCCGTTTCGCTATTCCTTGAAACGCATACTTGGCCAGTTGCAATAGATGTAGTAAAACACTATCGATCAGTTAACCGAACTATTACTAGCGTAGAGGTTGCGTCTGCAATATTACACGATATACTAGAAGATAACGATAGAATTCTTGATTCGCATAAAACTAACGAATACGGTTTTGGGGCCTATCTAAGCTATCGGTTTGGCAACAGAGTCCAGGATATAGCCACGCAATTGAAGATTCGGCCCTTGGAAAACTTCACCGGAGCCAACAACGAGGAACGCGAGCTAAACAGGTTCCGCGAGTATTGTGCCATTCTTATATCTTCTGAATATGACGTGAAGACAATCAAACTTGCGGACAGACTTAACAATATGAAGTTCATTTTGGGTGTAGCACAAATGAACAAAAAGGTAATCTACGATAAAATGAAGCGGTATATGCGAGAGGGTGAGGATTTCTATCTTGCATACACAATGTTGCAGCCACAACTTCCTTGCTTTTACGCCAACATACGATCCACTTATGAAAAGCTTCGATCAATATATTTCGAGCAAACTCTCACCATGCCACAGTCACAGTAAAGAAATCAAACGCGGCAACATCAACAACGAACAGGGGTCCACTATGCAAGAAGGCCATGAGCGCGAATGATTCAATGTCTAGTAAGTACGCTTGGCTATTATAAAGAAATTTTAACGATTACGAAGGTGTGTTCTATACCTATTCCCAAAAAGAAGAAGCCAATTGAATTTGCACGCAATGCACCATCGGTTTGTTCCATAACCCATTTAAGGGCATTATATGGAGATAGCAGAGTTAATGGCCTCACCACTAAACTTAGCAGTAATAGTGAAACTTGAGCCTGATTTCTCTGAAGGCAGTGTCAGCTACAACTCGGACGGGACCTTAAATCGAGCAGAGACGAAAAGCATTCTTGGACCACACAGTGCTATTGCTTCAGCTGCGGCTTTTTATGCCAAAGTCAAGTACGGTGCTGTTATCTCCGTAGCAACAATGGGACCGCCAATTGCCGATTCTGCTTTACAACAGGCGCAGTTAATTTCTGATGCAGATTCCCTACATCTTTATAGTGATAGGATTTTTTCTGGAGCTGATACTTTGGCAACAGCAGAGGTTTTGAAAACCGGGATAAAGAAAATGGAAGGGACCGGAAAAATGGATATTGTATTTTCAGGACATCGAGCTTCAGATGGCGAAACAGGACAGACTGGTCCACAGACTGCATGGAAACTAGGTTATACTTTCCTAGGCAATGTAATTTGTTACGATGTCGATATCGAAAAACGTATCCTGACAGCAAAGCGACTGATAACCTTGCAGGGGACCCCAGACGTAATCGAAGAAATAGAGGCTCCCTTACCGGTATTCATAACTGTAGACCCATCTTACAGGTCAGTTTTTAACACTGTCTCGTTGCGTCTGGCCTCGGTAAAATATCAGAAGGAAGCGGAGCAAAGAGCACAAAATTATAAGAATTATCTGAAGATTTTTAATGCCCAACAGCTTGAAGTTGATCCGAAATTCGTTGGGTTGCCAGGCTCGCCAACGATTGTATACAAAGTTGAGAGGATCCCCAAAGCTAGGGCAAGTAGGAGAGCTGAGGTTATCGATGGCTTGGACCAGCAGCAACTACGCAGGGTTGCCGAAAAAATCCACGAAATTGTCGGGCGAGTGGTGAATCAGTAGCGACTATGGCTGCGTCAACGACAGTACCCGACCCTAGAACGCCAGTGAGGGAGAACTCCACTAATAGTGCCAATGAAAGCGAAGGAAGCTATCGACACCTCTACGTTGTAGTAGAGCACGATGACAGTAATCTAATTCCTGTCACGCTTGAGATGCTGGGTGAAGCGAGGCGGCTCATGGATATTTTTAATGCTAGATACTCATCGACTGAGAAGGTAGTTGCAATCGTATTAGGAGTTAATATCAAAAAATTGTGCGAGGAATTGGTTTACTATGGCGCAGATGCCGTAATATGTGTAGAAAATCCCAATCTAAGATACCCTATAAATTTGATTGATACAAAGGTTATCAGTCAAGTTGCTAGAGATAAGGTTTGTGCATCGAAGGTTTCGCCGGAATATAGTGAAGAATTTAAGAAACCCAGATACATGTTCTTCTCCGCAGACAATGTCGGCAGGCATTTGTCATCAACAGTTCTCGCTGAACTAGAATCAGGGCTTGCATCTGACATCAACAAATTGGTTATTGAGGACCTTGAAATCAAGCACGAACATAAGACAAAAGGTCAGCTTGCGAGATACGAAAAAACCTTAGAAATGTACAGGCCGGATTTCTCAGGTTTTCTCTGGACCACCATATTGTGCCTGGATAATCGAAATCCTGCTATCCAAAGGGAATACCATCCTCAAGCATGCAGTATCATACCAGGTGTTTTTGCGCCCTTGCAACGCGATCCCGCTAGGACAGGAATTATTGTCGACTTTAGTCCAGAATTGGACCAGGCAGATAAATCTGTCAAGGTTCTGAATCGTCAAATCACCAAGAGCCCAGTCGATTTCGATAGCCACAAGGCGGTAATAAGTTTTGGCCGCGGAATCAAGGATTCACCAGAGGATAATATAAAATTAATAGTAGAGTTAGCTAATGAACTAAATGCCGAGATCGGAGTATCATTGCCCATCTCGAAAAGGCCATATTCTGTGCGCGAGCCAGTCTCTTCGCTCTATATGAACTCTGACAGAGTTATCGGAACTAGTGGTCGCAAAGTAGCACCAGCAGTATATGTTGCCATAGGAGTTAGTGGAGCAATGCAGCACATCGCAGGGATGAAGGAATCGGGATTTGTTATCGCTATCAACGCCGATGCAAATTCCCCGATTAAAGACGAATGCGATATTTTCATCAGAGGCAGGATGGAGGAAGTACTACCGGTCTTAATAGAAGAATTGAAAAAGCAAAAACAAGTTATGGAGGTCCACAAATAAAATTGGAACGTTTCGACGTTGCCATAGTAGGAGGCGGCACAGCAGGCTTTAGTGCACTACAACAATTGTCAAATCTCGGCAAGCAGGCAATTTTGATTGAGGCTGGGAAAACGCCGGGGTCGAAAAATGTATCAGGGGGAATTTTATATTCAAAGACGCCGAAAAATGGCAAAGTATATAATGTGGAGGACGTATTCGGACAAGAATTTGTGACGCAAGCCCCAGTTGAAAGGCTCATCACAAAATACATTCTTCACGCTACTTCAAATGACAAGGTTTTCTCTATCGATCTCACACCGGCACACGAATATCAGTCAAACTTCGCATATTCTGTCTTATTAACTAAATTAATTCCCTGGTTTGCAAAGCAAGCAGGAGAAAATGCAGAAAGACAAGGCGGTGGGATCGTAAGCGGTGTGCATGTTCGCGGGGTCAGTTGGAACGGAGATAAGACAATAGTTGAAACTGATGAACTTGAACCGTTCGAAGTAAAAGCAATAATTGCCGCAGATGGAGTTAATTCGGAGCTTGCTGAACTATCCAAGGCAAGACCCAAATTCACACCCGAGGAGCTGTATCAGGGAGTTAAGGTCGTGGTAAAGTTACCAGAAGAAATCCTTCAAGAAAGGTTCAATATCAAATCTAATGAAGGTGCTGCCCATCTTTTTGCAGGCGATGTTACGTTAGATCATATAGGCGGCGGATTTTTGTATACGAACCGTGACACGCTTTCCTTGGGAGCTGTCTATCACTACGACTCACTAATGGAAAATCCTGTCGAGCCGTATGTTCTTGTGGATAGGTTATTGAAGAATCCACTTATCAGCGAATTTGTCAAAGACGAAGTCGCAATTAAAGAAGATATCGACAAAAGTCTTGCCACACAGGAACAATTAAGAGCTCGTTTTGCTGTAAGTAAGCTACTAAAGAATTGGGGCGATCTCCGTGACCAGTATTACTCTCGATTAGGAAGGGCAAGACTTGTTGAAAACGGAAGATACAAATCCGAAGAGGAGATCAAAGCCAGGCTTGATAGTATTCGTAACGAATTAGTCGGTCGGTACAGAACAAAATTCGTCAATGATTATGTGGAGTTGGAATATAGCGCGAAGCTCGTTCCGGACGGCAAGCGATGTAGAATGAAAAAACCATATCGCAAGAATATTCTTTTTGTGGGGGATGCTGCAGGTCGCGGCATCTTTGTCGGTCCTAGGATAGAAGGGCTTAATGTCGGAATCGACGATGCGGTAAGAGCGGCTAACAGCATCTCACGATCTCTAGATAGAAACAATTTCGCAGAGGAATACATGGGTGAATTTTATACCAAGTCCATTGAAGACAGCCCATATACACGCGACATGAAGGAGATCGATAAAGATTATTTGAAGCTCTTCTTGGATGCAGCTAAGGCTGTACCCATGGATATCGTAAAAGCTAGATACGGCATTATCTTCAAATTAATGTCAAGTGGCATGTTGCGTGGTCTTGCTGTCGGCTTTGCAAATATACTTGGTTATGACCGTCTTTTGCCGATGGTTGAAACCCGGGAGACTTACGTGCAGGTGCCAATAGAGCTCGCCGAGAAATTAGGATCTCATATGGCTTCGACCTATAGCTGCACTATCCCTACAATAGCCCAGCGAATTGCAAAATTAAGGTACAATGACGATACTCTTTCTCATATTAGGATTTTGGACCCAAAAAGCGAGTTTATGAGAAAGATGGTCGTGCTTTGCCCCACGAAATGCTATAGCATAGAACAGGAGGAAGTGATGCTTCAGCATGAGGGATGTATCGAGTGCGGTAGCTGCGCCAAAGAAACTGACTGGAAGCATCCCCGGGGTGAGAAGGGGATTGAATTCAGGTACGGGTAGTCATCAAGCCAGGAAGCGAGAATCAGATTACGGATCTGTATGGTAATTATTACCGATTATTACCAACATATATATGGCCTAGTATACCCCTATGTTATGATTAGAAATGGTAGACAAATCAAAAGATGATACGTTCAAAGTTGCTGACCGAGCCAGAGACGATTCTAATACAGGAAGGACCACTGATACACGCGACTTTTATGACACGATTAGAGAAAATTTTATCAAAATAGTAGATGAGGTGGCAAGGGTCCAGCCACAGTACTCGCAGTCGATATCAAATCTCCAACTCGACTACATTCAAGCGATCAAGAACGCCATCCACACGGCCTTTTCTGCCCAAAAACACCTGACTGACAGTAACCCTAGCACTTGGAACAGCGCACCTTCCACAACGCCTTTCACGGAGCAATTTGCAAAGCAGTCAAATGAACTCACCAATAACACAATAAGAGCCGTGGGTATTAACAATCAGTTAACCATCAATGCACTGGATGCAACAAGGGAGAACCTGAAAATCTATAATCGAACGATCGATGCTGTAACAGAGTTTAATACCAACGCTGCAAAAGCCTGGAACTCTTTCTTCACTACTCAACAGCAACAGATGTTCAGACACTGACCTACATCTTCTCCTTTTTTTTGATGCATGACATCATTATTAAACCTGAATATATCCCTGTTCTGAAGAGAAACTCCAAAAATCTCACAATGTTGCTTATAATATTTATATAATTGAATTGCCATATAATATGTACTTCTTTAAGGTATGCAAACTTCGATCGTCTGTTCAGTATGTAACAAGAATAATGTGACCGTGACAGACCCGGACTCAGGCGAACTCATATGTGGCAATTGCGGCACAGTATTACTCGAAAACATCGTGGAGAGTGGTCCTGAATGGCGGCTTTTGGGTGAGGGCAAGGATAAGAGTCGAACGGGGATGCCCACATCTCTATCACGCCATGATATGGGCCTGGCTACTATAATTGGTAAGACGAATAGAGATGCGAGCGGCCGCGGATTGGATGCATCGGTGAAATCTACAATGGAAAGGCTAAGAACTTGGGACCTCCGTATTCAAACCTATAGCCCTTCCGATAGGAACCTAAGACAGGCCTTCAGTATCCTAGAACGAGTGAAAGATAAACTGGGTTTGTCTGAGCCTGTAATCGAAAAGACTGCTTACATCTACAGAAAAGCACAGGAAAGGGGACTTGTACGAGGTAGAACTATTACATCAGTATTGTCCGCGGCGATTTATATAGCCTGCCGCGAAATGGGAATTGCTAGAACGCTTAATGACATCGCATTACTCACCAATCTCCGTCGAAAAGAACTCGCGCGAACATTCCGCCTGCTAATCTTGGAACTCGAGCTAATGGTACCAGTTATTGACCCGATGAAATGTATTGCCAAAGTTGCAAACAAAACCAAGTTAAGCGAGAGGACAAAGCGCCAGGCAATGGACATCATGACAAGCGTTACAAAAAGGGGAATATCCGCAGGCAAAGATCCGATGGGCCTAGCCGGAACAGTCCTTTACATGTCTTCTAAGAATTCTGGAGAAACTATAACGCAAATGGATATCGCAAACGCTGCTGGAGTAACAGAGGTCACTATCAGAAACAGGTTTAGAGATCTTAAAAGCAAAATAGACCTGAACTAGTTTGTACGCAAATTACAAATTACTGAAAAGACCCCAATAGAAATTGAGATCGTTTTCATAAGTGGATGTTTCTCACTCACTTCTTCGGATTAGCATTAAATTGGCGTGCTCTGGCGACTAAGCGCGTTGTTGTCGTTAAAGACAATAGCACGGATTGCAACAATTTCGACTGATCTGCAGCTCCAGTCCCACAAGAAGTCCCGTAGCGAATGTTATCTAATTCTTCAGTTGTGCCTTTTCGATTGGCGCTGTCCCTTGCCTGAAGGTTACAATCAACCTGTCGCCGACGTTATACGGACTATGCGGAATACCTCTTGGTTGATGATCCGATGCCTCTACAACACACGTTCCTTCTGCCTTGGTAATGACTTTAACCTCGTTTGTTACATCTTTTCTGATCAAGTCCTTTATAGGGAAGCCAAACATGGCTTGAATGCCAAAAAATCCTCCTGCTATAATGATACCCACCAGAAGGGCCATTTTCTTCCCAGATAAGCCGGAGAATAAGGGCGTATCAGAGTTCGAGTCCGGCGCATATGACACAAATAACCAGACAATAGAGAATTTAAAAATCATTCTGTTTTTTTAAACAGCAGACTTGTGCTTTCCATTCTACTTGGTGAGTATGAATTTGAGTCTGGAATGACCCATAATGGAACAAACATTCATGATTGACATTCGGTCCGCAATGATTGTTACAAACGCCATCTCTTGCTTCCAGCAAATATGTGATTGATTCTTGTTGATTGAAAGCGGGCTCCACCTTCTCACAATCAGCGGGATGGACTAGCTGCTATCAATATATTCGAAGGCTGCCCGTAAACAGAGGATGCGACAGCCGGGATTTGAACCCGGGTTACCAGATTGGCAATCTGATGTCCTAGACCAAACTGGACGACCGTCGCAAGGTTATGGAAACAAGATAAATTATGTATATTATATAGATAATGATTTTATTTTCAGGTCAACACCCGCCTGATAATTAACAGTCCTTTTCTATTAAGATTATATACCATTTGAATGTACAGATAATAGTTAATAAGATCAACATTCGAAAATGTGGGCCACAGCACTGCCGAGATTAGTTATTCCGCATAGATAAGAAACTCAATTATACTACTTGTGTTATGTCAGCAATATAAGAGTCGAATATCCTCGTCTTTCACTTGCATAATCTTGATCCATTTCTTCTACTATCACTGTCACCGAGATAATATCCAGTCGTTGGCACTGGGTAGCATCAATTACAAAATAATCATCTAAAATATCTGCTGCTTTCAGACTTTCGTTGCTGAAATTAAAGTTGACAGGAGAGCTTGAGCTAATTAGCAGTAGCTGATCCTTTTGGTAATTCCCTATTCTGGCTAGCCTGGCCTCTCTTGGTGTCGCCCTTACGTTTAACTTGACTTGTCCTAAGGAATGCATCGTGTAGCGTCGCATGTTATTTACGCTGACTTGGAAGTTAAACGGATAGCCGGCAGTATTTTCAGCCATTTTGTTAATGCCATCATTCATAACTATATCGATCTTCTTGATATTATCAGAATATCTGTAAATCCAGTCATTCGTCGTTTTAACGATATTATCGATGGTCGCTTTTCTCGATTTTGTTTCTTCCTCGCTTAAATGATATCTATCAACCCAATCTTTGTAGTCCTTACTAATGTCTACAATAAATTCAGAGCAAGTGTTTTGATAGTCTTCAACGCTGCTTGCACGTTCAGAACCGGTGTCAGGTGTGAACATAAGACACTCTTGTAATTATACAATAAGACGTAAAAAATGGATCGAGCGACAGGCTCGATGGATTGTTGTTATACATCTACGTACATTCATATATATGTAGAACCAAATTTCATGATCGTAAACGCTTCTGGCAACATGATAACGTTTTCAGAATTGATTGACGAACTGAAATCAAATATTAATTACAATAGGGATGTGCTTTACGCACTCTCAAAGAACCCCAATTTATTATACAAAAAAATAACTGAACTCGCGTCCTTCACCGGCTCCCGCCATCAAGTAGCACTCCAATTGCATTTTCCAGATCCGAACAAAATCAAGGATATTGATTCATACGGAGCAGAAAACATTAGTGTCGTCATAGATAAGTTTCGCAGAAAATTCGCTGTACCTAGGGAGAATATAAGACGAAAAGCAATCGAATCCCTGGGGAACAATATACAAACCCAAGATGCCTACATGTACGAAGGAAAAGAAGGTTTAAGAATAATCAAAGAAAATGGCAGGATTGAAATTCTCCCTGGCTCCATTCATTTATGGTGCAAAGTAGATCAGAATGTGAAAAACTATGTAGACTGGTTGATGCAAAATATTTACAGCCCTAACTCCGGCGGGATTTCTACTTAGCATTACTTACTTTCATTCTCGATAAATAAAAGGTTAAAAACTACAGCAGCCTTTTTCCGACCAATTCGTATTGATATTGCAGTCGACCGTCAGAATCGTAAACCTCTGCTCGAACCGGAAGAGGAATCTGATGAGTGATGAACATCTTACTCGTTTTCGAACCAATTGTATAACTCAAAGTAAAGGCATCAAACGTTCCTGCGGTGGTGTGCAATGTCTCGTGATTGGTAACTCTTATGGGAATTGAGGAAAAAGCCACAAATATCGAGTCCCAAGGCGCGCCAATCGCCAAATATTTCGGCTCTCTTGCAATATCCCTTATCGACAAAACAGACGATTCTACAGGCTCATAGAACGGCTTGAAGGTTGTATCTATTGAACCAACATTTGTTAATTGCTGCTTAGCCAACATAACGGAACCGTTCTTAGCTACTGAATCGTTGTGAATATCGAAGTTGACTTTCCAGGCACTACTTGTATCTTGGACAAAATTCATAGATACCAATGCGTTGATGAGAGAACTTCGCGAGCCTATACTAGTCAAGCTATAATTCAGCACTGTGCCTTGCTTAATCCCTTGTCCTACCGTCCATAAATCGGCGGCAGTTGAAGGATGTAAAATCGACGGCCCCGGGCCAGAAAATCCACCTCCTATTGCTACTATTATGATGCTCACGCCTACTCCAAATACACCGAGAATCCCAAACATCAAGAGGGCCTGTCGCTTAGGGGACAATTATTCTGAAGAATATGGATACGGCCTATTTATTCCTAGACAAAAACAAAAATAGAAAGGATGTTGTTGCATGATGGATGGTCTTGGGCATAAAAATCCTCCCGCTGCGGCAATTATTATGACGCTAATGCCCGCTCACTCAATTAAGCCTTTTTTCTCTCTTAGAGAAAACCGAGTGACTATATACAAAACAATCCTACTATGGTATACTAGATAACAAGAATGTTAGGATTGCGTACATACCAAAATCATGATAGGAACTTGGGCTGAACCTACTCTACAGCAACTTTATTTCCCTGATGTTGGCGCAGCCACCAAGTTGAAAGTAGCGCTTTCGACAAACTCTCCACTTGGAACGCCCCCAACACCATCCACCGATATGACCATACTAATAGGTCCAGGTTTTGGGAACGTAATTGTTTGTATGCCTGTTCCATCAGCAGCATGTTGGTCATGCACATCTGCAGCGGTTGTATTACCTTGAGTAGCTTTTACGCTGTAGGTGACATCGTTTAAAACACTTTGTTGGCTATTTTTAAACAATAATCCGAATTGCGTGGGTTTTCCAGCAGTTATCGTTGACGGTTGCCATGCAACTATCTCAATGAAATACGTTCCGCGGGCTGTTTGTATCGTTATCGGAGGTGTGGGAACTAGATTCTGGCCTTTGGGAACAGGAGGCAGGCCGTGGCCTGTCGCTTCGAGATCAAATGCATATTGAGTAGGAGGAGTTCCTCCTGTAGTGGCAGCGTAGGTTTGCGCCTGGATTGGATATGGCATAGTGGGATTAACATAAATATTATTATCTACACCATAATGCCAAGTGATTACTGTGGTGTCAAACGTCCCCGCAGGTACGGTAACCTTTGCGCTACCGCCTGGTGCCACAGCTGATCCTCCAATTGCTGCAATTTTACCCCAGTAGGGAGCCGTTAATGAGAGCCCTGGTTTGGGAACAAAAGCCGATAGCCACGCAAGACTGTCCTTGTACCCAGATACAAAATCTCTCATCTCAGGTGGAATTTTGGAGGATCCCAAAGGAGTGAGGTCTAGGTCACTTAGATGGAGCGTTCCATTGTATACCTTGCCTTGGTATACGACGGTTGTTGGAGCAAGCCAGTACTTGCCAGTACTGTTGAACTGCTTGAAATAAATTGTCATAAGGAAAGGCTGACCCTGTACAGTGTCATGGTCCTGGATCTTATAGGTATAGTAGGTATCTGCTTGGACCCCGTTCCCTAAGTAATAGTTGTTCGCAGCGTATGCATTCTTGATGAAGCCCACATAATTCAAAGCATTGCCTGTTAGAACAGCTGATATCAATATCAACGACAACAATATCGATTTGGAAAAAATACTTGTAGTACTCTTTGCCATTGTCTATCAAAGAATTAGAATAATTTAGTCGATATATGTGTTTGTGCTAAAGACCGAGGAGCCCAACTACCCATTGATAGGACATGATTGGATTTGGATATACGTATAATTATAGGCTCAGCGTTATCGATTTAGAACATTGTGTAGCTGCCCAAAAGTTCACTTTTACGAAGTTGAGTTTAAATTGGCCGGAATGCGGGTTATTCCAACCCATAAGAACTGCGGTGATCCATTGAGCGAGCAACAGTTGGCAAAGTTTGAGAAAGAACTGATTCAATATTGGGGCTTTGGGGAAAAAAGTGCTTAGAGCCTATGCTGCGGAAGTCAATCCCGAATAAGAGTGAATTTGTTGCTGCTTTCTTAACAAGTTGTCACGTAAGATGGTTTAAATTCATCCGAAAGGTCTTTTGCACTTCGTACGTCAACTTTATAAATCTCTAAAATAATGCTGCTTTAGGTGATTTTGGATGACCAAGATGCTAAACGTAAACATAGATACCTCCGGAGTCGATAAACAAGAAGCTGAAGAATGGGTAAATGAACTTGCTAATGTCTATGCAGACATGGAAATTGCAGACATAAATGTTTCCGGGAACAAGATTGCATTCAAGGCTGGCTTCGCAGGCATGGACGACACCGAGCCTGATGATGTCAAAATGAAGATAGAAGAGTATCTGACGATGAACGAAGCCTTCAATGCCTCGAGCGTATCCGTGCGCTAGGGTGGATGGACATATAAGCTCTTTTCTTCCTCTTCTTTTCTTTTCTTTATTTTCTGTCCTTATCCGCATGTCAGAACAATGCTAAGAGCTTATCCGCATGTCAGAACAATGCTAAGAGCATATCATTATTCCTTATTACTCACGTTTAAATAGGACATCCGCGACTTTAATTAGGTTATTATCAATTGACTTGTAAGGGTATATGTGTACGTCATAAAGCGCAGAAACCTGTTGGTTCTGGGCGTTATGCAAACGGACAAAAACGATGTCAGATTTGCGAGATTTTTATGAAATGGGACGGATTGTGGTGCCCGTGTTGCGGATATAGATTGAGAACAAGGCCACGTAACCTAAAGTACAAGGCTAAATTGCGGACAAGGAAAAACCAAACAATGGATAGTGTTCAAGCTGCAGTGATTCTACGGTAGTTTTTCAGCACATTTTTGGCTGTTATGAATAGCTCAAGCTGCAGCTTTTGAATCTGCGGCGTATCAATACTCAGATCCATCGACATCTGTATTAGTTTAGAATATGAGTTGCAAAAGGTTGCATTTTTGTTTACTAAAACTTTCCGAGCCATTTTGCCGAGATAGTAATAACAGTCTGGTAACATGCCAAGCTTGGTTAGATGTCTTGCTTTCTCGATAACCAATTCTTTATCGTAATCTTCGGAATATAGCTGCAGGAGGGCCGAAGATGATCTCGATATAGTGGATCTGGTTGCTCTTTCTATGCCTATGCACGCAAGAGCGACCTTGATCCCATTGGAGATAGTTTGTTCTTCAAAATTTAGGTTGCGGATCTGATTTAATTCATGAAGGGGCATTGGCCTGTACCCAGACAGAGCAAGAATCCCTTCTAAGAAATCGTAGGCGGATATTTTAAGCCACATCGAAGCGAGAATAGGGCTTTTTGACGCAACGCTATCGATCTTGTCGTAGCAAAAGAGTGAACCTACAATTGCTTTTTTTCCGAATGCAGTAAGGGCATTTGCATAGTTTGAATAATCGAAAGATTGGTGGGACAAGCCGTCCGGATTTGATGTCACAAAAGGATAGTCTGCCACAAAATCCTTAGCTACTATCATACCTTTCGTGGCTATTATATTTTTTCTGGGATTACCACAGATGTTAATTAATTCAATATTGTGATCGCCTATCCTTAAAAATTTGTTCTCGTGACCAGGAGCACGTTCACTGAAAATCGCTAGATCGTATTCACAACAATCGAGCGAGGTTTTAGGATCTGTTGCCCTGCATCCAATAAGGGCAACAGGATACGCAATATTATTGTCGATATACTTCTTGATCGAAATGGGAATTTTCTGCATATGTGCTTTGACCTGCTCGAAGCTTTATGAGAAAGATCGTGAGTAAGAATTTACAAAGCGGGTAGATTAGATTAGATTAGATTTTGATAAAACTGGTGCACACAAGTTTTATATGAAGAGTGAAGAGAATTGGTGCTACTCCACGAAAAATCGGCGCTCCGGTGGTGTAGTCCGGTTAAGCATTTCGCCCTCTCAAGGCGACGATCCCGGGTTCAAATCCCGGCCGGAGCATGTAATAACCCCTACAGAACTCGGTAGTCCGGTATTCCTCTTCATCTTTGTCTGCTGGCATCTTTGTCAGACTAATAGGTGGACTGTCATAATCGTCATCATTCTGCTCTAGTCGTAAAGAGGGATGGGTAATAAAGATTCCCGCAATGACCATCTGCTCTCGGTATTTTCGCAATAATGCTATGGGAAGGTCACAACCGTTATGGATGGAGACGAAGCCACTTAATTACAAATACGGATATTGTCCCTCACCGCCACAAGAGATAAACAGTAAATATCCCCGCTTAAGGCGACTTGCCATGCAGTATGCACTCATACTCTTCTTCGATTGCTTTCAAAAGGATATCTCCATTTATTCTTCCCTCTGATTTTAGCATTGCAGCAATTGATGTACCTCCAGCTCCCACACCGTCTTTTACAAATCCTCTTGCAAAGGCTTCTAAGCCTCGGATAGGCGATTTTGCCATACGCAGATCAGCTGCAAAGGCTGGAACATCGGTCGAGATTGAACTGACAAGTCCAGCGAGATTTGAAGAATTATCGTTGGCTACATATATGGTAGTCCCAATACAAACTTCGTTCATCTTCAGGCCAAGTGATTTCAAAATTGCCAAGACTGCTGCCATCTGGGTTCCTCCGGCTAGGAGAACTTTCCCTCCAACCGATAGTGCCCCTTCTGATATTCCTGCGACAGATGGCATCATTGGATCGCCTAAAAAAGCTATGGCTTCCAAGGGATTATTTTTTAATTCGCCAAAAGAGATCCTTGACTTTTGTATACTGCGCTTGACTATGGTATTTTTAAGACGATGAGGATTTGTCTGCATGCTGCTACTCACCTTATACTTTGCATCAATACCAAGCGCATGAAGAACTCCCAGCGTCGTAGTGGTGCCACCAGGAATGCTTTCGCCCAAAACCATTAGGTCGCAAGATTTACCTAATTGCCTCCCTAATATACGTCCGTACTCGAAGGCCTTCCTAACATCAATAGATTCAACTGCCACGCCGGATTCGATGTTGTGGCCAGGGTCTATTCCAAAGGAAACATAGGGAATGGAGGGTTTGATCTTTGAACCAGCGTCAACTACCAGAAACGGAATATCTGCTAATCCAATGGCAGCTCTTGTTATAATAGCCGGAGTAGGATTCCCGTCAGGCGTGATCGGCACTTTATCGATACATTTGCAAAAGCCATAATACAAAAATTCAGCATCGGCTGCAGGGGTGTATTTCACGAAGTCTCGATTGGCGCCTGCTGCGGTGATGCCAGGAATGGTACTTGTATCTGTATACGATATTACGCAGACGAATAACGGTGACTTGGTTGAAAATCTGGTTATCGAAGAATTGCCCTGATTTATCGTTCTTATATCGGGATACTGATTCCTCGACAAGACTCACTCATCAGCACTTGCCATAAAACGCAGAAAATCTCCTTTGGATCTCGCTTTCAGTACATAGTTGGTTTTCTTTTCCTGACCAATCGTGGAAGTTTGTGTTGAGCCATAATCATGTCCAGGGTAGACGATCATGGAATCATCTAAATTTGCTATTTTCCCGAATAAACTATCATACATCTCTAATGCATCACTGCCAGGCAGGTCGACTCTGCCGCAATTCCCGATAAATAGAGTATCGCCAGTAAATACTAACTCATTGTTAACCACAAGAGACATACTATCCTTTGAATGTCCGGGCGTGTGAATGATCCTTATCACGATCTTTCCGATCGAAATTATTTGTCCATCTTCTACAGGAATGTCATTGGGTTGAGTCGAGTTTTTATGCTGTATAATTTTTGCCTCTGTTACTGCAGCAATTTGTTGATTACCCAGAATGTGATCGAAATGGGTATGAGTATTAATAATGTATTTTACCTTCCAGCCATTTTTTTTTACGACGTCAAAAATTTTTTCCAAATCCCAAGATGGATCTATTACCGCGGCTTCGCCGTTATCTTCGTCAGCTAATATATAAGTGAAATTATCCATTTGACCTACCGGAATTTGTATTATTTTTACCGTTGTAACATCACCTCAGAATTCCTCTCTCTGCTTCCGTCGGAATTCCTATATGCTCTACATAAACAATGCCGGTATGTTTTCTATCGTTTAGAAGACCAATCTTGAGCCTATGAAAAGTTACGGTAGCATCAGCCATGATGCATTTTTGGCCACTTTTGCCAGTATTGGGATCTAGTCCTGAAGGGATATCGGCCGCAACGACCCATGCATCCGATTTGTTTATTAACTCTATTGCAGACGCGTGCGGTTCATGAATATCGCCCCTGATACCTGTTCCAAATATGCCATCAAGGATGACATGTGCTTTGGAAATTTTTGTTCTCACCTCGACATCGAACCGACTACAAAAAATGGTCTCTATGGACTCCATTTTTTTTAAGATCTCCCAGTTTATCCTTGCCTCTTCAGTTCGCAAATCACCAGGTCGCCCCAATAATATCACAGTTATCGCATAGCCGGGATATCCGCTGAGATGTCTTGCTGCTACAAACACATCTCCACCATTGTTGCCTGTGCCACAGACCGCAACAAGGCGCGTCATCCGTGGAGACCTTGTTTTAAAGTTAGACCTCACAAAATCAGCAATGCCGTGCCCCGCGTTCTCCATCATATATATTCGACGCATTCCAAGATGACTATGAGCTTTCTCTTCGATCTGATACATCTGAGTTGATGTGATCGCCTTGTCCAGATGCCTAATTGTCGTAGTTCGTCTCAGTATCAAATTGTGACCTTTACGTAATTGTAATTTCAGGAGTATTTATAATATTGTCAAAGAAATTGCACGGTGCGCTCATTTTCTCGTCAATTGCAGCGTTTAATCAAATCGTCTAGGAGTGTCAGGCGTCCTGGCAGAAAAAAAAGACAACTAACCCATCTGCAAACAAACAATTTCATGAACCGTTTTCGAAATTATACTGAACAGCCGACTATGACCAGAATCGACCAACTGGAGCATTACTACCGTTGCGACGGTTTCCATAGATCCAGAACAAACTAACAAGCTTTGCTGGCGTTCTAACGTTTATCGTTATAATAGTATTCATGTTAGAATCGGTAGTTGTTGTAGAAGCAGGACATAGAGGAGTTGTTCTCTATGTGGGTGCAGTTGAAAACCGTGTATTAGGGGAAGGAATACACTTTATCATTCCATTTGCTGAACAGGTAGTACTCTTGAAGTACGTACATTGAAATTTCAGGCTAACGCTTCAGCTGCCTCTAATGATCTGCAAGAGGTTCAGACAACTATAGCATTGAACTATCATATTAGTCCGAGTCAGGCGAACATTATTTATCAGCAGCTGGGTGCTGATTACGCAGATAGAATAATCGCACCAACTATGCAGGGATCAGTTAAAGCTAGTGTTACGAACCCCGCCATTTTACCTACACCGTCATTCCTATAACATGAACAAAAACACGCATAAAATTGAACAGTCGAGTAACCTTTCTCCTACTACTACCACAGAAAAATATGGGCAGAAGTACACCTTAATTGAAGACTCGAGATTAGGCCGATTGTTAATAAAGCATTATAGGGCAGTGAAACGAGGACACTGCGTTCCTATTATATTTACCGAGGGACAAAATAACTATGTCTTAAATGAAATGTTACACGGCAACGAATTCCGACCGGATATTTGTTTAGCGTGTTACGAATTATTATATCATGAAGATCAGAATGAATTAGCTCTTCGAATGGTTGGTAAGTCTTGGCATGGAGGAAGGTAGCGATATGAATTCAGATCGTGATACATACTACAACGAGGAAGGTGATTGGCAAGTAAGGATTGATTACCCTCCTGAAAAAGAAGATGAAAATTTAGTAACACGTAGCGATATTGTAGCGGTTGCCAAATGGGTTAGCAGAAAAATCATCATGGGGTATTTTATCCTGACAAGGAGTAGGGTATTGTAGCTAGTTCATGACTTGGGTTAGGATATCTTGAGCTAAATATGCAATTTCAGAATTTGCAATGTCAGTAATTCCCGGCGCATCCTCTTCAACATGATTGATAAAATTAAGCAGTAATTACCGCTTACTAGATAAGATAGTTATTACCAACTAGGTAGGTGATAACTACTAGTTTTAAATAATTCGACTTGTTGATAAATTACATAAATGACAGAAGGATCAATTTTAGTCACGGGTGCTACTGGCACCGTAGGTAGCGAAGTTGTAAAGCAGCTTTCAGATAAAGGAAAAATAATCAGAGCAGCAACACGGTCAGCCAGTGATAATACTTTTAGGAATCTAAATAGTGTGCGAGCCGTACAACTAGATTATAACAATCCAGGCACCTTAGCTACGGCCTTCAAAGGTGTCGAGAAACTTTTCCTACTTACTCCCCCTCAATCTACTACGGTAGACTTCACGTTGAATTTGGTGAGAGAGGCAAAGAAAGCTGGAGTCAAATACATTGTTAAACACTCCGTGATGGGAGCAGACGCTGAACCTGAAATTACTCCTACTCCTATCCGTTTGCACAGACAAGCAGAGAAAATTATAGAGGAGTCTAAAATACCATTCACATTCTTGCGCTCGAATTCCTATATGCAAAACTTTGTGAATTTCTACAGTCATTCTGTAAAGACTCAGGGAGCTTTTTATGTGCCAGCTGGAGATGCTAGGATTAGCTTCGTTGATGTTCGTGATATTGCTGCGATTGCAGTACACGCACTTACCAGTACTAACGGTAAACATGAAGGAAAGGCACACAACATAACTGGGGGTGAAGCATTATCCCATGGACAGGCAGCAGAAATACTTTCTGAGCAGCTAGGAAAGAAAGTAAACTACATAAATGTATCAGATGGAGATGCTCGCAAAGGAATGAAAGATATGGGTATGGATGAGTGGATTATTAATTCAATAATAGAGCTGTTTGAATTTGCTAAGGCAGGCCATTGGTCAGCAATATCTCCCGTAACTGAGCAGATAACTGGTCACAAACCAATAAGTTTTAGTCAATTTGCAGGCGATTATGCGGTAGCGTTCAAATAGTTTAGGTAGACACACATAGAACCATGCTTTAAAAAGCTAGATTGAGCAGCTACCACTAATGAGTGCGAATTCTCGTTTCCGGGTTTTGTTCATTTACAAACCTGTGTTTGTTATCAAGATAGGATAAATTCCCCGACGCTTGACGAAGATATTATTTCCTGTGATGTTGGAGTAGTATTCAGAAATAGCACATTTTAAGGAAGATAATTAATTAATGACTTATTCAGACGGACTGCTTGAATATCCAATTGACGGAGAAGGCCGTGAGGTTGAGGTAGTACATCCTAAGTTGAAATTTAGTTCACCTGGCGAAACCGACTATTACCGAATATATCCTCATTGTCCTTATGACTTAGGTGTGCGCCTCGAGAAGATCAAAGGATCTTTGTATAAATGCCCTGAATGTGGTGGCGACTTCAGTGTAAGCAAGGAGGAGGTAAACAATCATTCATAATGTCACAGAAACAATCCGAGAAAAGGAATGATATTTAGAAGAGGATCAGCGAATTGCAGGCGGAATTATAACAGAATCGGATGAATCTTTGTATTATCCATCATAAATGAATACACCAACTAGGGCTGCTGTTAGTTAGGCAAGTAAGGCTACTTGTGGTTCACGTAGACACTATAATAGTCCAAAGCCTGTGATAAATTGGTCGAGCATAATAAAGGCCAGGGGTTATCTAAATAGTTAAGATGACCTCCGTGCGTTTTTACATAGTCGATTTGAATCTGCCATGTCTTTTGCGTAATTACAGTCGTTGGACTTAAAGGATTCATACATATGGTTCCATCTGAACGTTGGAGCCAATCATGTACGCCATGTGTTGTGACCTTTAGATCATTCAATTCCAGAGCCGTAGGTGTATGTTTATCGAACCACCGATTGCCTATCTTGACTTGATCATTTGCATATACTTTCCCTCCTGTAATCATAGTCATGCTGAATATGACTATAGTTACAAACAAAATAATTGACATCGTATTCATTTTAAACACATGTCCCGTTTACCTTCTTACATGCTGGTGTTGGTGGAGGTGTTGGTGGGGTTGGGGGTGTCTTCTTACCGCAGTCTGTCATATTGTCATGACATTTAGGATGTTCTTCATGTACTATGATTCTAGTTGTTGTATGTGTGCTAGTTGGTAAGGTTGAGAAGAACCCGTCTAAATATCCGCTTAAGTAACCATTACAGTATGAATTCAATTGATTTATACACACGTTACCAATATGAAAAACATTAGAGTGTCTATCCGATAACCCTTGCTGATTGCCATCACTATATCCAGTATTAAAGTCGGATGTTTGTGCAAATACTAGAGATATTGATATCGTAGCCGCTATTATCATAACGATAAAGCCGCTCAATAAGACCGTAAAAAATAGTGTCATGTGCCACATATCATCATTCCAATACTTGATACTATTATGTAAGGCTTGTAGCGCATTGTCGATTTAGTGTAACCCAAAAAAAAGGAAACTGTTGAACGAGGGGGTGGAAGTGTAAATAGGTGAAAATTTTATTTGTACAATATTACCTGCAAAGACATAATTGGCAGCTAGTAAAGAAAATCTGCAATTAAAAGATAGATTATGTCTAACACTATCCCATACCAACCGCCTATTCAACAGGATGTTCCACGTGTCGATACTGTGATACACAAGGTTTTCATAGTTCACGGTCATGACGATGCGTCAAAAAATGAATTAGCTAGTTTTCTCTGGCGGATAGGTTTAGAACCAATAATACTTCATGAACGGCCTAATGGAGGTAGAGCTATTATAGAGAAGTTTGAGAAATTTGCAGCCGATGTTAGATATGCATTTGTATTACTTACCCCTGATGACTTTGGCGGTGACAAAACAAGTACTAGGGTAGCTGCTTATCCTAGAGCACGACAAAACGTAATCCTTGAAATGGGTTATTTTATGGGTAAATTAGGCAGAGACAGAGTATGTTGTCTAGCAAAAGGAGAAGTCCATCTGACATGCACGGGATATTATTGTTGAAATACAATCAAAGGGTTGAAGAACAGTTCTATGGCATCACTACGGAGCTGCACAACGCTGGTTACAATCTTAAACATTAGATGCAATAGTTGTATATTTGTATGTAGTTGCAACCACAGTTACTTTACAAAGTTGAATTTTGTGGACTCATTTTAAGCTCTTTGATAATCAAATAAATTCCCATAGCCAGAAGGACGAACCAAGGGAACGCCATGGGGTGATAGTGATATCTAGGTCGAGATAACTAAAATGACATATCATACTCTAGAAGGCGAATTTGAAATAGACATAAATGGAAATGAAGTCCCGGCGAAAAAGTGGGAGTTAAGAATTCCTAGCGTAGAGGATGAAGAGGATCCGTGCAGAAGGCTATCCAAAAGCGGACAAAAGCATAAAATTATTTCCCTAGAGAACAAAAGCATAAAATTACTGACATAAATTTATATTAATTTTATAAATAATACATTGTGAAATGAAATGTCAACTAAAGAGACAAGAAACCGCTGAGAGTGAGGTCGTTGCTTTTTGAAGGCGACTCAGTTGCTGATTGAAGTAGTAAAATGCTTGCATACGCATGTATGTATGCTGGCGTAAGATTAGTAATCAAGAATGCCAAAGAGGTTAGAAAGCTCTCAGAATTCATAGCAGAAAAATTCGCACGTAAAATAACTCAGGGCTATAAAATATTCATCAGAAACAAAGAATATGAAGTATTTGAGCAGATCCATGCACCAAAGGACTTTTGCGGTAAACATGAAGAAATAATAGGCTATATCGAGGATTATCCAGTAAATGCAGACCTGCATAGTGTGGACAAGAAAGATGATATAAAAGTAGGAGTATTAGTCAAGAAAATAAGGGTTGGAACATATCTTTCGAAACATATGATGAAAGGTTATGCAGGATGTGATATATTGGAACTCGTAGTAAATAGAGAAGGCATAAAAGCTGACGAAAGTAACGAAATATATCAAGCCTTTACGAAGATAGTAGATGAGTATGCTAAACAACAAAAGTTTGAACTAATACCAGATTCTAAGGACACCGACAAAGTAAAAAACAAAAAGAAATGGACTGATATGATTCTTGACAAGCTATTAAATTTCTACAAACTCCATCCAGACAAACCACAGCTTAACTTTCTTGCACTTAAGAAAAAGGGTAACTTAACTTTTGATTCTAAAGTAGGGGGATCACAAAAACCAAAACCAGATACAAAAAAAGATGTTCGAATTAAAAAACCAAGCATACCAACTGGTAGGATAAACAAGAAGCATAAACCCCGTAATAGAACGAATAGAATAACTGACTCAGACCAGGAAGGAGAACCAGACTTGGAATTGATACCCATAAATGCCACTAAGCAAAGACCGTTAATCTACTTAGACGTTATAGAGAGTGCTATAATGGTTAACAAGGACTGGTCTAACGCATACGAGAAAATAGAAAATGCGACAGATGATTTTAGGGATGCTATGATTTCATGGACTATTGCCGAAGCATTTTCCGAGACTAGAGAAGAGTTTCATATGATATATTCTGAGGCATTGGATGGTTAGCTGAATGTTGGTCTTAGAAGCAAAGCTGCCGTGTGCGATATGCAAGAAACCAGGCGAACGGGGAGCAATAGAAGGATTACCACATAATGGTATATTGTGGCGGTTTATTCATGACGATGGCTCTGAAGCTCATGAATGGGGCAGATACAAATCGTTTGAGGATCTAGCAGAACACAAGGACACTGACCCAGCTGAGATGAAATGTCCACGATGTAAACAACACGGGACTATCAGCCCATGGAGAGAAGATCCAACAAACAAGCCATACAAATATAGATACACAATCAAGCATTATTACAATCTTAAATCCAAATTTCTTAGTAAACAATGCCACATATACACACAAGAACAAAGAGATATGGTACTGAAGGAATTGGGTAGGTATATAGCGCCAGTGTTACGAAACCACCGTCTAGAGGATTTGAATATAATAAGTAATCCTAACTTAAATACTCAATTGGATTAACCCTGGCCTTTAATACCATATTTGAAATGGTAATGTTGGCAAGAAAAAGTAGGAATTCCTAAATAGGTTTTCAAATTAGGTCGTTGGGAATTCCTACTGAGGTTATCATGAGATGTTAACAAAATCACTTTAATACATTAAAATATTTATACAAAGATTGTTTAATACATTTGTGATACAAAAAACCGTACGGCAACTATAGTTAAGTTATCAAATAGCGACAATAATACCGACAAGGATCAAATAAATAAAAAGAATTCAAAAACCCGGATCAAGCTAGCTTCAACAAAGCGACAAGCCACGCAACATAAGAAAATTAGTGAGCTCTATCAGCCTCTAATAGATCAAGCCATATATATCGACGACCAACTTATTCTACTGAACCAACTCCTTTCCAGCTCGAAATTATATTCAGGGTTACCTCTTGACTCGATATCTATTTTGAACCGCGCTGACTACATGCTAAACATATGCAGAAGTGTGTTCAGAGATGTGAGTACACTCCTAAGCCAGATATGTGATTTTGATTTAAGTATACCAGCTACAAGCAACAATCGTGTATTAGCTGGGACCTAACCACTTGAACTACGGGGATTTATATTTCACTATACACTCCGTAAAAGAGCTTTACTTCGTAACGTGAGATTAGTGTGTGAGAAACCCAAACACCCACTTATTCCACACCGTCAGGAACGAATAACGTGGTAATTTCAAATCAAATGCGATGCATCTAAGTTCACTGAAGAAGGAATAGTGATGGCGGTAGCTGCAACGGGACGCAGAGGACAGACTCCTGATCCGATTATTTTCCAATTTTGCCACCGATTCCAACAGCCTTATAACTATGGATTTTTGAAAATAACATGTGGGCACATGACAGTTATAAAAAACACTTAGTATGGCGGATGAACATTTACCTTTACCTTACCTAGAACCGATGTTTTATGTTCTGACTTTCATCAATTTGACTTGTCCACGTGTGCAATTCTCAGGCCCACCTAAATGTGAACGCAAATGGTCCCTTGCTTTTGATTCGGCTAGCTTTTCAGCTGATATGTAGCCACACTTCTTACATGTCACAATATAACTCCATCTGACCAAATTGGCTGTACGCTAATAATGACGACGGGTTCATTTTATCTATTTCGAAAGTTCTTGTTGCTTCATATTTCAAGTTCTTTTTGTTGTCATATATACACAACAGAATCTTGATTATCGGGTCGGTCGATTTTTGATTGAAACAGGTATAGAGTTAATGTAAGATTCATTGGTCGGTTAAGCAGAGTTGTCAAGCAGAAATGATAATAATATACAGCCGTCCATTTGTTTATCTTGGCAAAGTGATCCAAATACAGGCTTAATATTTTGGGTCTCTTCTGAAGCCGTTTTTTTCCGTGCTGCGACACATCATGCCAACTGGAAAAGCGAAGGGAAATCATCCGGCTGTTTATGGCATTGATACACTTATGGACTAATGGGACTTCTGAGACCCACGTTTCTTACGTTCAATGAGGCCCATCAGCTGATAACCATATTCTAAGTTGTGCCTAACATGATTAATTCCATGTGAGCCATGTGGTACAAATTTACCATCCAAAACGTTTTCTATGTAATCTCTCGATTTTCTAACTGATACACTTGCATGTTGAAGCTGGTTATACGTAAGTCTTCTACCTAGCTCATTTTCTACCTCTTTTTTAAATTCTCCCTCAGAAGATATTAAGCTACTGTACTTTTGCAATTTGTTGTAATTTAGGCAAAGGTCAGTTAACTTCCCGACGTCGGCGATCTCAACCTTACTAAGTGATTCTATTAAGTCTGATCTTTTGCGTCCTGTTATTTGACTTAAACTCTCGATAAGATCGTAATCCTTTTCAACAATGCCTATATATTTGCTCGAATCTCTTTTGGGGGGCCATATTTCTGATTTTCTTGCCTGGTAGTATCTCTCCATACTATGGGCGCTTACCTCCCTACCAGATGTATCCCTTCCAACCATAAGAACTGAAACCATGTCTACGATGATTTTCGGGTAATTTGCTTTCAAAGATTTATCGGCGCTTTGGTAGTTTTCCATAATATCCCTGTAGATCTTAAAGACAATGTCGTTGGTTGCGAATACTTTGCCATGTTTTTTATCCATTTGTTTTGTAGCCAACGTAAGAAAATCGTATAACTCAGATTGGCTGAATATGTGCCGATCGTTTTCACCACAGATGTCTGCGATGGTCTTCGTGACAGTCAGCCATTTGCCGCTACTGATACTATTTTGTGGTAGTCGTTTAACTGCCAGCTGTGCAATCTCTCTTCCAACATCTGTCTGCTCTTTTACCTTAAGGATATCTAAGGAGTATATTAGAGCATTCGTCAAAGCAGTATAACTATTGTCCTCTCCATCCTTTTTGCTCGCTGTGATTGGACTCTTGCCACTAGTCTTGGCCCTCATATTTTTCCTCAACTGATTTGTATCTTAAATTCCTGAGCGGTACAATACCAGAAGCTGCATGCGAATTCAGTCGTCCTCTAGGGTATTCACCCATTCTGTCATTGGTAGTCTCTGTAAGCTTATTAACGTTACTAATGTTTGGTAATGATCACTATCTTTTTGCTGTAAGATGAAAGTTTCTAAATTTACAAGCAATAGATATCGAAAAATAATTACAAGATATTTCACACCCCTATTCTAATAGAAGAAACGAAGCTAGACTTGTCTTTACGACCAGCCCGGAGCTTACCTTCGGCTGGCACCAGCCATGCTTCGAGAATATGCTCTGCAAATTCATAGCAATTAAGATCCTACGTTTCTTGCTGAATGGTCCATATCGTTTGTAGCTCGCTTTTTTCTGCGGCTTGACGTGCTCTCTCACATTGGACCATGCCTCCATAAATTTGTGGGACCCATAAGGATTGCACTTGGAATAAAGCCTCGTCTGCAACATTAGTGAACAAAATAGATCATTACCAGAACGGTCGTTATGGAGCACGGTGTCCTTGTCTCTAAGCTAACGAAACTGCGGGATTCCAATGTTATTGCTCCGTAGAATCTAGACTACAGTAAAATGATACTTGATGAGTCCTTACAAAAAAATTACTATTAATCTTAATAATGATAGAATAATATAACGAATTATGTTATTGTAGCATGTTGGGATTTACAAACCGTTTTTCAACTCTTCTTAAGCAGAAGGTGAACACGCTACTAGACAAGTACGAAGACCCTAAAGAGGCATTAGATTATTCATACATACAACAGGTCGAAACTCTAAACAGGTTACGCAGGAATATTGCTGAAGTGGTGACAGCCAAGAAGCGACTGGAGATGCAGAAGATGAGACTTTGGGATAATATTCGTACCTTGGACGAACAGGCTCACCGTTCTGTTGACTCAAACAGAGAGGACTTGGCAAAGCTAGCTTTGGAACGCAAGAACGCTAACTTGCTTCAGGCGCAAGGATTGGATAAACAAATTACAGAGATGCAGGCTGAACAGCAAAAGCTAGAAGATACGGAAAGGCGTCTGTCTACCAAAGTTGAGGAATTTAAGTCAAAAAAAGAGGTCATAAAAGCACAATATTCTGCAGCTGAAGCGCAAGTACGGATCAAAGAAAATGTCACAGGAATTTCAGAAGAAATGACTGATGTTGGTATGGCAATGAATCGAGCAGAGGATAAAACAGAAAAAATGAAGGCAAAAGCCCAGGCGTTAGATGAAATGATTGATTCAGGTGTTCTTACAGATTACACATCAACATCAGCGACGAATGGCAGTGGTAATGATATAGAGGGGGAGCTACAGAAAATGACAGTAAAAAGCTCAGTCGATGAGGAATTAGCAAAGTTAAAGGCTGAGAGGCTACGTAAAAAGAGATATGGACAAACCGAGGATGAACAGCAAGCACAGAAATGAAAGCTCATAAGAGCAGAAGAGGATTTTCTAGAATGACCACCAAGGTTCCAGTCAAGGCTAAGAAACACTCATTGAGGTCAGTTAGTAAACAGAGAACTAGGGATACTGGTAGGACGATTTTGAAGAAGAGTGATACTAAACTGCGTCCAAGGCAGAGGATAGCCGCCGTAAAATCCCAGTTTACCGTGAATAAAAATAAGAATAAAAATAACAAGAAGATGGCAACAAAGGCTCTTAATCATATCAGTAAAATAACGAGAGACAAAGCAAAAGCAGTGAAAAAAGTGAGAATGGCTAGAAGAACCAGAATAGTGAGAATAATGGGACATGGTCAATTCACGGTCGATAACAAAACACTCAGGGAATTAAGCAGGGTCGACAGTTCTATAGTTCAGCTGGTAAGCAGCGACAGACCAGATGATACAGAATTCAAAAAACGTCTATCGCAGTTGACAAAAATCGTAGAGATGACGGGGAAACCACTTAGTCCCAATGAAATAATTCAATCTGATATTATCTTGCCAAGCGTCGATTTGTCAATCGACGAAGCCAAGAAGCTCTTCAAGGGAGAAGGCGTAGTCCCAGCAATCTAAAAAGGCAAATCCCACATTGGGTACCAGAAAGCCATATCTTTTTCAAAGTGGACCTCTTGCTCGACTGCTGATAATATCTTCATCTCCTGCTCGGTATCCCGATTCTTTTGACCAGTTGGTATGAAAGGGTAAAAATTATTGCGCCTGTAATTGTAAATCAAATACTGAATGCTATCATTATTGTCCATGTTGCTCCTGAATTCGAATATGGCCGCAAGTAACTTATCTGAAAATCCTTTTTCTTCAACCGTATCTCCGACAGCAGTCACTCCGGCCAGAATATCTTCCATGTGTTTCCCTTCAATAATTACCCAGAGATATCCGTAAGAATCGGAAACTGTCCGATACCTCAGACCAAAGTCTGTTTTACTTGCGTCGAGAAAACGTTGGATATCTTCTTTCATGTCGGAAAAATACATACCGTCAACCACTTTTATGCTCACCGCCGACCTGCCTGTGTTTTTCAAACCCAGTTTAGTTTCTAACGTGATATACCCAGATGATAGCGAAAAAATGGCGTCAGAGCTTGCCTTTGAACTGATAGGATTCTTTTTAAATCTCCTAAAAAAATTCAACTCATGGAAGCCTCCATCTCCATGAGCTTTTGCACTCTCTTTTCTACAGGAGGATGAGTAGAGAACAGATTTCCGATCGTGCTTCCAGATAGCGCAGGTACAATAAAGAAGGCGTTGAGACCTTCAACTTCTCTCAAGTCTTTGGTTGGGATTCGTCTCATAGTACCGCTAATCTTCATCAAAGCGTTGGCCAATTTGACAGGCTTTCCTGTCATTTGTGCAGACCCTCTGTCTGCAGCAAACTCTCTGTACCGTGAAATCGCCCTTATAATGAGAAAGCTGACAACCCAGGTCAGCATTGCAACCAATAATATAATTAGCATAGCACCCCCGCTATTTCTGTCCCTGCCGCCGTATCCGCCGCCACCACCATACAGGCCGCCGTAGAAACCGAATTGCATAAGATACCAAGCTACAGTTGAGAACAGGCTTGCAAGTGTCAGTACAAGGGCATCACGGTTCCTGATATGAGTCAATTCATGGGCTACTACCCCTTCTAGCTCTTCTGTGTCCAAAATATCTAGCAATCCTGTAGTTACAGCGACAACTGAACTTTTCTGTCCTCTACCTGTCGCAAAGGCATTTGGCATATTTTTATTTATTACAGCTATGCGAGGCTTGGGTAGGTTGTTTCTTGCGACAATTCTTTCGATCAATTCGTGTAACTGAGGGTATTGTTCTTTTGAAACTAACTTGGCCCCCGAACTCCACATAACTATCTTGTCAGAGAAATACCATTGCGCTAAAATCATTCCTGAAGCAATTATTATAATAGGAATAAAGCCAATCCCCAAATATGCAAGCACACTTAAAAAAACAAGATACAATAGGGTCAGGATCGCAAAACTAAAGACCATTCTAATGGTCAGACCAGTGTCTCTCTTCTGCCAAGCAGGTTTTGAAATCGACGACATTTTCAGCCGATACTAAATAGGCGGGAACCACTTTTAATTATTTGCTTGATCTTGAGACAAAGCTCTCTATCTTGTCCATTGCCTCCTCAAGCACATTTTCCGGAGGCAAGTATACAATTCTGAAGTGACCAGCACCAAATTCCCTGCCGAATCCGGAACCTTGTACGGTTAAGACCCCCGTAGAGTCTAGGAGATCGAGCACAAACTCTCGATCATCCTTCCAGCGATGTTCTAACTCAATTTTTGGAAATACATAGAAGGCTCCTCGGGGCAATTTACAGGAGATTCCGTTTATGGAGTTCAGCCGCTTTACGACATAGTCTCTCCGTTTGCGTAACTTCTGTACCATCTCTATAATGTGATCTCGTGGGCCACGCAACGCCTGGATAGCAGCTATCTGGACTGGCAGATTAGACGAGATGCGCACTCGTGCCAGCTTGGGCACGTTTTCCCGTAGACCATCGAGCTTTCTGGAATCACTGTTTAGGCATATGTAGCCGCAGCGCCACCCTGTCATCAAGTACCCTTTGGAAAAACCATTTAGTAAAACTACCGGAGCATCACTTGCTACTCTGCCTATACTGGTAAACTGTTCATCAAAAACAATGTTGTCGTAAATTTCATCACAAATAACGTAAAGGTTATGTTCGGTTGCAATATCTATTAGTTGTTGTAGGGCTTTACGATCAAAAACTTCACCTGTAGGGTTATTTGGACTGATAATGCAAATAGCCCGCGACTTTGAGTTGATTTTGGATGCCACATCTTCAACGTCAGGCCGGCCATCCTCATATAACTTAAACTCGATAGGCTTTCCCCCGTAAAATTTCACGTACGAGGCATAAGGCGGATAATAAGGCCCAGGCATCAGTACCTCGGTGCCGGGGTCAACTATTGAGGCCAATGTCATATCAAGACCCTCAGAAACCCCGTTGGTGACTAAGACGTCCGAGTCGGCGACCGGGAATCCCTTTTGAGATTCCTTTTCTACTATGGCTTTCCGCAATTCCGGAAGTCCTTCCGACTCGGCATAATAGTTTTGGTCTTTTGTTACGGCGTTTATTAAGGCAGCTTTGATATGGTCAGGTGTCTTAAAATCGTACTTTACTGGATCTCCGATGTTCAAGTAGATTATCTGTTTTCCTGTACTTTCATATTTTCGTGCATATGAAATTATATCGCGAATAACATATTCTACTCCAGAGGTTCTATCAGAGACTTTCAAACGAGGGATCAAATATAAGGGAAATTCACCAAAATAAATGGTTATGCGTTAACTCGTCTAACTGGATTATGATAGCCAAAGGCACTTTTTGGGTATCTACCAACTACCCCGTGGCCTCCGTTGCTTACGGACGTCATTTTTGAGCGCATCAGATTAGTAAAATAAGTAGAATCAAGACTAGCCGGGCCCGGAGGGCTTCGATCCCTCGATCTGCGGTTCCGAAGACCGCCGCGATATCCTGGCTACGCTACGGGCCCATGCAAGTGTTGAACTTGTAAACCCATATATCAATAAATCTTACAAAGGCGTCAGCATTGCGAAACTTTATCCATTTCTGCATTTATGTTCATGCCAGTATCTTAGGTCCTGTTTATATCATAGCCAGTATATTGGACGGAACTTTATCCACGATTGTTCAAAAATCTGTTATGATGTCATAACGTTACATGGTTTAATCTGTGATGCTCTGCTCCGCTAGATCGGATTTTTATGTTCTGAATGTTTCGGTGGAATTAAGAATTCTGGATTATAAAACGCAAAATTCGGCGTGTCGACGCCATAGAACCTTAAGCCTAGCGAGGTTGGGTGAAAATCGCCGTTGCATGAATAATAACATCAATGTTAACAATGCCAAATACACCATTCGCCAATCTGATTTTATTTAAAATCGATCTTGGTGGTGGCCGCCTATTTTCTGACAGAATTCTATTGGAATTCAAATGGCCGGTGCTCATAGGGTTAGATTTCGAACACATCATGTTCGGTAGTATTTGCACCTCCAAGTTTTCTTTCAGGATTCACTTCATCTACCCGTTTGGCAAGTTCCACCAGTTTTGGATGTGAAAGCAACTTGTTGATTTCCTCAAGCTCAGTCGTTGACCTAACGACTACGCCTCTCTTCTTTGTCGCTGCACCAGAAGACCCGATAGGATTCACTTCAATCGCTAACGATGCGGATCTTCCCTTGAATGAAGGTAATTTTAATAAAAAGACTCCTGGTATGTTCGTTGCCTTCCTCTCCCAGTCCTTGCCCTCCCTCAAAAACTGAATCAATCTATCATTAACTGTTATAGACTTCGTCCCCCTCTACTAACTATAATAAATAACTGAGAGACGAGTGTTTTTTAAACCTTGTCCCTTAACTCAGCTTGTATGGCGACGAAAAACAAAATATCGCGCGTATGAAAGCCCCCTTTGCAGATTCCGACCTCTCACAATACCTGGCTAAACAAAGGTTAAAATTTTCATACGTCTCTAGGTTGTAAGAATGTCGAGGGCTATGCTGAGCTATGATAAGGGCACAATATCGATACAAGGTGTAGCACATATTCCTTCTTCTAATTTAGATCCCCACACAAACATGCTGAGGGCAGTTGCACTATATTCTAAAAATTTTCTAGATTATCTTGCAAATGTGAATTTCAGCGATTGACGGATTAATCGTTTGGCTTGCAAGACAAAGCATACAACGCAAGTGTGACATGACATGATTCCGCTCCAACTACTCAGAGTCAAAATTTCAAATAAAGGCAAAAACATTGCCCCAATCTTTTGTACCTCTGATGAAGATTTATCGTTGGCAGCTAATATAATCGGAGAGTTCGAAGAATCATGGAAGACAAGAGATAGAAAAGGACTCCTTAAAGATCGAATTGGACTAATCGAGAGTGAACACGGAGATTATAAACTCGTCAGGGGCATTTCTACCTTACTTGAAAGAAGGTGTACGTTTGTTAACACTAGTGAACAGTCCAGGAAAAATGGTATTGCTTCGGTTGACCACATAATTGAACCTGATGTAATAAGGCGAAGTTTATTCGAAGAATCATCTAAATCTGATTTTGCATTAACTAGTCTTAGAAGAGAAGAAATAATTCAATCAGTCGCGAGGCAGCTAGGTGTAGATAGGGAAAATGTCCTAAATCAAATGTGGGGTGACCTAGATGAGAACTTAGTTGTAGAGAATTTCGATAGAATTACGCCGGCTATTCTTGTGGCATGGTATAACCTCGCCATCATACAGACACTCTTATTCAGCTGCACAACTCTTCAAGTCGCTCTTCACGGAGGGTCGAGTTGGAAACGAGTGCTAAGAGATGTCAAAAGAGTAGGTCTAATGTATAATATTAGAAACCAACCAAGCACATTAGTTGATCGGACCCCTAAAAATACGATTTATCATGGTGATACAGTTGTCTGTTCTCTCGATGGTCCACAAAGCATGTTCAAGATGACGGAAATCTACGGCACGGCGATTGCGAGATTACTTCCGTCTATAATTTCTGCAGAATCATGGTCGCTGCATGCATGGATTATCCGGAAGTCAGTATCTGTTGGAAGGAAAATGTATGAATTTGATATCTCAAAAGAGGAAGCACCTCAATTAATGGCATTGCCGGATCATGGCAATAGTAATAAGCTAACTGCCAAATCCGGTTCGTCCTTTGATAGCGCTGTTGAAGAAAAATTTGCGATAAAATTCCAGCAATTTCGCACAGGCTGGACCTTGATAAGGGAGCCGGACCCGATCATTCTGGACAATGATAAGGCATTCATCCCAGACTTCATGTTTGAAAGGTACGGCCGTCGCATATATTTGGAGATAGTCGGCTTTTGGACTACTGAATATATCGAGCGAAAGATAGGCAAACTAGCACGAATTTCTTCGCCGAGTAAGCAAGTGTACAAAGATGACAAACTGGATATCTTTATCGCAGTGAATAGCGATTATTACACCGCTTCCAAATATAAAAAAGTCGAAAAAGATCTCATCACGAGACTGGGTTCGTTAGTACAAAAGGACCATTTGATACTTTATAAAAACGGTCAAGTGCCCCTGAAGGCAATCCTTTCGTACTTGAAGTCAATTGATCAGGAGATGATTCGAAGGATAGCAAGCACCGCCTCGAATGATTTGCTAGCAGAGATAGACCGTCTTACTATCGGTATTAGTCAGGATAATAACGAAGACGATAGCAGAACTGGTGGAGGCAGCTTCAGCGGCATAATATCGATAGGCGAGCTAGCTGAAAAATATAATATCCCTTCTGATTCGGCGCTAATAGCTCTTCGATCTAGGGAGGCAGGAAATGTAAATGTAAATGATAACTGGCGTAGTTACCTAATTGTTGGAACATATCTAATATCGCGTTCTAAAATATTGGAACTAGAGAAATCTTTGAATTCTATCTCAAGTTTCATGGATGCTATTTTCCTTTTTAAACAGTATAATGTACCCGAATCTTGCCATGTCGATCTCCTTTCAAAATTAGGCTATGATATAATATGGAGAGGCATGGATTCAACTAATGCGATTATTGAAAGAAGAAAAAGATAGGTCGCGATTCCGAGGATTGAGATAGTCGCGATAATCGGTGATCAGAGCACTTAGCGACGTACTAGGTACTAGGTATTTGACAGAAAGAAGATAGGACCCCTACTGCAGCTAATCTTTTTAATAAAGATTCACCATGATTGTGCAAGCCGAGGGGTCGTTGTCTAGCTTGGTATGATGCCAGCCTCGGGCGCTGGAGATCGTCGGTTCAAATCCGGCCGGCCCCATTAGTCAAAAAAGAAGTAAAATATGCAGTATAGCACAACCTGAATTATGTGGAACAGTTTCGCCTTCTAGATTTAAATTATCCCAAACCACTAAACTTGATATGGCGGAAGCACAACCACAACAAAACCCACAAGTTCATCGAGATGGTCCACGCGACGCAGTATACATAGGAAAGAAGCCTTTGATGGCATACGTGACCTCAACACTCATCCAACTAGCTAACCAGCCGTCGGTAACGATCAAAGCACGAGGGTTAAGCATTGGTAGAGCAGTAGATGTTTCACAGATTATCCTAAAGAGGATGGAGAACGCCGGTTACAGGGTAGGCGAGGTAAGAATTGGGTCTGAGACGGTGCAATCAGAAGACGGCAGAACACGGAATGTCTCCACAATCGAGATAGAAGTAAAGCGAGTGTCATAAGGGCCTTTTCGACCCTTTTTGTTATTTATATGGCTGCTAGAGTTTACTATAACTGATGGAGAGAGTGGCGGCGATCTACCTAGCACACTTGAATCCTTTTACCAATACCCATCGACATATCATTTCTCTATTGTTGCAGCGAGACTACAATGTTTACGTTTATCCCGTAAGGTTTTTGAAAAATCTTAAAGAGATCAATACCAGAAGTTTCCCTTTTCCTTATCACATAAGGAAGGCAATGATTGAATCGGTCTTCGGAAATAATAAGTCCATCACTGTTTCTCCGGATTACTCGCTAGTCTCGCCATTCGTAAGATATTTGCCACCCTTAATTTCTCCATTCTCCTGGATATTAAGAAATCAAATTCTCCGAAATGTTAGGGAAGAAAAGTTCATCTCATATACAGGGGATGTTGCTGAAAGAATAACTTTGTCTGTCTTTAAGCTTAATCCCATAAAAGCCCGTCGGTTTGCAGGCTCAGCTTCGGCTGTGAAGGACATGCTCTACGACCAAATTACTACCAAATTTTCAAATGGTTCGCGCGGTGAACAAAGACAAGAGGAACAAAATTGGCGGGATATGGTACCAAGCGGAGTCGCAGACTTGATCGAGCACAACTGGCAGATTGTTGAGAAATTTGCAAGATCATCCGATAGCACTTTGAAGGTGATGGGGATGAAAATTCCAAAAGAAGGCTTTGTTTAACTTTTGAAGATTTTTATAATCCGCGAATTGACTCTGCCATAAATGAAAACCAAAGGCGCTGACTTCATCTGGTTTGACGGCAAAATTGTAAAATGGGAAGAAGCGACCGTTCCAGTTACTACTCACGCTCTACACTATGGAACTTCAGTTTTTGAGGGCATTCGTGCATATTCATCAAAAAATAATCTTCATGTATTTAGACTGAGAGAGCATATGGACAGACTCCATCACTCAGCTGCAGTCTATTCCATTGCAATGAATTATTCAGCAGAGGAACTAGAGGAGGCAACTTTAGAGTTATTGAAAAAAAATCGGATGAAAGAATCATGCTATATCCGACCGTTAGCATTCGTAGGACAGCACGGTATTGATTTGAATGTAACAAGGGATTCACCAACGCACGTTGTGTTAATAGTATTCCCATTTGCGAAGTATTTTAAAGTAGAAGGCATTAGTGCCTGTATTTCATCATGGCGCAGAATTCATGATTCTTCCACACCGCCAATGGCAAAAGCTGCTGGGAACTATCTTAATTCAGTACTTGCAACTCAAGAGAGCAATAGGAACGGCTATGACGAATCGGTGATGCTGGACAGAGATGGGAATGTGAGTGAAGCGTCCGGTGAGAATATCTTCATGGTCAGAAACAACAAAATATATACACCATATATAGCGGGATCTGCCTTAGAAGGTATTACACGTGACACGGCAATAGCTATAGCCAAGAATCTGGGATATGAGCTAATAGAGCGTCCCATTTCTCGCACCGAACTATACATGGCATCGGAGCTGTTTCTAACAGGGACTGCAGCCGAAATCGTAGCTATAATCGATATTGATGGTCGCGTAGTAGGTGATGGGAATGAGGGTCCTGTAACCAGTAGAATTCGTACTACCTATTCAAAAATCGTAACCGCAGAGATCGCAGAGTACACCAGGTGGTTAACTTCTGTATGGTGAAAACAGAGGACAAACGAAGAATCGCAGTGATAGGAGTTGGCGGATGGGGTAAGAACCACGCGAGGGTTCTACATGAAATTGGTGTCCTCGGGTCAATATGTGATAAGGATGAATTGCGTGCAAGAGAACTGGCCAGGCTTTATGATGCAAAGCCTTATTTTTCGCTCGAGCAATTGCTTGAAAATGAGGTTCCTTTAGACGGCTGCATAGTCTGCACCCCTACCAAGACGCACTTCGCCATGGCAAAAAAAATAATGGAAAAGGGAGTTCACGTTTTTGTCGAGAAACCATTAGCATTCTCCTCGTGTGAATGCGAACAGATGATCGAAATAGCTAAGAGAAGAAAAGTGATCTTGACGTCTGGGTATATCGAAAGGTTCAATCCCGCCATTCAGGATGTTAAACAGCTTATAGATAATCACAAATACGGTGATCTACTAATGATGGAGTTTCATAGAGAAAACAGAATGCCCTTACATATTCGAGACGTCGGCATAATTTACGATACATCTGTCCACGATATTGATACTGCAATGTACCTGTTCAAGAGTACACCTCATGTTGTTTTTGCACGTTCCGGTACAAAATTTCATTCGTATGAGGATTTTGCGACTATTATGCTAGGCTTTGACGAGCAGAGGGTCGCAATTATCGCATCAAATTGGATCACTCCGAACCGAGTAAGAAAGTTTAGCGCAGTCTGCACCGAGGGCATCATTACCGGAGACTATATCACCCAAAGGATCAAAATAGATTATGGAGAGGCTACTATAATACCGCGTCGGGTTAAATTTAGAGAACCGCTAACATTAGAATTGCAAAGCTTTCTCGAGGTTATCGCCGGAAAAATCAGAGAACCTGTAGTAACTGCTGAAGACGCAAGGAATGTTACTAAGGTGGCGGAAGCAGCACTTTTGTCGAGCAATACCGGCTCGCCAATCTATATGGATCTGAAGTAGAGATGAGAAAAACCATGCTTGATATCTTAGCGTGTCCTATCGACAAGCATTATCCATTGGAATTATTTGAACTAAATACCCGGTTCGAAGAAGGTTCAAGTAAAGACACGTCCATAATTGAGGGTATTTTATTTTGCGGCAAATGTCTTCGTTTCTATCCTATTGTGGACGAAATCCCAATAATGTTGCCGGACGAATTGCGCGAAAGGCAATCGGAAATCGATTTTTTACAGAAGTGGAGAAACAAAATTCCTGACAAAGTTATAAAGTCCGGCAATCCTTGGCATCTGTAGAGGTATTCTTGAATGAGCCAAAATAACTCCACGTCAACAATAACGAATTACATCTCTAAATCTGCAAAGATTGGCCAGAACGTCAAGATCTGGCATTTTGCATACGTTGGGGACGATACGGAAATAGGAGACAACGTGATGATTGGTTCGCTATCGCATGTTGACTATAAAGTAAAAATAGGCGAAAATACTCGAATTGAAGGATCTGTCTATATTCCACCTTTAACAACAATCGGCAAGAATGTCTTCATAGGACCTGGTGCAACTTTCACAAATGATCCTTATCCTATGAGTCCTAAAATGAGCGGGGTCATAGTAGAAGAAGGAGCTATCATAGGAAGCAGAGCAGTTATAAGGCCTGGGGTAAGGGTGGGAGAAGGTAGCGTCGTAGCGATGGGGGCAGTGGTGACAAAAGATGTGCCTCCAAGAATGGTTGTGATGGGGCATCCTGCAAGGGTGAAGTATTCGAGAGCAGAATACGACAAGAAAAAAGCCGAGTGGTTAGCATCGAGCTAAATATTTCTCGTTATAAATAAGGTTGCTTACTTTCTAAACCAGGACGATTTAATACCTAACCTATGGTTTCACAAACAGGATTGGCCTTCATCATAATAAAATCTGGATTCTGTTTATTCTTTGTCATAATTCTAGCGAAATCTAATTTGGAGCACGCTACCACTATCCTTGTCTTTTCGGTTGGATACAGATCGAATACCGACCACGGCTGGCGTTCCACATCTCCTATGTAATCCTTCAATCTAGATTCTAGAGACGATAAAAGTTCAATCTTATCTCCGCGCATCTCATAGGGATCTAGCGTCCAGGCGATAGATACTTTGGTCCTGCTAGCCTTTAGATCCCGTTTCTTCAACAAATCTCGGATCTCGTCTATTAAATGTTTGATGTAACCTTCAGTGCCCTTTATGCTCCCATTAACCAAATACATCAATGGTCCTGCTCCTCCAAGTGAGGAGCCTATGGCCCGCAGATCATAAAGGCCGTTGGCAATATCGTCTATGTAAAGATCGCTGAACGCTCGATTTATCGGCTCGCTCTTGATATTGGTAACTTTGAGGTTCTTGCAGATCTCCAACACGCTTGCCATATGCGCATAATTCCCCAAGATCTGTATTGAATGCATAAATTCCGCGGAAATAATATCGATGTAATTTAACCGACCCTTAATGTCTGGATCGTATAACATCTTGGAAATTTCAGCATCTTGTTTGGAATTCAAAGACCCAACTATGATTTCAGGAGATGAAATGAGCTCCTGGCTGATTGGCATGTAATAGTAGAAAATATCTTTTCCCACACTCATTCCAGTAACATGTTCAATCAAGGCCATGTTTTCGTTGTTCCCTCCGATTCCTGTAGGTAGAGTGTAGATCACAGAGCTGCCCTTTCTGATTGCCTTAGTCGCGTCTCTGAATTTAGATGTGACATCACTTTTTACTTCTTGTCCTACTTTTCGAATCTTTGGTGCAAAAAAAATGTATGATGCCTCACTGACTGCGACGTCCACGGGCTCGAGTGCGAGCAGAGGTTCGTCTTCTATCAGCGAGCTTACATCCGGGTAGGTTCTGGCAATATCAGGTTTTAACGAAATAGCCATTCGGGCTGCCTCATCTATCAATGAAACCTTGAAACCTTTAACGGCTATTGAAGAGGCAATGCGATATCCTTCTGTGCTCAGTCCATAAACGGCTGTCGTTATTTGCGATGTGCTTCCGGTCACTTCGTCGCAAAAGCCTCCTTTGATATTATAAATGGAATTTTTATTCTATCTCCAGAGCTATCTAAAGGACGGTTAAAGAAAAGTTTTTTCCATCCCATCCCACTAAGTCTTGTTATCCTTGAGAATTTGGTTCGACATCTTGACGCCAAAGCAAGTGATGTTTTTTGGTCCCGCAGTAACTTTGCTTCGTGAATCCGATCACGAACTACTCTGTACGTCTAGACATTATAGAGAGGCCGTAGAACTAGCCAACGTCAAAAACCTCAAACTCAAAATTGTTGGCAGACACGGCGGCGCAGAAAGATATCAAAAGCTGCGAGAAAGTGCATCTAGGATTTTTGAACTCGCCGGTTTGATAAATAAGTTTGAACCTGATTTCGCGATCACATTCTCATCTCCTGAAGCGTCACGGGTGGCATATGGACTTGGAATTAGACACATTGGATTTAACGATTCTCCACACGCAGAAGCAGTCTCGAGGCTCACTATCCCACTAACCTATCATCTTTTCAGTCCATGGGTAATCCCCATTTCTGCGTGGCTTCCGTTCGGTATTTCAAAGACAAAGATAACACGGTACAGAGCTCTGGATCCTGTTGCATGGCTCAAGCGGGAGCCGTCGCCATCGCCATCTGTACCTCCTGCAAGCTTACGAGAATTGAACCTTGACCCCCGGAAAAAAATCGTTCTGATTAGGCTCGAAGAAACGAAGGCATCATACATTGCAGACAAGATGTTAGAAAACCGCATTTCTATGGTGGATGCCCTAGTAGATAACTTACACAATTCAATCAATATCGTTATTCTATGTAGATATGAAGAGCAAATACGACAGTTAATGGATAGGTACGAAGCAAGGGCTTTCATACTTAGAAACGTTGTCGACGGAATTCCTCTGATAGCTTCATCAGACGTATTCATAGGGGCAGGAGGAACAATGACCTCCGAGGCCGCGCTTCTTGGAACGCCTACTATTTCCATCTCGCCAATTCGATTCTATGTAGAGAAATATCTCGTGTCTACAGGGCTCGTGAAGAGGGCATCAAATTCGATCGAACTAGTAAGATTGACTAACGGGATGTTAAAGGATAAGAAGTATAAGAAAAAACAGAAAAGACTGGCGGCATTCATTTTCGATAAAATGGAAGATCCTATAGACAAAATGCTCTCGTATCTGAATATAAGCACGCAACATTCTAAAGATGGTAATATATAGGGAAAAATACGCCCGGAAGCCCGGTAGAGGACTGGCAGTTCTGCCGAATGTAGTGGCCAAGCATAGAGGCCTTTGGAGCCTTTGACCCCAGTTCGAATCTGGGCCGGGCTATTCTTGTGAATCATCTTTTTTGATAGCTTCAGTGAAGCTGCGCAGTTATGATGACCAACTGATGAATCGCCCCCAACGCTTACCTATCTGGGATTTTTTTGTCCGACAGACCCATCCTCTGAAAGTCATTTCTACATGTCAGAAAAGGGATTACTATGTAAATGACCAGCGGACAACTCTCGTTGCTACCATCTTGCCGGCATGCTCCAACAATCCAATAATACGCTTGTTTTCTTCAGGCCTTTTTTGAACAATTACTCACCATTCTCGTGAGATTTTTGAGTGCTTCGTCCACAAGTCGCTTGCGCTTTGCGATTCGCTTCGAATAGGCCGACAATCTTCCTCTCGAAAGTTTAACCATATTCTGCTCCTGCATTGGGTTCGGAGAACCTAAAGATTGTCGCGAACTGATTGATTTTTGTGGAGCGGTTTCCTTTATGTCCTTCAACACTTCTTCTGCCGATAACTTGGATCCCAAGCTTTCAAGCACCTCCCTGATATCTTCCTCTCGAAGCCTTCGGAGCGGTTGTCTATTATTACTTATCGCTTTTTGCACTAGTAACCCCATCACTTTATGGGCGGTTCGGAAAGACATCCCATTTTTGATAGCCAATAGTTCTGCGAGATCGAATGAGATAGCATAGCTGTTACTGGATGCTTGCTCCATCCTTTCCTTGTTTATGATCAGCGATTTCACAACATAATTCATGATTTTCAGTGCCTGAGTCGTCGTAGCCGAGGCTTGCCATAATGATGTTTTTATCTCCTGCAGATCCCTGCTATATCCTGATGGAATAGCCTTGATAATGGTGATCATTGTAAACAAATTACCAGACACAGTTCCTGCCTTTGCTCTTAGTAGTTCGAGAGGATCAGGATTTTTTTTGTGGGGCATTGCACTGGATGATGAGCTATATTCATCTGAAATATCCAGATAACCGAACTCATCGGTCGACCAGATTATAAAATCCTCTGTCATTCTGCTTAATGTAAGCATTATAATGGTGAGATCCATTGTATATTCGATAATTGTATCACGCGAACTAGTAGCGTCGATAGAATTTCTTACGATCCCCTTAAATCCAAGCAATCTGGCAGTCTTCTGCCTGTCAAGTTTTATCCTAGACCCTCCTATAGCACCGGCACCGAGCGGAGATTGATTAATCCTTACGTAAGTAATGTACAGCCTGTCCAAATCCCTAAAGAGAGAATCTGCATATGATAATGCGAAATGTGAAAACGTACCTATTTGTGCCTGTCGTAGATGGGTATACATTGGCATAATAGTGTCAATATTTTCGTCTGCTTTTTTAAGGAGTGAAGTAATTAGAGTAATTATCTTCTCGCATATTTCATTTATGTCATCTCGGACCTTCATTCGAATGTCTAATATAACCTGATCATTCCTTGAGCGACCGATCTGTATTTTCCCGCCAATGTCGACGCCGGTTTGTTGTATGATAAGAGATTCGATGGACTCGTGGATATCCTCGACATCTCCAGTAGTTAGCAACGCCGGTTTGTGCCTGATTTGTTCCAATGCCACCAAAATCTTTTTTGTTTCATGCAAAGTCAGTATTCCGATCTCATGTAGCATTATGACATGCGCTTCACTCCCCAGTATGTCATAATGTAATATTTGTAGATCGTCATTCATGGAAGACAGAAAATTTAACATCTCTTTGTTAAGATTGCCCTTCGGCCTTGAACGATACACACATTGTCAACATCGACGGTTTATTTTAATATTATAATAGTTAAAGCAGAATTATGTTACTAGTTATTGGTAACGCTCAATAGGTGGTAGACAACGTCGAGAAGTTTGAAATACAAGATAGGCAGCTCGTACGGGTGACTATTTTGCTATGCAATAGTTATATATGGATCACGAGAAAAATCTAATGGTAATGAGCCAAGATATTCAACAGACGCGTAGGCAAATATTCGATGAATTAACCAAGATAGTGGATCCTGAAATAGGCGTTTCTATTATGGAATTGGAGTTGGTCGACAAGGTTGATATCAATAAAGGCAACATAGATATAGATTTGCATTTGACAAGTCCTTTCTGTCCTGCCGTATTTGGTTTCAAGATAGCACAGGATGTCAGGGATAACGTGTACAGGTTGCCTGGTATTGAAGAGGTCAAAGTAAGTGTCAGCAACCACTTCATGGCGGATGCAATAAACAAACAAGTAAATGAAAGTAAGCCTCCAGCAAAAGCATAGAACATAATCTACCGCCTTTTAAGTTAGGTTATTTGGTTGCCGTGGCTGTGATGTTTCAGCTCTGCGATTTTCTTATTATGTTTTGAAAAGCTCATCATATGACCCCTAAGTAGTTGTATCCCTAAAGCTGGGTCTACTCCTTTTGGGCATACGCTGCTGCAGGACCCAGCGAAATGGCATCTCCATATTCCATGTTTGTCATCGATAGCTTCCATATCTTCACGTGATTCAATATCTCTGGTATCTGCCGAATATCTATAAGCTTGCGCCAACGCTTGGGGTCCTGGGAATTTCGTATCGGTCGCCACGGTGGGGCAAGCTGAATAACATAAGCCACATTTGATGCAATATGAGAACTGCAAGTATTCGTCTACGTCTCGTGGACTCTGTATGAATTCTGACAATTCCTTTCTATCTGGAAGATCTGCGTTCTGATTTACTATATATGGCCTTACACTCTTGTGATGGCTAAAAAATTGGTAAAAGTCGGTTACTAGGTCTCGTATAAGTGGGAAGTTTGTCAAGGGCTCACAGCTGATTACCCCGGATTCCAACTCTGATACGTTTGTATAGCATGCAAGTCGAGGTATTCCATTAATTTTCATTCCGCAAGAGCCGCATGACGCCATTCTGCAGGAGTACCTAATGCCTATACTAGTGTCCTTGTAAGATTTTGCATATAGAAGAGCATCGAGTACTGTTGTCCAACGCTGAATGGGCACGTCAAAAGTATCATAGTGAGCGGAGTCTCCAACAGCTTTGTTGGCTCGATACACTTTCAACACTATACTACTGCGGGCTTTCAATGACTTCTCACTTCTCTCGTGCTTGCTACCTGGTCTTAACATAGATATTTTTTTTATAATGCCACTCATTTCATACTACTCCAAGTCCGTTAGCGATAATTATCGTTCTAGTACCGAACGCAATTATGGCTATCATTGCAGCAATCGTAGATATCGTAACACCATTTTCCCATGTCCTGTTCTGTCGTAATTCCAGCAATATAACTCGTAAGCCGTTGAAGCCATGGATAGCGAGAAGCACAAGTATCGATTCAAGTAGAACCACATATGGCAGGTTATGGTAATTTGCGACTACGTTTGAGTACTGCAAGCTCATATGGAACGGCATTATCAAACGCATTAGAATATGAACTGCGACTACGAATAACGCAGCTAATCCTGTGATGTAATGTATCCTCATTATTTGTCTTTCGCGCAGCATTGTTACATCACACTATATCCTGATTTTCTTTTAATCTCCGCCGAAGAGCACGTTACCGCCATAGAACATTGCGACCGCTGCCAGTATAAGTGCAATCCATATTCCGGATTTCTGCCGGTAATTCAGTGAGAGAGCGTCATATGGATAGTCAGGTCTTCCAGGTCGTCCGAGCCCCCTTCCGGCTTCCGTAAATATCAATCTAATGCCATTTATAGAATGATAAGTACTTGTCCCGATAACAAGAATCAGAAAGAGATGTCCCCAAGGCGTTTCTGTAAACTGTAACATCGAGTTCCAAGCGCCTGCCCCGCCGGTAAGTGAGCTTGTCTCGTATATATGCCCAATGAAGTATATCAAAAGAAATAGGCCTGTTAATCGCTGTAACCAGTAAGACACACGCTCCCAGCCGTACCTAGCCGGATTAAGCCAACCCTTTAACCCCTCACGGTTGTTTCGGTCCTCCTCAGCTGTCTTGAAAAGTCCCCTTCTGTTTGATGTGCGCATTAATATTTTCTCTCCGTAGGAGCATAACGGGTAATAGTGACTGGATGCCAGGCGATTTTTGGCTGGATGCCATAGTATGCTAAGGTGTGTTTCAGGAAGTTCACGTCATCCCTCCTAGGATAATCAGTCCGTGCGTGTGCTCCCCTTGACTCTTGTCTACTCAAAGCCCCCATTAGCACTATCTCTGCTATCCTTAGCATAGAATCTATCTCCATCACATTTATAAAATTAGTGTTGTATTCTTTCGCTTTGTCGTCTACATGCTTCCACGACGAGGTTTTCAGCGCGGTTACTTTTCTTAAACCTTCTTGCAAACCTTCTTCATCCCTGAAGACATGGGCCTTTGCATCCATAATATCGGTCAGATCTCTTCTAAGTTGATATGGATTCACTTCCCCGCTTCCTCTGAAAATACCATCATAAATTCTCTTTTCTTCTTCCAGGACCTGCTCTGGAGATACTGATACAGAGGCAGCTTTACTACTAGATGCGTATCGCGCAGCGTTTTCACCAGTAATGCGGCCCCAAACAAGACACTCTGAAGTTGAGTTTGCACCAAGGCGGTTTGCTCCATGAACACTATTACAAGCGGCCTCCCCTGCAGCCCACAATCCTCTCATCTCAGAAGCCCCTTCGATATTAGTGTGAATTCCGCCCATCATATAATGGCAAACTGGTGTGATCTCAATTGGATCATCTATCACGTCAACCCCAGAGAATTTAATTCCAATATCCCTAATCCCTGCCAGTCGTTCTTTTATACGGTCAGCCCCTAGATGGGTAAGATCAAGTTTCAGACAGTCCGCACCGGATTCATGCTTAAAGCCTCTGCCTTGCTGAATCTCCCGAATCATAGCACGAGAAACGATATCTCTAGACGCCAGTTCAAGTTTTTCGGGTGCATACTTTTTCATAAAACGCTCGCCTCCAGAATTGATAAGATATCCACCTTCGCCTCGCGCGCCTTCTGTAATTAGTATACCAGAAGGTAAAATTCCTGTTGGATGGAACTGTACGAATTCCATGTCCTTAAGGCCTATTCCTGCACGGTAGGCCATATCCAAACCATCAGGCGTAGACGAATATGCATAAGTTGAGAAACTGTATATCCTGCCTGCCCCACCCGTGCATATTATGCCGGCTGGTGCCAATAGTTTGAAAAAGTTCCCAGTTTTCATTTCTATAGCAGTAACTCCCCGGAAACTATTTTCATCGCTCAGGATGGAGGTGCAAAACCATTCATTATAAAAACGGATATTGTCGTATCTAAGAGATGTATCATAGAGCGTTTGCATCTCGTAAAATCCTACCTTGTCTTGAGCATAAGTTGCTCTGGGGAATGAATAACCTCCGAAATTGCGCTGGTCGATTCTCCCATCATTTCTCCTAGACCAAGGCATTCCCCAATGGTCTAGTTGATAAATTTCGTAAGGGGTGTCATGTACCAGTCGTTGGGCAACGTCCTGATCGGCAAGAAAGTCACTGCCCTTAATAGTGTCGTAAATGTGAGATTCTCGATTGTCTCCTTCTTCCTCGAACAGTACAGCCGCAGTTCCGCCCTCTGCGGATACAGAGTGAGATCGCATGACCTGGACCTTAGAGACCACTGCGATCTCCAATTTCTCATTTGTAGCGGCTGAAGAAATAGCGGCTCTCAACCCGGCTAGACCGGAGCCTATAATTAATACGTCCTGAGAGATAGAATCGACCAACTGTTCTTGCCAGCTGCTACGGGAGGTAAAGCATTCTCATAAATATCTTTGTGACCCAAAATAAGATAAGAAATGAATTCTCTAGGTTATACTCATTAATTCCTGCTCGGTCCAATATACGAAAATTTTCACAAATCTTCAGAATGGGAACTAAAAATTAGTTGAGAATCTGGACGGACAAACACACACAATCTCCAAGATGGACTACACGGCGATCTTGTCCGAACCCCCAACCCACGTACTACGCGCTGTTTCACGCGTACAATAACGAAGCAGCATGAAATCGAAAGCATATGATTTGGAGTCAATTTAGTTCAGAAAACCTCAATAAGAGTCACTTGCCCTGATCGAACAGCCTACAGACAGCTTCCTGCAGATGGTTCACATCTAGTTTTGTTTCCGTACGGTCCTTCATGTCCTTTAGCGTTACAAGTCCATTTTCTATTTCCCCTTGGACAACGAGAACTATCAAAAGTGAGTTTTTGGCATATGCGTCTTCTAGTTGTCTTCGAATAGACCTTCCCTGAATGTCATAATCGGTATAAATGCCGGATTTTCTAAGATCAGAGACTATTTCCAGAACATGTTTTCTAACACTAAGCGAAGTGTGGGCAACGTAGACTATCCGAGTTTTTAGTGGCTCCAAAAGTCCACGTTTTTGCATCGCTAGCACTATTCTTTCGACCCCACCAGCCGCACCAGAAGCACCGACGTCCTTCCTTCCGAAGGCGTCCGTCAAGATGTCATATCTCCCCCCACCGACCAGGGCACCAACATCCATAAGAGGATCGAGTGCTTCAAAGACTATTCCGGAATAATAGTCGAGCCCTCTCACAACTCCCAAGTTGATCCTAGTGTCGTTTACTTTCCTGGACTTCAAAGAATCCATTAACTCTTCTAACTTTTGCCAGCTTACCAGGCCTTTTGTTTCAAGATTTGACCTAACCTCTTCAAGTCTACCCTTGATCCTAGAAAGATCTAGTAGGCTGCGTAATAGAGTAGAGTCTATCCTGCTTGAGTATTCTTTGAAAACTTCTTCGATGCCCTTCTTCGGAACTTTGTCCAGAGCTCTAAGCATTTCACGGATAATCTTTTGATCATAAACCCCGAGCACTCTTTGAACGTATTGCTCAATCAACTGAAGATCATTTATCTCAATGATGACCTTCAATCCCAGATTCTTGAGAAAGGTCGAAACAAATTCTAGTACTTCTGCATCGGATTCCACGCTAAAGGAGCCATAGATCTCTATATCCCATTGGTGGAAATACCTATATCTTGCTGCCTGTGGCTCGTCGTATCTCCAAACGCCAGCAAATGCAGCAATTTTAACCGGCATTTTCAGATCTCGTCTCGAAGCAATAAAGCGTGTTAACCCAATAGTAAGGTCAAATCTTAAAGCAATATTTCGCCCCCCTTTGTCAGTAAAACTGTATATGTCATTGGATATTGTAGGGCCGGCCTTTGCCTCGAGTGTGGCTAGCATTTCGACGGGAGAGGGCTCTATACTTTTAAAGTTGAATAACCTCGTAGTCTCAAAGAATTTCTCTTTGATGTAATTGATTCCAAGGAGCTCGTCCGATTCGAGGTCCCTCATCCCTCGTGGAAGCTCTAACTTCATACTCAAGAAAATTCGGCGTTGGCATTTAGATTTTGCGATCAATTATAAGGATACAAGGCAAAATTAGGCAACATGACAGGCTTTCGCTACTTAGACCACATGACTGACGTTATCATTGAAGCGTATGGGAATACACTGGAAGATGCTTTTGCAAATTCTGCCCGTGGCCTCGTCAATACGATGTTCGAATTATCTGAAGTCAGTCCTGATATGGAAGTCGCTATCTATGCCGAGGGACATGACCTTAAGAGCCTGCTTTACAACTGGCTAGAGAAGGTTATGCTAATTATGCTAATAGACAATATCCTTGTTTCAGATTCAACAATTATCATATCTGGATGCAATGGTATGTATTCGATCAACGCAGTCGCAAAGGGAGAACATACCGACCTAAAGAAGCACCACTACAAAATAGAGATTAAAGCGATAACATATCATGAAATGGAAATCAAGCAAGGTTGCAAAGATGTGACGATTCGCTTTTTGCTGGACCTTTGACTTTGCTATGTCGCGACTTCAAAAGTGACCAAGTAGTCATACTCGGACAATTGACTCATGACAAAATCTTAAATAGCAAATTGCTGCTTTACTTTTTGTGCAATGAGCGAGGAAAAAAAAGGTACTAGTATGCAAGGTCTAATGGAGCTTTCTGAGAAAAATTTTGATGAAATAGTGAGTGGAACCAAACCCGTGTTGGTGGATTTTTGGGCGACTTGGTGCGGGCCATGTCAATTCATGCTACCTATTTTTGATAAGTTAGCCAAAAAGTATGTCGACAAAGTAATGTTCGCAAGGGTGAATGTCGACGACAACCAAGGGGTTGCCATGAAATTTGACGTATATGCCATTCCTACATTTATTATTTTCATGAACGGCAAGGCAATAGATAGGGCTGTGGGCGCAGTCGGAGAAAAAGGCTTAGAGGGATTGCTACAAAAATACCAATAGCCCCTCACAAGTTGTATGGATTTAAGTTGAAAGTGCCGACTCTACAAGTAACCGAAGGCCGCATCTTCGTTTCTTTTCAGCAATAAAATTTTGCAGAAAACATCTTCTTCTTCTGGGTTCAGTCGTACCTTGAAACGTTCTAAGAGCATCTTCGCCTCCTTGCTGTTAAGATCAGTGTAGAAAACATCTCCTTCGTTAATTTGTCTTCCAATGACTGGCCCTCGAATTGAGACTGCAATCTGCATGCCCTTAGTTGCTTCTTCTATCGATTTGCCATTTTCCTGGACTTGATGTATTACGCCTATCTTCTTGCCTCCTTCATTTATCACTCGCACTTTCTGTCTAAGCTTACCGACTAGAACTTCTGCTCCAAATACGGCAGGGTCGTTCCGTCTAAATATGAACCCTTTCAAAAATTGGAATTTACAAACAGGAGCTAATTCGTTAAATAAAATGGAATCTTCATGCTCTTTTTGGAACTTGATCCAATCTGTATATGATCTCACTAAATTGTATATTATTCGATCATTAATGATCTTAACATTTCGTTCCTGCGATTCTTTTTGTGCTTCTTCTAAAATTTTTATATTAAATCCAAGAACCACGCCCACGTATCTGTCCTTCTCTCTTACTGCAGATGCTGCAATTACATCCCTTCTGGTAATAGGCCCAATATCAGCGCTCTGGATTGGAATATTCTCCCTTTTGAGGAGGTCCGTAACCGCTTCTATAGAACCAATCGTATCGCATTTTAGTATAACTCCGTTAGAATTAGTGTCGATGAAGGCACTTTTAATTTCTGAGTCCACTATTGATTTGAGTCTCTCTTCACTTTCTCCCCTCCTTAACACATACAGCGGACTACCTGCTAGAACACCTTCTAGATCTGGTGCCGTTATTTTTACGCCTGCTGCCGCGATGACTTCAGTGACCGGTTTAAATTTATCTCTCGGATCTCGCATCTCATCCAACGGTTTTGGTAGAAGCAGGGACTTAATTTTAGTAACTATGGCAGAGTTTCGTTTCGCCAAAACAATACTATCGCCTTGTCTTAATACTCCATCAAGAACAATAGTGTTTGCAGACGGACCTAAGCCTATCTCTTCGGTGATTTCAAGTATTATTCCTCTTGCTACTCCATCGTGTCTTTCCAACTTGGTAGCCATATATTGCTGTGCAAGACCGACCAGTACTGCAAGTAATTCCGGTATTCCAACGCCAGTTACTGCACTTACGGGCACGATTGCTAGTTCTTTTGAGAAATCTTTAACTCGCCAGAATACCTCTGAATTGTAACCCATTCTTGAGAGCGCACCTACTACATTGTATATTTTTTCATCTAATAGGATACTCACGGAACTATCCTGTTCTTTAATTTCATCCGTAATGAAGGAGACTCTGTTTTTTGATTGATTTGATTTACGCCAGCCACTAACGACGTCAACCTTGTTTAGAGCAATCACAAACGGCACTTTTCTTTTTGCAAGGATTCCCACACTTTCGATGGTCTGAGGCTCAAATCCCTTGTTTATATCAACCACAACTATTGCAAGATCTGCTGCTGAACCTCCACGCACTCGTAGATTAGCAAAAACCTCGTGTCCTGGCGTGTCTATGACCAGTAAACCTGGAATCTGTGTATCAGCTTTTGCCAGTTTTTGATACAAGAGTCCTGTAATCTCTTTTACCGTTTCGATAGGAAAGAAGCTTGCCCCAATGTGCTGTGTAATACCTCCGACCTCTCTGGCTTGGACGGCCGTCCCCCGAATTCTATCTAGTAAAGAAGTTTTGCCAGAGTCTACGTGACCCAAAACCACTACTACGGGTTGTCGGAGCTGCACTTAAGTAATACGATCGAAAATGACTCGGGACTCTTTTATGAAGCTTTCATATGAATCAGAGGCGTGAACTACATTGTCAGTTAGACCAATCCCAAAATCACCTCTAATGGTTCCAGGCGCCGCCTCAAAAGATTTGGTGGCTCCTATCATTAATCTTACGGTATTCGTTGCATTAGTTCCTTCAAGTATACATGCAATGACTAAACCGGATGAGATGAAGTTTACTAAATCGTTAAAAAATGCTTTATCCCTATGCGATGCGTAGAATTCTTGAGCCTTCTCTATGGTAAAATTAAATGACGTTATATTTTTTATCTGAAAACCTTTTTCCTCAAACCTCGCCAGGATTCTCCCAGTTAGCTGTCGTTTAATGCCGTCAGGTTTAACAACGATAAGAGTCTGTTCTACGACCATGGTATTACTTTTTTACCTTAATACCACCTTTCACGTATTTTGTGGTCCATTTGAACTTTCGGGGGTCACGTTTCAGCTTCCGGAGGTTCTTTTTACATTTATTAGAGCATGTCCACTGAATTGAGCCGTCATTTTTGACAAGCATTGTCCCTTGTCCTGTAGTCACATGCCTGCCACAGAAAAAGCAATTATGTACCGATGTCGCCGTCTTGCTCATATCCTATACCTACATGATAATGTTCGAGATATCACTTTATCTTTCGCGCTTCTCTCTCAGTTTCCCTGAGCATCAAGATATCGTTCATTCTGACCGAACCTTTGACATTTCTAGTTAAAATACGGCCCTTGTCTTTTCCTTCCAGAACTCTAACCCTTACCTGTATAACCTCACCTGCAATACCCGTTCTGCCAACAATTTGGATCACCTCAGCAGGAATAACCCTTTCTTCTGATGTCTTACTCATTTAATGACTATCACTTTTTAGCCTTGATAGACGTAATCGAGCTTACAACTTGTTCAAGGATATGCTGACCTTCTCCTGCATCTAAAATCGTTGCAGCCGCAGAGCCCACGTCTATTCCAAGAGACGCACCAAGCTGCTGCTTGCTAGGGACAAAAATGTATGCCGCATTTCTCTCTTCACAGAGAATTGGCAAATGGGCAACAACCTCAGGAGGTTCAACATCTTCTGCGATGACCACTAGTCTACTGGTACCCCGCTCGATTGCTTTGGTGGTCTCATTGGTGCCTTTTCTTACCCTCCCGCTCTGCTTTGCTATACGTACAGCTTCATATACAGCATTAACTAGATCTTTTGGAGTCTCAAACTTTACATAATATGGTTTACTCATTGCTTAATCATCACCCATTGGGATCATCTTAGTCTTCTCTAAGAGGCAAATAAGAGTATTAAAAATGTTGTCTATTCTAGATTCAAAAAGCGCTATTAATTGTACCTTCAATTAATCGCCTATACTCTCTCACTTTTGAATCCAACAGCGTCTCATCTGTAGATTCTGCATACATTCTAACTAGTGGCTCTGTACCACTCGGTCTTACCATCACCCAAGTTTCTTTATCTATCCATATCTTTGCACCGTCTAGAGTTTCAACGTTTTGAAAGCTGCCGTGTTTCAAACATGATTGCACAACCTCATTTGCTTTCTGTTTGTTGCATCTAAATTTCGCTTTGTATTGAAATATTTTTGGTAACGACGACATCAGAGTTGAAAGCGTCTGCTTCTCTCTTGCCATCATGTCTAACACAAGTGCTGTCGTCATGACGCCGTCTCTGACTTCATTTAATTTCCCATACATGAAACCACCGTTTTCTTCTAGTCCTATTATCGATTTTCTCTTGACCATCTCTCGTGATACTTCAACGCTCCCAACCTTTGTATGGATAACTTTTGAGCCGGCTTCATTTGCTACTATAGAAACAGCCATCGTAGAATTTATCGGACAAACCACATCCGCACCTTTGTGCTTCGTAGTTAGCAAATGACTCACGATTGTGGCTCCGGTTCTATCGCCGGGTTGTACTACTCCTTTTTCATCACAAAAAATGCTACGATCTCCATCGCCATCATACGCTACGCCTAGATCCGCCTTCGTGCCTCTCACAATGCTAGATAGAACTTGGAGATTATCCAGCGTTGGTTCTGAGCCTCGTGAGGGAAATGTGCCGTCTATAGTACTATTCAAAGCAATTATCTTACACCCTAATCTTTCGGCAAGTAAGGGGGCGACTGTCGCCTGTACACCGTTGCCGGCATCCAGCGCAATAGTAAACCTTCGTTTTCGAATCGTCTCGATATCTATCAACTGTGTAACATCGTTTAAGTAAGAATTAATTACCAGGGGGTCAGGAAAATCCAGCCCATATCCATCGATTTTGGAAAATCTCTTTGAGTAATAAATCGCTTCAACATCTAATTCGTCTTCTCTTGAAATCTCGACACCGTCTGCTGCGATTGGCTTAATCCCATTATATTCAGCAGGATTATGAGATGCAGTTATCATTATTCCACCATTGTAGTCAAGAGATTTTACAGCATATTGCAGACAAGGAGTGGGCAGTAAACCTGCATTACTCACATCTACGCCTGCGGAGTTGATTGTCGAACGGACAATCCCTGAGATAATGGGACTAGACTCCCGTCCATCGCACCCCACAACAATTGGGCCGTTTTTGTAGTAGGTCGATAGGGAGTAAGAAAGATCGACGATTAAATCCAGTGTAAGTTCGCTACCAAAAACTCCCCTGACGCCGTTAGTTCCAAATAACCTACGGTTTCTATCTTCCATTATTTTCTTCACCCTGATGCCGGAGTGAATAATTTATTACTGTTGTGATTCTATTCGTTGAATATCGAATTCTGTCATAGATTCAGCGCTAGCAACTAAAATCCTTCGACGTGTTGCAACAATGTCTGTTTTCCAAGGCACCGAGGCTGTTATTCCAAACTACCTGTAATTTTTGTTTAGATCAAGATGAACCAACGATGAATCAGACAAATTCGAATATGGTGGTTCAATTCACCGGGAAGGCTCAGTTGACGACACCATCACTACTGCACATAAGGAGCTGCTAACTTATTTTGATCACTCCAAGATAGAATCACCTTGGCACGTCCATGATAGTAATATATATGAGATTTTTTGAGAAATGTTTATGTTCAACAACCAGCCTGGTCAGAGCAACTCGCGGCTTAGAATTATGGTTGTTGACGATGAGAAGGATATATTACGAATAATAAAAAGGGATTTAGAATCGAATGACTCGAAAACCAGTTTCAAAGTTGAGGCTTTCTCCGACGGCGAGTCAGCCCTAAACGCTTTCAACAGCCACCCTGCTGACTATTATGATCTTGTCCTCACTGATATCAGAATGCCAAAAATGAATGGTTTCGAATTATATCGACATATAAAACAGAGAAACCCAGCAATGAAAATCGCATTCATTACGGCCTTTGAAATTACCAAAGAAGAGTTTAGTAAGGTTTTACCGTCCATAGATGTTGAGCATTTCATAAAGAAGCCTATAACAATGTCAAATCTGATACCTAAGCTAAGATCGATTATTGGTAGTTAACGTCCCAGATTTGGGATGCTTATGGATTTTCGATTATATCTATTTAGTTGATTAGATGTAATGATATGAAAAACGTTTATATAAATAATTTAGTTCTTCACTCGCCCAAACGATCACTTACCTTTTGAATATCTGAACGAGGTATATCAATCCCCCTGGCACAATTTTCCCTACCTCGTCCAGTAAGTCTAACTTTGGTGTTCTGCTGGTTACGTTCTATAAATCCCATCAGTATAAGAGCGTGTTCTGCGATATAAGCGACGTGAACCTTACTTGCGATTGCCCCAACTTTGTCTGCAAGTGGGCCTATATTCTGCCATCTAGGCTCTTCACTATTCCTTCTACCTTCTTCATCCAATTCACACAGTCCGTGAAAAACAACATTCGCCATTATTGCAACGTCACGCTCATCGTAAGTAGTCATTTTGCTATCCAGAAAAAAAGACTATTGAGGTATATAAGCCTAAGTAGTAACCTTAACGTCCCAGAAAAAGTATGCTTAATGGTAATTAAGCATCTAGATCGGCTGCCGCTCACTAGTTTTAAGTGAAGGCTAAACGGCATGAACCACGCAACTTCATAGTATATAAGAATAATAGATAAATTGCTCATTGTGGGGGTTGAGTATGCGGGGGTTGCCAAGCCTGGCCAACGGCGCAGGTCTTCTCTCGATTAGAGATGTGCGAGGCTTAGAATGAGCCAGGTGGATGAACTAGTGAACTGGTTCCTAGAACCCTGTTTCTTAGGAATTCGTGGGTTCGAATCCCACCCCCCGCACCCATTTAGCTGCGTATGAGAGTACCGCTTGGCCAAGGGACTTGACCTTGCAGTGACGATAAGCACAACGCAGAGCTGTAGAATGAAAGCAATCTGGGAGTCCGAAATTAGGATTGTAGCATCTGTGCGTTCCCAACCCGTTCTTTCAATCATGCTAGCTGTACCCATGTTCCGAAGATATTTGTCAACCCCTGCAGGAACTCAGATAATTGGATTTGCCAATATCTAGCAATGTGCATATCTGGGTAAGATTCTACAGCATGGTGTGTATGCAGTTATTGTTTTCTTTATGAGCCTGAAAATGACTTTGGCAGAAATCATTATTGCAGTCCCCACAATGCCAACCAGACAGTGTATAACAAACTACGCACTTTCCTATTGGCTTGTTATAGTCATAGTGCTTATTGCCTTTGTCGTGTTGCTTCATGGAGCAAATGTCCTGTCCTAATCTTTAGAACCAATGATTCCATCTGGAGGTGTTTTATTCCCTAAAAAATCAAGTCGGTCGTTACAAGATGTTATCGTCAAATATCTTGTCTTTTCTTTCATAGCTTGAAATTTAAAGGTTTGTTTATGGTATAAGGTTTATCACCTAGATTTGAGCTTGAACATCTAGCAATGGTTGTACCGAAGACCCTCATCGAAGTTACAGTTGTCGGGAATGATCGCAAAGGAGTTGTTGCCGACGTCACGAACTTCATATTCACAATTGGTGGAAATATAGAGAAGGTTAATCAGAATGTTGTAAGGGGGTTGTTTGGAATGCAACTCGAGGCCTCTTTTCGGACGATCGACAAAAAAAAAATCGACCTTGGTATGCGTTCGCTAGCAAAAAAATTGGGGATGGAAATTAGAGTCCACTATGAAGAGCCGAACCGGCTAAGAAACATAGCGATTTTTGTTAGCAAAGAACCAAACTGTCTCCTAAGGATTTTAAAAGCCAAGGAGAAAGGGTCAATCAATGCCAATATACCGGTTATTATAGGTAGCGAAGGGACCATGGGACCAATAGCTGACGGAAATCGGATACCCTTTCACATCATAGATGAAAAACAGGATCCCATTCTTGCTGAAAACAAGATATTGAAACTAACGGAACAGTACAACGTTGATCTCATTATTCTCGCACGCTATATGCGCATATTAAGCCCTAATTTCGTTTGGCGGTATCCTAACAGGATTATTAATATCCATCCATCGCTCTTGCCCGCGTTTCCCGGAGCCTATGCATACGTACAGGCATATGAGCGCGGAGCGAAGATAGTGGGGTGTACGGCGCATTTTGTCACGGAGGACCTCGACCAAGGGCCCATTATATATCAGGAGTCTTTTAGAGTTAAAGAGATGGATACGCTCGACACCATACGACAGAAAGGACAATCCCTAGAAGCAGAAACTCTCCTTAAAGCCACTAAATTATACCTTGAAGGAAGACTGGAGATTTACTGGGGGAGGGTTCATATTATGGGAAACTTCTGAACGCCATTTTATTTTTCAGAGTACGAAGCACCTCTCCCCTTTAGCTATCAAACTGGATTCTAGACCTATGATGATGTAAAGTTGATAAATGAGCATGATCTGGTGAAGTCCTAAAAGATGTCAATACCGATCTATAACATCAGCCATTATGAGTTTCGTAAATGTCTCAAAAGAACTCGCCGAGCAATAGTACCCGTAGGTTCACTTGAACAACACGGTGCACACCTACCTGTGTCTACTGACTGTTTAATCTCAGAACGAGTCGCGACGCGAGTGGCCGATGCAGTTAAATGTTTCGTTTTGCCGGTAATCTCGTACGGAGTATCTTTCGAACATCTTCCAATGTTCAATGTATCTTTGAGAAATTCCACGCTATCAGACGTGCTGTGCGAGGTTTGTGTTTCACTTTCAAGCCAAGGGATAACAGAGATTATATTTATTAATGGTCACCATGGAAATATCGGAGTCCTACAATATATCTCACAGAATCTAGACGCAAAGATCCGTACTAAGAGCAACATATATGCAATTAATTACTGGAGTGGGATGCAAAAAGAACTTGATCACGCAGGCGAAGTCGAAACCTCCCTTGTGTTGGCCATTTCGCCCCAGTTGGTCCGAATGGACAAAGCAGAACCAAATTTTAAGAGGCTGTCTAAGTCAAGAATTGCATACTCAACTATAACTACCACACCAGGTTCTTTTCCAAAGGTGACCGGTAATGGGGTATGGGGAGAGCCTCGTAGCGCAAGCAAAGAAAAGGGCGATAGACTCCTAAAGGAAATAGTCAGGAATCTTGTGCATATCATTTCAGAGTTACCTCAGGAATGAAATTTTAATATATACCTCCCTTCTGCCATACCTATAGGTAGACATTATTCTTGTCGGTAGACATGGCAGTGAAAGTTTTGGATGAGAGTCTTGGTAAAGTTGTGCTTATAAAATTGAAGGGCGGAAAAGTTATCAGAGGAAATCTTCACGGATTCGATCAGCATATGAATCTGTTGCTGGAAGAATCTGTAGAAATATTGGATCAGGGTAAATCTAACGACCTAGGGACTATTGTCGTTAGAGGTGACAATGTGGTCATAATATCGCCTCCACCAGTTTAAAACTTCCTGGGTGAGTTATAATGACTAAAGGCACCACTTCGATGGGTAACTTCACGAGGAAAAGAACCCACATCCGATGTAGGAGATGCGGCCATAATTCTTTTCACAAACGCGGAAAGGAATGTGCCAAATGTGGTTTCCCGGATGCCAGAATGAGAAAATACAACTGGATTAAGCGTCGAGTGATATGATAAAATAGTTATTTCTTTGTCTTCCCCAGAAGGTTGCCAAAATTGTCTGCCTGCATAATCAGAAAAATTTAACTATATCACGTCCGGAATAAATCTCGACATTTGATTGAAGAAATACTCATCCTCGTGTGCTTTTCGTTGGCTGGGGCGATATCGGCTCTTACTTTTTGGAAACACTCTGAGAGTAAGTTGCATCTCCTAAAACATAGACGTAATCAGGTTCTAAAACCAATTAATGCCACAAGATCAGAAATCGAAGCCTTGCAATTCGAGAAAAGCATACTATCACATTCGATTACCAACATTTATGAGGCTGTTCAAAACGGTAAGATAGGTGCGATCGAACGGGACCGGCTTTTGTTAAAATACAAATCCCAGCTAGACACTTTTAATAAAAAAATAGGCGAATTACAATTGGCAGTTGACCTTACAGAGCTATCTGACATGCGCACTCAACTTGTTTCCCTACTAGAAGAGAGGATCGAAACCATAGAAGGAAGGCTCACCGAAATATCCCAGAAGTGCGGGATGCCGCTGGAATCCATCATCCATGTAACAAAGCGAAAATCCGCGACAGTAGTAGCGAGCGGCCAGGAATATTCCG
>Ga0207416_1000495_pt1 | contig 66892 bp, 54 predicted proteins | sample PaiPotPPM11metaG_FD_184107 | JGI IMG/M metagenome (GOLD analysis project Ga0207416, IMG submission 184107) | Iron sulfur acid spring bacterial and archeal communities from Banff, Canada, to study Microbial Dark Matter (Phase II) - Paint Pots PPM... ... | reverse complement strand
GATCTCGCCGCGGCCGCCCTGGAGGAACTCCGCGCTCCGGCGGGCCTGTTCCTGGAACTGGGCCCCCGCCATCTTCGGCCAAGAGGAGTTCACGCTGTTTGCGGTGGGCGACGCGGTGCGCTACATTCGGCTGCCGCACGGCTCCTGCCGGCGCAAGCCCAAGCTGCACTCTCCACCTCACGGCCGACGTCGTGGCCGCCCAGATCGGGCGCCTGGAGGCCCCGGTCGGTGGTCCCTTCCTCCCGCTCAGCCAGGTCACGGTTGCCCCCCGACCCGGCGACTGCCAGACCGGCCCGGCCTCCCTTGTCTACGCTCGGCGTACTTCGGTGCGCGCCATCGGGCAACCGGCGTGGCATGACCTCCCGACAGCACTCACCCTGTCGGCGGTCTGACGAGCGTCGCGGCGATGCCGGGCGGCAAGCTGCCGTGCTCGGCCGGTCCTCGCTGGGCCGATTTCTGGGCACGGGTCCTCCAGGTCAGCAAACGACCTTGACAACGCGGCGCACATCGTCCATGCTCACACCGCTCAGGCGCGATAACCGCTCGCTCGGCCAGACTCAGGAAGAGAAAGGAGACGACACCATGCCCGCCGACGAGGCTGCGCAACCGGCCACGGTGACGCCCGACCCAATCTACAAAATTGCCACCGGGTTTATGGCAGCCAAGCTCCTGTTCGTCGCCAACGAAGTCCGGCTGTTTGAGCACCTGGCGGCGGGACCCGCGTCGCTGGACGAACTCGCCGGGCGGACGGGTGTGGCACGGCCCCGCCTGCGCATCCTGGCGGACGCCATGGTCGCCCAGGGCCTGGTCGAACGGCGAGACGACCGCTACCAGAATGGCCCGGTCGCCGCCGCCTTCCTGTCCGGCCGGCCCCCCGTCGACCTGCGTCCATTCCTGCGCTTCTGGGACCATCTCAGCTACCCGATGTGGACGAAGCTGGAAACCGCCATCCGCACCGGCCAGGGCCAGGGCACCATGCGTCTCCCCGAAGCAGAGCAACGGATCTTCTCGGAGGGGGTCGAGGCGATCCAAGCCGCCCCCGCCCATGCCCTGCCCACCACCTATGACTTTGGTCGCCATCGCCGCGTGCTGGATCTGGGTGGGGGAACGGGATCATGGGTGATCGCCATCCTGCACCACTACAGCGAGCTGCACGCCACCCTGTTTGACTTGCCCGCCGCCGCTGCCATCGCGCGCCAGCGCCTGGCCGGCGACCCCGCTGCGCCGCGGGCCGCGGTCGTGGAGGGGGACTTCTTCCAGGATCCGATCCCCCCCGACCATGATGCGATCCTGGTTGCCAACGTGGTGCATCTCTTCTCACCCGAGCGCAACTTGGACTTGCTCCGGCGCGCCCGCGCGTCGACGCCGAGCGGGGCCCGTCTGCTCCTCGCCGATTTCTGGACCGACCCGACCCACACCCAGCCGCCGATGGCGCCGCTGATGGCGGGTGAGTTCCTGGTCATAACGGGCGAAGGGGACGTCTACAGCGAGGAAGAGGTGCATGGGTGGCTCCGGGCGAGCGGCTGGCAGCCCGTGGAACGCAAGCCGCTGGCGGGGCCAATCAGCTTGCTCGTGGCCGAGGCGGCCGGGTAAGCGCGGGAGCCACCCCCTCGACGCCGGGAGACCAGGAGCACAGCAGGGCGGCACGCCGCCCTCGATCGTGCCCGCGCGGGGCGGGCTACACCGCGCGGCGCGGATGTATACAGCATCATTCGGCTCGGTTTGCTTCGGCATGCTGCTGTCGGTCGAGCAGTCGCAGAGCATCGGCAAGCCGACTCGGCGGCGCGCGCTCCACGAACCGACGCCAGCCATCGCCGCCGGCGGCGATCGACTCGCCGGGACGATACGGCAGGGAAGGGTAGCCGAGCGCCTCGCCACGATCCAGGATGCGCGCCATCGCGGCCTGGTCGCGCTCCGCTGGGCGCGGTCGGGGCGGTCGCCGGTGCGGGGTCGCTTCCGGAGCGCTTCCGACCGGCCGCGCTGTTCCCCCGGGCGGGCTGGCGACAATCGGATCGGGCCGGGTGACACGCGCGGTCAGGATGGCGGCGGCGAGCTGCGCCGCGGTGAGCTCGGCGGGCGGTGGGATGGCCGGCGACTCGCCGGGCCCGGGCGGATAGAGCGCGTCGTAGAGCCACAACGGCAGCGCTTCGTCTGGTACGACATCGGTGAGGGTAGGGCAATGGTCGGGTAAGGGTAGGGCGCCGGCGTCGTTGTTTTGCTGTTCAACGGGGGGCGAATCGGCCACGTCCATTCTCCCGACCGCGTCCGCTCGCGGGCCGTGTAGCGCATCCTGGCGCGATGTAGCGGCAGTGAGCTGGGCCAGGTCTGCTGTTGATGGCGCCAGCAGCTCAAGTAGTGCTGCCTTGTGCGCCGCGACCTGCTCGCGCAGCTCCGGCGTTAATGCTCCGGCCGGAGCACGGTAGGCTAGCCGGCCGGCTTCGACATGGAGTACAATGCCGGCCTGGTCGAGCTCGGCGAGCAAGGTACTAACTGTCACGCGATATAGCCCTCCTCGATTGGCGCGCCATGGGCAACACCGTTGGTGTGCGCGGCGGTTTCTGGTGACATTGCGGTATCAGGCGGGACATCGGAGGGGGCCGGTTCTGGGTCACGGTCCGTCCGTAGGCGGAAGCCGATGTACACCCGGCCCCCGGACCCGCCGTGGCCCCGTGCCCCGGTTCGCAGACCGGGGATCGCTGCCCGGATGTCTCGCCCGAAGCTTTGGGCCGTCCCCACGTTCTCTCGACCGTTGGCGGCGCACCAGTCGCTCCAAGCGGTGAACGCTGCGTCGGTGCCGACTTCGTGCGTCGGGCCGACGATCAGCTTCTCTCGCGCGTAGGCGCGCATCGGTGATGTGAAGTCCATGAGCACTTGTGCAGCTTCCCTGGCAGACGGCGGCTCGGTAAACCGTCCCTGCCGTTGGAGTCGTGGCAGGCCATCGAGGGCCCATGCCAGGATTGCGGGCAACTCCTGCACCAACCTGGGTTCGAGTTCCAGGTCTTCCCGGCCGAGGAAGGAATGCGTCGTCTCCAGGATCAGAAAGCGGGTCGCGATCGCGCCGGACACGTCGCTGAGCTTGGGCAACTCGTTCGACAGCAGCATGAAGCGCACGCTAAGCTTGCCGGTCCAAGACGACTTGAATTTCCTATCCACGGTCTGAATGTCTTCGCCTGAGATGGACAGCAACCGCTCAACGACGGTTGCCATGTCGCGCCCACTGAATCGCGCGTCGGCGACCGTGGCTAGGGTCTTGCCGATGAGACTTTGAAGACCAAACGGCCCGACCAAGCTCGCCATCGTCGGAGCGGCCGTGTAGCGCTGTCCGATGAGGGCCGCGAGTATCCGGGCTATTGTCCCCTTGCCGGAGCGGGGCGGCCCGACGAACAGCAGCATCTTGTGCCGGCGCGTCTCGCCGGATAGTACGTAGGCGTACCACTCCTGTAGCAGCGCAATCGACGCGGGGTCGTCCGGCCATACCGAATAGAGGAACTTCGACCACTCCGGGTGATGGATGGTGACGCGTGGTGACGCGTCACTTGCAATCGTGGGATGGAGCTTGGAATATTCGATGGAGAGTCGGGAGAGTACAAAGTAATTAGGAGTAGGGGCCACAATTGCCGGTGTCGCGTCACCACGCGTCACCGCGGCACCCGTGGGTATCATCAGCAGCCCATTGGCAAGCGGGATGATGGTCATGCTGGAAGCCGCGAGGGGCGGCGTGTCGGCATGCCAGCGCCCTGCGTAACGAATCCAGGTCCGGTCCTCTACGTCCTCGGGCAGGTGCGCGACTGCCTGGAGCGCCTCGAACGTTGCGGCGATCTTTTTCTTGTCGGGGTTCCAGGGGGCCAGCTTCGTCTCACCGGACTCGTTATCACCGCCTACTTCGTAACAGCAGGACTCCAGCCACTCGTACAGGTCGGCGCGGATGGCGGTGTCGTCGCGTTCCTCCCACGAGGCCCACGTACAGATGTAGAAGACGCCGCGCCAGTGCGCCAGCCGAGGCGGCGACCCGCCGAAGCGCTTCGCCAGGAAGTCGCGGGCCACCGCCACCGGCTCCGAGGGGGGCGCGGTGACGTCGTCGGCTTGGCGTCGATGCGCACCGGCGGGCGAGCTTGGGGCTGGTCGATGTTTGCCCTGTGCACGCGACTTGCGCGCGGCCCTTTTTTGCCGCGTCAGCGCGACGTTGATGGCGCTACTCACGTCTTGCGCGTTGACGCAGGTCTCAGCAACAAGTCGTTGTTGCCACTCTGCTAGCATTGCGTCGTCGGGACACGCGGCGATGAGCTCATCCGCGATTGCCCCCAACTCCTCCAGGCGGTGCCTGTGGCTCTGCCGGCTATCATTGATGCGCTTTTTCGCCTCGTCGAAATCCGGCAGCGCCGGGACGTACTCGTCCGCGGCGTCGTTCAGCTCTTGCTGGAGCTCGTCTACCACGGTCACGCCGCCACCGCCTGCCACGCGGCGGCGAGGTCGGCCACCGGGCGATGCGCGCCACAGGCAAAACAATGGGCCCAACCACGGTCGTACACATAAAGGCTTGGTCGGCTGTCGTCGTGCCAAGGGCAGAGGCAGCGCCAGCGAGCATCCCCAACCGGCGCAAGTCGGTCGCTGTAGAGCCGAAGTAGCTTGTCGGTCGTCACATGGTTGGGGCCGGCTGACCGGCGCGCGACCCGTCGCCGCAACTCATCGCGGATCGGGTCGGTCATGGCGCGGGCGACGAGCACCACGCCGCCATCCCACCGCGCTACCACAGCGTCACCGGCGGGGTCGTCGCGCAGCCAGGTGGGCAGGATGCTTGCTTGAACCCGCGACCACTCTGCCCATTCGCGCAACTCAAGCGCGAGGTCCGCGTCCGTCCGACCGGCGAGATAGCCGCGCCAGATGGCGGCCGGCCAGGGTCGCAAGCGTGCTATACTGACACTGCGGCGCTCACCAGTGTCGTTTCCGGTCCCATCATCCAGCCGCCTTGCCAGGGCGGCGCCTTGCCGATCGTTACCTGGCATCGCGGCCCCCGTCCGCCGGGCGCTTTCGCGCCCGTGCCGACTTCAGGGCGAGCCGGGCAAAGTGGGCCTTGCGCGCCATCTGGGCGCGCCGCTGCCGCTCGGCGTCGGGCAGGACCCGGTCCGGGTCTACTTCGCGCTCGAAGCGCTTGAGGAACACGGCCCGCGCGGCGGCCGTGGTTTCGCGGCTGTCGTGGGTCGCATGCATGGCGTAGGCGCCGATGCGGCCGCGCAGCGACGCTTCGGAAGGGGATAAGGGAACGTGGGACACAATACTCTCCCGCCCGCCTGGCGCCGGGGGGACACCCGTTGTCTTGCGATGGGGCGGGAGATGTGCCGCTGTCGCGGCACTACAATACTTCTCTTCGGCTATGCGGCTGTGGGCGACTGGTCCCCATAGCCGGCCGCCTGGCCGGCCTTCGCCCGGCGTAGTTCCCTACGCTGTGCTCAGTCTACCAGCCGGCGCTGTGCTACCGCAAGCTACGGCTTGTCCTTCGCGGTGTGGCCCAGCAGCGTCGCCAGCCGTTGCGTTTGCGCTGGGTCCGGTTTTGCCAAGGGCGCATATTCTCGTACCCAGTCGAGCTGGTCGTTCTCGCGGTCGGACGCCTCCGCAACAACGCGATATCGCCTGCTGTGCTCCGTGCCCAGCAGCCAATCGGGCATCTGAGGGTTGAAAATAACTCCAGCCAGGAACCCGGCCGTCACGTTACGCTGCCCTGCTTCGCGCCATGCGTCGGCAGGCCCGCCGCGCGGGCGAGAAAGATAGGTGTCATATGTGGCAAGGGTGCTGTCGCCGCTTGAGGTGACGCACCGGATGATGGCCACATCGAAGCGGAGCCCCTCGTACCGCTGCACTAGTTGTCGGTCTATGCTCGCCGCGCTGGTCACGTTGGGCAAGCGGCAGACGGGGCAGCGCATCCCGGCCGGCGTCAGCAGCCGGGGGTCAACGTGCAAGTAGTTATGCTGCGCGCGCAAGGTATCCGGTATGTCTAGCTCGTCCAGGGTGACGAAGTTGGCCGGCAGCGTCTCCGTCGTGTAGTCCCGGCTGAAGCGGCCCAGCCGGCCGCGGCAGATGCGTTTCCCGCACAAGAGATAGCCGGTCATCAGTCCGGAGCCTGGACCGATACGCGCTTCCAGGGCCATGGGATCTCCTTCTCTACAGCCGGTCCCCCGGGCTCAGCCGCTTGTGCGCCTCCCTGGCGCGCTCGTCGGCGGCGCTGGCGCCGTAGCGGGCCAGCATCGTGCGCGATCGCCAGCCGGCCAGCCGCATCAGGTCGCCCTCGTTGCCGTCGTGCGCCAGCCACTCGTGGGCGAAGGTGTGGCGGAGCTGGTGCGGATGGACCGCGCCGAGACCGGCTTGCGCGGCCCGGTCGCGCAACACCTGGTACACGCCGCTCCCACTCATGGGGCCGCGTCGCCCGAGCCACAGCGCCGGCAGGTCCGCCTGCGGGTGCGCGGCCCGAGCCCGCAGATAGCGGTCCAGCGCCTGCGCGGTCTTCCTGCCGAACGGGCAGGCTCGCGGGCGCCGGCCCTTGCCCAACACCACGGCGACGTTGCGCTCGAAGTCGATGTCGTCCACCTTCAGCCCGGCGCACTCCGCCCGACGCATGCCGATGTCCAGGAGCAGCCGGAACAGCGCGGTATCGCGCCGGTCCTCGAACGCCTTGCCCTCGCAGGTCCGCAGCAGTCGCCGGAGCTGCTCCTCGGTCAGCACGTCCGGCGGCGTCTCGGGCACTGACGGCGGCTTCATCGTCGCCATGGGCGAGACGGGGATGATCTCCTCGTCCACCACCACCCATTTGAAGAAGGCTTGGAGCGAACGATAGCGGTTGGCCGCCGTCGCCGGCTTCCACTTGGCGAGGAGGTCGGTGAGGAACGCCTCGACGTGCGGGCGCTCGATTAAGGTTACATCGACGGGGAACCGCCCCCGTCGCAGGAACGCCTCGAACAGCCGGAGCGCCTCGGCGTAGGATTCGACGGTACGCGGCGCCTTGTTGGCCGCCAACAGGCTGCGTTTAAAGGACTGTGCCAGCGTCGGCAGCGTCGTGAGCTGGGTGACCCGCGCCGTGGCGCGCTGCGCCTCCATGGCCCGTGCTCCAATCAGGGTGTCTAAACCGGGAATCTCCCCGGCTAAAACCGTCCAGTTAGGGTGTGAAAGAGCGCTGTGGCCAGTATACCACCGAGCGGTGGTACCAGTCAGGGTGTGAAGACCCCTCTGGTAGGAGGGTGCGGGTGGGGGCACAGGGATTCGAACCCTGGACACCCTGATTAAAAGTCAGGTGCTCTGCCAGCTGAGCTATGCCCCCGTGAGCTCGTAGCTCAGAGTGTACCGCCTTTCAGCGGCGAGGGGGGTAGCCGGCGCCCGCTAGCGGAACGGGCCACTGATCGCAATGGGAAGGTCGGGAAAGAGAGGATTGGTCAGCACGTCGCCAGCACGGAGTTGCGCCGGCGCCTCCGGGTAGCCGCCATGCCGCCACACGAAGCTCGATGCGACTTCCATCTCTGGATCGATAATCCAGTAACACGCGCCCCTCTCGCTCGGACTCATCTACTCCAGACCCAGCGTGTGCCCGTCCGTGACCAGGTGTATCGTGCCCGCCTGATCCGTGCGGAGGAGCGGGACCTGCCCGAAGTCGTAGGGTGAGGCTTTTGGCGGCGGGGCGCCGGCGAGGATGAGCGCCGGCGAGACGCTTTGGAGGAAGCCCGGGGCGATGGCGGTGTCGGCCGCGCCGGCGGGGACAATGAGCGCCGCGGCCTCGGACAGGTCACCGGACGTCACCAGCCGGTGCTGATCGGCAGTTGATAGCGCCGCGGCGTCCAGGATGCTGACGGCGCCGACCTGCACGCGGACGAGCAGATGCGGAGCGGTCGTGCCGCCCGCCGGCTGTACGTCGATACGGATGCCGCCCGCGGTCTGCAACGAGGCGCTGTCGGGCCCCCCGACGACGAGCGCCACGGTCGTGAGCGCCGTGCGCGATGCGGAGGTCGTGGCCGACGGCTTTGTTGGCCCAGGTGGCATCAGCACACGCCCCAGCGTGTAGCGTTGGTTGAGCTCCTGTGCCGCTCCGGCGTGCGCTCCTTCGGCGCCGAGCAGGACCAGCACGTCCACGCGCTTGACCCAGAAGGGAAGGCTACTGCCGAGCTCTGCCAGTAGCGCCTGGCCGCTTGGTCCGCTATCGACCAGGACAGTCTGCCCGGCGGCGTCGCGGATCAGCAAGGCGTCGCCACGGCCAACGTTGAGGAAGGTGAGATCCGCCCTTGCCTGCGGTCGGGCGGCCGCGGTGGTGAACAGGGGCACGGCGATGACGACCACGCCGGCCAAGGCCAGCCGGGCGACGACCGGCAGGTGTTGCACTGGCACCGCGGGCGCGCTTCGCCGCAACACCGGCACCAATGCCAGGCAGGCGGCGTAATACAGAAGCGAGAAGAGGCCGCCCAGCGCCGGCGCGGATATGGCGGCAAAGGGAACCTGGGCGAGGAGGTGGACGACGCCGATCATGAAGCCGAGGAAGCCACTGGCCAGCAACCCGAGCAGGTGGCCCAGTATCGGCGACAGAGTCTGCGCGAGGACGACCGCGGTACCGGCAGCCATCGCCGCGGGCAGGACCGGCAGGCAGATCAAGTTGGCGAACGGCGCCATGAGCGAAACCTGGTGGAAGCCGACCATGGTGATCGGCAGCGTCCCCACCTGCGCGGCCAGCGTCACCCCTACCGGCTCCGCGAGCCAGTGTGGCCAGCGCGCAAACCAGCCTGCCATCCTCGGCTGCAGGACGATGATGCCGGCGGTCGCACCGGCAGACAGTTGGAAGCCGGTGTCGCCGAGCACCGCCGGCTGCACGGCTACCATCGCCACGACCGCCAGCGCCAGCCCTTGCAAGGACGCGGCCGGCCGTCCAGCCAGGAGCGCGCCCAGCGTCACTGCCCACATCAGGCCGGCGCGTACGCCCGCCGGCGTCGCGCCGGTCACGAGGATGTAGAGCGCTGCCAGCGCCAGCGTGGGCAGTACCGCGCGACGCCGCCCCACGATCGGCGCAAAGAGTCCCATCAGCGCCCCACCCACGATGGCGACCTTGAAACCGCTGGTGGCAACGATGTGGATCATGCCGGTGCGGATGAAATCGGGAGTCAGGTTGGAAAAGGTCGCCGAGCGCGTTCCGATCAGGATTGCGCGCTGCAAGGAGGCTTCCGGCTCCGGCAGCGCCTGGGCCAGCGCGCCGGCGATCCGCTCGCGCATCGCGATGACCAGCCGGTGCAGCGGATCGGTGGCGCCGGTCCCCTCCTTGGTTATCCGCGCGTAGGACATGACGCTGCCGACCCCTTGCCGTGCCAGGTAGTCGCGGTAGTTGAAGTCGGGCAAGGTCGGCGGCGCCTGGAGCCGGCCACGCACGTCCAACGCGTCGCCGTAGGCGTAGGCGGGCGTGAGCGGCACACGTAGCTGGATGGTCCCTTCCGCCGCCTGCCAGATTGGGCGTGACCTTGTCCCGCCGGCGACGGCGTCGACACGAAAGCGCAGCAGGACGGACCGGTCGCGCACGTCCGGCTCGTCGGCCACCGTGCCATGCAGCTCGACGAACTGCCCGTTGAAGCGGGCGATGTCGTCTGCGGGGCCCTGCGCCGACGCCTGTGCGCGGAGTACTCCGGCCGCGAGCAGCCAGCAGGCGCCGGCGGCGAGAATCAGGGGCCGCCGGCGCGATAGCGCCGACGCGCCGATTGGCAGAGCAAGCAAGAGCAGTAGCACGTCGGGAGCTACCGGCAGCAGCGGGGCAACAGCCACCCCGACAAGGAACGCCAGTGCCGGCGCCAGGAGCGGGGCGGCGGCCATCCGACGATCCAGCGCAGTCAAGACGGATCGAGTCACGCGCACACTCGTGCGGCGAGCTGCCTCATTGCACGGTCAGGCGCGAGCGGATGCGGTCCAGCTCCGGCTTGCGAAGGCCGGCGCGCAGCAGATCGTCGACGCCGGCATAGGGGCCGTGCTGATCGCGATAGCTAACGATGTGGTCGGCGGTCGTCTTGCCGATTCCTGGGAGGGCGCGAAAGTCGGTTGCCGACGCGGTATTAATGTTGAGGAGCCAGTCGCCCAGCGGCGTCGCGGTCGGGACGATCCGTCCGGCCGGCTTCTTGACACCGCCGGCTGGCGTTGCCGTGGGGTCGCCCAGGTGGTGTACCGTGATCTGCTCGCCGTCGGTGAGGGGGGCGGCAAGGTTGATGTGCTCCAGGTCGGCATCGGGTAACGCGCCGCCGGCCGCGGCCAGCGCGTCGTCGGCGCGCGTGCCGGGGCGTACGGTGTAGACGCCGGGCGTGGCGACGGCGCCCGTCACGTACACTTGATAGGGGTGAGGCGTCGGGGTGCGTGTCGGGAAGGCGTGTGTGGGTACGGCGGTGAGGATGGCGACCACGGGCGGCGGCGCCTGGGTCTGGTGGCGCGCCAACAGCAGGGCGGCCCCAGCCAGCAGCGCGCCGGCCAGCCCAGCAAAGGCGAGACGCCACACGCCGCTGACTTCCGACACCGTGTACCTCGCTGACGGGCGACAAGCCGGCGTCTGCCGCGCCGCCTATTCCAATCTGCCGGCAATGGTAGCTTGCTGGGTCACGGCTGTCACGCGCGTTCGCCGGCCGCGGTGGAGCACGGCGGCGCCACGGCGCGCCTGGCTCAGGTCGCTGGAATGAGGAGGCGAGCGCCTTTGATGAGGCGGTATGGCGGCTGCAGATGATTGTAGTCTGCCAGCTCGCTCAGACTGAATCCATAGCGGCGGGCGATGCCAAACAGCGTGTCGCCGTCACGAACGACGTAGATCGTGTGAGGGCTGGCAGCGCCGGCGTCCCCCGCGGCGGTCGCGGTAGCGCGAGCCGACTCCGCGGCCGCGGTCTCCTTCGCTTTGGCGCTGTTCGTGACCTCGGTCTGCGTCCGCGCGTCGCGTGTCGTGACCGGTCTGGCCGTGGGCACGGCGGTTGCCGGAACCGGTGTCGGAACTGCAGTCGGAGCCGGCGTGATCACGACGCCCGACGGCGTCCCCTTCGTTTCGCCATTGGGCGGGGCCCCTGCCTTGACGCCAGCGGTCGGCGCTGGCACGCGTTGTGCGTTGACCCCTTGTGGTTGCTCCGTGACGGCACGGTCGGCGGTCACCGGCTGACGCACCGGCAGCCGCAACGAGGTGGTGAAGGCTTCTATCTGGCTACCCAGCGCGGCGGCCCAGGTGAAGGAGACGCGGCCCCGCATAGCGTCGGCGCCGAACCACCAGCAGAAGGCAAAGGCGACACCAATGATGAAGAAGCGTAGCCGCACCGGCCAGGTCGCCTTACGGATGAGCGCGTGCTTCTGTTGGCGGCGCTGGCGGGCCAGCGGCGTGCGTCCCACGGGAACGCGCGTCGAGCCGGCGGCTACGTGTAGTCGCTGCATGGCGCGTGCTCGCCGACGGCACTTGCGTTTGGCGCGCTTCTGCCGTATACTCGAACGTACGTTCGGAACCGATGTTCCAACTGAGGCAGGACAAGTGTTGAGCGATTCGCCACAACCGGCGTCAGCCGGTGGGCCACGGACTTGGGAGGGGTGCTGATGCTGGCGCTATTTGTCATCTGGGCCATCGTAGCGCTGGCGCTATGGTGCTGCTATCGCCTGTGGTACTGGAGTCCTACGGGTACTATCCCCGCGACGCAGGTCTCCAGCGAGCTCTGCCCTGAGGAGGTTCGGGCCGCCTAGGTGTGTTTGGCCGGCGCCCCGTTGCCGTAGACGTTGACCGTGACGCCTTCCGCCTTGGGCGGCCATCGTTGGCAATGACGCCCATCGAGCCATTCCCTTCTCTTCGGCTGAGCGTGCTGCTGCCTGTCTGGAACGAGCGGCAGCACATCGGTCCGGCCGTGGCAGCCTTCCGGGCGCTGCGTTACCGGCCGCGAGAACTGGTGCTGTGCGCCGGTGGGCCTGACGGCAGCTATGCCGAGGCGGGCCGCTGCGCCGGCGACGATATCGTGGTGTTGCAACAGCACCCTGGCGAAGGTAAGCAGCGGGCGCTGGAGTGCTGCTTCGCCGCCAGCCGGGGCGAGATCCTGTTCTTGACGGACGCCGATGCGCGGCTCACCGACGCCGCGGTCGAGGCGACAGTCGGTCCGTTGCTCTCCGGCGTGGTCGAGGCCGCCACGGGCACGCGGCGCCCGTTGGTTGAGCAGCAAGGCCAGGCGCTGGTTGCCTACCAGTGGGCGATCGAGCTGGCCGGCAATGCCCGAATGCCGGACCCATCGCCCGGCCTGCTGGGCAGCAATGCGGCGCTAACCAGACGGGCGGCTGAAGCCATCGGAGGATTCCACTGGGCGGCGCCCACGGGAACCGACTATTCCCTGGCCTGCCGGCTCCGAGGCGCGGGCTACCCCATCCGCCTCGTGCGCGAGAGCGCGATGCCGGTGGCGTTTGCCACGACCCTGCGCGACTACAGCCGCCAACGGGCGCGCTGGCTGCGGACGCCACTGCTCGCCGGCTGGAGCCAGGGAGATATGGCCGTCCTACGCCAATCTCTGCAACCGGTGGCGCTCGGTCTGCTATTCCTTCTGCTGCCCTGGCTGCCCGGCCCGCTGCGCCGTCCGGGCCGCATGTCGTGGTGTCTGCTATTCCTTACCGGCTGGCTGCGGCGGCTCGCCCACGTCCGGGCCGCGCCGCCGGAAGTCCGAGCAGTGTTCCGGCCCCGGCGCTGGCCGCTCCTTGGCGTGTATACGGCCATCGATTTGGTTACCTGGGCGAGGGCAGGTATCGAGTGCGTCGTCCCTTCCTGGCGCGGCCGTTGGTGAGCGATGACTAGGCAGCTGCGGCGTCTTGCAGTAAGCTACCGCCGAGGCGCTGTGCCACGGGGCGCGGGCGTCCCGCCCGCCAGGCAGCTACCGACGGGCTAGCATCGTGGGAGCATGCGGCGCGCCTGCCCCCACGTCCGGGCCGGGGCGGGCGGGACGCCCGCGCTCCGCAGCCTATCGCCACGTTGATGCAATACTTTGTGGTACACCCACTCTCGCCATAGCAGTTGCCAGTCTCGATCCTCGGGAGTATCCTCCTTGCACAAGAAAGCTTATGCCGGCAACGTGATCGAGACGGATACCCACTGGCGCGCCACCGGCCCCTACCAGGCGGTCAACGCTTCCAAGGCGGGGCTGGTCGACGAGACGCGGCTCGCGTTGCTGCTCTATCAACGCCTCGGTGATCTGGACGCGACCAAACGGGAGCTGCTCCAAGCTGCCCTCCCGCAGCGCTCGCGCACCTCGCGCGAAGGCGTCGTGGAGCGCGTACAATCGCGCCTGGTGCGTTGGCATCCGCCGGCCTGGGTTTGCCGGGACTTGATCACGGCGGCAAACGAGGACGATGGCATCGACCTGCGCTGCCTCCTGCTCTTGCACGCCTCACGCCAGGACGTTCTGCTGTACGACGCCGTCCAGCGGCTCGTGCTGCCGCGCTGGAAGCGCGGGGAGCAGCAGTTGATCCGCGCTGACGTCCAGCGCTTCCTGGATGAAGCCGAATCCGACCATCCCGAGCTGGCGCGCTGGAGCCGGCAGACTCGCCAGAAGCTGGCCAGCAACATCCTGGCGATCCTGCACGATTACGGCCTCCTGACCGGCAAGGTCACGCGGCGCATCGTCGAGCCGGTGGTTACTCCCCACACAGCCGGGCACCTGGAGCGGGTGCTGCTGGAAGAGGGCGTCGCGCCCGAGGCCGTCCCGGCGCACCCCGACTGGCAGCTGTGGCTCTGGGATGAACAAGGGGTCCTAGGCTGGCAGCTCCAGCGCGATCGCGAGCGCACTGCCTGATGGACGAGCTGGGCGCGCGGCTGGAGGCGCTGCTGGTGCGCCTGCGCACGGCCTATGACGGCATCGGCCATAGCAGCGGCCGGCCCTACGTCTACTTCGTCTACCCGCCGGGGGAGGAACGGGCGCTGCGCAAGCTGGCGGATGAGACGCTGCGTACCGACCAGACGCTGCGCTTTCACCACCTCGATCTGCTGCCCTTGACCATCGCCAGCATAGCCGGCCAGGAGGAGCGGCGGCAGGAGCTGCTGGCCGGTCCGCGCGGCGGCGCGGTGGCGGGGCAAGTCCTGGGACACTGGGTGCGGACGTTAGGGCGGGCGATCGACCGGCAGCTCGCGGCCGTGCCGGATGGCCGGCGACCGGTGGTGGTCCTGCGTGGCCTGGCGGCCCTCCACCCAATCAGTCACCCAGCGGCCATGATGGAGGCGCTGGCCGAGCAGGAGCCGCGCGATGCCGAGACCGGCCGCACGGTGCCGGTGGTCGCCCTCGTGCCGGGCGTCCGTCCTCCCCAGACCAGCCGCGAATACCTGTTTCTCGGGCAGGAGCGCCTGCGCTTCACGTTCTATCGAGGGGAGGAATGGTAATGGCGATCCGCGATCTCTTCGCCACGCGCATCCAGGAGCGCATCGAGCCGGTCGTGAAGATCGCGGACCGACGCCCGGCCGTACTGGCGGGGGAGCTCTCGGCGCTGGTGGTGACGCCCCAGTGGGAGCAGTATCTGCGCCGCAGCCTCGATGCCTACGTCGACGCCGCCGACCGCGACGACGAGCAGGCCATCGGTATCTGGATCAGCGGCTTCTTCGGCTCCGGCAAGTCGTTGCTGCTCAAGGTGCTGGGCGCCCTGCTGGAAGGGGGCGAGCTGCAAGGGCGCGCTGTCCACCAGTTGTTCTTGGACCGCTTGCCGGCGAACAGCCCCGACCGCGCCGAGCTGCAGCGTCTGCTGACGGCCGCCACCCGTCGTGTCTCCGCGACGGCCGTGGGCGGCAACCTGCACGCGCTGATCGGCGACAGCGCTGACGCGCTGGCCCTGATCACCTTCAAGCTGTTTGCCCAGGCGCGAGGGTACACGACGAACTGGGCGCTGGCCTGGGCGGTGGAGTATCAGCTGGACCGGCGCGGCAGCACGGCCGACTTCCGGCAACGCGCCGCCGGCCTGTGCGGCTGCGGCTGGGAGGACATTGCCGCCGACGCCGACTTCTACGCCGACCAGCTCTGCCAGGCCGCGGCCGAGACGCTGCCGGAGCACTTTGCCGGCGGCGCGCCAGCAGTGGAACGCGCGGTGGCGGGGACCACCCGCAACGGTATCGACGCGCGGATGCTGGTGGACCGGCTGCGCACGTGGTGCGAGGCGCTCGACGGCGGCGGCCGGCGGCATAAGGTCCTGCTGCAACTGGACGAGCTGGGCCAGTGGATCGGCGGCGACCCGCACAACCGCACCATGCAGGTAGCCGCGCTGGCGGAGGAGGCGGCGGCACACGGCGGCGGCCGCGTCTGGATCGGTGTCACCGCCCACGGCGACGTGCAGGAGCAGAGCCAGAATGTCCAGCAGGAGTATTACGCCAAGATCGTGCAGCGCTTCGGCACGCGCTGTAAGCTCAGCAACGAGGAGATGGGGCAGGTCGTCGAGCAGCGCGTGCTCCAGAAGACGCAGCCGGGCCGCCTGGACTTGGAGCAGCGCTTCGACGCGCGCAGCGGGGAGCTGGCCGACCTCGGCACGCTGGAACGGCCCAGGCGCGTCTACGCGGCCCCCAACCGGCAGAACTTCGCGCTGTTCTACCCTTACCTCCCCTGGACCGTGGCGGTCGTGCCCGACATCGTCAAGAATATCGCCCTGGCGGCGAAGCGCGGCGAGGCCCTGAGCGGCGCCACCCGCACCATGATCGGCGTGGTCCAGGGCGGCATCATCGAGACGCCGGGGCTGCTCGACGCCCCCGTTGGGCAGCTGCTGAGCCTGGCCGACGTCTACGATCAGGTCTCCAGCGACGTGCCCATCGAGACCAAGACCGACCTCAACAGCGTGGCGAAGAGCGTGCCGGGGGCGACGGCGCTGACGGCGCGGGTCGCGCGCGGCCTCTACCTGCTCGGCAAGGCGGAACACATCCCGCCGACGCTGGAGAACGTGACGCGGGCCCTGGCCGGCCGTCTGGATACCGACCTGGGGGCGCTGCGCCGGCAGGTGCAGGCCGAGCTGGGCCGCCTCATCGACGCCGGCTACGCCAAGCAGGTGGGTGAGGAGTACGAGTTCCTCAGCACGCAGCAGCGCGGCTTCCAGGCCCGCGTGCGCGAGCGGCAGGGCGAGCTGGAGAGTCGCAGCTACGAGCTGATCCAGGCGCTCAAGGAGTTCGAGGGCGCCGAGGCCTTCCGCTTCGACCAGCCGGCCATCGCGGGCGGGCGGGAGATCCCCTTGCGGCTGGAGATCGACGAGCGCATCGTGCGCAACCCGATCGCCAGTGCGACCGTGCGCGTCTACAGTCCCTTGCAGCGGGCGCTCGATCCGGCCATCGGCGACGACGCCACGCTCAACCAGCGCTCCAACGGGGAGCCGAACAGCATCATCGTGCGCCTGGCCGACGCGCCCGAGCTGCGCAAGAAGCTCGCACTGGTGCTGGCCACGGACCAGGTCGCCGAGGAAACGCTCAACGCCGCGCCCAACGGCGCGGAGGCGGAGGTCGCCCGGCAGGCGCGGCAGAACGACCTGCCCAGCTTTCGTGCCGACGTGCGGCGGCTGCTGGCGCAATCGGTGAGAAGCGCCACCCTCTTCTTCCGCGGCAGCAGCTACCAGCTCGCCGCCGGCGACAGCCCGGCCGAGGCGGTGCGGGCGACACTGGCCCAGCTCCTGCCCCAGATCTACCCGCGCTTCGCCGATGTGCCGCGGCGCATCGTCAACGAGGAGACGGCGGTGCGCGCCGCGCTCGCCGGAACCACCGCCAACAGCGACCTCCAGGAGCTCGGCGTCTACAAGGCCGACAAGAGCATCAACGAGGCGCACGTGCTGCTCACCACCTTGCGCGGGGAGTTGCCGGTGGAAGGGCAAGACATGCTGCCGGCGCTGGCCGAGCAGGTCCGTGCAAAGCTGGCAGGGCCGCCCTTCGGCTGGGACGGCAACTGCGTCAAAGTGGGGCTGGCGCTGCTGCTGCGTTGCTCCGGCTGCAAGCTGATCGACAACGGCCAGCCGGTGACCGACCCAACCAGTCCGGAGGCGTTCCAGCTACTGACGCGGGAACAACGTTTCAAGAACCTGCGCGTCGTGGCCGTGCGCGGCACGCTCACCATGCCGGAGCAGCTCCAGATCCGGACGGCGCTGGAGGAGATCTTCCGGGTCAAGTCGTCGCTGGTGCCGGCCACGCTCAACGCCACGCTGGGCGAGGGTCTGGAGGCGGTGACCAGCCGCGCGGCCGGCTTGCGCACCTGGGCGAACGCCGCCCACTGTCCGCTGCCATTGCCGTTCGAGTCCGGCTTGAGCCGCGCCGGCGACCTCGCCACCGTCGCGGCTCCGACGGTCCGCCTGCAGCGCTTTCTGGAGCAGACAGACGCGCTGCGGCAGTGGGCCGCGCTGGTAGAAGCCTTAGAGACGTTCCGTCGCGAGCACGGGAGCGAATTCGGGGAGGTCCGCGATTACGCCAACCGCATGGTCTACCTGGACGTGCCGGCGCCCGAGCTGCGCCGCTTCCTCCAGGATTGGCAGGCGCTGACCAACGAGCGCAGCGTCACGGAGGCGGCCCGCTGGAACGAGCTTACCGTCGCCTATCGGGCGGCCAGGGAGGCGCTGTCCCGTCAGGCGACGTCCTGGCGCGACGACTCCGCGACAGAGCTGGCGAAGCTGGAGGCGGCGCTACCGGAGCAAGTCGCGGCCAGCGGCGTCCCCGCCGAGCAGGTGGAGGATGAGCTATCCCGCCTGCGCGAGGCGCTGGCCCCCACCCGCCAGCGGCTGGAGGAGGCCGATAGCGACATCGCCGCCGTGCGGGAGGCTCGCAACACCCTCGTCGCCGCGCAGCTCGACCTCTCCCGCATGTTGCGGGAGCTCCAAACCCGCTACGCCCCCGAGCCGGAATCAGCTGCTGGCGGGGACGGCGGAGCTAATGACAGAACGCTGCGCATCCCACCGGAGGAGGATCTGGAGTCGGCACTATCCGGCTTGCGGCAGCGCCTCCAGACCTATCGTGATCAAGGCAAGACGGTCGTCGTCACGATCAGGGCGGAGTAGCGGATCAGTCGCCGTGGGTTTTGCCATTACCCCGGGGCCGCGATTGCGATCGGCGCCTAGGGCGTGTCCTGTAAATGATCGAGCTGCGGTTCCGGCTTGCTGCCGCCCTGCGCGAGTTGGTTCCACCCGGGCCCCGACGGGTGACCGCGCGCCGTCCCTACCTGCTGCTGCCTTGGCTGGAAATAGGGGTCCGGCTGGCCGATGCGCCATGCCGCCATGCCGGTCTACACTACGGTGCAACCAGTTTGGATCGAGACCACGGGAGGTCGAAGTGTCTGCATCAGTGCTCTACATGTCGATGTCCCTCGACGGGTACATCGCGGGTCCGAACGACGAACCGGGCAACCCCGGCGGCGACGGCTTCGGCCGGCTGCACGAGTGGTTCGTCACTGCGGACGGGGAGTTCTTCCGACCGTCCGGGCCGGCTGGAGAATTGATAGACGAAATCAACGCGACCGGCGCGGTGCTGGTGGGACGGCGGACCGCGGAGCAGGTCGATCACTGGGGCGGCGATCATCACGGGGTCCCGATCTTCGTGCCCAGTCACCGGCCGCCCGGCCCGTCCGTCGCGAACTATCCGTTGGTGACGTACGTGACCGATGGGATCGCCAGCGCGATGGCACAGGCGAAGGCCGCCGCCGGGGACCGGAACGTGATGGTGCATGGCGCGTACACGGCGCAACGGGCGCTCGAGGCCGGGGTGCTGGACGAGTTGCAAATTCACCAGATCCCGGTGCTGTTCGGTCGCGGCCGTCGGCTGTTCGAGGTGTTGCCGTCGCGCGTCGAGCTGGAGATCGTTCGGGTGATCGACACGCCGGAGGCCACACACATCCGCTACCGCGTCCGCCGCTGAGCCGGTCGACCAGCGGCCTCTTGGTGGTGGTTGGTCGGGGTGAGTTGACGGATCGGGCGTGGGCGCGGATTGCGCCGCTGTTGCCGGTGTCGGGGGCGAACGTCATCTTGCGCGCCACGAGTCGCGGACGGTCTTCAACAGCCAAGGCCAAGTCGCGTGCCTTCCTTCCTCGGAACATTGGCTACCCAGTCACCGGCAGCTCCCCGCCGCGCCTGAGTGGGCGCAGAAGAAGCGTTCCGTGCCGCACGTTCAGTATAGCCCCAGCGACCCAGCGACTTCCTCGAGACAGCACCCCGACGCGCTCACCGCTACACTTGACGTTCCTCTTTGACACACTACTAGCAACTGCTGGTCGTAGTACATCAACGCGCGCCGAAATCGCGGCGATGATAGCCAGCGGTCGGCAGAGGCTCAGAACGGCTTGGGAGTTGGTAGGCGGGGTGATGCCGGACGCCGCCATGTCGGATACTATGCTCGAAAGGAGCCCGCCATGCCTGTCGCTTCGCGGCCCCGACGGCAAGGTGACCGGCTACCTGCGCGTCCCCGACAAGACGGACCCAGTCTACCAGGCCCACCTGGATGCGCAGTTCGCCCAGCTCGACGCCACGCTCGATCGAGTGGCAAACGAGCTGGGCGTCACGCGGGAGGAGCTGGTGGAGCGGCTGAGCCGGGATTGAGGCTCGCCGTTGCGCTGAGCTTCGACGATTCTATACTTGACAAACGGGCTAAAGTCTAGTACATTAATTCTAACATTACCGGGACACCAGATTTGATGAGCCCGGTCGACGCCAAGGGCCAACGCGAAGGAGACGCGAGAGATCATCACCAGCACCCTCGCTATGCACTTCTAAGACGAGGGCGCCGCGTCGAAGCAGCCGGCGCGTAGCGGCAATAGGACGGAGGGTTACCATGGCCACGGTACGACTACGGGTGACGGGGAAACCCGGTGTCATTTCTGTCCGGTCCTTCCTCACCGTTGTTGAGAGCGCATTTAGGGTGCTGGCGGACCTCGACGTAGCTATTTCTCGCGACCAAAAGGGCACCCTTGATTGGGTAGTCACGGACCTTGGTATTGGCAGCCTCATGATGGAAGCGCAAGCTCGACCCAGGCGTGAAGACAAGAACATCGGGCCGGAAGTGACGGAGGCGTTCGTCTCTGGCCTCCGTCTGGTTGAGACTGCGGGAACGAGCCCACCGTTTCTCTCCGACACTGGCATGCGAACCACACAAAGGATGCTCCGTCCCATCGGCAGAGATGGCGCGACTGGCATCGAGGTATCTAATCTGCGTGAGTCGACAATGCTAACCACAGAGGCGATAGCGAACATTGCGGAACTTATCCCTGAGCGTCAACGTTCCCTAGGCGCTGTCGAGGGTAAGTTGGAAACGATCTCCGTCCGTGGCGGACACCCGAAGTTCACCATCTACCTGAGTAGGACGAATAAGGCGGTAGCCTGTCGAATACCAGAGGGAATGTTATTAGAGGAAGCAAAGCAAACTCTCGGTAAGCGCGTCCTAGTAACCGGAATTGTCCGCTCCAATGCGAGAGGCGAGCCGCTCAGCGTCGAGGCAGAGCATATCCGCGCATTTCGCGCTCCGGATCAACTGCCGAAAACGAGGAACCTCCATGGAATAGACCCAAACTTTACCGGAGGGCTGAGCAGCGACGAATACGTACGGGCGCTGCGCGATGCTTGATGAATTGGACATGTACCGGAAGCCGTACTGTGACTCTGCTATGTTCATCGCGTCCATTCAGAATGAAACCATCAAAGGCGTCAAGAGAGGGGAAATTTCCACCCATGTCCTAGACGTTGCAGAGCGCGGGGCCTATAAGATTTACACATCTGCCCTAACGCTAGCTGAGGTTTATAAGGCCCACGGTTCTCCTAGTCTCTCTCGTGATGCCACAAAGACATTCCTAGAGTACTGCGAGAATGAGTGGGTAGAAATCATCGACGTAACGCGTGTCATCGGCGAGAATGCCAATGAGCTGTGTAGGCTCCACAATATCAGAAAGCCGGCTGATGCGATCCATCTGGCATGCGCACTGTACGCTGGTTGCGATGTGTTGCTCACATGGGATCACCAGGATTTGCTCAAACTTTCGTCTGCCAACATCGGAATCAGGATAGAAGAACCGAGAATAATTGGGCAGTCTCGTCTGATCCCGGGGAGCGCCAATGAGGCGAAGTGAGACGCCAACGAGACGTGCCCGCAAACCGCGCGACTCGACGCGCCTCACGACCGATCTGCCTTTCGAGGAAGTAGTCAAGCGCCTGCGCCAAGCGCCACCACCGAAGGAGCCGCTTGAGCCGTCTCCCAAGCAAACAAAGGGCCAAGCAGACAAGCCACATTAGTGTCCGCTCAATTGGGCGCGGCCATCTGGACGGAGGATCGTCACTTCCACGGCTGCGGTGTGGCGTGCTGGACGACGGAGACGCTGACTCGCGAGTTGGCGGCGATCCCGAGGTCGTGAGACCACTGCAATACTCAACTATACTCTTCCACAGGTTGCTATCCGCTTCGTAGAGTATAGTATTGAGGCCAATAGCCGTAAGCTCGGTGATCGGGCCAAGGTAACCGGAACAGGCGACGACATTGCCGCCGGCAGCGAGGCTTGACCGCCCGTCCGAACCTGATCACGAATCCGACCAGGCCGGGCACAGGATTGCAAAGGGATCAGCCGTTGCAGAAGCGTCAGAAGGACCTCCTCCGCAGCGTGGTGCTCGACCTGCGGCACACGCTCGCCGGCAACACGGCGAATGGCAAGCACCAGCGCGGCGACCTGGACCGCGAGCTGGAGCGGCTGGGCATCGCGCCCGATGGCACGATCATCCCCTTCGACGTCGTCGCCAACCCCTCCACTGAGGAGACACGCGCGCGCCGGGTGGCGGAGGCGGAGCTGGCCGGCGTGCCGCCGGGCGGGCGAGCGGCGGCACGGACGGAGCTCGTGGAGCGCGCCGCCTACTCCTGGATCAACCGGCTGCTGGCGCTGCGGGCCATGGAGGCGCGCGGGCTGATCGCGGAGACGCTGCGGCCCAACCCTGACTACGACGGGCAACCGGAGGCGCTGTACGTGCTGGCGGCGACCGACCCGGCGCGCGCCGCCGCCGCCGACCGCGGCTGGTGGCAGGTCATCGAGGACGCCTGTTCCGGCCAGGCGGCCAGCCTGCCCGGCCTCTTCGGCGCCGGCGACCCCAATATTGCCCTGCGCCCCAGCATCGCGGCGCTGCTGCATTGTGTCGGCGCGCTCGGCGGTGGCCAGCTACCGGGCTTCACGCTGGAAGAGTTCGACGCCGCCTTCGCCGACCCCGACGCCATCGGCTGGGCCTACCAGTTCTACCAGGAGGAGGCCAAGGCGCAGGTCTACGCCAAGCTCAAGGCCGGCGGCAAGGTGACCACGCGCGACGAGATCGCCGCCGCGACGCAGCTCTTCACCGAGCCCTACATGGTGCAGTGGCTGCTCCAGAACAGCCTGGGCCGGAGCTACCAGGAGGCCTATCCCGAGAGCACGCTGCCGGACACCTGGGCCTACTACATTCGCCCCGACGCGCTCAATCAACCTGCCGTCCCCACCCTCGCCGGCCTCACCGTGATGGACCCCTGCATGGGCAGCGGCCACTTCCTGCGCGAAGCCTTCGACATGCTGGTCGCCATGTACCGCGAGCAGCAGCCGGAGCTGGCAGCCACGGAGATCGCCGACCGCGTGCTGAGCACGCACCTGCGCGGCATCGACATCGATCCACGCGCCGCCCAGCTTGCCGCGCTGACGCTGTACCTGCGCGCCCGGGAGCTGGTGCGCGACGAGCGCAGGAGCCGGCGCCAGTCGGGTCCCGGAACCTACCAGCCGCCGGCAATGAACCTCGCCACGACGCCGAGCCGCCTGGACAAGGGCGCGCTGGACCGCCATCTGCGCCGCCATCCCGAAGATGTCGTCCTCCAAGACCTGCTGGAAGAGATCTTCGCCGTTCTAGAGCAAGCCGACATCCTGGGCAGCCTGCTGCGGCCAGAGGAGCACCTTAACGCGGGCATCGACAAGCTGCGGCGCAGTCACACGCAGCAGATGGACAGCGATCTCGCCACGGTGCAACTGCGCGCCAGCATCACCCGCCTGATCCAGGAGAACCCAGCGGATGCCAAGCGACTGCTCCTGGAGCGAGTGGCGGCAATCTTCAAGGCCGAGGCGGCGAACACCGGTGATGTGGGAGAGCAGCTCTTCGGGCGCGAGGTGGAGCAGGGCGTGCGGCTGGTGCAGTTGCTGGACGGGCAGTACGCGGTGGTGGTGACGAATCCACCATATTTGGGCAGCGGGAATATGGTCTTGTCGCTGCGCCGTTACGTCGAGTTGCAATATCCTACGGGCAAGCGGGACCTCTATGCCTCGTTCATTCTCCGGTGCCTCGAGTTCTGTCAATTTAGCGGCCGAGTTGCCATGGTCACCCAACAGAGTTGGCTCTTCCTCCGTACGTTTGCCGATCTCAGGGCAGTACCCGAAAAAGAGCTTTCGGTGACTGGCGAGAGTCGTGGCTACCGCGGGCTGCTACGGGAAACCTCCATCGAGAGATTAGCACACCTCGGTGAATATGCGTTTGAGGACGCGAGTGCTGCTGGGGCGTTTGCCGCCATGTTCGTGTTGGCAAAGCTGCAACCGAGCACGAACCACCAAATGGTGGGCGTGCGTTTGATCGGCCTCAGGAGCCCGAGCGACAAAGCCGTGGCACTGCGCTCGCTGCGAGCTGCGGACGGCCGGGCTGGTGACGGCACGAATTCCCACGTTCTCCCTGATCGGCAGGTCGGTTTGATGTTCACTCAGCGCACTCAGGCACTGCTGTCGTTACCCGAGAGTCCCTTCGTCTACTGGCTGAGCGACCATGTCCTTGACATCGTCTCCCGCGGGTTGTCGCTGGGAAAGGTAACGCGGGTGGTAAAGGGTGTTAGCACGTCCTCCGAGTCGAAATTCATAAGGTTCGATTGGGAGACGCCCGACTCCCGTCGGTGGCAGCCATACGCTAAGGGAGGTGGCTATCGAAAGTGGTGGGGATGCCAGTCGTACAGCTTCGACTGGTCCGATGACGGCGCGCGGCTGAAAGCCTTCAACTCTGAGCTGTATGGCGGTGTCCACTGGTCGAAGAGGGTGATCAACACGGACCTTTTCGGAGCAACTGGAGTTGTGTGCTCTCGCGTCGCGAGAGGCAGCCTCGGATTCAGGATTAGACACGGGGAATATGGGTTCGACAGCACGGCAATCTTTGCCCAGGCTAGAGATAACGGTCAGTGTCTCGCATTGTTGGTTGACCTTAACTCGCACTTCGCAACATATGTTATCAGATCGCTCAGTCCGGCAATGGCCCTCGAGTCGGGTTATGTCGGCGTCGCGCCGATCTCCTCTGCGGCGCACAAGCCAGGGCCGCTACAAGTGGCCTCGGCATGCGTGGCCTTGGCGGAACGGGAGTGCGAGTCCAATCCCGTCGAGCGGGCATTTGTCGCCGTCGCCCTCGAGGAGCGCGATAATCTGGGGAGCCAAGCAGTCCGGCACAGCCTTGAGGGATTGCTCGATCGCCAAGTCATGGCCGATCATGGCCTCTCGGATTCCGAGGTAGCGCAGGTTGTCGATGAGACAGGCGTGCCCGTTGCATGGTTCCCTCTGGTCTCAGGGTTCGATGTACTTGGGGACATACCAGGTACAGAACCGGCTGTACAGCGTCTCAGTTCGTACGATTTCACCTCTCCCCGGCGGTTGCCGCTCGACGAGCGAGGTCTCACCGTGCTTAAGTCCAATGTCCGAAGGCTTTTCGAAGCAGGGCCCGGCACTATGAAATCTGAGCCGGAACCGCCTGGTGCTTCTGATGAGAGTGAAGACCAAGCTGCGCCAGGTGCTCGGATCCCCATTCCCGCTGAAACCTTCCTCGAGGAACTTAGTCAGAAACTCGAGATTCACCCCATCTCCGTCTACTGGCTCCTCGTGGAGCTGCGCAAGGAAGGTGTCCGCTGCAAGCCGGAGGAGCAGCGGCTGCTGGAGGACCGGCTGAGCGTGCTGGTGCTGCGGCTGCTGGGGCATCGCTGGCCGAAGCAGGTGGAGGCGGGCGAGATTGTGATGGACTGGGCGGAACCGAGCGGCATCATCCCGCTCACGCCGGGGTTGGGGCAGGTGACGCTGGCGGAACGGCTGCGCGTCCGGTTGCGGGCCGAGGACGGCGACCTGGGGGCGCAGCAGACGGAATCACTGCTGCAGGAGCTGACCGGACTCTCCTTGGAGGAGTGGTCGCGGCGGCAGCTCTTCTCGCGGCACGTCCGGCAGTTCAAGTACCGGCCCATCGCCTGGCATCTGGCCAGCCGGCCAGCGTCGCGAGCGGGGGGCAAGCGGGGTCGTGGCGTCCGCGTCCAGCCCGCCCTCGAGTGTCTGCTCTACTACCACGCCTGCGGCGGGGACATCCTGGCCCGCCTGCGCACCCAGCACGTCGAGCCGCTGCTGCAGCGGACGCGGGCGCGAGCCGAGGAGGACCGGCAGCGACAGCAGGAGAGCGGGGCCGGTGAGCAGGCGCGGGAGCTGGAAGCGTTCGCGGCGGCGCTGCGCCAGGTGGAGGAGACGGGATTCGCCGCACCGGAACTGGACACGCTGCTGGCGACGGAGCCGCTGGATCGCTGGAGCGGCGATGGGCAGTGGGCGCTCGGCAGCCGCGAGGAGCTGGTGCATCGGGAACGCGGCTGGCACGTCGACCTCAACGACGGCGTGCGCGTCAACATCGCCCCGCTACAATTAGCCGGCTTGCTGGCGAGCGACGTGCTGAAGGCGGCGGATGCCACCAAGGCGATTGCGGACCGGGCGCGCTGGCGGGCCGATGAGCGGCGCTGGGTGCGCGAGGGCAAGCTGCCGCGCTGCGGCTGGCTGCCGGAGCAGGTCCGCGAGAGCGAGCGCTGGACCGCCCTGGCGCCGGAACGGGAAGCTGAGCACCGCAAGCTGGAGGCCAAGCGCGCGGCGGCGCTGGCGCGCATTAAGGGCGAGGAGATGGCTGGACGGCAAGCCTGAACGGGAAGTAGATCGCCTGTTGATGCTCCATTCGCAGCGCGCCCAACCTGATTCTGGGCCGAAAGGAGGCGAAGCATCCGGCGCAGGGGCTCGCGAGCCATGTGCTTCGAGGCCTGGGAGCTTCGGGTTCCGTCGCTGCGCCAAACAGGGTACCCTGTGCCTCACGGCAAGTGCTCTATGGCCAGTCAAGGACGGTTGAGGATAATGGGCGTCCGGACGGCGGCGGCGAGGCCCCACCCCCGACCCCTCCCCAGCAAGCTGGAGAGGGGAGTAAGGGAGCGTCCGGAGCTGGCCATGTCGCCCGAAGCACGGCGCGAGCTCTGCCGGCGGCTGCGCCGAGAGCAGACCACGGCGGAGCGCTTCTTTTGGGAGCTCGTGCGCAACCATCGCTTCCAGGGCGTGCAGTTTCGCCGACAGCATCCGCTGGGACGCTTCGTGCTGGACTTCTACTGTCCGGCCTGGCGGCTGGCGGTGGAGCTGGACGGCAGCAGCCACGCTGGGCAAGGCGAGCGGGACAGCGAACGCGACCTGCTGCTCGTGCAACACGGCATCCGCGTGGTACGTGTGCGCAACGAGGAGCTGCTCGCCGAACCGGAGGGTGCGCTGGCCGGTCTGCCGGTCGGCCCCACCCCCGGCCCCTCCCCAGCAGAGCTGGAGAGGGGAGCCGGCCCGATCCCTCTGGTTCACCACCCCGGCACACTTGAAAGGGAGACCAGCCTGATAACTTCTGGCTCCCGCCCCGGCACGCCGAGGAAGGGGATACCCCATACCCGTCCTCCGGCAGCTCTTCCGACAGCGAGGCCCCCCAATCCGCCCGCGTCTCCCCTCTCCAGCTCTGCTGGGGAGGGGTCGGGGGTGGGGCCGTGACTGACCCCATCCTCGCGCAAGACCCGTCGCTCGCGGAGATCGTGCGCCGTGTCGTGGACGCCTACCAGCCCGAGCGCATCTACTTGTTTGGCTCGACAGCGCGCGGCGACGCCGGCCCGGACAGCGACTACGACGTGATGGTGGTCGTGCCCGACGACGCCCCGCCGGAACGGAAGCAAAGCCGCCTGGCCTACGAGGCTCTGCGCGGCACAGGCGTCGCCGCGGACGTGCTGGTCTGCACTCATTCTTACTTCGAGGCGAGGCGACATCTCAAGGCGTCGTTGCCCGGGACGATCCTCCGGGAAGGGAGGCCCCTGTATGCCGCTTGACCCGGCTCTTGTCGAGGACACGCGAGCCTGGCTCACGAAAGCCCTGATGGACCTCCGCGCTGCCGATATCCTGCTTCGTGCCGCCCCACCGCTTCTTGGGAATGTCGTCTTCCATAGCCAGCAGGCAGCGGAGAAGGCTTTGAAAGCGTTTCTGGCGTGGCACGATGAGCCGTTTCGCAAGACGCATAACCTTGAAGAGGTGGGACGGCAGACCTTGCCCTTCGACACGACGCTGCGAGCGCTGGTGGGCCGCGCCGGAGGGCTCACCGAATATGCCTGGAAGTACCGCTATCCCGGCGAGCCCAAGGAGCCGCGACTTTCTGAGGCGGAGGCCGCGCTTGCACTCGCCCGCGAGATCTACGAGGCGATCATTGCTCGCCTGCCCGCTGAGGTACGACCGTGACGGAACAGCCGTCACACATCATGGTATTCCGGCCACTACAGACACGGCCCCACCCCCGACCCCTCCCCAGCAAGCTGGAGAGGGGAGCCAATCCAATCCCTTCGGTGCACCGCCCCGGCGCGCTGGAGAGGGGGGCCAGCCCGATCCCTTCTGTCTCCCGTCCCACCACGCCGAGGATGGGGCTACCTCACACCCGTCCTCCGTCAGCTCTTCCGACAGCGAGGCCTCGCAACCGTCCCGCGTCTCCCCTCTCCAGCTCTGCTGGGGAGGGGCCGGGGGTGGGGCCGTGACATCCCCGTCGCGATGAGCACGTCCCTGGCCCAGCGCCTGCATGCCCTGGTCCGCTCAGTGCTGGATAGCTATCCCGGCGCCTGGCTGGCCTGGTGCGATCCGCAGGGCCATTGGGCGCCGTTGCTGGAGCAGGCGGCGACCCGCGACGGTGGCTTCACGCTGCTGTCTATCTCGGAGCGGACGGCAGCGTTCCTGGGCGGTCCGCTGGCGCGCCGGCAGGTGCAGGAGCGGCTGGAGCAGGGCGAGCCGCTGGTCCTCCATCTGGCTGCCGGGCCGGCCGACCTCGGCTGGCTGTGGGCACAGACGCTGCTGGCGGAGTACACCTTCACGCGCTCTTTGCGTGAGCAGCTCCTGGAGTGGGGCTGGCGACCGCCCAGTCTCTCTTTCAACGACGCCGAGCTGGCTGAGCTGGCCCGCCGGCAGGCCGACCGCGACCCGTCCGAGTGGGGCGGCGGCGGCTTGCAGCCCGACCTACCGCGCCTGCTGCGCGTCCTGGCCGGCGTGGCGGAGCCGGCGCCGGAAGACAAGCTGCTGCTGGACACGACGGCAGCGCACACGGGCCTGCCCCCGCTGGACTGGGACGATGTTCCGGCCTGGCAGCGCCGCGCGCTGGCTCGCCTGCTGGTGACCCAGGCCCACTACGTGGCGCCCGGCGTCGTGGCGGAGGGGCACGAGCTGCTCATCGCGGCCGAGCGGCGGGAGGCCGCGCTGCGCCTGCTGGAACGCTGGAGCGACAGCTTCGCCTTGCGGCCCCGCCTGGCCGAGGCGATCCTGGCGGCGGATCCCTTGACCGGGCTGGGCCAGGCCCCCGGCGCCGGCGGCGTCTTCCTCTCCTGTGCCGCTGAGGGCGCCGCGTTCGCCGGCATGTGTACGGAGCTCGCCCGGCAGAGTGGTCGCGAGCTGCTGGAAGCCCTGGCCGCCCAGGGGACCGTGCTCGCGACCCATGCCGCCGGCTTCTGGGGCGACGGCGCGCCGGCCGGACCGGGCGTGCCCTGGGCTGAGCTCTCCCGTCTCAGCGCGGCGACGGAGCTCGTCCTGCAGGCGACACCCGGACGCGAGTGGGCCTCGGTGACGGAAGCCGCGACCTGGTTCGTGCAGACCGGCTGGCAACTGGACGCGGCCGGCGAAGAGATCCTGCGCACGCTGCCCCGCCCCACGCCCGAGCTGCTGGCGCTGGTTGGGCCGCTGCGCGACGCCTATCGCGCCCGCTGGGAAGAGCTCCTCATCCGCTGGTCCCAAATCTGGCTGGCGGCGGGCTGCCCCGAGCCGGCCTACCCGTCAGCCGGCGAATGGCTGAAAGCGGTCCTGGAGCGTGACGCCGGCCGCCCCACGGCGATCCTGGTGATCGACGCGCTGCGGTTCGACCTGGGGGCGACCCTGGCCGCGCGGATCAATGCCGTCGAGGGCGCCGCCCGCGCGTCCGTGCAGCCGGCACGGGCGCCCTTGCCTTCGATCACGGCGCTCGGCATGGCAACGGCGCTGCCGCTCCCCGCCGCCTCGCTTCGGGCGGACGTAGTAGACGGCGCCTGGCAAGCGCGGCAGACCGGGCAGGAGCGCAATCTCAGCGACGCCGCCCAGCGCCGTGCGTTCTGGCAGCAGCAGGGTGTTGCCGCCAACCATTTCCTCAGCGTGGCGCAGGTCGAGGCGGGCGAAGCGCCGGCGCCCGGCAAGCGTCCCCGCCTGGTGGTCCACGACGCGCTGATCGACAAGCTCGGTCACGACGACGAGCTGGAAGGGTTGGGCCCGCGCGCCCCCCTGGATCGCTACCTGCGCGCCGTCGCCCTGTTACGCGACCAGGGCTGGCGTCGCATCCTGATCGTCACCGATCACGGCTTCATCCACACCGTCAGCGCCGGCGAGACCAACAGCCCGCCGCCCGCGGCGAACCCGGCTTACGCCTCCCGCCGGGCACTGGCCTATCCGGCAGCGGTCACCTGGGAGGGCCCGCAGGGGCTTGCCCCCGGCGGCGCCTGGCGGGTGGCTGTCCCCAGCGGCGCAGCCAGCTTCCGCGCCTACGGCGGCCTCGGCTACTTCCACGGCGGCGCTTCCTTGCAGGAGTGGGTCATCCCCTGCGTCAGCGTGGAATGGCCGTCGCGGAGCAAGCCGATCGAGGTCGTCCCGCGGCCCCTAGCAAGCGTACTCAGTCTGCGACCACGCGTGACAGTGGAGGTGGTCCGCACCAACCTGCTGACGGAGGATGCCATCGCGCGAAGCGTCGAAGTCGTCATCCGGGAGACCCGTCGACAGACCATCCTGTTCCGGTCTGATCCGACTACCATTACCCCCGACCAGGACGAAGTCACCATTCCCCTGTCGGCGATTCCTCAGGTGATGGCGGAGCGGGGCACGGCGCTGCGTATCGAGCTGCGCGACAGCAGTACCGAAGCAGTGCTGAACTGGGCGGACAGTATCCTTATGATCCCGATGGAAGATTGGTAGGGACCATGGCAGCGACCGTGACGACCGGACGAGCGCCGTTCGTGGCCGACGATCTGGACCGGCAGCTCTTCCGGACCTTCCCCGGTCTGGTGATCCGCAAGGACCTCACCCAGGAGATTCGGGGCGTGAGCAAGGCGCCGTCCTATGTGATCGAGTTCATGCTCGGCAAGTATTGCGCCAACATCCTCGACGACGCCGAGGTGCGAGAAGGGCTGCGCATCGTCCAGGAAGAAGTGGCCGCCAAGATCCCGCGCGGTGACGAGACGGAGGTCATCAAGGCGCAGATCCGCGAGCGGCCACCGCGACGGCTGATCGACCTGGTCAAGGTGGAGCTGGACCAGAGTCTGGAATTGGGCGTCTATTGGGCGACGCTCATGACCGCCAACATCCGCAACGTCAACATCAACAGCGAGATCCTCCAGAAGTACGAGCGGCTGCTGATGGCCGGCGTCTGGAGCAACCTCCTGGTCGGCTACGACGACACCGTCCGCTACCGCAACAAGACCTTCCCCTTCGTCATCGAGCGTCTGGAGCCGGTGCAGGTGGGTCGTGTCGACCTCCAGGAATACTGCGCCGGCCGCGCCACGCTCAGCCGCGAGCAGTGGATCGATGCCCTGGTCCGCACCATGGGCTACGAGCCAACGGCAGCGGTAATGACCGAGCGGGCGAAGCTGCTCTATCTGGTGCGCCTGATTCCCCTGGTGGAGCCGAACTATCACCTGATCGAGCTGGGGCCGCGCCAGACCGGCAAGTCATTTTGCTTCACCGAGTTCAGTCCCTACGGCACGCTGCTGGCCGGCGGCGCGGTCACGGTACCCAAGCTCTTCGTCTCCAACAGCGTGCCGCCGCGTCCCGGCTTAATCAACCAGCGCGACGTCGTCGGCTTCGACGAGATCGCCGGCAGCGCCTTCAACGCCGACGACGACAAGAACCTCTACAAGAACTATATGGAGAGCGGCCAGATCAATCGGGGCACCATTACCGTCAAGGGGGATGCCGGATTCGTGTTCAACGGCAACATCAACTTCGACCCTCGCGAAGGGCTTCTGGCGGAGCATCTCTTCAAGCCGCTGCCGGCGACGGTCGCCGACGACACGGCCTTCCACGACCGCTGGGCCGCCTACCTGCCCGGCTGGGAGCTGCCCAAGCTCACACCGGAGCTATTGACCACGCACGTCGGCTTCATCCTCGACTACGTCAGCGAGATCTTCCACCGCGAGCTGCGCAACATCAGCACCTTCGGCGCCCTCTGGCAGCGTTGGTTTGAGGCCACGCCCGGCGAGTGGAGCGCCCGCGACATGCGCAGCGTCAATCGCACGTTCTCCGGCTTGACGAAGCTGATCTTTCCCGACGGTGCGATGACCAAAGCCGACGCTCGACTGCTGCTGAGGCTGGCGATCGAGCTGCGGCTACGCGTGCGCGTGGAGCTGCACCGAATGAGCGCGCGGGAGTTCCCGCTCACGCAGTTCACCTATCGGGACATTGAGGCGGGCTCAGTCGAAACGGTCAATATCCCGGCATAGTACCTGACCCCTAGAACGTCCGGCCCAGCGTCTGGTCCCACGGTTGCGGCGCGGCAACGCGGATGACGATGTCTTCGCGGTCGCGCACGTAGAGGTAGAGCTGGGCGAAGAACTCCTCTTCCGGCAAGGGATACGCGGGATTGATGCAGAGATAGGGATAGGGCCAGGGAGGAGTCACACCCGGCCGGCAGAGCACCTCGATGCGGCGTCCGACGCGCAGGCGATAGGTGACGCCCGGCAGCCGGGTTGATGGCACGTCCAGATAGCCCTGCCGCTGCGCCTGAGTCCAGAGGCTGTCGCCAAGTGTGGTGCGAGCTACTTCGCGGGCGCGGGCGTGCGCCATCTGACGGTGGCTCAGCGACAGCCCCGGCCCGGGGCTCCGGCGAGGCAGATATTCCCAACGGAAGAGCCAGGGGCGCTCAACGCCGGAGAGCAGAGGATCGGCCGCCTCCGGGTCGTCGGAAACGCCGAGGAGGCGGCGCCACCACGCGGCGAACCTAGCCCCCAGCGATTGGGGCAACGATCTGATATTCCTCTACGCGGGGATCGAAGGGGCGGGTATCCAGCACGTGCTGGCCGCCTTCTTTCCTCGAGACCATGCAGCCCTTCTCGCGCGCCTCGCGCAGGATGCGCTCGGCGGCGGAGATTTGGGCGCGCGCCTCTTCCGTATCGGTCGTCTCCCATTCGACGACCTGATGGCCATAGCGATTCGCCACGATGATCCGGTGCATGGAACGCTCCTCTCGCTACGCCGTGTGCAGGAGGACTGGCACGGCTACTGTCGACGGACGTGGTCCGTTAGGCAGCGTACTCACGATCATACGGCCAATTCCCCGGGAACACAAGGACCGTGGCCCCCTGCTAGGGTCTTTTCGTTACGTTGGTCATGCCGGGGGCGGCGACTGCGCACCCACAAGTGGGTGCGCAGTCGCCGCCCCCGGCGCCACCGCCGCCACTGGCTTCCCCTTAGCCGTTCCGCGGCTCCCATACCTCCGTGAGCACACAGTCCCACTGGAATTTGTATTCGTCGGCCGGGTCATAGGGATGGGACTGGAAGTTCGTGACGATGAGCTCCGGTGGCAGCAAGGCCTTCCAGCCGTGCATCACGCCCGGCGGGATCTGGATGAGCCGCGGGCGATCGAAGCCGGCGAAAAGGCAGTTGACGTGGCCAAAGGTTGGTGACTGCTCGCGCAGGTCGGCCAGGGCGACCTGCGCTTTGCCGCGGGTGATCACGAACTGGTCGGTATGCATGGCGTGCAGGTGCCAGCACTTGATCACGCCGCAATCGGTGACGCTCTGATAGGCATGCTCGGCTCGGACGATGCCCTGGTGCGCCCAGGTACTGCTCCACAGCTCGGTCAAGCTGCCGCGGCCGTCCAGGTGTACCGTCAGATCGCGCACAAGGACGCCGTCAATGGTGACCTGCGCCGGACGCTGGACCTGAAACGATTGGCGCTGGACCCACGCCTGACCCCCATCGCCAAACGGCGGGGCGTCCCCTGCCATCTCGACCTCCTCGCGCAGATCTGGTTCGCACCGGCGTCTCGCTGCGCCAGCAGTGTAACCAACGCCACCAATTGAGCAATTCGACGTGTCTTCAGGCCAAGGCGCAAGTGTGTACCATAAGGGAACTTCGTTGAAGGGAGATACAAAGTGGGACGGCTCGAAGACAAAGTTGCGCTTATCACCGGGGGGAGCAGTGGTATCGGCAAAGGTATCGCCCTGGGCTACGCCCGAGAAGGCGCCACGGTAGCCGTCACCAGTCGTCAGCGAGACCGAGCGCAGGCCGTGGCCGGCTTGATCGAGCAGCAAGGCGGTTCTGCCCTGGCCCTCGCTTGCGACGTTCGCGAGCACAGCCAGGTGGACGCGGCGGTCGCATCGGTGCTTTCGGCGCATGGGCGCATCGACATCTTGGTGAACAACGCCGGGAATCCCATGGTCGCTCCTTCGGAGCAGCTCACCGACGAGCAATGGAGGCTGACCATCGGCACGCACCTCGACGGTACCTTTTATTGCTCCCGCGCCGTAGCCCCAGGAATGCTGGAGCGCGGCTCCGGCTGCATCATCAACATGGAGTCGCTGCTCTCCTTTACGGCGTTTCCGATGCGCCTGGCCTATGCCGCGGCCAAAGGAGGGATGCACCAGATCACCAAGACGCTGGCGCTGGAATGGAGCGGACGCGGCATCCGCGTCAACGGGATCGCCCCGGGTATCGTCCGCACCGAGCTGCACCGCTCGCTCGTAGAACAAGGCAAGCTCGACCCGTCGCGCATGCTGGCGCGCACCCCTATCGGGCGGCTGGCCGAGGTTGAGGATATCGTCGGTCCTGCCGTCTTCCTAGCGTCCGACGAGGCTGCCTACATCACCGGTCACACGCTGGTGGTCGATGGCGGCTGGCTGTGCAACGGTTACATGTAGCGGAACATCCAGTACCGAAGGCTGGCGCGCCTACTCTCCGCGGCGAGCGCCCCGACGTACTCCGGCCCGAGCGGAAGGTCGTGCAGCGACCAGCGTCGCGGCGCCCTCGGGTCTTCCGCCACACGGAGCAACGCGGCAGGCTCATCTGGGTCTACCGACACCTCAAACTGGTCCAGCGGCAGCACGAGCCCCGCTCCCCGCGCCTTGACGTAGGCTTCCTTGCGGGTCCAGCAGGCGTAGAACGCTCTTGTTTGAAGGGCGCGCGGCAGCGAGCGCAGCGTCGCTGCCTCACGCCGCGCGAAAAAATACTCTGCTACCTGCTGCCGCGCAACGTCCTCCTGGATGTGCTCGACGTCGACGCCAATCTCGTGCTGCAAGGCGACGGCATAGACTGCCATGGGGCCGGAATGCGAAACATTGAAGCGCAGGGGACTGGCGGCTTCCTCGCGGAATAGGGCGGGCTTGCCGTAGACCCCATACCGGAACCGCAGGCTCTCCGGCGATTCACCGGCATAGCGGCCGAGGATGATTCGGAGAATCGCCCTCCCCGCAAGGAAGCGCTCGCTGTCCTGGGGGGCGTGGAAACGGTCGGCTCGGGCGCGCTCGTCGTCGGAAACAATTGACTCCAGCGCATCGAGACGCGGGAGTGCCAGCCCCAAGTCGGCGCGCCATAAGTGGACCTCGTCGCCGCCGAGCCCCAACGCCGGCGGTGGCGGAACCCACGGGGCGCCGGTACCATTCGTTCGATCCTGTCTAGACCAACCCATGCCATACCCCTCCGTCTAGAATACCGCTGAGTTTCGCTGCCAGGCGGCGGACCAGCGGGTCAAGCAGCATGGTCGAGTGGTCTCCTGGAACCGTGTAGGTGTCGATCCCACCCGTGGCGAGGTCCTTCCAGCCGCTGCGAGAATCATGGGCGCGCGGCCGTCGAGGCCCGTTGGCAGCCCAGAAGTACGTCAAGCGGCCGGAGTAGGGCCGCGGCCGGTAGTGACCCAACATAGTCGCATCGATCGCCTTTGCCCGGGCGTGCTCGGTTTCGATGGGAGGACGGCTGCGTAACACGTAGCTTGCCAGTGAGGATGGTAGCCTATCCGCGACTCCCCAGATGCGGCGGGCAGCGTTCTGCACGACGATCTGCGATCGCGTAGTGGCATACCGCCACCACTCCGACCGGTCGAGCCCCGAAAGAATGCTGACGAACTGGCGGAGGCGCCAGGGCAGCGCCAATAGGCGGGACCAGCGCCTATTTTCGGTGCAGGCCGGACATTCTGTGTCGAAGAGGGCCAGAAGCGCGACCTGCTGGCCTTGTGCCGTGAGTTGTTGCGCAGCTTCATAGGCGAGCACGCCGCCGAAGGAGTGGCCGGCCAGGTGGTAGGGGCCAGTTGGTTGCACCGATCGGATGTCGCGGACGAAGCGACCGGCCACTCGCTCAACGGTCAGCATGCTCGGCTCGGCGCTATCGGTCGCAGGCTGGTGCGCTTGCAGAGCGCACAGCGGCTGATCATTCCCCAGATGCCCGGCCAGGTGGCGCAGGTAGAGCACCTCCGTGCCGGCGCCCGGCACACAGAACAGTGGGGGGCGCTGGCCGTTGGCCTGAACCTCGATCACACTGTATGACCGCTCAGGTCGTTCATCCTGTCTCAACAGGCCGGCCAGTCGCTCTACCGTACTGCTTTGGAAAAGCATCCCCAGGCTGATACGCTTGCCCGTTACCTTGTCGACGCGCTCCAGCATGCGAGCGGCCAGGAGCGAATGACCGCCGAGCGCGAAGAAGTCGTCCTGGACTCCGACGCGCTTCGTTCTCAACAGATCGCACCAGATCTGCGTCAGCATCTGTTCCTCCGCCGTTCGCGGGGCCACGAACGCCGTCGCTTGCTCCTCACGTTCGACTGGCGGGGCCGGCAGCGCCCTCCGGTCGAGTTTCCCGTTGGGCGTGAGCGGCAGCGCCGGCAGCGAAACGAAGGTTGATGGGACCATGACGTCTGGAAGTGTGGCCTTGAGGAAACGACGCAGAACGCCGGGAGGCGCCGGCTCACCCCGCGCAACCACGTAAGCGACGATCTGTTGCTCTCCGCCATCACCGCGTGCGACGACAACGGCCTCACGGACGGCCGGGTGCGCTGCCAGCACCGACTCGATCTCCCCGAGCTCGACGCGGATTCCACGAATCTTGACCTGGAAGTCCTTTCTCCCCAGTATCTCGACGCTACCGTCCGGCAGCAGTCGCCCCAGGTCTCCGGTTCGGTAGATTCGTTTGTCGGCATCCTCCGATTCGCTGAGAAAGGAGGCCGCCGTGAGCTCCGGCCTGTTCCAGTAGCTGAGCGCCACATGCTTGCTTCGTATGGCGATCTCACCGACCAAGTCCGTCGGGCTGCCGGCTTCGTCGAGCAGCAGCACCTCCGTGTCCTCCACGGCGAAGCCCGCCGGCAGGCCGGTTCGAGTCAGTTCTGACCGTTGGTCGACGAAGTAGAGGAGGTTGAGCGAAGACTCGGTCTGGCCGGCGAGATTGACGAACAGGCAGGTCGACGGGAACTGTTGCTTGAACCGCTCGGCGTCCACCCTCGTGACCGGCTCACCGCCCAGGACCACCAGTCGCATGGTCGGGAACTGTACCTTTCCGGTCACAGACTCCAGGAAGTAGCGGTAGACCGTCGGCGTGGAGTGGTATATCGTGAGTTGGTGACGGCGTATGTGCTCCGCGAGCGCCGCGATCCCGGACTCCTTGATGCTGATGGGGAACAGGGAGGCGCCGTTGAGGAGCGCGCTGTAGACGTCGATTACGGCGGCGTCGAAGCTATATGAGGGAATGAGCGATAGCCGATCCGACGTGTTGAGGTGCAGGCGGTTGGTGTAGTTTCGGACAAAATGCAGCACGTTGCGGTGGCTCTGCATGACACCCTTGGGCCGGCCGGTCGAGCCGGAGGTGTAGAGCAGGTAGGCGACGCTTGCTGGTGAGATGGGCAGGTCGAGATTGTCGTCCGCCACGGAATCAGCCATCTCGTCGACGTTGACGATTGGTAGCTTGCCGCGCGCCAGCGACTCCGCCAGCGCCACGTTGGCCCGGTCGGTCAGGAGCACGCTTGCCTGGGCATCCTCCAGCATGTAGCCCAGGCGATCGCGCGGATAGGTCGGATCGAGCGGCACGTAGGCCATCCCAGCCTTGAGAATGCCAAGCATGCCGGCAATCATAGGCGCGTTGTGGTCGAAAAGCAGGGCGACCCTTTCGTCATGGTTGGCACAGAGCGGCAGCAATGTCCGTGCCACGCGGTTGGCCGCCTTGTTCAGCTGGTCAAATGTCCATTCGTGAGTTCTTGTCTTGATGGCGAGCCGGCTCGGCCACCGTTTGACCTGCTCTTCGAAGCGAGCCGGAATTGATTGCTCGATGGCCGCTTGCGGAAACTCGCTGAACTGGTTGGCCGGACGAATAACGTCGTGCCGCGCGGCCAGGTTCGCCCGGTCATTGGCCGTTACCACGGAGAGGGACGACAGTCTTTGGTTGGGGTCAGCGACGACGCGTTCCAGCGTGGTCACCCAATGCTCGCGCATGCGGACAATCGTCAGGGCATCGAAGAGATCGGTGTTGTACTTGAACCGGCCAATAATGCCGTCAGGCCGATCGTCCAGCTCCAGGTACAGGTCAAACTTGGCGCCGCCGGTCTCCACGTCCATCTGGGTAAAGTCCCAGCCGGCGCCAAGCGGCGGCAGGGGCGGCTCGAGCGAGAACAACACTTGGAACACCGGGTTGCGGCTGGTATCCCGATCAAGCCGCAGCTCTTCTACGAGGCTGGCGAACGATAGGTCCTCGTGCGCCAGGGCGTCGACGGTGACGTCGCGAACCCGTCGCAGCAAGTCCAGGAACGTGGGGTTGCCCGATAGGTCGGTTCGTAGCGCCAGAGGATTCAGGAAGAAGCCGAGCAAGCCTTCGATCTCCGATCGTTTTCTGCCGGCGGTGACGGTCCCCACGATAATGTCCTGCTGCCCAGAGTATCGGTGCAGCAACGATTTGAACGTGGCCAGCAGCGTCATGAACGGTGTTACGCCCTGTTCTCGACTGAGTGCCTTGAGGGCCTCAGTGAGAGACCTGGAGAGTTTTACGGGCAGTGTTGCGCCTCGCAGTGTTTGCACTGCCTGCCGCGGCCGGTCCGTGGGGAGCTGCAGCGTCGGCAACTCGCCCCCGAGCTGGCGCCGCCAGTAGTCCAGGTCGTCGGAAAGGCAACCGCTGTTCAGCCATTGTCGTTGCCATCGCGCGTAGTCGGCATACTGGAGCGGTAGTTCTGTCCGAGGCGCCGCCTGGCCGGCCGCGAATGCCTCGTAGAAGTGGACGAGCTCAGGCAGGAAGACCCGATAGGTGGAGATGCCGTCGAAGATGATGTGGTGCAAGGTCAGGTAGAGGCGGTACTCCTCATCCCGTAAGCGCACGAGCGCTGCCCGCACGAGCGGACCATTGCTAAGGTCGAAAGGCAGACGCGCATCCTTCGTCGCCAGGGCGAGCGCTTCCTGTTCCCGGCGTCCCTCGTCCGCGCCTCGGAGGTCGACCAAGGGAAGCTGAATTGTCGGCACCGGTTGGACGACTTGCACGGGGCGCCCCTGCCGCATGGGGAAAACGGTGCGCCACGCCTCGTGTCTCCTGAGAATCTCCTGGAGACTTCGTTCTAAGGCGGCAACATCCAACGGGCCGTGCCGATGCACCGTCAGCGGCTCGTTGTAGACGGCCACCTCTGGAGCGAGCTGATGGTGGACCCAGATCAGCTCCTGTCCGAAGGACAGTGGCGCCGGTTCCTCGTTGCTATACCGCGTGATGGGGGGCGGACCACTTCGCAGGCGCGGGCGCTCGCCACGGAGATACTGACCGAGGAGGGTGCGCTTTGTCTCCGAGAGCTCCAGCACGGCTGCCATCCTGCTACTCCTGAACGGTAACGGGCAGCGCCGTAAGGCCACGCAAGCCCAGGTTCTGTCGCCACGACTGGTCGCCCGGAGCCAGCTCCAACGCTGGAAACCGTCGAAGGAGCGCTTCCAGCGCGAGCTGGCCTTCCATGCGGGCGAGCGGCGCGCCAAAGCAAAAGTGGCTGGCCCACCCGAAGGCCAGGTGCCGGTTATCCTGCCGGCGAATGTCGAGACGGTCCGGATCAGGGAAGCGCGCTGGGTCGCGATTGGCGGCCCCCATCACGGCAATCACCGCCTGGCGTCTTCGGATCGTGTGCCCGCCGATCTCGAGGTCATCGGGGGCCAGGCGTCCCGTATGCTGGCTCGGGCTCTCGTAGCGCAGGAGCTCCTCCACCGCTGAGGGGATCAGCGACAGCTCGGAGCGCAACTGGCGAAGCTGGTCGGGATGTCGCAGCAGGCTGAGGACGCCATTGCCGATGAGATTCGTCGTCGTTTCCTGGCCGCCAACCATGGTAATGATGGTGTTGGCGATCACCTCTTCTTCGCTGAGCCGGTCACCGTCGACCTCCGCGGTGAGCAGCGCGTTGATCAGGCCTTCCCGAGGTTGCCGGCGCAGTTCCTGGATGGCGGCACGGAAGTAGTGGGTCATCTCCTCGACGCTGCGCAGCACGCGAGGGACGCGGTCGGGATTGTGTTGGAAGTTGCCGAGCATCTCGGCGAAGTCCGCCGACCACGCCTTCAACTGCTCGTGATCACTCGTGGGTACCCCCAACATTTCGGCAGTCACGATGGCTGGGAGCGGCGCTGCCAGATCGGCCATGACGTCCATGCGCCCCTTGTCCTGCACGGCGTTGAGCAGATCGTCCACGATGTCGCGGATGTGGCCGCGCAGCGCCTCGACGCGGCGCGGCGTGAAGGCTTTGGCGGCCAGGCTCCGCACGCGGCTGTGGGCGGGTGGGTCCAGGAACAGCATCTGGCGCACCATCAGCTGGGCGATGGGGTTGAGCGCGGACAGCCCGAGCGCCGAGAGCTGTTCGGGCGTGGGTGTTCGGTCCGCCGAGAACCGTTGGAAGACCGTCACGACGTCAACGTAGCGCGTGACTACCCAGACGTGCAGATACGGGTCCCAAAACACGGGGGCTTCCTCACGCAGCCGGCGGTAGAGCGGGTACGGATTGGCGAGCACGGCGGGGTCGAGGAGATGGTACAAGCTCAATGATTGGCTAGGCGCGTGCTCGCTGCGCGCGGCGAGGGTCTGGACGGCCATCAGGCGCCCCTTGCCATCTGGTATTCGCCGTGCGATGTGGCCGGAGCGGACGCGGTCACTGGGTGGCCGGGTGAGCTGTGGAGGATTGTCCGCGCCTCCTCTTCAGTCAGGCGCTCGAGCGCGGCGACGACGAGACGCTCGACCTCGAGCGCCAGCCCGCGGATCGTAGGCGACTCGAACAGGCTGCGCAACGGCAACTCGACGCCGAAAGCGTCGCGCAGGCGAGCAATGACCTGCGTACCGAGCAGGGAATGTCCGCCCAGCATGAAGAAGTTGTCATCCAGCCCGACCCGAGAGAGGTCAAGCAGACCCGCGACGATGGCGGTCAGACGCTGTTCCACGGGCGACGGCGCGATCACGTCTTCCCGAGCGCCCAGGGTGTTGGTCGCGTCCGGCATGGGCAAGGCAGACCGGTCTACCTTGCCATTGGACGTCAACGGAAGCGCGTCCAACCGGACATATTCGGCCGGCAGCATGTACGCTGGGAGCTGAGCAGCGAGGAAGTCGCGCAATTCGCCGGCGGACGGCTGGCCGTTGGGCGTCGGTACAACGTAGGCGACGAGGCGCTGGTCACCGGCATTGTCCTCCCGCGCCAGGATCGTGCTGCTGAACACGCCGGCATGCGTGTCCAGGAGCGCGACGATTTCTTCGGGCTCGATGCGATGGCCACGTATCTTGACTTGCTGGTCGAGGCGACCGAGGAACTCGACGTTGCCGTCGGGACGATACCGTGCCCGGTCGCCAGTCCTGTACAGGCGAGCGCCGGCCTGGTCGCTGAACGGATCGGGCACAAACCTCTGGGCCGTGAGATCGGGTCGGTTGAGGTAGCCGCGAGCGAGGCCTGCGCCGCCTACGTAGAGCTCGCCCGTGTCACCTACCGGGACCAGCTGCATCTGCTCATCCAGGATGTGAACCCGCACATTGGAAATCGGACGTCCAATTGGCGGCAGGGGGCCGGCGACGGCAGAAGGCTCGACGCGGCCCGACGTGGTCACGACCGTACACTCGGTCGGGCCGTAGTTATTGATCAGCGCGAAGGGCAGTCCCTCCCGCGGATAGTGATGCAACGTGTCGGCGCCGGTCAGCAGCAGGCGCAGAGGCGTTGTCGCCGGCCAGTCCAGCGCCAGAAGACCCTCGGCCAGCGGGGTCGGGGCGAAGCTGATCGTGATACCCTCGGCGACGAGCCAATCTCGGAGCCGCCAGGGATTCGCACGTACCTCCTCGTCCGGCAGGTGGATGCTGGCCCCGGCCGTGAGGTAGGGCCAGATTTCCCAGACCGCCGCGTCGAAGGCGGGGCTCGCGAGTTGGGTGGCACGGTCGGCAGGCGTGACGGCGAACGTTTGTTTATGCCAGTAGACCAGATTGAGCAGGCTGTCGTGACCCACCTCGACCCCCTTGGGGCGCCCGGTAGAGCCTGACGTATAGATGACGTAGGCGAGGTCGTCGCCAGTGATCTCGACATCCGGGTCCACCGATGGCTCGTCGCCGATGTAGCTTGCCTCACCGTCCAAACCGACGATCTGCCATGGACCTGGTGGCAGCCGGCGGGCCAGCTGGCTACGGCAGATCAACACGGGGACGTGGGCGTCCGTCAGCAATGTACCGAGCCGTTCCAGGGGATGGGAGGGGTCGAGCGGCACGTAGGCGGCGCCTGCCTTGAGAATGGCCAGCGCCGCGACGACGAAATCGGCGGAGCGCCCTATACAGAGTCCAACACAGGCGTTCCGTCGCACGCCCATCCGGCGCAATTGGTGGGCAAGCCGGTTGGCCCGCGCGTTCAGCTCAGCATAGCTCAGCGTCGGACCACCCTCGCGGACGGCAACCGCATGTGGTGTAGCGGCTGCTTGTGCCGCGACCAGCAACGGAACGGGCGCAGCACGCTGGAAATGAGCCTTCGTCGTATTCCGTGCTGCTATTTGCGGCCATTCTGCATCGGCGTTCCGCAACGAAGGCGCACCCACACCAGCACTGCCCCCGGCTTTCAGCGCGTCAAGGGTATATTGCATGCTGGTTCGTGTTCCTTCTCGAGCAATTTGTGACATTGCCTTAGTCCCCAGGCCCATAATCACAAAACCAAAGCCCTTCTCCTCTTGTGTAGAACCAAGTAGTAACGATCTTTTCTGAAAATCGCGTGACGAGATTCGTCCTGATGGCGACCATTAGCATGCCAATAATGCCTGTTTCAACTAAAAAGGATGCCGCTATGCAGCGATCACTCTGCTACCGGATAACCTGCCTAGTCCATCGAGCCGCGAAAGATTACAACGCTCGCTCTGGTTCGTAATGTTCGGTCGGCGGCATCGCATCTTGCGTGGTGAAGCTGCATGTCGCATTCACCAATAACTCGGTCACAAAAGATCGGATTCATCTTTCCCTTGTAGCTTTAGATGCGAAAAGACACGAACGGGAGGTGAAACACGATCGTCGAGGTCGCGTCCAGCGACGAGAGTCGCATTATGACCGTACCGCCTCCGTTGGACTACGCCGCCGGACGGTCGCCGTCCACGGAGCGAGGTGACGCGCCTGAACGACGATGTGCTGCGCAACCTGGGCAACTTGCCGCGCCGTGGCGATCCGCATACTGTCGGTCGGTCAAGCGATTCATCGACGTGGCAGTTGCGCTGGTCCTGCTGATTGGAGTCGCTGCTGGTCTGCTCCTCATTGCGATTGTCATACGCCTCGATTCTCCGGGTCCGGTGTTGTTTCGGCAGACTCGAACTGGCAAGGGCGGACGGCCGTTTGTCATCTATAAGTTTCGCAGCATGTTCCATCATGGCCGGACCGCCGCGGCCAATCCGAGCGGTGACCGGTCGCGCAAGGCGCGCAATGACCCGCGCGTCACGCGAGTCGGGCGGTTCCTGCGCCGGACGAGCCTGGATGAGTTGCCGCAATTGTTTAACGTGCTGCGCGGGGACATGAGTCTCGTCGGTCCGCGTCCGGAGCTGCCCGAGATCGTAGCCACCTACGAAGCGTGGCAACACGATCGTCACCGGGTACTCCCCGGCCTCAGCGGCTGGTGGCAGATCCACGGACGTAGTGACAAGCCGATGCACCAGCACACGGAACTGGACATCTACTACGTGAGCCACGTCTCGTTTCTGCTCGACGTGTACATTTTGCTGCGAACGCTCGTCGTGGTCATTGCTGGGCGCGGGGCGTTCTAGGGCGCCGCTGTGGGAACAGATTTGGGGATCGATGGACAGTACTGACACGGCGGACGTTGGTCCTTTGGAGATCGCATCCACACTGAAGCGGCGCTGGTGGATGATCCTGGCTTTTGCTCTGCTGAGCGCGCTCTGCGCGTTCGGCTTGGTCACGCATCGAGGTCCGAGCTATCGCGCCACCGCGATCCTACTTGTCGGTCAATCGCCGGCTTCAGGCGCCGGCTCGTCGAGTTCCGTTGACGCGGCGGTGCTGCTGACAAAATCATACAGCAAGCTGGTTGCCACTCCATTGGTCCTCAATCGGGTCATTCAGGAGCTGCACCTTGCCGACACCGAGCCCAAGCTGGCACGACGCGTCTCCGTAAAGTCCGATACCGATACGCAGGTGATCGAGGTCACGGTGGTTGCTCCGAACCCTGAAATGGCCGCGGCCGTGGCGAACGCCGTCGCCGCCGGCTTTGTGATCTCCCTCTCCGATTTCCAGAGCAGCCAATCGTCGCAGGTCGATCAGGCGCTCCGAGCGGCGACCAATGAGGCCAGTCAGAACTTGCAGAAGACCTCCGCGGAGCTCGACGCCTTGCGCAATCAGACGCTGACTCCCGCTGCCGACCTGAGCGCCAAGATCGCTAGCCTGCAGCAGCTGCAGCAGCAGTACCAAGATACCTATACCAATTTGCTGCAGCTGCAACAACGCTCCGCGGAGGCTCGAATCGGACCACAAAGCCTTGCCACGGTCTTTGCCAAGGCGGCGGCGCCCACCAATCGATCGGGTCTATCGCCGCTGCTCGCCAGTGTGATCGCACTCGTGCTCGGTCTTGCGGTCGCGGCGGCCGGTGTGGTGCTGTGGGACGAAGCGCAGCATCGGATTCGGTCGTCGCGCGATGTCCGGCGTGTTGCGCCTACCCCGGTACTCGCTACCCTTGGCCGGCTGACGCCTATCGTAGCGGATTCGTCCCTCACCTTGCCTGGGAACGGCGCCACTGACGCCTTCTACGTATTGAGCATGCGATTGTTGGCGGACGGCACGGCTCACAACGCTGCCGGACGAGTTGTGGCGGTTACCAGCGCCGATGTCGGTGGCGGAGAGGCCGCCTCGATAGTCGCCGCCAGACTGGCCCTAGCCCTAGCTCACATTGGGCAGCGAGTCGCGTTGATTCAAGCCAACGTGCCGTCGCCATCGCCAAACGACCCGCTCGGCGGGGTTCACCATCTGGGCCTCACCGATTTGCTCGCCGACGACGCCCTGCGCCTAGCGACGGTGCTGCTCCCGGGCCCAGTGCTGGGGCTGCAGATTCTGCCCGCTGGTCGTTCCCGGACGGGCGCCATCCAGCTCTTGACGCCGTCTCGTTTGGCCCGCGTCTTGGCCCAGGCGCAGTCGACCTCGGATGTGGTGGTCGTGGACGCTCCCCCGTTGCAGACGCAGCCTTCCACGTTGGCGTTCGCCGCCATTGCAGCTCACACCATCATCGTCGCGCAGTTGGATGCGACGCGCCTTGACGCACTCGGTGCCCTGATGGATACCCTCAGGTCGATCGGCGGACAGCCCTATGGTGTGGTCTTGCACAGCGGTGTCGAGCGGGGCGCCAACGGGAGCGGCCTGGCTGCCCAGCGCCATCAGGCGGAGGATCTCTTGAAGACGCTTCGTTCCGCCTATCTGGGGTCGCAGCCGTGATCTCTCCGTTGATCAGCTCCGTTGCCCCATCGCGGCAGCCCGGCGACCATAGAGGGCAAGCGGTCGCTGGCCGTACCGTCGCGGGTTTGCGTACCCAGATGCCGGCCGAGCGATGGAACACACCTCGGCGTTCGGCCCAGGGCGGCATTGTGCCGGGTCATTCCGACGGGGCCAGCGGATGTATCCTGATTGCCACGATCATGCGACGGCGCGGGTTCACGGGCGTCCAAATCCACTCCCGCCTGCTGGAGGAAGGGATCCGCCGCGAGGGCATTCTCTGCCACCGCGAGAGTCCCTTTTCCGGCAGTGCCATGTGGCTGGCCATGTTTGCCCTCCGGCCGCTGGTACTCCATCGCCTCAACAAGGACTGGTCGACACGTTGGTACCGTCATTGGCACTTCCTAGCCTTGCGCGAGAACCTTGCCTGCCATGTGCGTTGCCACGACGTTTGCGCCATCGTGGCCGAGTCGCCGTTAGCTGCTCTGGCCGCGCTGCAAGTACGCGAGCGATGCCAAGGGAGCTTCAAGATCGTCCTGGTCTGCCATTTTCCATACAGTCAGGCGCAGGAGTTTCGCGACAAAGGAGAGCTTAGCGATCCGGGGACGTACCGGCAGATCATGGAGCTGGAAGCGTCTGTGCTGCGAAGCGTCGACGAAGTTGTGTATGTATCCAACTGGTCGAAACAGATCCTGGAAGAGGTCCGCGGCATCCAACCGAAGAGCTCGACAGTCATTTGGAATGGCATCGCGCAAGTGGTCACCTCGGAACAGGTGGCGCGCCGGTCGCTCGGCCTCGGATCGAACGACCTCGTGCTCATTAACGTCGGGACGCTGCTGCCGTACAAGAACCAGCTTGGCCTCATCGACCTGTTCGCCGCAATCGCCTCTGACTATCCCCAGGCCAGACTCCTCCTGGTCGGAGATGGTCCCCAACGATCGGCCATCAAGCGTAAAGTGGCGGCAAGGGGCTTGAGTCAGAAGGTAAAGCTTCTGGGCAATCGCTCCAACGTGCCTGCCCTGCTCGACATCGCTGATCTCTACATCCACTACGCAACCGCCGAGTCGTTTGGTACCGTCCTGGTGGAAGCGGCGCGGGCTGGGATTCCGTCCGCGGACGTTCCGGTCGGGGGGATTCTGGAAGTTCAACGCCGGCTCCAAGGCAGCATCCCGCTGGACGCCTCCCACCGGCGGGCGTCGCTCGAGGTCTTGAAGCCGCTGCTCGATGATCCGGCGATGCGCGCTGACGTCGGGCGTCGGGCTCAGATCAACTTCCGGCGCTACTTCACCCAGGAAGCGATGGTCGACGCCTATCTACGAACGCTTCGGGCGCCGGCCCAACCTCGCAACGTGGACGGTGTCGAGCGAGTCGGCGATCTCCGCCCGGCGGAAGCGAGGTGAGCTGGTGCAGACACTGACGATCGGGCGGCCACTAGTGTTGGGAGCCGGCGGTATTGTGCTGGCGGTTGTCCTTGCCGCGGGGGTCGCCTGGAATCCTCTGTTTCTCACGGGAGCCGTGATCGCAGGCATCGTCCTGTACTACGGATTCTTGTTCCCAGCACGGTTGCAATACGCCTGGGCGCTGAGCCTGGGCGCTATCCTGGCGGGCTACGCGTTTCTAGATCGAGGCTTCGCCTACGTAGGCGTCCCACCACTCTACGTCGGCGAGTTGGTGCTCCTCCTCGGCATCCTGGCGGCTGTCGTTGGTGGGGGATTCGCGCCCGTGCTGCGCTCCCCCGTATTGTGGCTGCTCATCGCCTTCGCCGTCGAAGGGGTCCTTCGCACGGCGCCGTACTGGAGCACTTACGGGGTCGACGCGCTACGCGACGGAGTAATCTGGGAGTACGGCTCCTTTGCTATCCTGGTCGCTGCCTTCCTGCTTCGGGCGCGGCATTTGGCCACTATTCCGGACATTTACCGGCGGTGGTTACCCTGGTTCCTCTTCTGGGTACCGGCGGCAATCGCAGTACAAAAATTCGCCCCCACGGCATCTCCACTTGCGCCTGGGTCCGCTGTCCCGCTGTTGGCCCTCAAGTCCGGGGATGTCGCGGTGCATCTGGCCGGAATCGCATCGTTCCTCCTGCTGGGCCTGCACCAGTTCGGCGCGCCAAGGTCGCGTCCCAACTCATCGCGCCTGCTCGAGTGGATGTGCTGGCTGGCTTGGATCGTCGCCGCACTGGGCGTCAGCTCGTCGAATCGCGGTGGCCTTCTGGCCATACTGGGAGCCGTTACGGTCGTGCTTGCCATACGGCCGATGAGTCGAAGCGGCCACGCGGGACTCTTTCGGATCAGCTACGTCGCAGTCGTCCTCACCCTGGTCTTCGTCTTGTTCAACATCCAGCTTGACGCCGGCGAGGGTCGCCAGATCTCTCCCCAGCAGATCGCGGCCAACCTGGCGAGCGTGGTCGGGTCGAGTGGCCAGAGCGGCTTGCAAGGCACGCGAGACTGGCGGCTGCAATGGTGGCAGCAGATCACAAAGTACACGGTCGTCGGTCCGTACTTTTGGACCGGCAAGGGCTACGGCATCAATCTGGCCGACGCCGATGGCTTTCAGGTAAACGCCGACGGCTCGTTGCGCGACCCGCATAACGGCCACATGGACATCCTGGCGCGCACCGGTGTGCCGGGGCTGGCGCTTTGGGTAGCCCTGCAATCGACCTTTGGCGTGAGCCTGGTTCGAGCCTACCTGCGCGCCCGCCGCGGGAAGCGGGAGTGGTGGGCACGTCTCAACCTCTGGATTCTGGCCTATTGGCTCGCCTTTCTGATCAATATGTCCTTCGACGTCTATCTCGAGGGGCCGCAGGGAGGCATCTGGTTCTGGTCGCTCATGGGTTTCGGTATAGCTGCGCTTGAACGGCAACGGAGCGCTCAAGCCGGCGTGCAGCCGGTGCGCGAGTCCGGCGCCCGGACACAGCCGGCCACTATGGCGCCAGCGTTGGTGGAGGCAGGAGCGTGAACTTACTCTACACCATAACGAGCTATCCGCCCGCCATCGGCGGCGCACAGCTCTACTTTCATCACCTCGCCAAGGCGCTGTCGAAGGAGCACGTGGTGCAGGTTGCCACGCATTGGGACACCAATCGTGTCGACTGGTTGCTTGGAACCACGCTGCGGGCCTCGTCGATATCGCGACGCTATTGCGTCGACGGCATTCCGGTCTACCAGATGGGGATCAGCGCCCCGGCCAAGGTGAGGGCGCTGCTCGGGCTAGCGAGCTATCCCCTGGCTCAGCGGCGAGCCGTGGCCTGGCTGTCCGCCGCGCTCGTCGACCAGCTCGGCCTGATGGCCCGTGGTAGCGACGTTATTCACAACAATCGCATCGGTCGGGAGCCAATCAGTTACGCCTCCTTCCAACTCGCGCGCCGATTGGGTATCCCGTTCGTCTTCACGCCGAATCACCACCCGAGATGGGTCGGTTGGTGGTACGAAGTGTACCTTGATCTCTACCGCCAGGCGGATGCGCTCATCGCGCTCACACGGGCCGAACGCGATACCTACGTCGCGCTCGGCGTCGACCCGGCCAGAGTTCACGTGGTCGGCGCCTCGGGATTCCTTGCCGACACGGCGCATCCGCGCGCCTTTCGTGATCGATACCAAATCAACGGCAATATCGTGCTGTTCGTAGGGCAAAAGTTCGAGTACAAGGGGCTTGACCGTATCTTGGCGGCCGCGCCGAAGGTGTGGGCTCGACACCCCGATACCCATTTTGTCTTTATCGGGCCCCGAACTCCCTATTCGGTGGGGCTGTTTTCTCGACCGCAGGATTCGCGCATCCTAGAGCTTGGCTCGATAGGCCCCCAAGAGAAGACTGATGCGATGGCCGCGTGCGACATTTACTGTATGCCATCCACGCAAGAGAGTTTCGGGCAAGTCTTCGTGGAGGCATGGACGCTGGGGAAGCCCGTTATTGGTGCAGACATACCGGCTGAACGGGAGCTCATAGGCGATGGCGTCGACGGGTTCGTTGTGCGGCCCGGCACGGATGAGCTGACGAACCGAATCGTGACCTTGTTGGACAGTCCGGATATGCGAGCCCGGATGGGCCAAGCCGGGCACGAGAAGGCTGTTACGGAGTTTTCGATGGAAAGGATTGCCGCCCGAACCACTGACGCCTATGAAGCGGCAATCAGGAATGTCCGATCGACGAAAGGGCGCATAGGTTATCGCGCGGCGAGTGCGCGTGCATTGGCGTGAGTCGCGAGCATCGTGCAGGGTGAACGAAGTGTTGGGAGAGGAGATAGCTATGGCCCAGAGGAAAGTGCTTGTTACTGGAGCGGGGGGCTTTATCGGCCATCACCTCGTCGAGCTGCTGACCCGAGACGGGTACTGGGTTCGCGGGGTCGACAAGAAACAGCCCGAGTTTGCGCCCTCGGCGGCGCACGAGTTTCTGCAACTGGACTTACGGCGCTGGGAGGACTGTCTGCTGGCGACTCGCGGCGTTGATGAGGTGTACGGCCTGGCGGCAGACATGGGTGGGATGGGGTTCATCTCGTCGCACCATGCCGAGATCCTGCGCAACAACCTGCTGATGAGCACGCACATGCTGGAGGCGGCGCGCCAGAACGGCGTAGGGCGTTACCTTTTCACCTCCTCGGCTTGCGTATACCCGGAGTACCGCCAGCTGGAGGCGGATGTTGTGCCGCTCCGCGAAGACGATGCCTATCCGGCCCAGCCGCAGGACGCCTATGGCTGGGAGAAGCTCGTCACCGAACGGCTGTGCCAGCACTTTGGTGAGGAGTTCGACATGGAGACGCGCATCGTGCGTTTCCATAATATCTTTGGTCCTCTCGGCACGTGGCAGGGGGGGCGTGAAAAGGCTCCGGCGGCGCTCTGTCGTAAGGTCGCCGCAGCAAAGCTGACCGGCGACCCCACCGTGGAAATCTGGGGCGACGGCGAGCAGTCGCGATCGTTCTGTTACATCGACGACTGCGTGATTGGCCTGCACAAGCTCATGCGCTCCGATTACCGGCAGCCGCTGAACCTGGGCCAGGACCGCCTGGTCACGATCAACGAGCTGGCCGACCTGGTGGCCGCTGCCGCCGGAACACGCATCGTCAAGAGGCACATTCCGGGTCCGCAGGGGGTACGCGGCCGCAACTCGGACAACACGCGGCTGCGGCAGGTGCTCGGTTGGGAGCCGCAAGTCTCTCTGGAAGAGGGACTGCAGCGAACCTACCTCTGGATCGAGGATCAGGTCCGGCGATCGTCGGCAGACCTGCCGATTGTCGAGCCGCCGATCGCCGAGCGCGCGCCTGCTCTGGTTATCGGGTAGCGAAACGACGTCATTTTGGAGGGAGACTGAGTGAACGCCAGCCTGTCAGCGGAGCCGATGAGCCAGCCGCGCGTCAGCATCCTAGGTGTAGGGGTGAGCGCCGTCACGATGACGCAGGCGGTGGAAGCCATCGACGCCTGGATCGCGCAACGCCGCCAGCATTACGTCTGTGTGACTGGGGTCCATGGACTCATGGAGTCGCGTCGCGATTCCCTGCTCCGCCAGGTCTACCGCGGCGCTGGGCTGGTAACGGCGGATGGCATGCCGCTGGTGTGGCTAAGCCGGAGGCGGGGATTCCGCCACGCCGAGCGCGTCTATGGCCCCGACCTAATGCTCAGGGTGTGCGGCCAGTCGCTGGCGAAGGGCTATCGCCACTATTTCTACGGTGCGACGCCAGCGGTCACCGCCGAGCTGGAACGTCGCCTTTGCCAGCGCTTTCCGGGGCTCAACGTCGTCGGCGCCTGCTCGCCGCCGTTTCGCCCCTTGACTGCCCAGGAGGACGGGCAGATTGTGGAGGAGATCAACGCCACCGCGCCCGACGTGGTCTGGGTCGGGCTGAGTACGCCAAAGCAGGAACATTGGATGGCGGCACATATCGGGCAAATCAGTGCGCCGGCATTGATTGGGGTGGGAGCAGCCTTTGATTTTCACGCCGGTACCAAGCGCCAGGCCCCTTGCTGGATGCAGCGTATGGGATTGGAATGGCTCTTCCGTCTCGCCAGCGAGCCGAAGCGCCTGTGGCGGCGCTACCTCATCAACAATCCGCGCTTCATCGGCTTAGTCCTCTCGCAAGAGCTCGGTTGGCAGCGTGATCCGGTTGGTTAGCGCTCGGTAAGGTGGTCAATCCGCGAACGCTCGCCCAGCAGGCAGAAAGAGGTCCGTTACCATGAGGACTCGCTGTGGCCTCCGGTCGACGCTTCGGACGGCCAAGAGTCACGCGCGCCGATGCTGACCGGTAGTGCCGCGGCCGGGTTCGCGCGCCTCACCAATTCCACGCGAATTAGCGGTATGCTCAGCACCGGCGCCTGGGGCTCGATTGACCAGGCGTTGGTGTCGGCAACCAATTTCCTGACCATGGTGCTCGTCGCTCGAAGCGTCGGCGCGTCCGCCTTCGGAGCATTCACGCTGGTGTATACGGTCCTCCTATTTTTCAATAGCATGCAGTCGGCGCTCGTGACCCAGCCGCACAATGTCCTCGGTGCGACGCGGTGGGGCGAGGATTACGTCCGCTATACCACCACTACCGCGGCGAGTCAGGTAGCGCTCCTGTGCGTGGCGACGCTGTTGGCCCTTGTGGCCGTCGTGCTGGCCCGAGCCGAGGGCTGGGTCGTCACCCCATTGTTATACGCCATGCCCCTTTCGATTATCGCCTGGCAGCTGCAGGAGTTTGGCCGGCGTGTCCTCTATACGGAGGGCCGGCTCGCTGCTGCCGTCGCCAACGACGTCATCAGCTACGCAGGTCAGTCGCTGGTTGTGCTGTCGCTCTGGCGCCTCGGGAGCCTGACCGGCGTGAGCGCGCTCTGGGCGCTGGCCATCACGTCGGCCTTAGCAGCGACCTGGGGTGCGTGGCAGATCCGCTCCAGTTTGGGTCGATCCATCGATCTGGCCGTGATTCGAGAGAACTGGCGGTATGGGAAATGGCTAGCCGGCAGTGAGATTGTCGGAGATTGGCTCTCTGGACAGTTCTACCTCTATTTGGCGGCAGCTATCCTCGGTGTCGCGTCCGCAGGCGTCTTGAAGGCTGCCGTGGTGCTCATCGGTCCGTTGCGCATCCTCATCACGCCGCTGCAGCGGGTGCTCCCTACCAGCTTCGCCCGCGTCATGGCGAGCGGCGGCGTGGTAGCGCTGCGCCGCCGCTCGGCCAAGGTCTTCCTCATAACGACACCGGCGCTCGTTTGCTATTGCCTTCTGGTGGCCGTGTGTGCCGCTCCGCTGCTGCGTTTGCTCTACGGCGCGACCTATGCCGACCAGGCCCACGTGCTGACGCTGTATGCCGCCTATTCGTGTTTGGCCTATCTCCCGACCGTGGCCACGGCGGTGTTGCGGGCCCGGCGAATCACCCGCCAAATCTTCCTGAGCAACGTGTATGCCAGTCTGGTTGCGCTGACATGCGGCTGGCTGGTCATCCACAGGTTCGGCGTTGAAGGCGCCGTGTTAGGCATGATTGCGTCGGCGTCGTGCGGCGGCTACTTGTTGTGGCGCGCCTACTATGACGCCTTGTACCGCCAGCCTTCGGGTCAGGCGCGTGGAATGCCCCAGTGATCGTTCCCCGGTGTTTGGACCCTGCTCATCTGTGGCGGCTGGTCTGCCGAGCCTTCTACGTCGATCGTTGGAACGTCGGCGTCGTCGACGCCCCCATACACCAGTTCCTCGATCCCTCCTTCGTCCCGCTCATTCGCTGGCTGCCGGATAGGAAGCTCCGGTCGTATAGAGCTGATCCGTTCCTCATCGTCGCTGCCGACGCGCTAACGGTCGCATTCGAGGAGTACGATTTCTTTCGAATGCGTGGCCGGATCTCCTCCTTTACCATCAAGAACGGCGAGGTATCGGCCGCGTCACCAGTGATCGACAACGGACGGCACATGTCCTATCCCTATGTCGTGCGTCATTGCGGCGCGGTGTATCTGATCCCGGAGACGTGGGATCGAGGCGAGCTCGCCATATACTCCTTCGACGCGTCGGCGAGGCGCTGGCGCAACAGCGCAACGATCCTCAGCAACTTCGCTGCCGTCGACGCTACGCTCGTCCGGTTCGACGGGCGCTGGTGGATGTTTTGCGGCAATCAGGCCGACTCTCCGATGAGCAAGCTGTACCTCTGGTACTCAGACGATCTATTCGGTCCGTGGCGGCCGCACGCCGCCAATCCGGTCAAGGACGATGTGAGCTGCAGCCGCAGCGGTGGCACGCCCTTTGTCCACCAGGGCGTTCTGTACCGGCCCGCACAGGATAACCGAGAGACCTACGGCGGAAGCATCGTCGTCAATCGTGTGGTCCGGCTGACCACCACGGCGTTTCGTGAGGAGTCGGTGAGCCAGGTGCGGCCGGCCGCGAACGGACGGTACCCGCGCGGTCTGCATACCGTTGCTCAGGCAGGAGGCATCACGCTCGTCGACGGCAGACGCCGGGACCTCGCTTTGCACCTTTGCGTCCAGAAGGTTCGAATCAAGCTGCGCGAACAGCCCAGCCGGCATTGGCGACGAACGAGATGAGCGGTTTGCGTCCGTTACATGCGTCTCTGTAGCCGCGCATCAACGCTTGTCAGAACTGGACCGCCGCGATTCCTCCGGCTACTGAATCGGGATCCGGGTAGTCTGCAGGACGTTCTCGGCGCTGGCGTCGCGAGCGAAATCCGTAGCTGCAGACTAACACGCACTACTTGGCCCGTGGCATCGTACCCCCGAATGTCGTGGGGATGCCGGCCTGGCTGAGCGCCCACGTCGCCCGCGCGGATGTGAGGTACCAGCTATTGGCTCCCCCACGCGTGCCGCTGAAGTCGGCAAGCAATGTGATGTCGCCGGTCCATTCGAAGCGCGCATCCTGACCCTCTGGGCTCGGGTACCAGAAGCCATTCCCGGAGCCGCGATTGTCGGCAGCTTGGTCATAGAGCGGACCGGCCCAATCCTGAAACCAGCCCAACGCGATGGAGCCGGCAGTTGACTCCACGACTGTGTTGTCATGCACCATATTCGCCGCGACCGGCCGGCTGTCGCTGCGATCCTGACTGATTACCGTGATTCCATTGGCATTCCAGGCCAAGGTGTTCCGGATAATCTCCGTGTGGTCGCAGTTCTGACAGAGGATACCGGCGCCAAAGCCCCAAACCGCACGATCACCGCCGTTTGTCCACACCGCGTTACCGGCGATCGTGCCATCGTGGCTGACCTCATAGGAGATCCCCTCACGGCTATTGTCGTAGACCCGGTTGTTGCTGATGACCGCTCCGCTGCAGCCGGCATCGCACCAAATGCCGGTCCCATCGTTGCTATAGACGCTGTTCGCGCTGATCGCCGGTCTCACGTTGCCGGTGAGTTTTAGCCCGCCGGCTTCCCATCCCGGGTCGAACTGCTCGGTATTATTGTTGTGAACTCGGTTACCCTGTACGAGCAGGCCAGTATCCAAGGCGCCGTGGACTCCCTCCTCGCCACCTCGGCTAATGTCGTTATTGAGCAGTCGGAGTCCGCTTGCGCCGTCGAGCGACACGACGGCGCCGTGGGCGTCAGACAGCACGTTACGCTCTACCGTCCAGTTTCCGTAGCCACCGTTGCTGAGCGCTCCCTGCTGAGCAGGGTTCGCGGCGTATCGCATGCGAAAGCCTCGGATGGTCACGTCGCCGGCGCGTCCCAAAACCCAATACTGCCGGGTCGTCACTTCCACCTGGCGACCGCTCGGATTGTCGGCGAGGAGGATCCATCGGTTGCCATCGACCGAGAACTGGCCGCTGGCGGGGGACGCTGCTACCTGGGTCAGCGGCTGGCCATCTAGGAACACCTGTTCCGGCCATCGGCAGCGGCCGGTGCTGCCCGGCTCACAGGGCCACCTATCTTGGAAGAAGGGCGGGAGCGGACCCTTGATCCAATAGGAGCCGCGTCGCGTCCATCCGGACCAGACGTCGCTGCCACGGATCTCGCTCCCGGGCTGTCCAATAAGGGTGATTGGCTTCGTGATGATCAGCGTCTCCCGGTAGACGCACGCTGGCGTCAAGAGGGTCGACCCGGGCGCCGCGGCGAGTATCTGCGCTTGGAGCGACGTGCCGCAGCGTGGCGACGCCGGCGCCGGGCGCGAACTCGAAAGGAACAACGAAGACAGCAAGCACAGAAGGATCGCGCCACCGAGCGCCGGTCGTCTGCTAAGGACGCCGACCCTGGCCACCTAGCGACTCACTTTCCATTCCCGCCACCGTAAGCGCCACCAACCGCTGAGCGTTCGGACCGATCGACTCGATGCAGTCCCAGCGTGATGAACGCCAGCCTGGCCTGTTCACCTGCTCGCCACACCTGCAACTGCGCCAGAGGCGGCGGACGGGCGATTCAGCGGTCAACACGCCCGTTTTCATTGACATTGTCCCTATGAGCAGTATACTGCTCGCAAACAGGTTGATTCGGTCCCAGGCTGGTGATCGACGATCGTGGCACAGCTTCGTGCCTAGGCGAAGGGGAATAGAGACGCCATGGAATCCGCCCATCGAATCTGGCGAGCGCTGGCCGGCCGGCTGGGCAAGGTGGAGCGCGTGCTCCTGCTCAGCGCCGCCGCCATGATCATCGCGGCGCCACTGGCGGTCGCAGGCCCGCAAGAGTCGGCCAACTTGGCGACCACGCCGACCTCCACCGGAGGCGCTCCGTCCACGCCACCGCACATCATCGCGCCGGCGCCGGCGCGGGTGCCGAAGGCGCTGCCGCAGACCGGTGGCGGCGGAACGGCTTCCTGAGCCGGTCGAGGACCGAGCTGCCTCAGGCTATTGGGCGACGGGCGTCGTACCATTCGCCGGCCAGGCGATGGCACGCGTCTTGCTCCATGCGCGCTTGGCTGATAGGCGCATTTCCTGATCAAGTGATGCGTGCTCGACGCCACGTGAGTCAGGCCAGCATGGAGGGTAAGCGTGTTGAGAATACCGGGTGCATGTTCCAGGGAAGTCCAGCAGAAATACAAGGATGCCGGCCGCGCCCTGCGCCGTCTGCGTGACCAGAGCCTGGCCACCGGTTCGGAAGGCGCCGATGCGCTCAGCGGCGCCCTTGATTGGGCGCAGCGGAGTGTGAGCGCGCTGGCCGTAGTTGGGCGGGTCGGAACCGCACAGGCGCTAGCCCGAACGAGCGCGCCTCGGGATCAGGCGGCTGATTGGACCAGGCGCGCGGGCGACTCGTTTGCTCAGCTCGATGGGGAGACCGCCGGAGCACTCCGCGACGCGGCGGCGGCTCAGTCGCGGCAGTTTGCCGAGACAGCGGCCCAAGCCGCTGGCCAGTTAAGCCAGTCGATTGGTCAGCAAGCGTCTGCTGCCAAGGAGACGGTTGGCGCCGCGATCGGCGAGGCGAAGGAAGCGTTGGGTCCGCGTGTCGGCGCCATGTCGCAGACGGTAGCCAAGCAAGCGGAGCAAATGGCGCCGCGACTCGCCGACCTGGTGAGCCAATCGGTCGAACGGGCGACGCAAGCCGGCGCCCAGGCCACGGGAGCGCTTGCCCCACGCCTGGCTTCGATCGCCGGAGGCGTAGCCGAGCAACGGGACGCGTTGGCGCCGGTTGTCGCCGGCCTGGCCACGCAGGCGTTAGAGCGCGCATCTCAGGCCGGTAGCCAGGCAGCAGAGGCGGCCGGTTCCTGGCAGCAGGCCGCGGCAGCGGCGGGGCCAACCGTCGCCGAGACGGCCGGCGGAACGGCCCTCGCCGTTGGTAACGCGTTTGACGCGACGGGGAGGGCCGTCCGCTCCACCGTGAACAACATCTTCTGGATCGGCGTGCTGGGCGCCATCGCCGTCCTTCTCTACGCACCGAAGGATGAGCAGCGCGCCAAGCTGATGGCCGGGACTCAAGAATGGATGTCCTACCTGGCCGATATTGTCATGGAACTCCGCGGTCGCGAGGAGTGACGGGGCGAGGGGGCGCCCCGGCGCCCCCTCGCCCCGTCAGCCCACCGCCGGCAGCGTCGGGTAGGAGCCGCCCAGCACCGACTTGGAATCGGCCTGCAGCCAGCGCTCGATGACGGTCGCGTAGACGGAGCGGAAGTCGATGGAATGTCGCAGATTGCCGTTGTCCAGATTGGTCAGGTCCGGCATGTCGCCGTAGATGCCGCCTTTGACGCCGGAGCCGAGCAGGAACATGGGGGCGGCAGTCCCGTGGTCGGTGCCGCGGCTGGCGTTTTCCTGGACGCGACGGCCGAACTCCGACCAGGTCATCGTCAGGACATTGCTATCCAGCTTCTGCGCCGACAGGTCGCCGGAGAAGGCGAGCAGCGCGTCGCCGAGCTGGCGCAACAGCCGTGGCTGCTGGTTCAGCTGCTGGGAGTGGGTGTCGAAGCCGCCGAGCACCACGTAGCCGATGCGTAGTCCGATCCCCTTCTTCAGCGCCGCGGCGAAGAGTTTCAGTCCCTGAGCTACAGGAGTCTGCGGGTAGGGCACGGCCGGCTGATAACTGCTGCCGATCTCCTGCATCTGGGCGCTGCTAACCAGCGCCGAATCGGCGGTCGATTCCAGCAGCGCTGCGTAGGGGGCGGGCGCAGCGTACGTCTGGTAGAGCTTCATCAGCGCCTGCTCGCGTGCTGACGCCCCCTTGGGGAACGCGGGATCCGGCATCAGCTTGTAACTATTGAGGTTCGCGAAGGCCGGTGGCGGCGTTGGGGGACAGCACAGCGCCGGGGCCAGCGTCGGACCCAGGCTCAGCGAGCCGATGGGGTGGCCGTTCCCATCGACTTTCCCTTCCACCAGCGTAGACAGCCAGCCATCCTGCCGGTGCAGCTCCGGATCGGCAGTTTCCCAGATGTCCATTGCCTGGAAATGGGACAAGCTGGGATTGTCGTAGCCAACCCCCTCCATGACGGCAACCTTGCCCTGGTCATAGAGGTGCTTGAGTCCTGTCAGCTCGGCGTGCAGCGCCACTCGGTCGCTGATCGGCAGGAGCTGCGACTCCGGAACGCCGATCGTCGGTCGCAGCGTACGGTAGTGACCGTCGCTGTAGGGGATGACCGTGTTCAGCCCGTCGTTGCCCCCGGCAAGCTGGACGATGATCAGCGTGCGATCGCTGGCCGCCTGGCCGGGATTTCCGTACCGCGTGTCGCGACCGATCTGGTCGATGGCGCGGCTGAAAACGGAGGGCATGAACATCCCGACCGGAACTATGGCTCCGCTGGTTTGGAGGAGGTCGCGCCGAGAGAGCATTTCCAATAGTCCTTTCTGTGGTGGTGGCGATCAGCTCAGGTGGTACTCGGGGAGACCGAGCGCGAGGTAGGTCAGCCCGCGATAGCGCTCCTCCGACGACGACGTCGCGCTGGTCACGTATTGCTGCATTATTTGGCGCTGCGTCGTCCCAACCTGGCCATCGAGCAGTTGCCGCAGGAGCAGGTCGACGGCCGCGTTGGCGTTGCCTCCCGTCACCTTGTGCAGCCACTCCTGCACGGTGGACGCACCCTTCGGCCAGGCGACGTTGCTCGCCGCGACCTGGTTGGCAAAGTTCAGTCGCGAGAGCCAGGTTCCGCTATTGAGCCAGCTTGTTCCGCCGGGCCAGCCGGCCACGTTGGGCGGATTGAACAGCTCCTGGCCCATCGCCGGCATGACCCCGGCCAACTGGCTGCCTTCGGTGAGCATGCCGAGCGACCGAAGACTGCCCACGACCAGATCGACCGGGCTCTTGATAGCGGACCGATAGGCTTTGCCCGAATAGAAGGCGCTGGATGTCAGGATCTGGCGAACCAGTGCCTTGACGGAATAGTTGCTCTGGAAGTAGGTTTTGGTGAGGTCAGCCAGGACGCTCGGCTCCGGGTCGGCGTAGGCGAACCAGGAGAAGAGGCGACGGCACAGGTACGCGGCGGTGATCGGCTGGGCGACGATGATGTCGATAATGTCGTCGCCGGTGAAGGCGCCGGTCTTGCCGAGAAACGTCTTCGCTCCGTCGTCGTGCAGCTTCGGATTGAAGACGAAGGTGGGCGGATCGTAGAGATTTGCCTTGTAGTTCTTCGGGTATTGGAGCGAATAGCCGGTGAACGCCCGCGCGCTCTCCCTGACGTCCTGCTCGGTGTAGTTGCCGACGCCCATGGTGAAGAGCTCCATCAGCTCACGGGCGAAGTTCTCGTTGGCGTGGCCCTTGCGACTGGTCTGCAAGTCCAACCACACCATCATCGCCGGATCCTTGGAAACCCCCTTCAGAATCGTGGGGAAGTCGGCCAGGGCGTTCTTCCGGAAAAACAGGTTCTGCACGTGCATCATGTCCGGACGCGATTTGGAAAACGCCGACGTGAGGAGGCTGTGCCAGAACAGCGTCATCCGCTCCTCCAGCGGCCGCACGCTGTACAGCATGCGCAGGAGCCACCAGCGCTGCAGGTCACGACCGTTGGCAAAGTCATAGGTGTAAAACTGGTCCAGCTTATCGAGCAGGGGATTCGGCAGCGACTCGTAGTTGAGGAGGCGCTCTGTTGTTGCCGCCAGGCCTGCCTGCTCGGCAGCGCTCAGCTCCTCCGGCGAGGCGCCGAACCCGGCGCGGCGCAGCAGATGCCCCAGGCGTGCAGCGTCGGGCATAGCGGCCTCACGCCGCTTGGGACCTCCGGCGTACAGCGCCGCCAGCACGGCGCCGACGCCAAGCGCCGCCGCGCCGCCGATGGCGACGCGCCGCGTGTGCTTTGGCTCAACCACGGTTGGCGCGCTCGAGGGAGCGATCATCGGCTCATCCATCGGGTTGCCCTTCGTTTCCTTGACAACAGATCGATCCCGGACTCAGCGGACGGCGAACGCCGTCAACGTATCAGTCGCCACAAGAAACAGAATAGTACGCACAAGTAAATGCTGGATGGGAGAAACGGTAAAGCTAGCGTAAAGGGATGGACCCTCACCCCCGGCCCCTCTCCCGCTCGGCGGGAGAGGGGAGCAGACTCTTCAGTTGGAGCCTTTCCCCCGCTTGCGGGGGAGAGGTGCCGAAGGCGGAGTGAGGGTCCGTCGCTCCGCCCAGCTAGCGCCCGCAGTAACAACCGCCAGTGCCGTCCACCCGGCACCGCGGTTCGTCTGGGCAGCATACCGATTCGTCCATCACTGCCCGCAGCACCGTCGCGACCGTACAGAGCGGCAGCCCCACGACATTGGCGTAGCAGCCGGTGAGGCGGGAGACCAGATGATAACCCATTGATTGAATAGCGTAGGCGCCCGCCCTGTTGACTGGCTCGCCCGTTGCGACGTACGTCTGGATGGCGGCATCGCTGAGCTCATGCATGGTGACGCTCGACGTCGCCACGGCAGAGATGATGAGGCTGCCAGTTCCAGCGTCGCGGCTGATCAAAGGGGTCGTGTGCTGCGTGGTCAGAGCCGCCTCCAGGGCCTGAAGCAGCCCACCGCCTCCGGCGGAAAGCACGACGCCAAGGGCGGATTCTGACGGGTAGCACACGGCAATTCCGGTGTGGACGGCGTGCGTCCGGCCGGACAGGTGGCGCAACATGCGGACGGCGTCGTCCCGATCGCTCGGCTTTCCCATCACCTCACCGTCCACCGTCACTAATGTGTCCGCGCCAAGCGCGACGGTCCACGGTCGTCGTGCCGCCACATCGACCGCCTTGCTAATCGCGAGTGTCCGAGTCTGTTCCTTCGGCGCTCGCGGCACAGGCACGTCGCGTTCTTCAATAAGGCTCGGCTGGATAACGAAGGGAACTGTTAGATGGGCCAACAGCGCGGAGCGTTGTGGCGAAGCGGAGGCTAAATAGAGATGCGGTGTTACCATCGACTGGGGGCCTCTGCCGTCACGGGGGTCGCCGGGGCCGGAAGTGGAGCAAGCATGCAGGTCGACCAACAGCGTATCCAGGCTGCAATCCGCGAGATCATCTTAGCAGTTGGAGAAGATCCGGAACGAGAAGGACTGCGTGGAACGCCGCGGCGGGTCGCCCAGATGTACGAAGAAGTGTTTGCCGGTCTGCATGCCGACCCTCGTGACGCTCTGAATACTACCTTCCAGGAAGAGCACCACGAAATGGTCGTGGTCAAGGAGATTCCCTTTAGCTCGCTGTGCGAGCATCACTTTCTGCCGTTTCTCGGCCACGCGCACATCGGCTACATCCCCAATGGACGCGTCGTGGGCCTCTCCAAGCTGGCCAGGGCGGTCGAGGCGGTGGCGCGCCGCCCGCAAGTGCAGGAGCGTATGACCGGACAGATTGCCGACGCACTCATGGAGGCGCTCGAGCCGATGGGCGCCGGGGTCGTACTGGAGGCCGAGCATCTCTGCATGACCATTCGCGGGGTGAAGAAACCGGGCAGTGTGACGGTGACCTCCGCTATGCGTGGCGTCTTTGCCGACTGCAGTATGACCCGCAGCGAATTCTTACAGGGGGTGTGGGGCTATCGCCGTTAGCTCCCGCCGAACGTAGGCGCGCTGTCCCGGCGCTTCTTCTACCCCGACCCGGATCGACCGCAGGCCCTTGGCAATCTCGCCCGGCAGGCGCCGAAGGATGTCGGTGGACAGGTAGCGCGCCAGGTGCTCACTGCTGGTGTTCGGTATGGGGAGCACACACACGTCCGCGGCCGGAAATTCGAAGCGGTCTTCGCGGTAGCAGACCCGCACTGCCGATCCCGTCTGCTCGACGCTGACTTCTTGACTCTGACCGGGCAGGAGGACGAGATGGTCCAAGGCGTCACAGGCCGCGCGCGCGGCTCGTTTGAGGTCACCAAAGTCGACGACGAAGCCGTCGGGGAGAAGGTTGCCCTCCACAATTACCGAGCAATGGTAGTTGTGGCCGTGGAGCGGCTCCCGAGTGCCGGACATGGTCACGAAGTGGGCGCAGCAAAACTGGAGATACTGCTTGTCGACCTCGACGCTGTAGTGCTCCAGCGATTCCCTCCTTCGACGGGCATCACCTCGGTAGGCTTCATCATACCCCGCCCGAGCGGGAGCCTAGGGTGGAGCGTTACCGCCTTGCGGCGGAGCGGCGACGCTATGCCCAGGCAGCACACGGCGGACTATCGTCTCATTTTGGCGCGCGACCTGCCGTGGTAGGCTGCTATGCCCGGCAGGCTATGGCTACGTCGCCATCAGCGCTCTGGAGCGACAGTGTCGGGTGGGGATACGGGAAGGCGGGCGCATGGCCTCAACGCGGGCGACTCCGAGTCGCGCGCCGAAGCGAGCTGGTGGACGAAAACGCTCCACGCCGCCGCCGAGGGGCGCCTGGCTCGCCGGGCTGCACTTGCCGGCACATCTCTGGTTCGACGTAGCGGCGGTGCTGGCGTTCCTCTTGCTGTTGCTCCTCTTGCTCGCGGCCCTTCCCGTGCTGCCGTCCAGGCTGGCCGCCGTGCCGGTCCGCGTACTGCACAGCACGGAAGGATCGCTCCTGGGTGGGGCCGCCTTTCTCGCACCGGCGCTGCTTATCGCCGCGCTGGTGGAGGTGGTTCGCTACTACCGTTTCGAGGGGCCTCCGGTTCGCTGGTTCCGCTATCTTGGGGGCGCCGTGTTGCTGGGCGCCTGGGTGTCCTTCGCCGACGTGGTTGCCACGGGACATGGGGGCCTGGCCGGCGTGGAGCTGCGACGGATCGTCGGCGACGCGCTGGGGGCGTTTGGCTGGCTGGTGTGGCTCGGCGCGGTGCTCATCGGGCTGATCTGGGCGCTGCACCTGTCGCTGGAGGAGTTCTGGGTGGCGGTCAAGAGGGTCGCTGTGGCCGGGCACTGGTCGGTAAGGGCGTCGTCCCGGGCTGCCGTTCCGGCAGTACGGGCCGTCCAGCGCCGCCTCACACGGACCCGACCCTTGCCGGTAGGCGCTCCCGAGATCGTGCCCTTGCCGGCTGCGCCGCCCTTACCGGTGATCCGGACGCTCGCCCGGCCGCGGCCCCCCGAAGTCAGGCCGCCGCGCGCGAGCAGCCCAAAGCAAGAGCCGCTCCCGATTCCGAGGACGACCGGAGTGGCCTGGCGACTACCGGAAACATCGATGCTCAAATATGGTACGTACATAGAAGCCAGCCACGACGCCATGCGACAGCGGGCCGACATGATCGTCCGCACCTTGGCCGACTTCGGCATTGCCGCCCGCGTGCAGGAGATCCGGCCCGGCCCCACCGTGACGCAGTTTGGCGTCCGGCCAGATCCTGGGGTCAAAGTTGCCCGCATCGTCGGCGCCCAGAACGATCTCGCGCTCGCCTTGGAAGCGCATTCCATCCGCGTCGAGGCCCCCGTACCCGGTAAGCCGTATGTCGGCATTGAGGTGCCCAACCCAACGGCCATGGCGGTCACGCCGCGGGAGTTGCTGGAGAGCCAGGAGTTTCAACGCTACCGTGCTCGGGGGGCGCGCCTGCCGATCGTGCTCGGTAGCGACGTAGCAGGCGAGCCGGTGTTCGGCGATCTTACCCGCATGCCGCACCTGCTGATCGCCGGCGCCACCGGGGCGGGCAAGAGCGTCTGCATCAACTCCTTGATCACTTGCCTGCTATTCCAGAACTCGCCGGACGAGCTGCAGCTCATCATGGTCGACCCCAAGCAGGTCGAGCTCACCGGCTACAACGGCATCCCCCACTTAAAAGTGCCGGTGATCGTCGATCCCGATAAGGTGGTTGGCGCGTTGGACTGGTGCATCAAGGAGATGGAGCGGCGGTACGCCCTGTTCGCACGCGGTTCTTTTCGCGACATCTCGCGCTTCAACGAGACGGCCCACGCGAAGCAGGAAGCGGCGTTGCCCTATCTGGTCGTCATCATCGACGAGCTGGCCGATTTGATGATGACCGCCCCCGAACAGATCGAGCAGCAGATCTGCCGGCTGGCGCAGAAGGCCAGGGCCACCGGCATCCACCTGGTGGTGGCGACGCAGCGCCCTTCGGTTGATGTGATCACCGGCCTCATCAAGGCGAACTTCCCCAGCCGCATCGCCTTCGCCGTGAGCTCTGGCGTGGACTCCAAGACCATCCTGGATAGTCCGGGCGCCGAGCGGTTGCTCGGGCGCGGGGACATGCTCTACACGCCTGCCGACGCGCTCCGCCCGATGCGCGCGCAAGGCGCCTGGGTATCCGAGGAAGAGCTGGAGGCGGTGGTGGACTTCTGGCGCAAGCAGCGCGAGGCAGTGGGCGAACGCTGGCAGAGCAGCGGCGAGCAGCAGGAGCTGCTGGCAAGCTGGACGCCCCCGCCGGAGGTCGATCCCGAAAGTAGGATGCTCGACGACGCTGTCGAGGTGCTGCAAGCCGTGGCGGAAGTGGCTCGCGCGCAGGGGAAGGATCCCCAGGTGACCTTGTCGCTGCTGCAGCGGCGCTTGCGCATCGGTCAGAATCGCGCCTCGCTGCTCATGGACGAGTTGTTCGACCAGGGCTACGTGGGCATGGCGCACGGACCAACCCGTGCGCGCACCGTGCTCTTGAGCCACGGCGCGCCGGAGGACATCGACACCGAATCAGCCATGGAGGCAGGCGCGGAGGCGTCGTAGGGCCGTAGGCGCAACATACGGTCCCGCAACCAGCCAGCGCACGGGCGAAACGCTCCACGGAGCGCGGGCGTCCCGCCCGCCCCGACTAGGCCATCGGTGCGGTCGGTCACTAATTCGGTATTGCTTGCCACCACGGCGGCGAACCGGGCGGGCGGGACGCCCGCGCTCCGTGGAGCAACGGCCATGTCGCCGCATCTCTTAAGGCACACCCCTGACAGGTGATACCCTGCGGTGGCCAGGCTCGTACCGTACACTTGCGCCTGGGAGGTGGCAGTCTGAACGTCCTATTCATTGTGGTCGATACGCTTCGGGCGGACCATCTGGGCTGCTATGGCTACGCCCGCCCGACATCGCCCTCAATGGACGGACTGGCTCGGCGCGGGACGCGCTTTTCCCGCTGTCTTGCCCAGGCCAATGCGACCCACCCATCTTTCACCACGCTGTTCACCGGCTGTGACCCGTTGCGCCACGGCGTGGTGGGACACTTCGGGACACGCCTTCCGGACCCTCGCCTGCCCATGCTGGCCGAGCGGTTCGCGGAAGGGGGCTTCGCTACCGCGGCCGTGGATTCGCTGGGTCGGTGGTTCGAGCGAGGTTTCGCCCAGGTCGATCGTTTCGACTATGACCAGGGGGCAAAAGGCCCCTTGCACACGGGCGAGGAAGTAACCGACCTTGCAGTTGGGCAGTTGCGCGGCCTGGCGCGCGATCGGTTTCTGCTCTTCTTGCACTATTGGGACCCGCACACACCGTACTTACCTCCCCCGCCCTATAACCGGCAGTTTGTTCAGCTCGATGAGAACGGTATGCCGCCGATCGGGGACCTCTCGGCCGTCGATCGGTTCGCGCCCCTCGCGCCATACCTTCGAAGCTGGATGGGTGACGCCCCTAGCCTCGATTACGTCGAGGCCCAGTACGACGGTGAGATTGCCTACCTGGATGGGCAGCTCGGCCGGCTGTTTCGCGAGCTCGACCAATTGGGTTTGAGGAACAGCACGCTGGTGGTGCTGACCGGTGACCACGGCGAAAGCATGACCGAGCACGGCATCTGCTTCGATCATCATGGGCTCTACGAGCCACAGGTCATCGTGCCGCTGCTCATCGCCTTGCCGGATCGGGTACGGGCTGGTCGGGTGGTCACGACGCCGGTGCGGCACGTGGACGTGTTGCCAACACTCTGCAGTCTGGCAGGTTTGGAGCCGCCCGAGGTGTCCAATGGCTGGAGTCTGCACGGGGCGCTCGCTGGCGATCGCCTTCGTCGGGTGGAACCTGTCTTCTCCTGCGAAGCTTCCTGGCAGTTGAAGCGAGCCGTCCGCACCGATCGCTGGACGCTCATTCAGGCGCTCGAACCGGACCGCTATGGGAACCCGCTGGTCGAGCTGTACGACCGCTCCGTCGATCCCGGCGAGGCAAGCAACTGTGCCAGCGACCATCCTGCCGAGGAACAGCTCCTCTCGCAGTTACTGCAGTCCTGGGTGCGGCAGCGCGAGCGGGAAACAGGCGAATCGGACATCCTGAGCGCGCAGGGTGTCACATTGAAGGGACTACGCCACACTGGCGACGACACGGCGGAGCAACTGCGCGCGCGCGCGCAGGCGTCGCTTCGCGCCGGATCCGACGCGGACGAAGGGTTTGACGAGGAGGCGCTGATCGAGGAGCGCCTGCGTAACCTGGGGTACCTGTGAGCGATACGCTACACTCACATGCAGGCGGTGCGATTACTGCGCACCGGACGCCGCTTTGAGGGTTGCCGAGCGTGTGCGAGCCTCCCGCCGTGGTACTGTGGCTGGCGACTGGGCGGCGCCGCACTTCCATTCGCGCCGTTCGGTTCCTGGCCGGCGTTCTGGCAATTCTCCTCATGCTGGGGCCATCGGCGGTGGTGGCGCCGACGCTCGCTGCCGGGCAAAGCTCGAGAGAGCCGCCACCTATCAGCGGCACGGGCTTGAGCCTCGAGCCGGTCTCGGCGACCGATGCCGAGCGGTTGCTTCAGGCGCCTTTGTTGGATGGGCCTGACCTCCACGGCCCGACAAGGCATCTTGGCCTCTGGTCCGCGGTAGTCGACGGACCCTTCGGCCACACCGCGGTGGTATTCCAGACCTACAGCACCTCCCGGCAGACCTGGTTTACCGTGCTCCAGGTGCGCTCCGAGCGGCCGATGACGGAGTCCGCGTGGCAGATCGTGCTCGCCCAGCCGGTCACAGTGAACGGGAAGACGGCGCATCTGTTTGCGCGACCGGGCTCGACAACCGTGTCCTGGCAGCCGGCGCCCACGCTCAGCGTGAGCTTTACCGAGGATATCCAACAAGCCGGCGTCGATCGGGTGTCCCCCGACTGGTCGAAGCTGCACATGCTCGACCAGGACACCTTCTTGCAGGCGGCGGCGTCGCTCCATCCGCGCGGAATGCAGCTGGGTCCGTTCCACCTCGATACGCCCTGGTAGA
>Ga0207416_1000494_pt1 | contig 66921 bp, 70 predicted proteins | sample PaiPotPPM11metaG_FD_184107 | JGI IMG/M metagenome (GOLD analysis project Ga0207416, IMG submission 184107) | Iron sulfur acid spring bacterial and archeal communities from Banff, Canada, to study Microbial Dark Matter (Phase II) - Paint Pots PPM... ... | reverse complement strand
CCGCAGTTCCTGCCGCGCCCCAACCCGCCGCCGCAGCGGCGGCGGGTTGGGGCGCGGCAGGAACTGCGGCAACCGCAGGTGCGGGGGCCGGTGCGGGCTTCGGAGGGGCCTTCGCGCCCTTGAGCTGCGCGCGCAGCAGGTCGGCGACCTTGGGCTCGACCACGCTGAGTTGGTTCTTCGCCTCGAGGCCGAGACGCCCGAAGAGGGCGAGCAGGTCCTTCGAGGTCATACCGAGCTCCTTCGCGAGCTCGAAAATCCTGGGTTTACCGGTTGCCATGCAGTCCTTCAAAGATATGGTGCCCGAGAGCACCATCCGCCGTTAAGTCATTCTTTTAGAGCTCCGAGATCCGGAGTGAGTCACCATTGTAGCAGAGCTTCGCCACTAAACCCCGGATAACGCTTGTTCTTTGCGACCCGTTCTGCGCACGTCCGCGAGCAGAGATAGGTTCCCCGACCTTCCGAACGCCCTCTTCCGTCGGCGATCCAGCGACCGCCTGCGCCCCGCGTGAACCGCCTCAGCGCGGGCTGCGGGAACGCGGTCCGGCAACCCACGCACGTGCGCAGCGGAATCATTCGTTCGTGAACATCTCCCGCTTGAACTCCTCGAGACGGCGCAGCAGCTCGTCCTGGTCGATCGCCGCTTCGTCAACCTCCTCTTCGCCCTCCGCTAGGACCTCGTCGGCTTCGATCTCGGTTGCTTCCACGCCGCCGGAGGCCGCGCGGGCTTCCCGCTCGGCGAGGTAGCGTTCGCGGGCCTCGGCGGCCTCCGAGTCGCTGGTGATGTCGAGGCGCCAGCCGGTCAGCCGAGCGGCGAGCCGCACGTTCTGGCCTTCGCGTCCGATCGCCAGCGACAGCTGATGGTCGGGGACGGTCACCAGCGCCACGCCCTCTTCCTCGAACAGCTCGACGCCCAGCACCTTGGCCGGCGCCAGCGCGTTCGCGACGAAGGTCGGGAGGTCGGCCGCCCAGCGGATGACGTCGATCTTCTCGCCGCGCAATTCGTCCGAGACGTTGGCGACGCGCGAAGATTTCGGCCCCAGGCACGCGCCGACGGCGTCGATCTCCGGCCGTTTCGAGGTGACCGCGACCTTCGTGCGCGCGCCGGGCTCGCGGGCGATCGCCATGATCTCCACGATGTCGTCCTGGATCTCGGGCACCTGGAACTCGATCAAGCGCTGCACGAGGCCCTCGGCCGCACGCGAGAGCACGACCAGCGGTCCTTTGTTCGTCTTGCGCACGTCGAGCACATAGGCGCGGATGCGGTCGTTGATGCGGTAGTTTTCGCGCGGAACCTGTTCGCTGAACGGCAGCAACGCTTCGGTCTTGCGATCGTCGAGCAGCACGTACATGTTGCGCTGTTCGTAGCGCTGAACGGTGCCGAGCACGATGTCGTGCAATTTCGCCGAGTAGGTGTTGTAGACCGTGTCGCGCTCGGCCTCGCGGATGCGCTGCACGATCACTTGCTTCGCGGTCTGCGCGGCAATGCGGCCGAAGTCACGCGGCGTGACGACCTCGTCGAAGAAGTCGCCCGGCTCGTAGCGCGCTCCGGCCTCCTTCTTGGAGATCTCCAATTTGGGATCGGTGACCTCGCCGTCGTTGACGACGGTGCGGCGGTGATACACCTGATAGTCGCCGCTCTGGCGGTCGATCGTCACGATCGCATTCGCCTCGCCGCCGAAATTGCGCTTGTACGCCGAGATCAGCGCGGCTTCGAGCGCTTCGAGCAGCGACTCGAAGCTGATGTTGCGTTCGTTTTCGATCTCGCGGAGCGCCGCGATCATCTCTGCGTTCATCGATTCTTCTCTCGTTGTTTTGCGCGTTGGAGGTCGGCGCGCACGTCGTACTCCACGTTCGCGGACTTGATCACCGCAAGCGGGATCAGCAGCTCTTTCCCGTCGCCGGACAAGACCACGTTCGTTCCCCGTACGCCGTCGAGCCGGCCGCGATGGGTCTTGGCCTTCTCGATCGCGAGGGTCGTGACGACTTTGACGTCGCGCCCGGTGAAGCGCTCGTAGTCGGACGGCTTGGTGAGCGGCCGGTTGAGGCCGGCCGATTCGATCTCGAGCGTGTAGGGATCGGTGAACGCGTCGAGCGCCGTGTTGATGCGCGCGGCGATCCGCTCGCACGTGGCGACGTCCACGCCGCCTTCGCGATCGACCGTCACGTGCAGCGCCGTCGTGCGGCTCCGCCGGTGCGCCTGAGCGCTGACGATCTCGACGTCGCGGAACTCGGGCTGGTGCGGCAAAGCGTGCACGACGCGCTCGAATGCGTCTGCTAACAGCGTCTTCTCGTCGCTGAGCGGCTCCACGGCAACCAACCTCCTTCCTCCGACCCCGTTACAACAGAGAAGCGCGGGCAGTGCCCACGCTCCATGCGTTTACGTCCGTCCGCCATCATACGACGGCGGCGCAAATCGCGCAACCCGGACCCGTTCAGGGGTGGCGCGGGACCGGCGTCGCGAGGCTCCCCGGGACGTGCTTCTCCATCCGCGGGTCGTCGCACGAGACCTCGACGTAGTCGATTTCCGGCTTCAGATCCGGATTCGGGCCGGGGAAGACGAGCGTAGTGCGGCCCCCGACCAGCGACGAGGGCGCCGGCGGCGGGCTCGGCTGGGGATGGTCGGTCACCCGCCAGGCGCGGCAGACCGTTCGGCCGATCAGGTTGCGCTTGGGCTCGCCGAAGACGTAGGTCACCGAATCCGGATGGAGGTTGGTCCGCCGTTCCCGGATGATGCCGAAGGTCGCCGCGAGCACCTCGGGCGGCGGCCGCACCAGCCGCTCGTAGCCTTCCGCTACCGTGTCGCGATCGACGGTCGCTCCCGGATAGCGCTGCATCGTGTTGCCGCCTCGCGGCAAGAGCCCTCTGAGCTTCGCGTTGAGGTCGGAGACCGGCCCGCTCGAGGGCGGCGGAGCGGAAGGCGGGACGGAGACTGCCGGTCCGGGCGATGGTACGGCGACGACGGGGTTGCGAAGCGGGATCGGCGCCGCCGTCGCGGGCGAACCGGTACGCGGGCCAGGCGAGGCGGTTTTTCCCGCCCCGGGAAGCCCGCTCGCCGTGGGATGGGGACCGCTCGCGGCTGGGCGCGGACCGACGGTTGCGGCCTGCTTCGGCTGGCCCGGCGTCGCCGACGCAGCCGGGCGGGGCGTTCCAGGCAGGGCGGTCGGCGCCGCGGTGGCAGCGACTTGGGCGGCGCGCGTGGCGACCGCCGTGGGCACGGCGGACGGTGCGGACGTGGCCGGCGCCGTCGCCGCGGCCGTCGGCGCGGTCGTGGGCTTTGCGCTCGGCGCCGTGGTCGGCGCGAGCGTCGGCGGCGCGGTGACCGCGACCGGCTCTAGGGTGCGCGGGGCGACGGTGGGCGGGGCAGTGAGCGGGATGGTCGGGGCCGCCGTCGGAGGTGCCGTCGGCGCCTCGGTCGGCGGGGCAGTGGGCGCGCGGGTCGGTGGCACCGTCGGCGCGGCGGAGGCGACCGCGACGAGAAGGGTCGGCACCGATGTCGGCACCCTCGCCGGCGCCACGGGCGGTGGCGGCGTCGGGGGGAGCGTCGGCGGCGGGGTCGGCTGCGGCCGCGCCGAGGGGCGAAGGACCGAGAGCTCCCGGCGTCTGGGCGGCGGCGGGTGCACGACGATGCGATGCGGGACCGGCCGCACGACGGCGACCGGCCGGACGGTCGGGCGTGGCAGCGGGCGAACGGCGGGGACGGAGGCGGCGGCGGGCAGCGCGCTGGCGGCGGGTGCCGCCGGAGCGGCCGGTGCGGCGGGGGCCGCATCCCGCACGATGATGTCGGCGGTGACGTCGCCTTCGCGGCTCGTGCCGCCGGTGTCGCTCACTTGTGTCAGGGCGAAGAGCAAGACGACGAGCGCATGCACGACCAGCGACCCGCCCAGCGCGGCGACGTCACGCCGCGACGAGGGCCGTTCGATATGGGCATTCCGGTGCGCGCGGCTCACGTCGGGTTTCTCTTACCTGCGCTTGCCGGAACACCATGCCGCCGCCGTGCAAAAGCGATCCGGCGTTGAAGCAACTGTGACGGTGCTTTCTCCCAGTCGCAGGACCGCTAGTGCGGTCGAGGAACACGCGCGGCCGATGCAGCCTCCTGCCAAACGTACTAAAATCGTCGCCACGGTTGGCCCGGCGTCGCGCGATCCGGCGATGCTTCGGTCACTTTTCCTGGCCGGCGTCAACGTCGTGCGCCTGAACTTTTCGCACGGCACGCACGAAGAGCATGCCGCGACGATCCTCGACGTGCGCCGCATCGCCCGCGAGCTCGAACTGCACGTCGCAATCCTGCAAGACCTGCCGGGACCGAAGGTGCGCACCGGCCCGTTCGCCGACGGAGTTTCCTCGGTGCGGCTGGAGAACGGCGCGAACTTCACCCTCACGACGCAGGCGGAGCCCGGCGACGCTCAGCATGTCAGCGTTACCTACGAAGGCCTGGCCCGCGACGTCGAGGTCGGCAAGCGCATCTATCTCGCCGACGGTTCGATCGCGTTGCGCGTCATGGCGGTCGAAGGGCCGTGCGTGCGCACGGTCGTCGAGACCGGCGGCGAGTTGCGCGAGCGGCAAGGGATCAACTATCCCGACGGGACGCTCGAACTCGAAGCGGTGACCGACCGCGATCTCGAACATCTGGACTTCGGAATCGCGCAGAACGTCGATTGGGTCGCGGTCTCGTTCGTGCGTACGGCCCAAGACGTGTGGCGGGTCAAGGAACGCATCGCGCAGAGCGGCCAGAACATCCCCGTGATGGCGAAGATCGAGAAGCACGAAGCGCTCGAGCACATCGACGACATCCTGACCGTCGCCGACGGCATCATGGTCGCCCGCGGCGACCTCGGAATCGAGATCCCGCTCGAAGACGTGCCGCTCACCCAAAAGGACCTGATCGCGCGGGCGAACCGCGTTTCGAAGCCGGTCGTCACCGCCACGCAGATGCTCGAGTCGATGATCTCCTCGCCGCGTCCCACCCGCGCCGAGACGACCGACGTCGCCAACGCGATCCTCGACGGCACCGACGCCGTGATGCTCTCGGGCGAAACGGCGCGCGGCGAGTATCCGCTCGAAACCGTGCGCACGATGGCGCGCATCGCGATGCACGTCGAAGAGCAGTATCCGCACTTGGAAATGCGCGCTCGCCGCTCCACGACCGAACCGGCGGTCATCGAGACGGACGCGGAGATCGGCATGTCGATCGCCGAGGCCGCCGTGCGCTGCGCCGACGCGCTCGGCCTGCGGCTCATCGTCAGCGGTTCGACGACCGGAAACACGGCCCGCTACGTTTCGTCGTTCCGGCCGCGCGCGCGCATCGTGGCTTTGACGCCGCTCGAAGAAGTCGCGCGCCGCATGGCGGTCGTGTGGGGCGTCGAGTCGTCGGTCGTGCAGTCGTATCGCTACATCGAAACGCTGATCGAGATCGCGGAGGCTCGCATCGTCTCCGACGGCCACGCGGCGCCCGGCGAAACGATCGCGATCACCAGCGGCATGCCGGTCGGCGCGGGCGGCACCAACGTCCTGAAAATCCACCGGCTCCCAGCGATCTAAGCGCTTTAGCCGGTCGCCCGGCAGCAGGGGATGCGCTCGGTCCAGCGGAGGAGTCGTCGCCATGATGCTGGGTGTTGATCGCGGGCACTTCGACGCTCGGTGCTTCGGTGTTTCGTTGGCGCGTCGCGCTCTCGCCGGCAACGGCGTGCGGGCTGCTCGCCGCCTGCGGCGGGTCGGCTACGTCGACCGACGCGGTGCCGCCCGCGCAGCAACGGCGGCTCCACGCTGCAGAGCGTCAGCGTCCGCCAAAACGTGCTTGGTTCTAGTGCGACCGACGTCTCATCGGGCTCGGCGGCGTGCGGCGGCACGACCGGTACGCCGCGCACCTGTACGATCCCGATCCCGGCGCCGCCCGCCAGCGACTCCTTCGTCTTCACCTCGTACGACGCACCGCCGAGCGGCGGCAGCTTCGCCGCTGCCAAGGCGCTGGGCGCGGGCCTCGTGGCGCAGACCGTCGCCCAGGGACAGAGCAACGTCGTGAACGTCACGCTCGGCGGAATCGTGAGCGCCGTCCCGCTCTCGTTGCCGACGCCGCTCATCCGCGGCACGGTCGCCTCGCAGCAGCAGCCCACGGTGGCCGCGCTGGACGCCGACGGCAACATCATCGTGACGGACGGGTACGTCGATGCGAACGGCAATCCGGTCACGCTCTTCATCGGCGCGGCGCCGAACCCGAGCAGCGAGATCATTCTCAGCGGGACGGCGCTAACCGCACCCGCGCCCGCCGGCGTCATTGTCACCTACAACGGAACCGCGACGGCCGCGTACGCTAGCACGATCACCGCGACGGCGAGCAGCGGCCCCACAGCGACGACGGCACTCACGCTGATCGGTCCAAAGGAAACCGTGTTCCCCACGACAACCGCGAACAGCTTCCCCTTCGCGATCACGAACGGGCCGGACGGGAACCTCTGGATCGCCGACGCCAACAACGGCCTCCTCCCGCTCACGCCTGCCGGCTCGTTCCCGGGGCCCGCGTTCGGCCCGGCGGCGCCGGAGCTGGTCGCCGCCGGACCCGACGGCAATCTCTGGGCGACCGAAGAGGGCGGCAGCGCGATCGGTCGGTGGGACGACGGCCGGAGTGCATACGAACTTCCCCATGCCGCAGAACGCCAGCGGTCCGCTCGGGATCGCCGCCGGACCCGACGGCAACCTCTGGGTCACGGAGAGCTCCGGGAACCGGATCGCGCGCGTCACGACGAGCGGCGCATTGACCGAGTTCACGCTCCCGCAGCCGAACAGCGGACCCGCGTTCATCACCGCCGGTCCGGACGGCAACCTCTGGTACACGGAGTACTCAGGGTCCGGCGGAACCAGCACCGTGCGCCGCTTCGTCTGGTGAGCGCGCTCTTCAGCCGGTAGCGGTCTTCCCTTTGGGCGCGATGCGCCAGACGGCGTCGGCAAAGGCGTGGACGTCGTCGGGCGTCGTGTCCCAGGCGGTCATCCAGCGGACGATGTTGCGCTCCGCGTCCCAGACGTAGAAGCGCCGCTCGCGCTGCAGCGGTTCGATCGCCTGCCGCGGCAGAATCGGAAAAAGTCCGTTCGCTTCGACCGGATACGCGAGCTGCACGACGTCGTCGAGATCGCGCAGCCGCTCCGCCAACAGGTGCGCCATCGCGTTCGCGTGCGTCGCGTTGCGCAGCCAGAGATCGCCGCGCAGCAGCGCCTCGAACTGCGCCGCGACGAACCGCATCTTCGAGGCGAGCTGCATCCCCTGCTTGCGCGTGTACGGCAGGATCTCGGTCGCCGGGTGCGCGCGCGGGAACACGATCGCCTCGCCGAACATCAAGCCGTTCTTCGTCCCGCCGAACGTGCAGACGTCGACGCCGGTGTCGACCAGCATCGTGCGCAGGTCCGTACCGAGCGCGGCGACCGCGTTCGCCAGGCGCGCGCCGTCGACGTGAAAGAGCAGCCCGTGCGCGCGCGCGCAGTCGCCGAGCGCGCGCAATTCCTCGAGCGTGTAGACGGTCCCGACCTCGGTCGATTGCGAGATCGAGATCGCGGCCGGCTGCACGTGGTGCTGGTCGCCGATGCCGTGCAGTTGCCGTACCACGTCCGCCGGCGTCAGCTTCCCGTTCTCGACCGGGACGTCGATCAGCTTGCCGCCGGCGAAGCGTTCGTATGCGCCGCACTCGTCGACGGCCAGGTGCGCGAACTGCGGACAGATCACCGCTTGGTGCGGCCGCAGCGCGGCGGCGAGCGCGATCACGTTCGCGCCCGTCCCGTTCCAACAGAAGAATACTCGCGCGCCGTCGCCGAGCTGCGCGCGGAACGCGTCCTCGACGCGCGCGGTGTATGCGTCGTCGCCGTAGCCGGGAACGTGGCCGTCGTTGGCGGCGGCAAGCGCGGCGAGCACGTCGGGGTGGACGCCCGCGTTGTTGTCGCTGGCGAATGCGCGTTGGGCGGGAGCGGTCGTCTGCATCGTCCGCAAGGTGCGGCCCGCGGTGCGCGTTACCCTACCTCGCCGTGCGCAATTCAGGGCGCGATGCCGACCGCGTTCTCGGTGGGAGCAAAGTCGGCGTAGTCGGCTTCGAGCTCGGCCTTCATGCGCGGCAGATTGATCGTCGCGAGCTGTTTGGCGACGACCGCATGCCCGTCGGTACCGGGCGCGTAGGTTTGCACGAGCGTGATCGTGCCGCCGTCGGTGCGCGACCAGATTGCTTGCAGGATGCGGCCGTGCTGCGGATCGACCGCGACGTCGAGCGTCTTCACCAGCATGTGATTCTTGGGCGTCAACCGCAAGACGGGCGCATCGTCGGTCGAAGCGGGCGCGAACGCCACCTCGTAGCGGTCCGGCCAGCGCGCCGGGTCACCCAGGTCGTACTTCATGTCCGAGAAGGCTTTGGCGATGAACGGGACGCCGCGGAAGACGAAGCGGTAGAGGCCGGGCCGCTTGTACCAGGAGTCGCCGTGCAAGGTGATGCGGATGAACGGGAACATCCGCAGGCGCACGTGGAGTGCCACGGACGCCTTGTAGGCGTCCGGTTGCTCGGGCGATCCCGCGAGGGCAGTCAGCACGGAGGGTACCGTCGGCGCATCTCCCGCGGAGGCCGGGCACGGATTGACGACGAGGAGCGCTGCCAGCAGCAGCACCATTCGCATGTTGTGACGGTACCCGGAGCAGCCGTGAGGACCCTGGGACCCGCGGGATTCTCATCGAGACCCAAGATTTGCGCGGATCAGCTCGGCGGCATGGTCGAGCGCGACCCCGTGCTGCGCGCCCGAGAGCATGCGGGCGATCTCGGCCTGACGCCCTTCACCAGACAGCTCGACCGCCTCGATCGTCGTCGCGGCCGCGCCGGCCCGCTTGCGCAACGCGACGTGGGTCGTGCCGTGGGAGGCGATCTGCGCGAGATGCGTGATGCAGACGACCTGTGCCCGCGCCGCCAACCGCGCCAGCCGCTGGCCGACTGCCGACGCCGTCGCACCGCCGATACCCGCGTCGATCTCGTCGAAGACGAGCGCCCTGCGCTCGCGGCGATCGGCCAGGACGACGACCAGCGCGAGCAGCACACGCGACAGCTCGCCACCCGAGGCGATCTTTCCGAGGGCGCGCTCCGGCTCGCCCGGGTTCGCCGAGAACCGCAGCTCGGCGCGCTCGGCGCCCGTCGCGCCGACCGCCTCCAAAGGGCCCAATGCGATGCGCAGCCGCGCCGCCGGCATCTCGAGCGCCGCGAGCTCGCCGCGAATCGCCTCCTCGATCGCCGCCGCCGCCTCGCACCGGCTCGCGCTCAACCGCCGCGCCGCCTCGCACAGCGCCGTCTCGAGCGTGCCGGCCTCGCGTTCGGCCGCGGCGATGCGCGCCTCCCGGTCGTCGACGTCGGCGACGTCGGCCGCGAACGCGTCGCGTTGCTCCCGCATCGCGGCGAGCGAGCCGCCGTACTTCTTCTTCAACCGGTCGAGGGCGTCGAGCCGCGCGGTCAGCGCGTCGAGTTCGGCCGGATCGAGTTCGACGGCCTCGCGCTCGCGCGCGATCCGGGCGGCGAGTTCGTTGGCGTCCGATTGCAGTGCGCCCGCCGCGCCGGCCAGCTCGGCGAAGCGCTCTGTGTACCGCGCCAAGCTCAGCAAGGCGCCCTCGCATTCGCCCAGCGCGTCGACGGCGCCGCGTTCTTTCTCGAGCGCGTCGGAAGCGCTCGCCAGGGCGGCACCGATGCGTTCCGCGTTCGCCAGCACGTCGCGCCGTTCGCGCAAACGCTCGTCTTCGTCGTCGGCGGCGACCGCGGCCGCGTCGATCTCGTCGCGCGCGAAGCGCGCGAACTCGGCCCGCGCCGTCGCGCGACCGTCCGCGTCCCGTAGCGCACTCAACCGTTCGCGCGCCGCCTGCAGATCGTCGAATGTCCGGCGCACGTCGCCCCGCGCCGCGAGCGCGTCCGGTCCGCCGAAGCGATCGAGCAGCTCGAGCGCGTACGCGGGGGCGAGCAAACGCTGCGCTTGATGCTGCGAGACGACGTCGACCTGTGTTCCGATCAGTTCGCGAAGCTGGCTCGCCCCGGCCGCGATTCCGTTGATGCGCCCGTGCGAGCGGCCTTCGGCCAGCACTTCGCGCTGCACGATGAGATCGTCGTCGTCGGCCAGCGTGAATCCGGCCGCGGCGAGCGATGACCGCAGCGCGTCGTCGGGCGCAATCTCGAGCACGACGCGCGCGCGTTCGGCGCCGCTGCGCACGGTGTCCGCGTCGGCGCGCTCGCCCAGCGCCAGCCGCAGGCCGCCCAGCAGCATGGTCTTGCCGGAACCGGTCTCGCCGGTGACGACGGTGAGACCGTCGGAGAACGCGACTTCCGCACGTTCGATCAGGCCGACGTTCTCGACGGTCATACGCAGCAGCGTCACCGCCCCGCCGGCCGTCACCGCGACTTGATCGGAACGCCCCATTGCAGCTTGTCTTCGAGCCGCGCGAAGAACGCGCGCGACCGCACGCGGGCGAACCGCACCGGCTTCTCGGCGCGGCGGATGACGACGCGGTCGCCGGCGCCGAGTTCGGCTGCGACGAACCCGTCGTTCTCGAGGTTCGCGCGGCTGAGCTCGTTGTCGCAGGTGATCTCGATCTCGGCACTCGTCGGCACGAGCAGCGGACGCGCGAACAGCGTGTGCGGCAGCAGTCCGGCGATGCCGAGCGCGTCGACGTTCGGATGGATGATCGGGCCGCCCGCGCTCAAGAAGTAGGCGGTCGATCCGGTCGGTGTCGCGACGATCACACCGTCAGAGGGCAGGTGCGCGATCGTCTCGCCGTTGAGCGCGAGCCCGAACGGCGCGAGTCGCGCTTGCGAGACGCGCCGCACCACGACCTCGTTGAGCGCGAAGTGCAACGCGTCCGAACCGGCGACTTGCGCGTAGAGCGCCACCCGCTCGTCGACCTGCACGTTGCCCGCAAAGACCCGTTCCAGCGCCGCGAAACCCTCGTCGTTCGACTCCACCTCGGTGAGAAATCCGAGCCGCCCGGTGTTCACGCCGAGGATCGGGATGCCGAGTTCGTGCACGAGCCGCGCGGCGCGCAGCAACGTTCCATCGCCCCCCACAGTGACCAGCAAGTCCGCGTCCTCGAGCGCGCAGGTCGTCGGAAACCCGAGCTCGTCACCCGCCCCTTCGCACACCGCCAACCGCAGCCCATGCTCCGCCGCCAGCGCCGCGACGCGCCCCGCGCTCTCCGTCGCGTGCGGACGCTCCGTGTTCACGTAGAGTGCGATCGAACGGAGAGGTTGATGCAGGGTGCTGACGGCCGTCATTCGTGCGCTTCTCGGACGAGGGCGTCCAGCCGGACGTCATCGACTTCTTCGCCGGTGCGGCGGAGCTCGTAGAAGAATTCGACGTTGCCGGCAGGGCCGCGGAGCGGGGAAAGCATGGCGCCTACGGCGCGGACGCCGGTCGCGCGAATGCCGTCGCGCACCTCGCGCAGGATGTCGGCGTGTACGGCCGGATCGCGCACGACGCCGCCCCCGCCGAGCCGTTCGCGGCCGGCTTCGAATTGCGGTTTGACGAGCGCGATGATCGCGCCGCCCTCGCGCAAGTACGCGACGGCACGCTGGACGATCGTGCGCAGCGAGATGAACGACGCGTCGATCACGATCAGATCGAAACCGTCCGGATACGCGTCGTCCGGCAGCGTGCGGAAGTTGGTGCGCTCGACGACGGTGACCCGCGGTTCGCTTCGCAGCTTCCAGGCGATTTGCCCGCGCCCGACGTCGAGGGCCGTCACGTGCCGCGCGCCGTTCTGCAGGAGCGCGTCGGTGAACCCCCCCGTCGAAGCGCCGACGTCGAGCACGTCGAGTCCGGCCGGATCGATCGCGAACGTGCGCAGCGCGCCCTCGAGCTTGTCGCCGCCCCGCGAGACGTACTTCGGCGCCTCTTCGACCCGCACGTCGGCACCGAGCGGCACGTGCGCGCCCGGTTTGCTCGCCGGCTCCCCGTCGACGCGAACCTTGCCCGCCAAAATCAACGCGCGCGCCTGCGACCGCGTCAACGCGGTCAACTCGACCACCACCGTGTCGAGGCGTCGCAGACCCCGCTGACCCCGGTCATGGACCGAGCGCAGATCCGTCAAGCCAAGCCTCCCAGGTCGAGTGACTTACAACTGACGCTCATCGAGCGCGTCCTCCGCTGGACGCGCAGGCGGCGGCACGTTGACCGCATCGATCGACTGCTGCGCGGTCTTCAGCAAGGACTCGCAGCGGCCGACGAGGTCGCGCCCTTCTTTATAGAGCGCGACGGCGCGCTCGAGATCGGTATCGTCCGTCTCGAGTGCTTTCACGATCTGCTCCAAGCGTTTGAGCGAGTCCTCAAAAGAGGTTGATCTGTCGTCCGCCATCAGTCCCTTCGCGTTCGACGCGCGCCGTGAGGCTTCCGCGAGCGAGTCGTGCTTTGATCCTGGTCCCCGGCGGCGCTTCCGCCGCCTCCCGGACGAGTTTGCCGTCCTCGTCGGTCACGATCGCATAGCCGCGTTGCAGAATCGCGTCCGGATTGTTGCCTTCGAGCTTCGCTTCGAGGGTTATGAGCAGCGCGGCTCGGCGCTCGATCAGCCGCAGCATCGCGGCGTCGAGCTGTACCGCGTTGCGGGCGCAACGCGCCGCCTCGCGGCCGGCGCGCCCGGCGGGGTCGGCTCGCCTCAGCCGTCCGGCGGCCTGCGCCAGCCGCTCGCGTCGCCGGCGCATGAAGGCCGGGACGGCCCGCTCGAGACGATCGCGTACTTCCTCGAAGCGCCCGCGGCGGTGCGCTAGCCGCGCCGCAGGGGCGGCGGCGGCGAGCCTGCGTTCGAGAACGTTCAGCTTCGCCCGCGCCCGGCCGAGCCGTTCGCGCGCGGCGGCGGTAAGCTGGCGCGCCATGACGTCGACGTGCTGGCGGCGCGAGCCGAGCATCCGTTCGATGTCGCGCGCCAGCGTGCGATGCCGCTCACCGACGAGCCGGAGCACGTCGTCGCGACGCGGAAGGACCGTCTGCGCCGCCGCCGACGGCGTCGCGGCGCGATAATCGGCCGCGAAGTCGGTCAGCGGCGCATCGGCTTCATGACCGATCGCCGAGACGGTCGGGACGCGCGAGGCGGCGAGCGCCCGCACGACGCGCTCGTCGCTGAAGGCGAAGAGGTCTTCGAACGACCCGCCGCCGCGCGCCAGCACGATCAGATCGACGTCCATCGCGGCAGCGCGTTCGATCGCGCGCACGATCTCCGGCGCCGCGTTCTCCCCTTGCACCGCCGTGGGAACCACGACGATCTCGACGTGCGGCGCGCGAACGCGCGCCTGCGTCTCGAAATCGCGGGCTCCTTCGGCGTTGCGCGAGGTCACCAGCGCGACGCGAAATGGGAACCGCGGCAACGGGCGCTTGCGCTCCTGAGCGAACAGTCCTTCGGCCGCCAAGCGCGCCTTGCGTGCCTCATAGCGCTGGTGCAGCACGCCGCTCCCGCCCTCGGCGACGACCTCCAGCACGCGCAGCTGATAGCTGGACTTCCGCGCGAACGTCTGCACCGCGCCGTACGCGACGACTTGATCGCCGTTGGCGAGCGCCGGAAACGTTGCGGCCGCTTCGCTGAACGCGACGCAGTTCAGCAGCGCATCGCGATCCTTCAGGTCGAAATAGACGTTGCCGTTCGGCTGCGGCTTGTAGTTCGTGATCTCGCCGCGCACGCCGAGCCGCGCGAACGCTCGCTCGCGGGTGAACACGCCGGCGATGTAGTTCGCCAGACGGGAGACGGCGACGACGCGAACGTCCGCGCGGCCCGCGATCACGGCGCCGCGGTGGGCTCCGGCCCGAGCGGGACTTGATTCACTCCGTCGCCTACGCTGTTCGGCGGCGGCGCGAGCGGAACGACCGGCGGAGGCAGCTTGGGCATCTCAGCCTTGGCGATCGGCGCGGCCGGTGCGGCCGGCGCCAGCGCGGCGCGGTTGTGCGGTCTCGGTGACGGCTCGTCACCGCTGCCGCACGTGCGTGCCGGTTCCGTGCCGGCCAGAAACACTTCGGTCTTACCGGTGCCGCACAGGCGCACTTTGTGCACTTCGCCGACCGGCAGAACGAAGTCGTGCTTCGGCGTCTTCGCCAGCGCCTGCTTCATGAAGCGCGCCCAGATGCGGGCCGGGACGTTGCCGCCGAACGACTCGTTCATCCGCGAGTTGTTGTCGTTGCCGATCCACACCGCCGCGACGAGGTCGGGGGTGAAGCCCGCGAACCACGCATCGCGAAAACTCGACGTGGTGCCGGTTTTCCCGGCGGCGGGGCGGCCAATCACCGCATTGGGATAGCCGGTGCCTTCGTTGATCACCGACTCCATCATCGACGTGACGACGTACGCGACGCCCGCGCTGACGACTTCGGTCTGCTGCGGATAGGTGTTGTCGAGGACCGGCGTTCCGAGCGCGTCGCGCACGACACGAATCGGCGAGGGCGTGATGTGGATCCCCTGGTTCGCGAGCGTCGCGTAGCCCGCGGCTTGATCGAGCGGGGAGATGCCGGACGAACCGAGTGCGAGCGAGAGGTTGGAACCGAGCGGTGCGGTCACGCCCATGCGCCTCGCGTACTCGATGACCTTGTCGATCCCCAGGTCCTGCGCCAGCTTGACGGCCACGACGTTGCGCGACTGCGCGAGCGCGTAGCGCAGCGTGACGGCGCCCAAGAAGCGGTTGTCGTCGTCCATCGGCGCCCAGCGCGTGCCGTCGCCCATCGGATAACTGACCGGGGTGTCCATCACGATGGTCGTGGGGGGATGTCCCGCGTCGATCTCGGCGGTGTAGACGTACGGCTTGAACGACGAGCCCGGCTGACGGCGCGCTTGCCACGCGCGGTTGAACTGATTGCCGAGCGTGAACGGTCCCGCACCGCCGACCATCGCGAGGATTTCGCCGGTCGAGGGTTTGATCGCCACGAGCGCGCCTTGATGCGCTCCGATCCCCTCCGCTTTGGCGCGGCGGATCCCCCACGCGACCGCGTCCTCGGCAGCCTGCTGCATCGCCGGATCGACGGTGGTGTAGACCTGCAGCCCGCCCTCGAACGTCGCCTGCGAGCCGAACTGCGACTCGAGCAGATGCGTCACGTAGGTGGTGAAGTACGGGTAACGGTACGATTGCAGGCCTTGCGGACGTTCGCCGATCAGCTGCAGCGGCGCGCGCTTCGCCGCGTCGGCCTGCGCGCGGGTGATGACCGCCGCCTCGACCATGCGGTCGAGGACGTGATGCTGCCGCTCCTTCGCATGTTGGAGATTGACGTAGGGCGAGTAGTCCGACGGCGCGGCCGGAAGACCGGCCAGCATCGCCGCCTGACCGAGCGTCAGGTGGCTGAGATCGGTGCCGAAGTACGTGTGCGCCGCGGCCTCGACGCCGTACGCGCCGGAGCCGAAATAGATCAGGTTCAGGTAGCGCTCGAGGATCTCGTCCTTGGTGTAAAAGCGTTCGATCTCCAGCGCGAGCAGCGCTTCCTGGATCTTGCGCGCGTACGACACTTCGTTGGAGAGGAACAGACCGCGCGCGAGCTGCTGCGTGATGGTCGAGGCGCCTTGGAGATGCTGATGGCGATAGTCGGCGAGCGCCGCGCGCGCGATCCCGACGAAATCGACGCCGTGATGCTGATAGAAGTGCCGGTCTTCGGTCGCGATGAACGCATCGCGTACCGGGACGGGGATCTTTTCGATCGAGACCCAGGTGCGGTTCTCGCGATACAGGTTCGCCAGCATCGCTCCGTTGCGAGCGAAGACGCGGGTAGAACGCGAGGGCTGGTAATCCGCCATGCGGTTGATGTCGGGCAGGTTGCGCGAGTACGACGCGATGATGCCGGCGACGATCCCGGCGAAGAGCAGCACGCCGAACACGGCGACGACCAGCACCGCCTTGGCGATCCGCGCCGCGATCCTTCCGCCGCGCGAGCCGTCGCGCCGGCGGCGGGAGGCGCTGCTCGGACGCGGCAGCGCCCGGCTCATCGCTGCGCGCCTCGCGCGGGCGCCAGCACCTCGAGCACCCGGGCGAGCACGCCGTTGACGTAGCGGCCCGAATCCTCGGTCGAGAACTTCTTCGCCAGCTCGACCGCTTCGTTCAGCACGATCGCGGCGTCGGTCTCCTTGCGATGGAGCAGTTCGAACACGCTCATCCGCAGCACGATCCGATCGATCGTCGGCAGCCGGTCGAGCGTCCAGCCCTCGAGCAGCGGCCCGATGAGCGCATCCGACTCGGCCTCGTTCTCGAGCGACCCGAGCACGAGATCCCGCACGAACCCGCGCGCTTCCGACGCATCGGTGCGCGCGAGCGTTTCGGTCAGCATCTCGGCAGGGGGACGCTTTCCGACCTCCGCCCCGTACAATGCTTGCAGCGCGAGTTCACGCGCGTACCGCCGCGAGATCGCACTCACGAGACGACGGCTGCTCTCCGAGCGAGAAACGCCGGCAGCCAGCCGACGCCGATCCCGCCGGCGCGGAATTCTTCGTTGGCCAGAACCTCGCGGCAGAACTCGACGGTCGTCTTCACACCTTCGATACGCGTCTCGCCCAGCGCCCGTTCCATGCGCAGGATCGCGGACTCGCGGCTGCGGCCGACCGCGACGATCTTGGCCAGCAGCGAATCGTAGAACGGCGGGACGACCGCGCCGCCGTACACGTGCGTGTCGACCCGGATCCCCGGGCCGCCCGGGAAGACGACCGTGGTGAGGGTCCCGGCCGCCGGGGAGAAATTGTTGTCCGGATCCTCGGCGTTGACCCGCACTTCGATCGCGTGTCCGTGCGGGTGCAGATCTTCCTGGGTGAAGCCGAGCGGTTCGCCGGCCGCGATGCGGATCTGCTCCTTCACCAAGTCGACCCCGTAGATCAATTCGGTCACCGGGTGCTCGACTTGAATTCGCGTGTTCATCTCCATGAAATAGAACTCATCACCGCTGACCAGGAACTCGAGCGTTCCGGCGTTGGTGTATCCCACCGCGCGCGTCGCCTTCACGGCGACGGCGTGCAGACGATCGCGCAGCTCGGGGTCGAGCGCGGGCGCGGACGCCTCTTCGATCAGCTTCTGGTGCGAGGGCTTCTGCACCGAGCAGTCGCGCTCGCCCAGATGAGCCGCTCCGCCGTGCTCGTCGGCGATGACCTGTACTTCGATGTGGCGTGGGTTGACGAGAAGCTTTTCGACGTACATGCGGCCGTCTTTGAACGACGCCTCGGCTTCCGCTTGCGCGGTCGCGAACGCGGTCGGCAGATCGGCCGCTGCCGCGACGGCGCGCATGCCCTTGCCGCCGCCGCCGGCAGTCGCCTTGAGCAGCACGGGAAAGCCGATCTGGTGGGCGACCGCGAGCGCTTCGTCGGCCGACGCGACGATGTCGCTTCCCGGCGTCGTCGGTACGCCGGCCTCGCGCATGATCCGTTTCGCCGTCGCCTTGTCGCCCATCGCCGCGATGACCGACGGTTTCGGTCCGATGAAGGTCAAGCCGTGATCGGCTGCGATCTCCGCGAAGCGAGCGTTTTCGGCGAGGAAGCCGTATCCGGGATGGATCGCGTCGCAGCCGCTGATCAGCGCGGCGGAAATGATGTTCGGAATGTTGAGGTAGGAGCGCGCGACCGGTCCCGGTCCGACGCAGAACGCCTCGTCCGCGTGCCGCACGTGCAGCGATTGGCGATCCGCGTCCGAGAAAATCGCCACCGTGGCGATGCCCAACTCATGGCACGCCCGATTGATCCGCAGCGCGATCTCGCCACGATTCGCGATCAACACTTTGCGAAACATGTCAGCGTTCGATGGAAAAGAGGGGTTGGCCGTATTCGACGGGTTGGCCGTCGGTGACGAAGACCGCGCTCACGCGGCCGCGGCCGCGGGAGCGGACCGGGTTGCGAATACCGAGCGTCTCGACGTAGGCGACCTCGCGATCGCCTTCGAGCTCCTGGCCCTCGGCGATCGCCGGGCGCATCAGCCGCACGATGCCCACCACGTCGCTGCTGACCAGCTCGGCGCGATCGGCCGGCCGTTCCGCGGCGCGGTCGGGTTCGCCGGCAAGCGCGGCCGGCGCGAGCACGACGGCGGCCGGCCCGATACGCGGGGCGCGGCGCAGCTCGATCTCGGTTTCGCCGTCGCGGACCCGCAGCCGGGCGAAGCCGCTCTCGGCGAGCGCCCCGGCGAGAGCACGGGCACGCGTCGCGATCACGTCATCGGTCATCCGGAATCAGGTTCGACGCGCCGCCGTCGCCCCCCCGGGGCTCGTGCGACTCCTCGCCGAACGCTCCGCGGCAGGAGGTGCCTCGTGGGTGCCAGCACCGTCGCCACGGAATCGGCGTTCGTCACCGTCTATCCGCGCGGATTATCGCTCGGGGCATCCCTTCGCGCGCTCGAAGACGCCGGGTTCGTCCATTTCCCTGCCTCCTTCCCGTACGTGGCGGAGGAGACGACGGCCGGCGGGGTCGTCTACCTGATCGACGCGGCCCGCCTGAGCTCGCTCGGCGACCGGGCGACGATCGAATCGGCGCTCGAACTGATGGCCACCGCGCAGACGGCGACCACGGTCGTGATCGCGGAGCGGGAGGGCGCCCTCGCATGGCTGGCCGGGAACGCGAACGTCGGGGGCTGGCTGGTCGCGCCGGTCGACGGAGCCGCCCTGCTTGCGACGGTCCGCGCCGCCGGGGCGACCCTGGCGACCCGCCAGCGCGTCGAGGACCTGCGCTCCGAGTGCGACCATCTGCTGCGCATCGGCCTCGCGCTCTCGGCCGAACGTGACATTCCGACCCTGCAGCAGGCGATCGTGCGCAGCGCGCGCGAGCTCACCCGCGCCGACTCGGGATCTCTGTACCTGCTCGAAAAGAGCGCCGAGGGTGAATGGGCGCTGCGCTTCGCCGTCGCTCAAACGGGTCCGCAAGACAAAGGTACCTACCTCGGCGGCATCCTGCCCCTCTCACCGACCTCGATTTCGGGCTACGTCGCCCTCAGCGGCGAGACGGTGCGCATCGAGGACGCATACGCGATCGGCGATCGCGCGGTCTACCGCTTCAACCCGAGCTTCGACCACGCCAACGGTTACCGCACGAAGTCCGTCCTGGCCGTCCCGATGCGCGATCACCAAGAAGAGATCGTCGGCGTGATCATGCTGATCAACCGCAAACCCGAGTTCGACGTCGTGCTCGGCTCGCCGGCGCACACCGAGAGCACGGTCCTGCCCTTCAGCGCGCACGACGAGCGCGTGCTGCTCGCGCTCGCCTCCCAAGCCGCGGTCGCGCTGGAAAACAAAGCGCTCGTCGACGCGATCCAGGACCTCTTCGAACACTTCGTTCGCGCCTCGGTCAAGGCGATCGAAGTCCGCGACAAGTCGACCGAAGGTCACTCCGCGCGCGTCGCCGACCTCACGGTGCTGCAAGCCGAAGCGGTCAATGCGATCGACACCGGAACGCTCTCGCGTCTCTTCTTCGACGTCGACGCGCTGCGCGAGATCCGCTACGCCTCGCTGCTGCACGACTTCGGCAAGGTCGCCGTCCCCGAATACATCTTCGGCAAAGCGAAGAAACTCCCCGACGGTAACCTCGACACGATCCGCCTGCGTTTTCTCCTGGCCCTCGAACAGACGACCGACCCGCGGGAACGCGAAGCGCTCCTCGAGCTGCTCGAACGGGTCGAAGCTGCGAACGAACCGCGCGTCGTCGCGGACGAAGTCGAAGCAACGCTCGACGCCCTGGCCAACCGCACGTATCGCGACCTCGAACGCGCCCAGCCGCTGCTCAGTCCCCCCGAAATCGACTTCCTGCGCATCCCGCGCGGCTCGCTCTCCAACGACGAACGCCGCAAGATGGAGCAGCACGTCACGCAATCGTTTTATTTCCTGCGCGAGATCCCGTGGCGGCGCACGCCCTGGCGCAACGTCGCCGAGCTCGCCTACGGCCACCACGAACACCTCGACGGCACCGGCTACCCGCGCGGCCTGCGCGGCGACGAAATCGCCCCCCAAGTCCGCATGATGACGATCAGCGACGTCTTCGACGCCCTCACCGCCAAAGATCGCCCCTACAAATCCGCGATGAGCATCGAGCGCGCGCTCGACATCCTGACCAAAGAATTCGCCGAACGTGGCAAGATCGATCGCGAACTGTTGGACGTGTTCGTGGCGAAAAAAATCTGGGAGCCGGTGATGGCTGCTCGCTCCTAGGCGTTTTGTGGCGGGGGTGGGCGGCGGGCATAGTGCTGCAGCGGGGACGCTCCCGACGCGCATCCATGCGCTCTGGTCGCTCGGTTCTCCGCGCCTTCCGCCCTCCGGGCTCACGGCGCTCCGAAACGCCCCACCGCAGCACTATGCCCGCCGCCCACCCCCAGGCATGATGTGTTCGCACTGCGAGCGCCAGCCGGGTAGGGAGCGCGTTGGTGAGGTGTGGGGTTCAGTTCGGCTTGGGGCGTTGGGTTTTTGGGCGAAGTTTATGTCTTCGATGATCGTCGTGTCGAAGGTGCGGTGTACGAGGCAGCGCGTGCTCTTCTCGCTGTCGATGTTGCGGCCGTCGTACGGCAATACGCCGGCGGGCAGCGTCGTCTCGTCGAGCCGCAGCGCGTGCATGCCGGGACGTACGCACGGGAAGTTGTAGCGACCGTACGCGTCGGTTACAACCGACTCGCCGTCGTCGAGGAAGATCGTGACGCCGGCGATGCCGGTGTCGGGATCCTCGAAGCGTCCCGAGCCCTTTGCATCGACGTAGACCCGCCCGGTGATCGGGTAGCACGTACCGAACGTGCTCGCGATCGTCTGCACTTGCGCGCTGGCGTGACCGCGTCCCGACTGTGCGCCTCCCGGCGCGATCGCCGTCACGTCGACGATGTTCGTCAGCGTCTGGTTCTGCGGGCACCGGTCCGATGCCACCGCTAGCAAAACTCACGACGAGCGGCGGCCGCACCGTCGCCGTCAGCGCGAGATCGAGTTCACCGGTCGCGGCGCGTCGAGGCGCACCACGAGCGGCCCCGACTTCGTGCCGGGCAACAGCGGCAGCTCGACCGCGCCGCCGTCACCGGCGGTCAGGTCGGCGCTCGCCGAACCGGATGCAAAGCGAGCGTCGCCCGAGAGGATGGTCGCCCGAACCGCAGTTCCCGCCGCGAGCGGCGTCCCGCCGATGCCGGCGACGGTCGCGCGAACGACCGCGGAACCCTGGCCCGTCGCCGAAATCTTTCCGGAACCTTCGATCGTCGCATGCAGCGCGCTCGGGGCCGACTGGGCGAAGCCGGCTGACGGATCGGCAAGCATCGCGGACAGAAACATGGCGTCCGCGTTCCGTCGCGGGCGGCGCCAACGAAAAATACCACGAAGGCAACAAGGCCCTCACCTGATACCTAGCTTGAAGGGGCTCGCTCCCTCGACCTGCGGCCGACGACCACCAGCTTGTTCAAGTTTTCATTAAGCAGCCGGACGCGCCACCAGGCAGGCTGCCCGAGCCTCAGGGCCGGAAGGTGAGGCCGACGCTGAAGACTGGCACGACCAAATGGGTGCGGAGCTCCGATTGGAGGCGGGCGAGGTCGCCGCGGAAGGCGGGATCGTTTGCCAGGATGCCGGTGGCCGACGACGAGGCGGTTCCGTTGCGGATCAGGATGCCCGCATCGAAGGCGAGGGCAAAGCCGCGGATGATGCCCGTCCCGGTGCCGACGCCCGCGTAGAGGGAGGGGTGGGAGAAGCTGACGCGGGTCGTGACGGTCCCGACTTGGGCGGTCGGATAGAGGTTGCTGCCGATCCGGATCGCGGCGCCGCCGTTGCGGGCGACGTTGACGATACTGTCGTTGCCGAAGACCAGGCCTCCGCTGATGCGGTAGCGGCTCCCGTTGGGGCGGTAGTCGCCGATCAGAGCAAAGTTGCTGTACTTGGCGGTCGACGTGTAGGGGGTGCCGTCATAGTTGAACTGTTCGGAGACGCTCGCGTTGCCCGTCGCGATGCGTACGCTGAAGTCGTAGAGCAGCGGCTTCTCGAGCGTTACGCCGTCGCCGATGGTGCTCGCGTGAACGCCGTACGAAACGGACGAGAACAGATCGGCTCGCGCGGCCGCCGGATAGGCCGTCACGGCGCAAGCGAGCGACACGGCCGCAAGTCGTCTCATTGCAGCGCGTCTTCGACGACGCCCGCTCGCTCTCCGGGCGGCAGCGCATCGCGCTGCGGGGCGAAGCGCGCGTCGATGTCGGCCAGCGGCACGAGGGCGAACGCGCGCTCGTGCAAACGAGGATGCGGGACGACGAGGTCCGGCTCGTCGACACGCTGGTCGCCGTAGGTCAGGATGTCGAGATCCAGGACGCGCGGACCCCAGCGGTAGGTCGCGACACGACCCTCTTCGGCCTCGATGCGCTTGAGGGCGGCGAGCAATTCGCGCGGGGCGAGCTCGGTGTCGAGCAGCGCGGCGGCGTTGACGAACGGGTCTTGGTCGGTGACGCCCCACGGCGCGCTGCGGTAGAGCGGGGACCGCGCGCGCACGGTGCCGAGCTCGGCTAATCGAACGAAGGCGCGCCGCACCGCGGCTGCGGCATCGCCGACGTTCGAGCCGATCCCGATCGCGGCGCGCGGCACGGCGATCACCGCGCCCGGTGCAGCGTGACGACCGGTGTCGCGCCGGCGAGCAGCCGTGGTTTCGCGATCGCGATGCGAGCGCGCGCGATGCGCGCGTCGGTCATGACCGCGTCGAGGATCAGCTCGCCGAGGCGCTCGAGCAGCGCGCAGCGCTCGCGCGCGACCGTGCGCACGATCGTCGCGTGGAGCTCGGCGTAGTTCACCGTGTCGGCGAGCGCGTCGCTCGCGCGCGCCGCATGCAGATCGACCTCGAGCGCGAGGTCGAGATCGAACGGCTGCGCGACCTCCATTTCTCCCGGGTCGGCGCCGTGGTGTCCCCAGGCGCGAATGCCGCGCAGTTCGATCGTGTCCGCAGGCGCGATCACGGGAGGCGATCGATCCAGCCGGCCGGGCGCCAGCCGCGAACGATCGCGTCGGCGACGCGGGCGACGTCGCCTTGTTCGTCGACGTCATGGACGCGGACCATGTCGACGCCGGCGGCGACGGCGAGCGCGACGGTCGCGGCCGTGCCGAACTCGCGAGCGCCGACCGCGCGGCCGGTCAGCTTGCCGATCGTCGACTTGCGCGACGTGCCGATGAGGGTCGGGAAGCCGAGCGCGACGAGCCGGTCGAGCGCGCCCAGGAGCGCGATGCTGTGCTCGGGGAGTTTGCCGAAGCCGATGCCGGGATCGAGGATGACGTGTTCTGGCGGGATCCCCGCGCGCGCGCAGCGCGCGGCGGCATCGTCGAGAAAGGCGAGCACTTCGTCGACGACGTCGCGCTCGTAGAGCGCGACCGCTTTGTTGTGCATGACGACGATCGGCGTGCCCGCCTCGACGGCGGCGGCGACCAAGTCCGCCGGCGCACCCCAAATCGAGTTCAGCAGGTCGCCGCCGGCCGCACGCGCTTCGCCGAACAGCCCGGATTTGAACGTGTCGACCGAGAGGATCGCGTCGGGCGCCGCCGCGCGAATCGCGCGCACCGCCGGGATCAGCCGCGCGCGCTCGGTCTTCGCGTCGATCGGGTGATGGCCGGGCCGGGTCGATTCGGCGCCGACGTCGATCAGATCGGCGCCGTGCCCGATGTGCGCGAGCGCGCGCTGGGCCGCGGCGCCCGCTTCGGGGATGCCGTCGCCCGAGAACGAGTCGGGCGAGACGTTGACGATCCCCATCAGATACGTCCGCACGCCCCACGGGAGGACGCGGTCGCGCACGCGCAGCGCGCCGCGCGTGCCGATCGCCGAGCGCTCAGACATTGCTCGCCACGTTCGCCATCCACCAGCCGCGCAGCGTCGCGACGACGAAGGTCGAGCCGGTGACGACGATGACGTCGTCGGCTTCGGCGTTGCGCCGCGCGATCGCGAACGCTTCGACCGGATCGCTGATCGCGCGGCCCCACGCGCCGAGCTCGCCCGCGATCGAGGCGAGCCGCTGCGGCCGCGACGCTTCGCGCCCGGGGACGGCGAAGGTCGTGAAGATGAACGAGCCGCGCAACGGCACGAACGCACGGATCACCTCGACCGCATCTTTCGACTCACCGATCGCCATGACGAACGTGAAGCGGCGATCGGGAAACGTCTCGGCCAGCGCGTCGGCCAGACTCTGCGCCTTGTCGGCGTTGTGCGCGACGTCGAACACGACGCCGGGGTGCGAGGGAAAGTATTCCATCCGTCCGGGGAGGATCGTGCGCGCGAGTCCCGTCTCGATCTCCGAGCGGGTCGGGCGCAAGTCCGGCGCGAGCTGCTCGAGCGCGCGAATCGCCGTCGCTGCATTCTGCTGCTGGAATCGTCCCAGCAGCGGCAGGTCGATCCCGTAGCGATCTTCCGGCGTCTCGACCACGAACGATTGGCCGTAGCGCTCGCTCGGGCGCTGTTCGATCGCGGTGGTGTCGGCGACGGACACGAAGGGGGCGCCGGCGCCGGCGCAGATGCGCTCGATCGCACGGCGCGCGCCCGGATCGCGCACGTCGCTCACCAGCGGCACGCCTTCCTTGGCGATTCCGGCTTTGTCGCGCGCGATCTCTTCGAGCGTCTCGCCCAGCACGTCGGTATGATCCAAACCGATGTTGGTGATGACCGAGACCCGCGGGCGCAGCACGTTCGTGCCGTCGAGCGTGCCGCCGAGACCCGCTTCGATGACGGCAACGTCGACTTCGCAGCGCGCGAACCACAGGAACGCCAGCGCCAAGAGCGTTTCGTAATAGGTCGGCTTGCCGTGCTCGTAGGCGATCCGGTCGACCGCACTGGTCATCTCGCCGATCAGGTCGCCGAACGCATCCTCCGGAATCGGGATGCCGTTGACGCGCGCGCGCTCCGTCACGCTGGCGAGATGCGGCTTCGTGTGCAACCCGGTACGCCGTCCCGACGCCTCCAGCACCGCCGCGAGCATCGTCGAGGTCGAACCCTTGCCGCTCGTCCCGGCGACGTGCAGCGTCGGATACTCGCGATGCGGGTTGCCGAGTGCGTTCAGAAACGCGTCGATGCGATCGAGACGATTCGGCATCCGGCGGGAGGCGTTCTCGTTGATCAACCCGAGCAGGTACGACTGCGCGCCCTGGAAAGTCATCGTTCCCGAGACCCGGCCGGATGCTGATCTGTTGCGGTTCCGGCGAGCAGATCGAGCGCGTGCGGCAGCGCGCCGACGATCGCGTCGAGCGTTTCGCGCACCGCCTTCGGGCTGCCGGGCAGATTGACGATCAGCGACCGGTTGCGCACGCCGGCGATCGCGCGCGAGAGCATCGCGCCGGGCGCGTGGCGCATCGACGCGAATCGCATCGCTTCGGCGATCCCCGGCACGTCGTAGTCGAGCACGGCCGCGGTCGCTTGCGGCGTGCGGTCGCGCGCTCCCAGGCCCGTACCGCCCGAGGTGAGGATCAAGCGGGTCCCACCGTCGCACAATTCGATCAGCGCCGCCTGCAGCGCGGCCGCGTCGTCTGGCAGCACGCGCTCGTCGTCGATCGTCAGCGGCTCCCCCCGCAGCGCATCGCGCACGACGGGGATGCACGCGTCGGGGCGCTCGCCGCTGTGCGCGCGGTCCGACAGCACGATGACGGCGACCGGATGAACCCTCATCGGGACGGCTCGGAGACGCGCCAGTCGCCGGATTTCCCGCCCGACTTCTCGAGCAGGCGCACCCGCTCGATGACGATGCCTTTGTCGAGCGCCTTGCACATGTCGTAGATCGTGAGCGCCGCGACGCTTGCGGCGACCATCGCCTCCATCTCGACGCCGGTGTGACCGACGGTGGTCGCGTGCGTGGTGATGCGCAGCGTCGTCGCGTCGTCCCACGCGAACGCGACGTCGACCGCGCCGAGCGGAATCGGATGGGCGAGCGGGATCAAGTCGCTCGTGCGTTTCGCGGCCATGATCCCGGCCAGTTGCGCGGCGACGAACGCATCGCCCTTCGGCAGCGTCGCCGTCCGCAGCGCTTCCGCCGCGGCCGCGCCCAAGCGAACCGACGCTTCGGCGCGCGCGGTACGTGACGTCGGCGCTTTGGCAAGGACGTCGACCATCACCAGCGATCCGTCGGCCGCGATGTGCGATGGCTTCGGCTGGAGCGGATCGCCGGTCATAAGAACGCGAGGTCCGAAGCGACGGGGACGACGTCGTTTTCAGCGAGCCAGTTCGCGTCGTAGAGGCGTGACCGGTAGCGATCGCCGCCGTCGCAGAGGATGGTGACGACGCGGCTTCCGGCCGGCAGGGTTCGCGCATAGCGCGCCGCCGCCGCGACGTTCAGGGCGGCGGAACCGCCGACGAAGAGCCCTTCCTCGCGCAACAGCCAATGCGCCATCTCGACCATCGTGCGGTCGTCGACGCGCACCGCATCGTCGACCGGCGCGCCGGCGAAGTTCGCCACGATCCGTTTGATGCCGATCCCTTCGGCGTTCGAATCGCCCTCGGTCGCGAGCTGGCCGGTCTTGACGTAACTGTAGAGCGCCGAACCGTACGGATCGGCGAGGACGACGCGGATCCGCGGATCGCGCGCCTTCAACGCGCGCCCGCAGCCGGCGATCGTGCCGCCCGTCCCCGCCGCGGTGACGAACGCGTCGAGCACGCCGCCGGTTTGCGCGAAGATCTCCGGTCCCGTGGTGCGTTCGTGCGCGTCGCGGTTGGCGGTGTTCTCGAATTGATTCGCCCAGACGGCACCCGGCGTCGCACCGGCGAGGCGCCGCGCGGCGTGATAGTAGTTGGCGTCGTCCGCGAAGCCGACCGCGGGCACGACGTGCAGCTCCGCGCCGAAGGCACGCAGCAGAGCGTACTTCTCAGGGGCCTGATCGTCGGGCATCACGATGATCGTTCGATACCCACGCCCGTTGCCGACCAGCGCCAAGCCGATCCCGGTATTCCCCGCCGTCCCCTCGATGACGACCCCACCGGGACCGAGGAGGCCGCGGGCTTCGAAATCGCTGATGATCCCCAGCGCCGCCCGGTCCTTGACGGAACCGCCGGGGTTGAGGAACTCGGCTTTCCCGAAAATCGTACGGCCTAACGCCGCCGAGAGCTTCGGTAAGCCGATCAGGGGCGTACTCCCGATCGCGCCGGCGAACCCGTCGCGCGTCTCATCGGCGGTGGTGTGTGAGGGATTCGGCACGGTGCGGTGAACGTCGTCCGGCGAGGATGACGGTTCCTTTCGACGCGGCCAGCCCGGGAGACCGCGCTCTCGGCTTGTATAGCGCGGTCGGTGACGCTTTGGCCGGTCGCCGCCTTGGCTTCGGGCTGCGCCGGGCGGCGCTCGCCGCCAGATTCGCACGCCATCGCGGAGCCGACGATTCCGGCACGACCGCCAGTTGGGTCGCGGGGCTCCTGGCCGAGATCGGCCACGTCGCCGTCGTGCTGCCGACCGGTGCCGCTCCGCGCGCGCAGCTCTTGCTGCTGGCCGATGCGCCGCTGTACGGCGCCCGCATCGTCGCCGGACTGCCCGGCTTGCCGGCGCACGCATCCGACGTCGTACGCTGGCACCGCGAGCACGATGACGGGACAGGTTTTCCCGACCGGCTGCGCTGGGACGGGATCCCGGCGGATGCGGCGTCGCTGGGGATTGCGAACGCGTTCATGGAAGCGATCGAAGATCCCGAGGAGCCCCGCGATGCGGCTGAGGCGCTCTTTGCGATCCTCTCCGAGAACGGCCGCCGGTTCCGGGTCGAACTGGTGCGCACGTTCCGCGAGTTCATCGTGCTGACCCCGGCCTGGGACGCCCCGTGCGATCCGGTCCTGCCCCTCTTCGACGAGGACGCACTGCTGGCAGGCTTGGCGGAGATGCTCGACGCGCGCGCGGCGCACACCCTCGGGCGCACCGCGCGAGTGGTCGAGCTCGCGCGATCGCTGGCCGCGCGGCTCGATCTCGATGAAGGGCGCATCGTCCGCGCGGCTCGGCTGCTCGCGCTGGGCGCAACCGGACTCGAGGTCGCGCAGGACCGGCTCGATCCGCTCTCCCGGTTCGCTCGCGACCGACGGGCAGCGGCGGCGCGTCACGCCGCGGCGGTCGCGGAGACCGTCGCCGCGTACCGGGACGACGCACCGGTGCTGGCCGCCTCAGGCGGCTGGCACGAGGACGGCCCGCGCGATCCGCTCGCCGGCGCGCTGGCGCTGGCGTTCGCGGTCGATGCGATCGGACCGAGCGACGCTCCCCGGCTGGTGGCCGCCGCGGCCGGCACGCAGTTCGATCCGGACGCCGTGCGCGTCTATCTCTCGCGGACCGGAGCACCCACGTGATCGACTTGCCCGGCCGCACCCGCCGCGTCTCCGGGACTCGGCTGCTCGACCTCTGCCAAGCGCGCGGCATCACGAGCATCGTCGACCCGTTCATGGGGCTGCCGTTGCATCTCAACACGCTCAAGCGTCACGGCATGGGGGTCCACGGCGGCGACCTGCTCGAGTGGTTCGTGCGGGCCGGCGAAGGACTCGTGGTCAACGACTTCACGATCCTGCGCGAAAGCGAAGTCGCCGAGATCGTCGAGATGCTTCCCGGCCGCATCTATCCGACCGACCTCTTCCGCGCGTGGGAGGGCGCCTTCTTCAGCGAGGACCAGTGCCGATATCTCGGCGTGTGGTACGCCAACGTGCACGGCCTGCGCAGCGACGGACAGACCGGGCTCGCCGTCGTCGGACTGTGGCACGTCCTCTGTCACTGGCTGCTGAAGGCACGGTATCCGGACGACCTGGTCGACGTCCCCCCGAGCGAGCTCGCCTGGCACTACATTCGCGAGACCGAGCGCTGGGTCGTCGAGAACGGCAAGCGCAACACCGTGCGCCGCGGCGATTTCGCGGGGACGCTCGGCGCGGTGCAGGCGGACGCGGTCTATCTCGCTCCGCCCGGGCGCAGCGGCGCCAAACGCATCGACGCGCGCGTCTGGATGTGGGAAGCCTGGTGGCACGGCGACCCGTATCTCAACGTCGAGCGGTTATACCGCGACACGGTATTCGGCGGGACGACGAACGACGACGCCAGCTACGATCGCGCAGTCGGCGAAGTGCTGCACGCAGCCGACTCCGCGCCGTTCGTCATCGTCCAGGCGACGCTGCGCGACGCGGCGCGCTTCGAGCGCCTCATGCACCTCCATCGGCCGCGCGTCGAGGTCGTGGCGCCCGACCCCGACGAGCTCTACGTCATCGGCGCGAAGGCATAAGCGCCGCCACCGTCGTCAGCGGGCCGCCGCTGCGGCCTGGAAGCGGTACCAGACCAGGCACAGCAGCGCCAGGATGACGGCGACGATGCCATGCTTCACGTGCTTGCCCGGGGTGATCAGGTGGGCCACTGCGGGGAAGGTGCCCGTCCAGAACAGCACCGCGACGATCAGGAAGACGACGGCCAGGACCAGCGAGATCTGCTTCATGCGATGACTTTCGTGGCGAAGAGGATGAACGAGACGGCGCCGACGGCGACGCAATACCACGCGAACGGCGCGAGGTCATTGTGCCGGAACCAGCGGGTGAGAAACGCGACCGATGCGTAGGCGGTGACGCCCGCGACGACGCAGCCGGCGGCGGCTTGCAGCAGCACCACGTGCGCGTCGGGGGCGAACAGGGTGGGGATCTCGAGCAGGCTCGCGGCCAAGATCACCGGCGTCGCGAGCAGGAACGCGTAGCGCGCCGCATCGTCGTGATGCAGGTCGCGCAGCAGCCCGGCGACGATCGCCGAACCGGAACGCGAAATTCCCGGCAAGAGCGCGAGCGACTGCATGACGCCGACGAACACGCCCTCCTTGGGGGTGAGCTGCTCGAGGCGCCGGTAGGTTCGCCCGCCGGAAACCTGTCCCCGGGTCGAAGGATGCTGCCGCTTGCGCAGCCACTCGCCGAGGAGCATCAGAAAACCGTTCGCGAGCAGAAACAGCGAGACCGGGATCGGTGAGGCGAACAGCGACTTCACCGCCGACTGGAACAGCACGCCGAGGATACCGACCGGGATCGTGCCGGCGATGAGCAGCCACGCCGTCCGTTCGTTCGGATCGTCGCTCATGCGCCCGCGCGCGACGCTCGCGATGAACGCGCGCACGATCGCGATCCAATCACGCCGATAGAACACGATGAGCGCCAGCGCCGTTCCCAGGTGTAGAACGACGACGAATGCCAGGAACGATTCCGAGCTCTCGTCGACGTTCCATCGCAGCAGCGCCGGGAGGAGCACGGTGTGCCCCAGACTGCTGACCGGAAAGAGTTCGCTGACGCCTTGCAGCACCGCGAGCAGCATTGCCTGCACGAACGTCACGTCCGCGTCGGTTCGCACGCGGGGGAGGCTTTCCCGCTCGCGGTGAAGCGCGAAGCGTGAGTGAAGCACGCTCGCATCGGCGGCTCATCGATGCCCCCTTGCTGGTCGCGTATACCATCGGCGACGAATTTGCGGCCGCGCGAACCGAGACGTACGACTTGGGCCTGGGGGGACTTGCAATGCTCTCCCAGGTCCAGCTCGCCGCCGGGCAGCCGCTGCGGCTGGAGCTGGAGCTGCGCGGCGACCCGCGCCCAGCGCTCCACATGACCGGCGAGGTTCGCTGGTGCCGGATCGACCCGACGCTCGAACAATACCGCATCGGCGTCGAGTTCACCGACCGCACCCCCGAGCAAGAAGCCCAACTCCTCGGCTACATCGACATGATGTACAAACTCCGCGACCTCGGCGTGCTGTAGCAAAGCCTACGTCCCGGCCGTCAAGACAATCAGGTTGCGCAGGGTTCGTCGCTCGTTCAGAGCGCCGAACCCTATTGTGCGTCGAAGGTGACGATGAAGCGGTAGGTGGCCGCGATCGGCTTGCAGTCCTTGATCTCGGTATGGAATTTCGAGGTTCGTGCGGCCGAGAGGGCCGCGGGATTGAGCACTTTGCTCGGTGATTGCTCGACGGTGACGCTGGTGACTTTGCTGTTCTCATCCAGCGAGACGTCGACCGTGACGTCGCCGGTGATCCCTTCCTGCTGCGCGATCGCCGGCATGTCCGGCGGGTTCGCGAAGTCGGTCCCTGGCTGCACGTTCGGGTGCGCGCAGGCGAGCGGTTTGGGAGTGGGAATCGGCGTTGCGGTTGCCGGTGCTGGGGTCTGCGGCGGCGCAGTCGACGGCGCGGCCGTCCCCTGACCCTGGGGGATCCCCTGCGTGTTGCCCTGGGTGTATTTGTTGGCCGTCTCGCTCGGACCGGTGTTCGACTTCGACACGGTCTTCACCGTGTTGATCTTGATCTTCGGCTGCTGCGGCGCAGGGGTCTGCTTCGGCGGCGGCGTCTGTTTCGGCGGCGGCGTCGGCGGCAGCGTGGGCTTCGGGGTCGGGGTCGGCGGCGGAGTCGGCGGCGGCGTCGGCACCCTCATCACGGTGACCTTTTGCGGCTGATCTTCCTGTACGTGCGTGTTTTGGAACTTCACGAACGGGCCCGCGATCAGATGCAGCGCAATCGAGATCAGGAAGCCGTAGAGCAGGAAGTTCTTTGCCCGCTCCGCAGGACGGGGAGGGGGCTTCGGAGGCGTGTTCGTCGCCATCCTAACCCGATTGCCCTTCGGGCGTGCCTTCGACATGGTTCGCCAAGCCGAAGATGGTGAGGTTCGCAGCTTTCGCCGCGTCCATCACGCGCAAGATCGTGCCGAACCGCGCCTTGGGATCCGCCTTGATGATGACGGTTTTCAGCCCCGAGCCGGTCGACTTGACGAGATCTGCGAACTGCGCCTTCGCTTGCGTCTCGTTCACGATGCTCGAGCCGATCTGCACGTCGTTCTTCGCATCGATGCGCACGACGATCTGCGATTGATGGACCTTTTCGGTATTCTTGGCATCGGGGAGCTTGGGCTCTTTGACGACCGAGGCGAGGATGATGAAGATGATGAGGAGGACCAACAGCACGTCCGTGAACGGCGTAATGTTGATCGTCGACATCACCTCTTCTTCGCCTTGTCCGGTGGTGACGGCCACGTAGGGGCTTCCTTCTCTTCTTCGCTAGTGTGCGGCGACGCCGCAAGCGTTCTGGTGCATCTTCATCGGCGAACCGCTACGAGGTGACGAAACCGACGTCGTCGAGCCCGGCGATCTTCGCCGCGTCGAGGATGCGGATGATCGTACCGTACGGCGCCTTCACGTCGGCGGTCAGCGAGACGTGCTTGTCGCCCTTGCGCTTGCGCACGTCTTGCATGTCCGTGTAGATGTGGGCGATGTCGGTACGCTTCCCGTCGATGTACACGACCCCGGTCTCGTTGACCAACACTTCGATGTTGTCGGTCTTTTTCTGCGGTTGCGCGGGAGCGGCGCTGCTGTCGGGCAGCTGCTTTTCGAAACCGGGCGGCGCGACGAGCGCGGCGAGGATCATGAAGATGATCAGCAGGACCAGCAGCACGTCCGTGAAGGGCGTGATGTTGATCTCGGCCATCACGGCGTCGTCCTGCTGTGAGGAGACCATGCTCATACGTCGAGTCCTCGGGACTGCAGGTTCAACCTACTTCGCCGGCTGGTAGAGATCCGTCGGGATCGCTGAGCCGGTGTTGTGGAAGTGGAGCATCTCGGCGAGCTGGTTGCTGGCCACGATCATCTCCTGGTTGTACGCCTTTATGCGGGTCTTGAAGTAGTTGAAGAAGATAACCGCGATGACGGCCACGAGCAGGCCGGCGGCGGTCGTGATCAGCGCTTCGGAAACGCCTGCGGCGACGACGGCCGGGGTCGAATTGCCCTTGAGAGCGATGTCCTCGAACGCTCGAATGATACCGAGAACCGTCCCGAACAAGCCGACGAACGGCGCGATGACCGCGATGGTCCCGATGACGGCCAAGTTGCGCTCGAGCGAGTTCAGGTTCTCCATCAACGCGATCGAGAGCGCGTCGGTGATGTCGGCGCGGTTCTTCTCACCGCGCTGCAGCCCGAACTCGAGAATCTTGGGGAGCATCCCCTTGTTCTGCCGGCAAACCTTGATGGCGCCCGGCAGGTCGTCGGCAGCGATGCGCTGGCCGATCGAGCGAAGCAGCCCCTTCGAGTCCGAGTGTTGGCTCGCGAAGAACAGCAGCCGCTCGATGACGATGGCGACCGCGACGATCGAGAGCACGAGCAGCATCCACATCGCGGGACCGCCCTTGCTGATCATCGCAAAAAATCCGGTGAAAATATCCACGAGGTCGAGTCAAGCCTCCGAGTCTACGAGGGAGAGGTTCCGGCAATGTGCCGGACCGGCGAAGGTGCGTTGAGAGTCACAAAAAGCCGGACAAAACGAAAGACGGCGGGACGACGCTCCCGGCGCGGGCCTAGGTGTTGGCGGTCCCGCGCGCCATTCCTACTGCCGCTTGTCGAAGGCAACGTCTACTTCTTCTGAAGCTGAGCAAGCGCTGCATCGGCGTCAGATGCCAGCTTCGCATCCGAACCGGCGTTCGTTTTCGCCTTTTGGAGATACGCGATTGCGGCGGCCTTGTCGCCGGCGCTGTTCGCCAGCGCTACCCCTGCGACGAAGTTCGCCCGAGCGTCGTTCGGGTCGATCGCCAGAGCCTTGTCCACTTCTGTCTTGACCTTTTTCCAGTCCGGCGTTTTTCCTTGGGAAAGAACGTTGGCCGCCTGCACGTACAGCACGGTTGCCCGGCTCGGAACCGCCTGCGCCGCCGCTTCCAGCATCGAGACCGCCTGATCCGTCTTGCCGGCTTGCATCGCCGCGACGGCCTGCTGGTTGTAGTACGCCGCGAGCGTGTCGTCGACGCGCGTGTTCGACGGATCGCGCCCCTTGAGCGCCTTCGCGAGCGCGATACCCTTGTCGGTCTGTCCGCCGAAAATGTACGCCGTCGCGAGCGACGCGTCGATCGCGTTGAGCGACGCCGAATCGGCGTGACCGGCCGTCGCTTGCGTCTTCGCCTTCTCGAGGTCGGCGATCGCCTGCGGATATTTCTGCGCGTTGCCGTAGGCCGTGCCTTGAATGTAGAGCGTGTTCACGTTCTGCTGCAGCGCGAGCGCTTTATCGGAGAGCGCGATCGCCTGGTCGTTGTTCTTCGCCTTGAGCGCGTCGACGGCCGCATCCGCGTACGCCTTCGCCGCCACGACTTTGAAGCGGTCCGGAATCGTGCCGGCCGCGTCGAACGCCGCCGCCGAACCCGTCGCATCGTTCAAATACTCGTCCGCGACACCCAACAGCGCTTCGGCATCTCTGTTGCCGGGATGAGCGGCGATGTACGCCTGCAGCTGCGTCTTCGCTTCGTCGTATTTGGCGGCCCGGATCAGCGCGTTCGCCTGCGTCATCTCGCTGCCGCCGCCGGTATTCGATGCCTGAACGGCATTCGCTCCGAATTTCAGCGCCAGCGTGTAGAAGAAGTCACCCGGTTTCCCATCTTTCGCACCCGGTTTGTAGGTCGAGCTCTTCGCGATCTCGACCGCTGCCGCGTCGTCGCCACGATTGGTCGACTTCTGGACCTGCACGCTGCCGACCGATCCGTCGTGCTTGACGAAAACCTTGACGGTGACCGCTCCGGTGCCGACGACGCGCGACGCGCTCGTCCCCTGCTTGAGCAGCTTGGGCGGCGAGTAGAATTGGGTCGTCTGCGCGGACGCCGTCCGCGGCAGAACCGTTAGGGCAGCCGCGCCGAACGCCAGAGCGGCAAGCACGCGTGATGTACGGTCGGGCATAGTACCTCGGGAACGCGGTGGGTGATGCGGAGAGAGAAACGTCCGGCTATCCTGGGAGGTTCCCCGCCGAGAATTGCCGCTGGAACAGGCCCGCCCCTGACCTTGACTCTCGACCGGGGCGCGCTTGTTCGACGCTCGGCCAAACACCTGCCGCTTGCGTCGGCCAATTGGCCAACGCCGATTGGCCAACGTCAGCGGCCGGCGAGGTCGGGCCGTAGTACCCGGGCGCCCTCCAGGTAGACGTGCTGGATCGCGTCCTGGGCCGCCTCCGTGTTGACGTGGATCAGGACGCGGATACACCGTTCCAGTCGACCGGGTACCCCGATCTCGGTGAAGTTCAACAGCGGGACAAGCGTCCAGCCCATCCGGCGAGCGGCCGCCGCCGGAAATTCGGAGACGAGATCCGGGGTGACGGTGAAGAGCGCCGACCCCACGTCGTCCGGGAGAAATCCGTTGGCCTCGACGATGGCCCGCAAGAGCCGCTCGGTCGCATCGAGGATGAGCGTGGGTTCGTCGCGCGCGACCGTGATCGCGCCGCGAATCCCGCGCACGACGCTCACTCGGCACCCCCCGAGGCCGCGCGCGCCTCGGCCGCAACGCGATGCAGCGCCGCGATTTCGCGCTCGGTAGCCGGGCGCAGTCCGCCCACCGGCAGTTCGCCGAGCGTGATGGGGCCGAAGCGCAGGCGGACCAGCGCGAGGACCGGGTGATCGACGACTTCGAACATGCGTCGCACTTGACGGTTGCGTCCTTCGTGAATGGTGAGATCGACGAGCGAGACGTCGCGCCGCACGGCGACGACGCGCAAGAGCGCCGGAGCCGCGCGTCCCTCGTCCAGCCGCACGCCGCGGAGGATTCGTTCGACGGCGTCGCCGTCGAGCCGGCCGCGGAGCGTCGCGCGGTAGGTTTTCTCGACACCGAACCGCGGATGGGTCAGCACGTTGGCGGTGTCGCCGTCGTCGGTGAGCAGCAGCACGCCGCTGGTGTCGTAGTCGAGCCGGCCGACCGGGACGACGCGTGCGGTGATCCCGCTGCGGCGCACGAGGTCTGCGACGGTTCGCCGTCCTTCCGGATCGCGCATCGTCGTCATCACGCCGATCGGTTTGTGCAGCACGACGTACGTGCGCGTCGCGGCCGGCCGGACGACCCGGCCGTCCACCTCGACGTGCGCGTCGTCTTCCACCGACGTACCGAGTTCCCGCACGATCTTCCCCGCGACGCGTACGCGCCCGGCGACGATCAGCTCTTCGGCGCGGCGGCGCGACGCTACGCCGGCCCCGGCCAAGTATTTCTGAAGGCGCAGGCCGGACGCCTACACTTTCTTGAGATCGAACGTGGTGATGAACTCCTCGTTCGTCTTGGTGCGCGCCAGCGCCGCGTAAATGCGCTCCGAGGCTTCGACGCTCGAGGTGCCGGAAAGCGCGCGGCGCAGATCGGTCACCTTGTGCAGCGCGATCTCGCTGAGCAGTTGCTCTTCGTACCAGTTGCTGCTGCGCACCAGATCGACCGGCGGATAGGCACGCGTCTCCACGAGCTCGCGCGCCAGGATCAGCTCGGCGTTGCAGGCCGAAGAGAACTCCTCGAGCACGAGCACGTCGAGCGCCGCGGTACCGCTCCCGACGGTCGCGAGCACGGTCAGCGAACCGCCGCCCTCGACCGCGCGCGCCGCGCCGAAGAGCCGCTTGGGACGCTGCAGCATCGCTGCGTCGATCAGCGCCGGATTGGGCTTATGGTGTCCGAGCGACGCGTACGCGCGCACGAGCCGCGTGAGCGAAGAGACCAGGACGACCGCGTCGCCGCCGAGTTCCGCGATGCGCTTCGCGCGTTCGAAGACGAGCTCGGCGGTGGTGACGTGATTGTCGGGATGTTCTTCGAACGTCGTCGCCACGACTTCGACGTCGAGCGAGCGCTGCAGGTGGGTCACGGCCTCGGGACGCTCGTCGACGAGCAGCACGATCACGTGCGCTTGCGGATCGTTGGTCTCGATCGCGCGCGCGATCCGAACCAGGAAGGCGGCGTCGTTGGTGCGCGGCGGGGCGAGCAGCAACGCCCGCTGGCCGCGGCCGAGCGGTGCGAAGAGATCGAGCGCCCGGGTCGCGACGTCGCCGCGCGTCTCGAGGGTGAAGCGCCGGGTCGGCGGTTCGGCGCCGAGGTCTTCGAACACCGGACGGCTGACGATCGACTCCGGCGGATGGCCGTTGACCGTCTCGACCTTGACGATGCCGTAGTACTTCTCGTTCTCTTTGGGCCGGCGAACCTGCCCCGCGACCAGATCGCCGCGGCGCAGTTCGAAGCGGCGGATCTGCGACTGCGAGATGTAGATGTCGTCGGTCCCGACCAGGTAGCCCTCACGGCGCAAGAAGCCGTAGCCTTCCGGCAGGACGTCCAGCACGCCGTTGGCCTTCTCGAGGCCGCTGCGCTGCGCTTGGATCTCGACGATCGTTTTGAGCAGATCGTCCTTCTTGATCTTCGTCGGGTTCTCGATCTCGAAGGTCTTCGCGAGCTCGTTGAGCTCGGCTTTGCTCATCTCGGTGAGCTGCTCGGCCGAGAGCAGCGGCGGCCCGACCGCCTGCGGGAACTCCGGCTGCGTGAAGACGTCTTGCTGCTGCGGCGGCGTCGCGCCGTCGTTGAAGCGGTTGCGATTGCGTCGCGAGCGCCGGCGACGGCCTCCGCCCTCGGCAGGGCGGCCGTTGTTCTGGGGTCGGTTGTCGAACTGCAGCGAAGTGCTCCCTCGGGGAGGCGGGCGATTCGTCCGACGGGGCCCTTCCGGCGAGGCTGCCGGGGCCGCGCGTCGGCGCGAGGCGCCGAGGAACGCGAAGGTCGGCGCGATGCGACATCGCGCGACGACCGGAGTTTACCACAGCCGCGTCACGGCGACAAGGCGCGGGGTCCGCTGACGCTCGAATTCCCGACGGCGTAGAACCGCAGGGGCACGTCCGCCGCTCGGGTCAAGCCGATGCGGGTGCTGCTGCCGAGCGCCGGCCGCGCTCCGTCGTCGGCGAGCCAGAGCTCCGGCGCCGTCTCGAGATCGGCGCCGTCGCAAGCGGGGCCGATGCCGAACGCGCGGCACAGATTTCCGGGACCGCGGGCGAGGTCGCGCTCGCGCACGTCGGGCCGGCCGCGCAACGCGCGCATCGTCGCACCGCCGCGCACCGGCTCACACGCGCGCACGAGCGCGGCGGCGCCGATCCCATCTTGTTCGGCCGTAACGTTGAGGCACCAATTCGCGCCATAGATGAAGTAGACGTACGCGTGGAGCGGTGGGCCGAACATCGCGCGGTTCCGCGCAGTCATGCCGCGGAAGGCGTGCGATGCCGGATCGTCCGGAAGATACGCCTCCGTTTCGACGATGCGGCCGATCAGCGTCTGGCCGTCGAGCACCCGCACGAGCAGCTTCCCAACGAGCGCCCGCGCCAGCCCAACCGCGTCGTGCGGCAAATCCCCCCGCCGCAGCCGCAAGTTAGGCGGCAGTGGCGGTTCGCAGGGCGAGCTCGGCGTGCGCGCGGGTTTGGAGTTCGTGCGTTTCAATCGGTTCGGCGCGTTCGACGCGCGCCAGCGCGAAGCCGTGCAGAACGCAGCGCGTTTTCACGTAGGCCATCGCGAGCGCCGGCGGAACCGCGCGCCGCGCGTTGAGGTCGTCGACGACCAGTTCGTCGCCGATCCGCAGGCGAACCCGGGTGAATCCCTGACCGCGCAAGTGCGCACTGACCGCCGCGACTGCCGCGTACCCGACCTCGCGGCCGTCGAGTGCCGGGAGCGGGCACAGGCCGAACGGGATCTTGGCGACGGCGCGTCCTTTGCCGGTGGCGATCGCCGCGTAGGCGATGCCGCGGCCGGTGCGGTCCGAGGCGTAGCCGACGGCGACGTCGGCGGAACGGTGGCGAATGGTTTGCGTCATGGCTCGTGCGATCATCCTATATCGAACGTATGTTCGAGTCAAGCAGCTCGCGCGGCCAGGACCTCCCGATAAAGCTCGAGGATTCGCCGCGTCTGCATCTCCACCGTAAACCTCGAGTATGCCAAATGTACGGCACTCTGATCGCGCCCTTCGGCCGATGCGGCGGCAATCGCGGCGGCCATTGCGGCCGGATCGGGGACCACCAGGCGACCCGCGCCGGCCAGCACGTCGCGGGACGCGTCGCTCGCCGCCGCCACGACCGGGAGCCCGGCGGCGAGCGCTTCGGCCAGGACCAGCCCCTGGGTATCGGTGATCGACGGAAAGACGAACGCGTCGACCGAGGCGTAGACCTCCGGGAGCCGTTCGCGCGGCAGCGTTCCGGTGAAGCGCACCCGGCCGGCGACCCCGAGCCGACGGGCACGGTCCTCGAGCGCGGCCCGATGCGGACCCTCGCCGACGATCGCCAGCCGCAGGTCCGGCGCGTACGCCAGCGCGTCGATCGCCAGCTCGACGTTCTTCTCCACCGCCAGGCGCGAGACGACCAGCGCGAGCGGCGCGTCGCCGTCGACGCCGAGCCGGGCCCGGATCAACGCGCTGCGCCGTCCCGCGGCGAACCGTTCGACGTCGATCGCACTCGGCACGACCGAGATCGGAACGCGCACGCCGAGTTCGCGCAAACGCGTTTCCATCGCGAGTGTCGGAACGACGACCGCATCGGCGGCGTTCGCGTAGCGCCGCGTCAGTTCCGTCATCGCGCGTTCGGTCGTCGCACGATCGAACGGCGCGTAGTGCGCGTAGGCATCGAGCCGCGTGTGATAGGTGAACACCAGCGGAATGCGGTGACGGCGCGCGTACGAAACGGCCATCCAGCCGGTGACGAACGGGGAATGGGCGTGAACGAGTTCGATACCGCGCACGCGCCGGCGGTCGACGGCATTGAGATACGGAACGCACAGCCGGTACGCGGTCTGGGTCGGAAGCGGGAGCGACGGAATGCGCACGACGTCGAGCGCGTCGTCGACGAAATGGGGAAAGTGCGGCGCGATCGTCGTGACGTCGACACCGTGCGCACACAGTCCGTCGCGCAGCGCGTCGATGCTCGCCACGATGCCGTTGACGATGGGCTTGTAGCACTCGGTGAAGAACCCGATACGCACGACGAGACTTCCCTTCGCCGCCGGACGCCAGCACCATCGCGGCATGCAAGCGGGCGCCTTGCGGGCGCCCGTGCGTACACCAAGGGACACCCTCTTTTCTACGACCCGGGTATTTGACGGGCCGGCGGCCGGCGTGCTACCTTACCGCTGTTCACCGTGACCCGCCGGGTCCGGGAGCATTCGACCGAGCCCTTGGCAGAGGCTCGCCGACCACCGCTACGACGTCGAGTGCGAACCACGACAGTACGGATCGTTTGATCCGCGCATAGTGGCGCGCACCCACCGCACGAGAAAGGAGTCGGATTATCGGAAACGATCATCCATCGCCGCTCGTGGCAACGAGCATGCTTTCCTTGGGTTTGCTACTCCCGTTCGGCGCCGGCACGGTGACGGACAGAGTGGCGAAGACCGTGGCCGCAGTCGCGGCACCGGGACCCGCCAAGCACGTTACGCTGATCCACGACGGACTTCCAGAAGCCATCGAAACCAAGGCCGCAACCGCCGAGGACCTCCTCACCGAACGCGGGCTGGTACGATCCACCGACGACGCGTTGAGCGTCGACCCCCAAAGCCCGGTGACCGACGGCGAGACCGTCGTCTACCGCGCCGCTCTTCCGGTGACCCTCGTGGTCGACGGGGGGACGCGGACCCTGCGAACCGCAGCCGCGACCGTCTCCGCGCTCCTCGCCCAAACCGGCGTGGTGTGGGACCGTCACGACGTCGTTTCTCCCGCCCCGGCGACCGCGGTCGAAAACGACGCGGTGGTATCGGTGCGCCACGTCGACTCGTGGACCCAGGTCGAGCGCAAGCCGCTCGCCGCCAAGATCGTGAAGCGCTACGCCTACACCCTGCCGCCCGGAAAATCGCTGCTGGTCGAACCGGGTCGTCCGGGGATCCGCGAAATCTCCTATTCCGTTACCCGTTCCGCCGACCGCAGCTCCGTCCGTAAGAAGGTCCTGGTGTCGCACGTTCTGCGGCCACCCAAGGACCGTATCGTCGCCGAGGGCGTCGGAGAGTATACCGCCCTCTCGGCGCTCGCCCAGCGCGGGATCGCCGGGACGCTCCGGCTCGCCTCGTCCGCCCTCTCGATGGTCGCCACGGCCTACACCGCGAGCTGCTCCGGCTGCAGCGGGATGACCGCCAGCGGCCGTCCGGCGGGTCACGGCGTCGTCGCGGTCGACCCGCGGGTGATCCCGCTCGGAACCCGCATGTACATCCCCGGATACGGCCATGCCGTCGCCGGTGACACCGGCGGCTCGATTCGCGGCCGCCGGATCGACCTCGGCTTCAACTCGAACGCTTCGGCGTTGCGGTTCGGCCGGCGTCCCGTCACCGTGTATCTGATCAAATAGCGGACGAACGCACTCACCCGCGCGCGCTGCTCGGCGCGCGCGGCCTGCGCCCCAAGAAGCGGCTGGGGCAGCACTTTCTCATGGACGGCGGAACGGCGACGCGCATCGCGCGGCTCGCCGTCGACGCCGCGGGCGAGCGCGTGCTCGAGATCGGGGCCGGCACCGGCGCGCTCACCGCTGCGCTGCTCCGGCTGGGCGCCGACCTCACCGCCTTCGACCTCGACCCGGAGATGGTCGCGATCCTGCAGGGGCGCGAGGACCTGCGCGGCGTCGACGTGCGCTCGGGCGACGCGCTGACGTTCGACTATGCCGGTTGGGCCGGCAGCGCCGACTGGCGCGTCGCCGGCAACCTTCCCTATAACGTCGGAACGCCGCTGCTTGTGCGGCTGGCGACCTTGGCACACCCGCCCGAGCGGATCGTCGCAATGATCCAGAAGGACGTCGCGGACCGGCTGTTGGCCAAACCCGGGACCGCGCAGTACGGCAGCCTGACGGTGGCGATCGGATTGACGATGCGAGTGGAGCGCGCGCTCACCGTACCGCCGAGCGCGTTCTATCCGCGGCCCGCAGTCGTGTCCTCCGTCGTCGTACTGCATCGGCTGGCGACGCCGGCCGCGAACGTTCGCGACCGCGTCTGGTTCGAACAGGTCGTGCGCGGCGCGTTCGCGTACCGGCGCAAGACCCTGGCGAACTCGCTTTCGCTCGCGCTCGATCTTCCGCGCGAGCGAATCGCCGCGGCGATCGCGGCGCTGCCCCTCGATCCGGACATCCGTGGTGAAGAACTCGACCTCCGCTCGTTCGCCGCTCTCGCCGACGCTCTGGCCCCGTAGCGCCTTCGCCTGGGGCCGGTCCCTGGTGCTGCTTCTCACCCTCGCCGCGGCGGTCGTCGTCGTGTTCAGCGCGTTCCTCGCGGTCTACGTCGCCTCGTACGGGACGGCGTCGCTGGCCCATCCCTCGCCGCAGATAGCGCTCCTGTCTCAGGCGATCATCTATGTGCCCGCCGTGCTCGTGCTGCTCGTCATGCTGCCGTGGGTTTCCCAACGCTCGCTGCGCGAGTTGGGGCTGCGGGCGCCGACCGCTCGCGACGTCGCCTGGGGTGTGACGGGCGCGATCGGGATGATCGTCGTGATCGAGGCCCTCGGTGCACTCGAGACCACCGTCTTCCACGCCAAGATCTCCGAACAAGCCGTCGACCTGCTCAAATCGACGCACGGCTACCTCATCTTCGTGTTCGCGGCCTTCGCGTGCGTGCTGGCGCCCTTCGTCGAAGAGCTCGTCTTTCGCGGCTTCCTCTTCAACGCGTTCCTGCGCTACGTCCCGGCACCGTGGGCGATCCTGCTGTGCGCGCTGTGCTTCGGCGGCGCGCACTTCTCGCCGACCGCGCTGCTTCCGTTGGCCGGAGGCGGCGCGGTCCTCGCCTACGTGTACTACCGCACCGGCTCGCTCACCACGTCGATGATCGCCCACGCCGGCTTCAACCTCTTCTCGATCGTCGGCCTGGTAGCGTTCAAGTTCACCTAGCGGGGACCGGTACGCCGGCGCACAGCGTCGTGCCTTGCGGCCATGTACCGATGCCCAGTGCGGCGAAGAACGCGCGCGCGTCGCGGTCGTACGCCGGACAGTAGCCGCCCTCGTTCGGATCGTATTTCGCCAGCAGCACGTGCGGGTTCGCCGCGGCGACGACGTATGCGCCCTCGGCATGGCGCGGCACGACGACGTCGTGCGTCGCGGAACGCAGCGCAACCGCGTTCGCGTACGCCGGGCGGTCGACCACGTACGGCCAGCGGCCGATCTTCAGCACCGTGTCGTTGATCGTCAGCGCGCACAGGATCGCGCAGATCAGCATCGGCGTCGCGACGCGCGGATATTTTGCGACCGCGTACGCGGCCGCGATGGCCGTTGCCGCGAAGAGCGGCGCCGTCCAGTGCGTTCCGATGCGGGCGATCGGGTACGCCCACGGACGGTTGAACGTGAGCTCCGCGATCAGCGGCGCCGCGAGCAGGACGCGCCAACGCAGCAGCAGCGGCGCGAACGCGAACGGCGCGAGCATTGCCGCGAAGAACGCCAGCTTCACCAGCGGGTCGTCGACCTGCAGCGCGTACGCCGGCTGCGAGGGCTGCGCGCCGGCGAGACGTTCCGCGACGACGAACGCTGCGCCGTTGAGAAACGCAAGCGCCGCGATCGCGTACCCGATGCGACGGTCCCACCAGATCGCGCACGCCGCCCCGAACCACAGTAAGAACAGCGCCTGATCCTCCTTGAGCCCGAGGAGCAGTTGTGCGGCGACCAGCGACGCGACGAGGCTCCGTCGCCGGACGGCGAGCGCGCCGAGCGCCGCGAGCAGCGGCACGAAGACGTTCTCCAGGAAGTTGCCGTACGCGATCCCTTGCGCGCTCGGCGAAAGCAGATAGGCGATCCCGACGATGCTCGCCGCGCGCGGCGTCGCCCCGCACGCCCGCGCGAACGCGCACAGCGCGAGCGCGGCGCCTGCGATCGCCAGCACCTGCACGACGAGCAGCGTCTGCGCGAACGGAAACAGCGCGACCAGCGGCACCAGCCCCAGCAGCACCCACGAATCGTGCACCTGCAGATGCCGCCGATACTCGGCGCCGTTCCACGATCCGCGGCCGTGCGCTTCGCCGGCGAGCCACTGCACGAACGTCCCCGTGTCGGCGCCGTAGCGCAGCGCGTAGAGCTTGTTCAGATCGAGCACGATGTAGACCGCGGCGAACACGAGGACCGCAATCGCGACCGCGCGCGTCGGTTGGATCGCCTCACGAGCACGCGCGCGAATTGGGGTCATTCCGCCGCGAGCGTTTGCTCGACGATGGCCTGCAATCGCGCGACGAAACGCTCGGGGCGGAACGTCTCGGCGTGCGCGCGTAGGCGCACCGGGTCGTACTCGGAGGGATCGAATGCCCGCAGCGCCGCGGCAAGGTCGCGCGGATCCGGACGCGCGAAGAAGACACCGGTCTCACCGTCGACGATCGTTTCGAGCGCCCCGCCCGAGGCGTACGCGATCGTCGGCCGTCCCGCGGCCGCCGCCTCGAGCGGGACGAGGCCGAAGTCTTCTTCACCAGGCAGAATCGCGGCGCGCGCGGCTCCGACGAGCGCGTTGCGCGCGGCGTCGTCGACCGTGCCGTGGAACGTCGTCGCCGTGCCGAGCGCGAGCGCTTTGAGCCGGCGCTCGTCGGGTCCCGTACCGATCACGTGCAGCGGCGCGCCGGCGATCGCGCACGCGGCGATAGCAAGATCGACGCGCTTGTACGGCAAGAGCCGCGAGACGACGACGTAGTAGCCGCCGTCGCCGGTGCCCGGCGTGAAGCGGTCGACGTCGACCGGACACGGCAGCACGTCGGCCTCGCGGCCGTACCAGCGCCGCACGCGCTCCGCGACGTTGCGCGAGTTCGCAACGAAGCGGGTCGGGCGCTGCGCCGCGCGCACGTCCCACGCCGCGAGCCGGCGCAGCAGCGGCGCGGCGACCGCGCCGATTCCGAAGCCGCCGACATAGCGCTGCGCGTCGAAGACGAAGCGCGAGACCGTGTTGATGTAACAGACGTGCACGGCGTCCGGACGCACCAGCACGCCTTTCGCCCAGGCGGTCGTCGACGAGACGACGACGTCGTACGCCGAGAGATCGAACGACTCGAACGCGCGGGGATAGAGCGGCGCATAGAGGCGAAACGCGCGTTCGCGCAGCGGGAATCGCTGCAGAAACGAGGTCCGCACGCGCTCCGCCGGGACGAGATCGCCGACCGCGCGCTCGTCGTAGAGCGCCGTGTACACGGGCGCGTTCGGCCACGCCGCGACCATGTGCGCGAAGACGCGCTCCGCGCCGCCGCGCTGGTTCAAATAATCGTGGACGAGAGCGGTGTTCAGCCGCCGGGTCCCTGCCGCGGCAGGACGAGCGCGATGTCGAAGCGCTGGAAGTAGCGCTTCGCGACCCGCTGCAGGTCGGCTGCGGTAACGGCCGCGATCGCCGGCGCCACGGCGTCGGCGGCGTCGGCCGCGAGCCCGTGGGAGACGGCGTTGCCGATCGACCACGCCCGCTCGTCGAGCGAAAGATTTTCCAGCGCCCACGCGCCGCGCGCGCTCTCTTTATAGCGCGCGAGCACCGCGGCAGCCAGCGGCTTGGCGGCGGCGCTCTTCAGCACCGCGTCCAGGGCCGCCAAACCGGCGCTGGGGTCGACCAGCCGGCCGTTAAGCCAGAGCGCCAGCTGGGCCGGCGCCGTGTCGTACCCGTAGATCGTCCCCGCTGGTCGGAACAGCGTCGGGACGGTCGTCGCGCTGGGCACGTCGAAGAGGTCGCCCAACAGCGCCCGGATGACGAGCGCCGCAGCGAAGTCGCCGTTGCCGAGCGCGGGCGCCGCAAAGCCGATCACCACGTAATTCGTGGAGACGTCGCGCCTGGTTACGATCCGTTTCGGCTGCGCGGCGAACGGCCGGGTCGCAACGGCCGGCTGGGGCGAGCTGCCCGCCGGCAGGCTAGCGGCGAGCGCGCGCGCTGCCGCCGCGGCGGCGTCTCCCGTGTTCCCGACGGCGGCTACGAGCGCGTCCCCGCGCAGGTACCAGCGGCCGAAAAACGCCCGCGCGTCACGCGGTCCAAGCCCGGCGAGCCCGGCCGGCGTCCCGAGCGGCGGCATCCCCGCCCCCCCGCGGTAGTAGGAGGAGCGCAGCATCTGCAGGCCGACCAGACGGGGGTCGCCGTCGGCGTCGATGATCCGTTCGCCGAGCGCCGACCGCGCGGCGGCGAGCAGCGGTCCGTCGAACGACGGTGCGCCCAGCACGCGCGCGAAGAGCGCGGCAAGCGCGGCGAGGGCCGCGGGCTGTGCCTCGAGCTCGAAGCGCACGTATTGTCCGCTGACGGCATAGCTGAGCGAGCCGCCGCGGGCTTCCACGGCGTCGATCAGCGGAACGCCGTCGACCGGCACGTGCAGCAGCGACTCGGCGGTCAGCGCGGCGAGACCGTTCTGCGCCGGCGTTTGGCGGTCCAGCCCGGCCCGCACGAACAATTCGATACCGACCAGCGTTGCGCCGGGATCGGGGCGGACGTACCCGGCGGCGCCGCCGAGGTCGATCGTCGCGGACGGGGTCGCCGCGGGCGCCCCCAACGGGGCCGACAGCACGGCGAGCGCCGCGCCGAGCGCGACCCAGCGCCTCATGCCGGCTTCTTCATAGCGGCCTTCGCCTTGCCCAGGGTGACCACGGCGGGCGGGGTTGCCAGGTAGCGGCCGACGGCGGCCGCTACGGCCTCCGGCGTCAGCGCCGCGGCCAGCGAGAAGTAGCGGCCGGTCGCCCCGCCTTCGGCCGGCGCGTAGGCGGGATCGCCCTCGACGGTGTACCAGCCGTACGTGTCGGCGAGTTCGGCGGGGGTCTGCAGCTCGCTGAGCAGATGGTACACGAACGCCGCCCGCGCGGCGGCGAACCGCGCCGACGCCATCGGCTTGGCCGCGCCGGCGACGGCGGCCTCGACCAGCGGGCGCACGGCGTCGGCGTCCTCCCCGCTGATCGTCACGAGGAAAACGCCCGGGTTGCGATAGGTGACGAAGCGGCCGGTGACGGATGCCTTGCGGGAACCCACGGCTTTCTGCACGGCTCCGCTTCGCGAGCCGAACAGGGCGTCGGCGACGAAGTCGAGCGCGGTCGCGGCGGCCTCATCGGCGATCGGCGGGCCGCTCCAGGCGAAGCCGACGCCCTCGACGTTGGCCTGGCGGGTGACCGGGGACGGCGAAGGGCGCGGCACCGCGGGTGCGGGCGACTCCACGGAGGCTTGCGCGCCGTCGCGGCGCGCCACCGCGCCGAGCGCGCCGGCGTCGACGTTTCCGGTCAGCACCAGGATCGCGTTGGCCGGCCGGAAGGCCCGCTCGGCAAACGCGCGGACGGAAGCCAGCGGAATCGCGGCGATCTCCTTCGGGGCGGCAAGGAGTCCGGCGTGAAACGGGCCGTCGGCGAAGAGCGACCCTGCGAGGGCGTCCTCGATCGCGGCGGAGGGCTCGTATGCACGGTAAGCAAGGTCCTGGGCGACCTCGCGCTGAGCGACCTGCAGCCCGGCGGCGTCGGCGACCGGAGCGAAATAGTCGGAGGTCATCGCCCGCACGACCTGCGCGACGCGGTCCGGCGCGACGAGCGCCGTGATCGCCACGCTGTCGGGGTACGCGCTGACGCTGAGCCGCCCACCGGCACGCTGGATCAGCCGGCCGAGCGGGGTCCCGGTGATCGGAGTGGAGGCCGCGACGGTCGTCGCCGCCAGCCGCGCGAGTCCCGGCACCGGATTCGTCTCGAAGCCGGTCGCCGGAGCGCGATACCACAGGGCGACCGCCGCCGCCGGCTGAGCCGGGTCGGGGCGCAGCTGATAGGTGACTCCGCTCGGCAGGGTCCCGGTCGAGCCCGGCGCCTCCTGGGCGCCGGCCGCCGTCCCCAGCCCACCGACGAGAAGGGCCGCGACACTCATCGCGGCCCTCAACACTCGCCGGGGTTCGTTCACGCGGGCTCCGGAGAGATCGTCGGAGGGAGCCGCTTGGGACGCTCGGGGCGCAGTTCCGGCTCGACCGGAGCGGACGCCGCGAGGGGCAGGCCGGCCGGCGGTTCGCCTTCGGCCGGCTTTTCGGGCGGCCACTGTTTGTTGGCGAGAATCGCCAGCACTTCTTCCGCCTCGACGGTCTCGTGCTCGAGCAGCGAGTTGGCCATCCGCTCGACCTTGTCCCAATTGACTTCGAGGATCTTGCGGGCATCGGCGTAGCACGAGTCGATGATCTTGCGAACCTCGGCGTCGATCTTGCCGGCGATCTCCTCGGAGTAGTTGCGGTCGTCGCCGAAGTCGCGGCCGAGGAACACCTGGTGATTGCCGCGTCCGTATTGGATCGGCCCCAGCGTGTCCGACATCCCGTACTGCGTCACCATCCGGCGCGCGAGCTCGGTGGCTTTCTCGAAGTCGTTCGACGCGCCGGTCGTGACGTCACCGAACTTGATCTCTTCGGCGATCCGTCCCGCGACGAGCCGTTTGATCAGCGCGAGCAATTCGTTCTTCGTTTGCGAGTGACGATCGTCGTCCGGCAGCGACCAGGTGATGCCGAGCGCCATCCCGCGCGGGATGATCGTGACCTTGTGCACCGGATCGGAGTTGGGCGTCAATCCGCCGACCACCGCGTGGCCCGATTCGTGATACGCCGTGTTCTCTTTTTCGCGCTGCGACATCACGACCGACTTGCGTTCGGGACCGACCATGACGCGGTCGATCGCTTCATCGCAGTCGTTCATCTCGATGACGGACTTGTTGCGCCGCGCGGCGAGCAGCGCCGCTTCGTTGAGCAGATTCTCCAGATCCGCGCCGGAGAATCCCGGCGTGCGGCGCGCGAGCGTCTCGAGCGAGACCTCTTTGGAGAGCGGCTTGTTCTTGGAATGAACTGCGAGAATCGCCTGGCGGCCGCGCACGTCGGCGCGATCGACCACGATCTGGCGGTCGAAACGGCCGGGGCGCAGCAGCGCCGGATCGAGCACGTCGGGGCGGTTGGTGGCGGCGATCAGGATGACGCCGGTGTTCTGATCGAACCCGTCCATCTCGACGAGGAGCTGGTTGAGCGTCTGTTCGCGCTCGTCGTGACCGCCGCCGAGGCCGGCGCCGCGCTGGCGGCCGACCGCGTCGATCTCGTCGATGAAGATGATGCACGGCGCGGACTTCTTGGCCTGCTCGAAGAGGTCGCGCACGCGCGACGCGCCGACGCCGACGAACATCTCGACGAAATCGGAACCCGAGATCGAGAAGAACGGCACGCCCGCTTCGCCGGCGATCGCCCGCGCGAGCAGCGTCTTACCCGAACCCGGCGGTCCCAGCAGCAGGACGCCCTTGGGGATGCGCGCGCCGAGTGCCTGGAACTTCTTGGGGTACTTGAGGAACTCGACGACTTCGCCCAGCTCTTCTTTCGCCTCTTCGACCCCGGCGACGTCGGCGAAGGTCACCTTCGGCCGGTTCTCGCTGAGGAGCTTGGCGCGCGAACGCCCGAACGAGAGCGCCTGGCTCCCGCCGCTCTGTGCCTGGCGCAGGATGAAGATCAGCAGCAGCGCCATGATGATGAACGGGACGAACTGCAGGACGTAGCCGATGAGCGGCGTCGACTGCGAGTTGACGACCTTGATGTCCACGCGCTCCCTGCGGAGCTCGGGGATCAGCGTCGTGTCGTCCGGCATCGTCGTGGTGAGCTTGGTACCGTCGGTCAGGTCGCCCGAGATTTCCCGGCCGGAGATCGTGACGGACTTCACTCGATGCTGCTGGACATCGCTGTAGAACTGCGAGTATGAAAGCGGTGCGCTCGTGGTTCCGCCGACGATCAGCTTATCCACGATGAAGATCACCAGGATGAAGATGCCGAGGACGACGAGGATGCTTTTGAGATGCTTACCCATGCGTTGCGAGACCCTTTTACCGTTCTTTCCTTAGAACGTTTCTCGGAAGAGGCGGTTCCGACTTGAACATGTCTCGCGCCGAAATGGTGGCAGCCTCACTCGGGGAGGACCTCGGGCCGGAGCTTCGCGAGATAGGGGAGAGTCCGATACCGTTCCTGATAGTCCAGACCGTACCCTACGACGAATTCGTCCGGGCAGGTCAGTCCCGTGTATTCTACCGCGACGTCGATAGCCCGGTGATACGGCTTGTCCAGCAGGACCGCCGCCGCGAGCGAGGCGGGCTGGCGGTTGCTGAGCATCGCCCGCAGGTAGTGCAGGGTGTGGCCGTTGTCGATGATGTCCTCGACGATGATCACGTGGCGGCCCTCGATCGCGTGCGTGGTGTCCTGAATCAGCCGCACCTCGCCGCTGGAGCGGTGGGCGTTGCCGTATGAGGACACCGCGATGAAATCGAGCTGCACGTCGGTTGGACCGCCGGGCGCCTCGGCGATGGCCCGAGCGAGGTCCGCGGTGACGAAGACCGCGCCCTTCAGCACGCCGACCAGGACGATCGAACGCCCGGCATAGTCGCGGGCGATCGCCTCGGCCATGCGCCGGATCGCCTGGGCGAGTTCGTCGGACGAGATCACCACGCGATCGATGCCGGGTGGGAGCGTCTGCTGCATCACCGCGTCTTCGTTGCCGTCGTCGCCGCCGTCCCCTTCAAATCAGCTCACTTCAAGCCCGGCTGCTGGTCCTGTGCGAAAGGGTCGACCGGCAACGCTACCGCCGCTTGCGCGTCGATGTCGGCAAAGCTTGCGTCGCGCAGCTTCCCTTCGCGACGCAGGTGCTCACGGACCCCGCGCCGTCTCGCGGCGAGCGCGTTTCCCTCGAGCTCATCGCGAACGATCTCCGCGCACCGCGCAATCGCCGCGTCGAGGTGCGGGAACTCGCGCCGCAGTTCGGCGAGCATCGGGCGCAGGGCGTTGCGGCGATACCGGCGGTCCTCATTCGACGGATCGATGGCGCACGGCAGCGCACTGCGGCGCAGCTCTACGGCGAGCTGCGCGCGAGTCGCGCGCAGCACCGGGCGGATCAGATCGACGCTGCCCGCGAGCGGCCGCACTGGCGGCATGCCGGCCAATCCCGCCGGCCCCGTTCCCCGAAACAGCGCGAGGAGCACCGTCTCCGCCTGATCCTCGGCCGTGTGCGCGGTCGCGACCAGCGGTGCGTTCAGTTCGGCAGCCAGCGTCGCAAGGGCAGCGTAGCGCGCCTCGCGCATCGTCGCTTCGTCGTCGCGCTCGACGAAGGGACGGAGCACGCGCACCGGCCGGCCGAGGCGCGCGGCGACGGAAAGCACGACGCACTCGTCCTGCGCCGCGCTCGCACGCCGTCCGTGATCGACGTGCGCGAGCACGATCTCGTAGCCGTCTTCGCGCGCCAGGCGGTCAAGCAGCGCGGCCAGCGCGACCGAATCGGGGCCGCCCGAGCACGCAACGACCACGCACGCGCCCGGATCGGGGCGCAGCACGCGCCGAACCACGGCGTCAAGAGCGCGTTCGGGGCGAGCGCCGCGCATTGTCTTAGGGTCCCTTAGCGGCTGACCGAGCGGGCGATCTCGCGCTCGACGTCGCGCGCTTGAATGTCTCGACGGCGATCCCACAGCTTCTTGCCCTTCACGAGCGCGAGCTCGATCTTCACGCGTCCGTTCTTGAAGTAGAGCCGCCACGGAACGAGCGTGAGCCCTTTCTCGGCGGCCCGTCCGGCGAGCCGCTCGATCTGTTCGCGGTGGAGCAGCAGCTTGCGCGGCCGGTTCGGCTCGTGGTTGAAGTACGATCCTTCCTTGTAGGTCGGAATCGTGAGGTTGAGCAGCCACAGCTCGTCGTCTTTGACGCGCGCGAACGCCTCGTTGATCGACAGGTTGCCGCGGCGGATCGTCTTGATCTCCGTGCCCAGCAGCGCGACGCCCACTTCGAGCGACTCGAGCTTCTCGTATTCGTGGCGAGCCCGGCGATTGTCGAACGACGGCTCAGGGGCTTTCGCCGCCTGCTCCGCCTTGGCGGCGACGCGGGCTTGTTTCATGCGCGCCATTACGGCCCGCCCACGATCGGCGCGGCATCCGGGATGCCGTAGCGTTCTTTTCCGAGCGGCCCGCGCGAGACGAACGAGCCTTCGGCGCTGGCGAGCAGCGTGCCGTCGGCGAACGCCACGCTCGCTTTGACGCCGATGACCTGGCGGCGCTTCCAGAGCACCTCGCCGCGCACGACCAGCGGACGGCCGAGCAGCACCGCCCCGCGGAAGCGCACTTCCGTCGATGCGGTGACGGCGCGCTCGCCGATCGCTCCGCAGGCGTGCGCCATCGCTTCGTCGAGCAGCGTCATGACGATGCCGCCGTGCGCGATGCCTTGCCAGCCTTGGAAGCGCTGCGGCAGCGTGATCTCGGCCCGCACGCCGCGCTCGCCGTCGGGTTCGAAGCGCAGGTGCATCCCATCCGCGCTGTACGGCCCGCACGCGAAGCAGCGGCCGTCGTCGATGAACACCTCGGTCACTTCTTCTTCTTCTTGGGCGCCGGCGACCCCGACGGCGACGGCGCCGCGGATGACGGGGCCTTCCCGTAGTCGCCGTTGTCGATCTTCTTGAGCAGCGTGTTCGCAAACGCGACGTCCGTGCCGGCGGTGATCGACGCCTTCAGCACGCGGCGCGCTTCGTCGGGCCGCTTGTCGTCGAGATAGATGCGCGCCAGGAGCGTGTAGCCGTGCTGGCCGGATTCGCCCACCCCGCCGACGTCCGCCGTCAGCCCGCGCATCGCGTACGTCACCGCAGCGTCGTATTGCTTGAGATCGTGCAGCATCGAGGCGATGTGGAAATAGATGTCGGCGTAGTCGGGGACGAGGTTGGGGATGTCGATCACCGTCGTGAGGGCGCGCTGCGGATCTTTGAGATCCTCTTGGTAGATCAGCGCGAGATACTCGCGCGCCAGCACGTTCTGCGGATCGACGGCGAGGGCTGCGACGAACTCCGTCTTGGCGCGATTCGTGCTGCGTTCGCCCTCGCGCATGATCCCCAAGCCCGTATGGGCCGACTGCGAGAGCGGATCGAGTCCGACCGCCAGATTGAGCTCTTCGCGCGCGTCGAGGTTGCGATCGCGGCCGGTCAGCGAGGCGAACATGTACGAGAACGCCAGCCGTACGTGCGCGGGCGCGCTCTTGGGATTTTTCGCCAGCGCATCTTCTTCGGCATCGATGAGGGCGGTGAGGTCGGCCGGCTTCTGCGCGGCGGCGGCGTTGAGCAGCGAGAGCGCGAGGGTGTTGTCCGGCACGACGGCGAGCGCGGCTTCGAAGCCGCGCCGCGCAGCGCCGAAGTCGCGCTCGTAGAAGGCGCGCAGCCCCGCACCGAGCGGCACGGTGAACGCCGGATTCAGATAGTCGTTCCGCGCCGCGATTGTGAGCGGCTTCGGCGCGGGCGGAGGCGTCGCCGCCGAGGCGGGGACGGCGCACGAGAGGGTCAGCGCGAGCGAAAGAACACGGCGGAACACAAGGCTCTCGTGTTCCGGCCCCCTGCGGCGACTTCCGCCCGCCGCGCTCGCGCCAGAAAGCAGGACGAGCAGGCCGGCTAGCGGCCGAACTGGAGCCGGCGCGCCAGCGCGTCGGGGAGATGTGCCGTGTGGATCTTCGCCTGGACCGCGCCGATCGGATAGTCCACCCGTTCGACGCGCACGGTGCGCGCGGCGGCATCGTAGAAACCGAACGACGCCTGCGGGTTGAGATCGCGCGGCTGTCCGACGCTGCCGACGTTGACCAGATAGCGCACGCCCTCGCGCAACGCGACCTCGCCGCCATGCTGCAGGTGCGTATGATCGATCGTGCCGTCGGGGTTGAGCTCGTACACTTCGGCGATGTGCGTGTGACCGATGAAGATCAGCGGCGCGTCGGTCGCTGCGAAGGCGCGTGCCGCAGCCGCTTTGTCGAGGATGTATTCGAAGTAGTTCACGGGCGCACCGTGGACCAGCAGAAACTCCGGCATGCGGAACTCGTAGCCGAGCTTGTCGAGCCACCGGCGATTCTCGTCGGAGAGGACGCCTTGCGTCCACCGCATCGCCTCGCGTGCGGACGGGTTGAAATACGCTACGCCGAAATCGTCGATCGCGGCGACGTCGTGATTGCCGAGCACGACCGCGGTGGCGCGCTCGCGAATCCGTTCGACGCACTCGTTGGGGTTGGGCCCGTAGCCGACGATGTCGCCAAGGCAGAGCACCGCATCGTCGTCGCGGATCAGCGCGAAAGCGGCTTCGAGCGCATCGAGGTTCGAGTGGACGTCCGAGAGGACGGCATACCTCACCCAGCGACCTTCTCGCGCACCCGGTCGAGCGCCTCGCCGAACCGCTCGGCGAATGCGGCTCGCTCGGCGGGGGTGCCCACGGTCACCCGGATGTAGCCGTCGAGCGGCGGCGCCCACGGCTTGCGCACGAACACGCCGAGCTCGAGCAGGACGCCGACCATCGCTTCGGCCTCCTCGCGCGTCCCGATCCCGATGCAGACGAAGTTGGTCGCCGACGGCGGGGCGGCCAGCGCGTGACGCGCGGCGAGGGCACGGTACTCGTCACGGCCGCGTGCCACCTCGGCGATGACCCCCCGCAGGAAAGCGTCGTCCTCGAGCGCGGCGAGCGCGCCGATTTGCGCGGTGCGATTGACGCCGAAATGCAGCCGCAATTTCTGGAACGCGGCGATCGCGTCCGCGGAGGCCAGCGCGTAGCCGATGCGCGCGCCGGCCATCCCGTACGCTTTCGAGAAGGTGCGCGTGCGAATCGTGCGCGGATCGATCACGTCGGGCGGCAGCTCGTCGCGCGGCACGAAGTCCGCGTACGCTTCGTCGAGGAACAGCAGCACGTCGTCGGGCAGCGCTTCGCGCAGCGCCGCCAGCGTCGCGCGATCGACGAAGGTGCCCGACGGGTTGTCGGGATTCGCGACGTAGACGAGCTTCGCGCCGGAGCGCTTCACCGCATCGACGATCGCCTCGGGGACGATGCCGCCGTCGGCGTCGGCTTGCGCGAACTCGGGCCGCGCGCCGTAGGCGTTCAGATGGTAGAACAGCGTCGGGTACGTTCCGCGAGTCGCCACGCAGGCCTCACCCGGGCCGCAGTACGCCCGCACGATCAGCCCCATCAGCTCGTCGATCCCGCTCGCGATCACGATCTCCTCGACCGCGCAGTTGTGCCGCAGGGCGAGCGCGGAACGCAGCGCGATCGACTCCGGGTCGCCGTACCACGAGGTCAGGTTGACCGCTTCGCGCATCGCGGCGATCGCACGCGGCGAGGGCCCGAACGCGCTTTCGTTGGCGCCGAGGCGCAGCAGGCTCGTGCGGCCGACGCGCCGCGCCAGCTCTTCGGGCGCGACGAAGGGGGTCATAGGCGGCACCGCAGCGACCAGCGGGATGGGGTGCGGAAGGCGGGGCGGCGAGGTCACGGACGTTCGACCCGGATGCGATCGACGACGTTGCGGATCCCGTCAGTCCCGCGCGCCGCCGCGATGATCCGCGCTTTCGTCTTCCCGTCGGCGACGGTGCCGGCCAGCGTCGCCACGCCGCCGTCGACCGTTACCGTGACGTGCTGAAGGCCGGCCTGCGCGGTGTACGCCGTCGCGACCCGGGTGGCCAGCGCCGCGTCCGCGATTCGACGTCCCGGCCGCGGCCCGTGCGGGTCGACGCGGAGCTCGTCGACGACCTGCTTCACGCCGGTGACCGCGCGCGCCGAAGCGACGACCCGGCGCTGTGCCGCGGCGTCGCGCACCGATCCGCGCAAGGTGACGACCCCGTCGCGCGCCGCGACGCCTAGCGTCGTCGCCGAATCCGGGTCGTCGGCGGTGAGCGTCGCTTTGACGGCGGTGACGACCAGCGCATCGCGCAGCACCTCGGTCGCAACGCGCGTGCCGAACGGCTCGGGCGCCCGCTCCGTCCCGCCGCACCCGGCGAGCATCCCGATCACGGCGGCGAGGAGCAGCCCGCGGCTCATCCTCCGCCCCCGTAGCGAACGAGCTCGAGCGGTTCGCCCGCCTCGATGCGCGCGTTCTTGGGGCCGACGACGACGTAGCCGTCGGCACGGGCCAGCAGGCTGGTGTGCGAAGACCGCAGCGCCAGCGGCCGGGCACCGGCTGCTTCGAGCACCGCCGGAACGTACCACGTCCAGCCGGCCCGGCCGTCGAACGGGACGGCGGCGAGAGTGGCCACCGTCGACCGCCGTGCCGCCGTCTCGCCGGTCAGCGCGCGCACGACGTGCGAGGCGATCGCGTCGAGGATCGTCAGCGCGCTGGTCGGATTTCCGGGCAGGCCGATCACCGGGCGCGCGCCGATCGCGGCCAGGACCGTCGGCTTGCCGGGCTTGACCTTGATCCCGTGGACCACGACGCCGGGCGGACCGAGCCGGTCGATCGCGCCGGGGACATGATCGCGGACACCGACCGACGAGCCCCCGGTCAGGACGACCGCGTCGGCTCGCTCCAGCCCCTCCGCGATGCGCGCCGCGATCGTCTCCAGCTCGTCGGCGGCGCGCGGCAGGTGCAGGATCTCGCAGCCGAGCGCGGCCAGCCCACCGGCGATCGCCCACCGGTTGGAGTCGCGAATCTGGCCGGTGCCGGGCTGCGCTCCGGTATCGATCAGCTCGTCGCCGGTCGAGACGACCGCGATCCGCGCTCGACGAAACACCGCCACCTCGGCCTGCCCGAGCGTGGCGAGAACGGAGAGCTCGGCCGCCCCGATCCGGCGGCCGGCCCGCAGCACCACGTCGCCCACCGCCATGTCGTCGCCGCGCGGAGTCAGGTAGGCCCACGGGGCGGGCGCATTGCGCGGGCGCACCAGATCGTCCTCCTCCTCCGCGTCCTCGATCGGCAGCACCGCGTCGGCGCCGTCGGGCAGCACGCCGCCGGTTGGGATGCGCATCGCCTCGCCCGCCTCGAGGGACCGCGGCGGCGCGGCCCCCATCCTGATCGTTCCGACGATCCGGCGCGGCGCCGTGCCGTCGGCGGAGCGCACGGCGAACCCGTCCATGGTGGAGCGGTCGTCGGCCGGGTAGGGCGCGTCGGCGGCGGCATCCTCGGCCAGGATCCGGCCGACGGCCGAGTCCAGCGGAACCCGCTCGATCCCGCTCGGCTTCGGCCGCACCGCGGCCAGATACGCCGCCACCGCCTCGTCGGGCGAGAGCAGCAGCTCCGCTTCGAAGGTCGTGCCCGGCTGCATCGCTCGCATCCCGGTTGCTTCGACGCGGGGATGGAGTAGGACCCCGCCGGACCGCCGCGTAACGGCGCGCGGTCGTGCTGAATCTCGAGCTGCTGCGCCGCGAACCCGATCACGTCCGCATCGCCTCGCGCCGCCGCGGAATCGGCGTCGAGTTCGTCGATCGCGTGCTCGAGCTCGATCGGGAGCGCCGCGCGGCACTGACCGCCGCCGAATCGGCCAAGGCCGAGAAGAACGCGCTGACCGCCGAAATCTCCCGAGCGCCGGACAAGAAGGCCGCCGCGGCCGAGCTGCGTCCCAAAATCGCCGCGCTCGACGAGCGGATCGCCGCGGCCGGCGCGGGGGTTCCGGCGCTCGAGGAGCAGATCGCGGCGGCGCTGTCCGAGGTTCCGAACCTGCTCGACCGCGTGGTGCCGGACGGCGACACCGAAGCGCTCAACGTTCTGCAGCGGACATGGGGCGAGCCGCCGGCCTTCCCGTTCGCGCCGAGGGCGCATTGGGAGATCGGCGAGGCGCTCGGCATCCTCGATTTCGAACGAGCGGCGAAGCTCTCGGGCACGCGCTTTTCGATCTTGCGCGGGGCCGGCGCGCGGCTCTCGCGCGGGCTCGCCCACTTCTTCCTCGATCGCGCGGCGCGCAACGGCTACGTCGAGATCAACCCGCCGCTGCTCGTTTCGCGCTCGACGATGTGGGCGACCGGCCAGCTCACCAAGTTCTCTGATCAGATGTACGCGTTCGAAGGCGACGGCGAGAACGAGGCGCTCTACCTGATCCCGACTGCGGAGGTGCCGCTGACCGCGCTGCACCGCGACGAGATCCTCGCCGCCGATTCGCTGCCGGTGCGCTATACCGCGCACACGCCGTGTTTCCGCAAAGAAGCCGGCGCCGCGGGCCGCGACACGCGCGGACTGATCCGCCAGCACCAGTTCGAAAAGGTCGAGCTCGTGTGGCTGACCGAACCCGAGCGTTCGTTCGACGATCTCGAGACGCTGACGCGCAACGCCGCCGGACTGCTCGAAGAGCTTGGCCTCGCGCATCGGGTCATGCTGCTGTGCGCCGGCGACACCGGCTTCAACGCGGCCAAGACCTACGACATCGAAGTGTGGCTGCCGGGCTCGGATGCGTACCGTGAAGTCTCGTCGTGTTCGAACTGCACCGATTTCCAAGCGCGCCGCAGCGGGATCCGTTTCCGCCGCGACGCGAAGGCGAAGCCGGAGTTCGTGCACACGCTCAACGGTTCGGGATTGCCGATCGGACGCGTCCTCGCAGCGCTGCTCGAGAACGGCCAGCGCGCCGACGGCGGCGTCGATCTGTCGCCCGTCCTGCACGCGTTCGCCGGTTTCGGTTCGATCGAACCCGACGGAAGCGTTCGCTGATTGCGATGAATGAGGCCGTCGCACGGGCCGTCGCCGTGCTGCGGGCCGGCGGCGTCGTCGCGCTTCCGACCGAGACCGTCTACGGACTCGCCGCCGACGTCACGAATTCCGCCGCGATCGCGCGCGTCTACGCGATCAAAGGACGCCCGCCGGATCACCCGCTGATCGTGCACGCGCACGATCTCGCCGCGCTCGACGGGTACGTCGCGCACGCCCCTCAGGCACTGCGCGCTCTCGCGGCGGCGTTCTGGCCCGGTCCGCTGACCGCGGTCGTCGAGCGCGGCGAACGCACGCCGCGCAGCGTCACCGGCGGCCAGGACACGGTCGCCGTGCGCGTCCCCGATCACCCGCTCGCGCTAGCGATCCTGGCGGGCTTCGGCGGCGCGCTCGCCGCACCGTCGGCCAATCGCTTCGGGCGCATATCGCCGACGACCGCGGAACACGTACGTGCCGACCTCGGCGACGAGGTCGACCTGATCGTCGACGGCGGTCCGGCCGCGGTAGGCGTCGAGTCGACGATCGTCGATCTCACGGGCACCGTCCTGGCCGTGCTGCGCGCCGGCGCGATCACCGCATCGCAGCTCGGCGCGGTGCTCGGGGTGCCGGTCGTCACGCGCGTCGGCGGTGCGGTCCGCGCACCCGGAACGCTCGCGTCGCACTATGCGCCGCGCGCGCGCGTCGTGCTCGCCGGCGAAGCCGCGCACGAGGACGCCGCCCGCGCGCTCGCGCAACGCGGCGAGCGCGTCGCGGTGCTCACGCTTCCGCCCGACCCAGAGCGTGCGGCGCGCGACCTCTACGCGACGCTACGCGCGCTGGACGCCCAGGGGTACGACACGATCGTGGCGACGCTACCGCCCGACACCGAGGCGAACGCCGCGGTCCGCGACCGGCTCATGCGCGCGTCCGCGCCGCGATAGCGCGCAGTTCGTCCTTCGCCCCCTCGAGGATCGACTTTCGCTCGGCGGAGAGATTCGCGCCTGCGCGGTTGATGTAGAACGTCAGCATCGACATCGCCGAGCGGTAGGGCGACGACGCCTTTCGGCGGCGTGACTGCTGTGCGTCGCGCAGCAGTTCGCGCGCGATCGCTTTGGGATCGTCCAGCGCGAACGTCCCGCCGGGGATGTCGAGCGCGTTGCTCGTCCGGGTCACCTGGTCGGACCACTTCCGTTGCGTTGCCATGACCCATCGATACCCGCCGGGAAGCAGCGCCGCATGCTCCGTCTGCTCGCGCTCGCGCTTGCCTGCCTCCTCGCCGGCGTCCCCGCCCAAGCGGCCGCGCCGACCCGAGCGGCGCTCTCGACGCTCGACGTAATCGCGCTCGAGATCGGGTACACGACGGTGCTCGCGCGCTACTACAAGCCCGTCGACCCGTCGGCACTCTACGCCGGCGCGCGCCGCGGTTTGATCGCCTACCTGAAGACGCGCGGCATCGGCCAGCCGGCGCTGCCGCCGGCGCCCGCGCGCGCCGACCGTTACGCCGCCGAAAATGCGATCGCGCGCGACGTCGCACTCGCGGTGAACCGCTACGGGACGCGCGTGCGCACGGGAGATCTGATCGATGCGACGATCGCGGGCGAGCTGGCGGCGCTACACGACCCGTATTCGCTGCTGTTCAAACCGGCCGCATACAAGCAGTTCGTCGGATTCCTCGACGGCCGCGCCGTCGGCGGCATCGGTGCCGAACTCGACGTCGACCCGCAGACGCACGCGGTGCGCATCGTCGACGTTTTCCCGGGCAGCCCGGCGGAGGCCGCCGGACTCTTACCCGGCGATCTCATCGTCGCGATCGACGGCAACCCGCCGCCGGCCGGAGCGCCGGCCGCCGTCTCCGCGGCGCTGCGCGGCGCGGCCGGCAGCACCGTGCGGATCACGCCCTCGCGCAACGGCGTCGCGCGCGAGCCCCTGGCGCTCGTGCGCCGCGCGATCGTGCCGCCGGACGTGACGGGCCGTGCGTTCGACGGCGGGATCGGGTACGTGCGGCTGCGCTCGTTCGGCGCGCAGTCGGCGAAGCAGCTCGACGCTGTGCTGACGCGGCTGCGCACAGCCGGCGCGCGTGCGTTCGTCCTGGATCTGCGCGCGAACGGCGGCGGCTACCGCGACGACGCGATCGCCGTCGCGTCACACTTCGTTCACGGCACGATCGTCACCACGCAAGAGCGCGGCGGTGCGCCGGCGGTCTTCGCCGCGAAACCGACCACGCCGCTGCTCGGCGCGCCGCTCGCGGTGCTCGTCGACGGCGACACGGCGTCCGCGGCGGAGATCGTCGCCGCCGCGGTGCAGGACGCGCACGCGGGGACCGTGATCGGCTCCAAAACCTTCGGCAAGGGTTTGGTGCAGGAGACGTTTCCGCTGCCGGACGGCGGCGCGATCAAGCTGACGACGGCGCAGTATCGTACGCCGGCCGGTCGCGACATCGACCGGGTCGGAATCACGCCGGACATCGCCGTTACCCAGTCCTCGGACGCGCATCCCGGCGAAGCCGGCCACGATCCGCAGCTCGACCGCGCGCTCGCGCTCCTCGCCCAGCCGTGACGGCTAGCTAGCGTTCGAGCTCGCCGGCGGTCGGCGCCGCCAGCGGTGTCGCTAGCGAGGCGGACAGCGTCGATGCGTCCGGAAGCGGCGTTACTTCATCGAGGGGCCGTTGCAGCGCGACGATCATCGCACCGTCGCGCAACGTCGTCACGCCGCGTATCTCCCAGCCTTGCGAGCCCAGCAGCGCGAGGGTTGGGTCGACCTCCCCGAGCGCGGCCGCCTCTGGGCTCAGCGGGTGGAAGGCGAACTCGAAACGGCCTCGCATGGCCGTCCTCCTACTTGCCTAGCGTCGGCGTCTTACGCGCCAGCCGCAGCACCGATTCGTCGACACCGTACCGTGCGAGCGACTCGAACGGAACCCAAGCGAGGTCGTTCGATTCGCTGCTCACCAGAAGCGGCTCCGCCGGATCCGCTTCGAGCGCAAAGCGCACGTCGTAGTGATCGTGGGCCGGTTCTTCGCCGCGCGCCGGAATCGGATGAACGTCGACGTCGTAGATCCCATCGCTCGCGAAGCGCAGCGAGCGCAGGCCGGATTCTTCGCGCGCTTCGCGCATGGCCGCGCGGCGCACGTCGACGTCCCCCTCGACGTGCCCGCCGAGCTGCATCCACCGGCGCAATTTCCGATGATGGGTCAGCAGCGCGCGTCCTCGCGCCGGATCGACGATCCAGGTCGACGCGGTGACGTGGCCGATCGTCAGCGTGCGCTCGAACGCGTCCGGGTTGTTCGTGACGAAGGCGACGAAGCGATCGCGCATCATCGCTTCGTGCGGATCCACCGGTTCGTAGGCGCGCAGTTCCGCCACGAAGTCGTGGCGCGGATCGAACGCCGGAATGCGGTGCACCGGCCCCGCGTACCACGCAACGATGGCGAACCCTTCGAAGGCAACCGGGGAACGGGTCGGCAAAGGCAGGGCATATGGATACGACGCGCGGGACCTCGCGGCGCAACCTCCTGACCGGCGCGGCGAGCGCGCTCGCCGCCGCGACGGTCGCGGGAAACCCCACGCCGGCGGGCGCTGCGACGGGCGCCGGCGGTACGCCGTGGAGCGCCGAGTACTGGGCGCGAAAAGGTGCGGTCGAGCTCTACCTGTATCGCAAGCGCGGCAGCGCTCCGCCGCCCCAGAACGGCAAGGGCGCGTCGTTGCCGGTGCTCTTCCTCGTCCACGGTTCGTCGTTCTGCGGCCGCTCGACCTACGATCTCACAGTCCCCGGCGCGCCGGGATACTCGATGATGGACGTCTTCGCCGGACTCGGCTACGACGTCTGGACGCTCGACCACGAGGGGTACGGCCGCTCGTCGCGCACCGCGGGAAACTCCGACATCGCGAGCGGCGTCGCCGACTTGGCCGCCGGGATGGAGGTCGTGCGGCGCGAGACCGGCGCGGAACGGGCGCACTTCCACGGCGAGTCGTCCGGCGCGATCCGTAGCGCGGCGTACGCGTCGGCCGCCCCCGAGCGCGTCGATCGTCTGGCCTTGAGCGCCTTCACCTACACCGGGGCGGGCGCGCCGACGCTCGCGCAGCGCGCGAAGGACGTCGAATTCTTCCGCACGCACAACCGCCGTCCGGCGGGACGCGAACTCTACCGCAGCATCTTCACGCGCGACAAACCCGGCACGGCCGATCCGCGCGTCGGCGACGCGATCGCCGACGCGGAAGCGCCGTACGGCGGCTCCGTGCCGACGGGCACGTATCTCGACATGGTCACGAAGCTGCCGCTCGTCGATCCCGCCAAAGTGCTCGCACCGGTGCTGATGCTGCGCGGCGAGTACGACGGGATATCGACCGAGGACGACTGTCTCGCGTTCTACCGGCAACTCCCCAACCGCGACCGGCAGTTCGTCACGCTGCCGGGTTCGGCGCACTCGCTGGTGCTCGGCTACAACCGCGCGCGCTTCTGGCACGCGCTCGACGCCTTCTTGCGCCCGCCGGCGCGCGAGGATCGCCTCAGTTAGCCCGGCACCAGCGGGACGTCGCTGACGACGATACCGTCGTCGTCGCTGTAGAGCCACGCGCCCGGCTTGAACAGCACGCCGCCGAACGAAACCGGAACGTCGACCGCACCGATGCCGCGCTTCGCACTCTTCATCGGATTCGACCCGAGCGCTTTGATCCCCAGATCCAACGCGCGCAGAGCAACGACGTCGCGCACCGCGCCGAAGATGACCAAACCGCTCCATTCGTTGGCCAGCGCGAGGCCGGCGATGACGTCACCGACGAGCGCGACGTGCAGCGAGCCGCCGCCGTCGACGACCAGCACGTCGCCCTTGACCGAGGTCGAGAGGATCTGCTTGATCAGCACGTTGTCGCCGAACGTCGACACCGTTCGGATCGCGCCGCAGAACGCCGCGCGCCCACCGAACTGGCGCACCGGAGCCTCGCAACTCTGCAGCCGGTCCTGATGCGCATCGACGAGGTCGGCGGTGGACCAGCTCATCGCGCTGCACCGAATCTGAGCGCGTCACGCACGTCGTCGGTGCAGTTGCTGGTGATCTGGATCGCGCCGCTCGCCGCGAGGTGCAGCGCGACGTCGGCGTCGTCGACCGCCCACGTGCCCCACGGCATGCCGAGCCGGCGCATCGCTTCGGGGAAGTCGTCCGGCTGCACGAAGCTGGCGTCGATGCCGTCGATCGGGCAGCCGTCGTTGAGCGCCATCGCGACCAGCGCTTCGTAGTCGACCGGCTGCTGCCAGGTCGTCTTGAAGGTGAGGCCGTCGGGTTCGGTGTGGTCGTATCCGCAGCGCCACACGCCCGGCTTGAGCTCCTCGAACACCACGATCCAATAACAGGTGAACTCAGGCCGCAGCAGCTTCATCTGGGTGATCGAATCGATGCTGAAGCTGATGAAGACGATCTCGTCCGGACCTTTGCCGGACGCGTCGATCACCTCGAGCAGCGGCGGGATGATGCCGGGCCCCTGTTTCATCTCGACGTACAGCCGGCGTCCGGCCGGCATGATGTCGAGCACCTCGCTCAGGAGCGGCAAACGCAGGCCCGCCCAGATCGGACCTTTGAGGATCCCCGCGTCGAGCGCGCGCAGCTCGGCGAAGGTCGACGCACCGACGTTCAGATCTTGACCGCACGTACGGCCCGTCGTCTGATCGTGGATCACGATGATCTTGCCGTCGCTCGTGACGTACACGTCGAGCTCGCACGTCACGCCCCGTTCCCAGCCGAGCGCAAAGGCGGGCAGCGTGTTCTCCGGCGGTGCCGACGGACGGTGCGCCTGCACCGCGACGGGATCCGGGTAGTCCTTACCGGTGCCGCGATGGGCGACGATCTCGACGGTTTTGTGCGGTTCGCTCATAGCACCCGACTCCTTCTCGAACGCAACGTTCAGCGCGCGCTGAGCGCCGGATACGCCGCCGCCAGAGCGTCGTACTCGGCCCGCACTTTGGCGGCTTCGTCTTCGTGCGCCGCGTTCGGGATCTGGAACGACGTCCCCCCGACCCGCGCCAGCAGATCGAGGATGCGCTCGCGCAGGCGCGGCGCGGTGCGCAGGTCCTCGATGTTCCGCGGATCGAGCGTCAGCTGCCCGCGAAACGCGCGCAGCGCGGCGGCTCGCGCGGGCGTCGCGTGCTTGAGCCGCGCGTCGATGAGGTTGAGCATCTGGTCGACGCGGCTGAGCTCGGCGTTGCAGGCGGCCAGAAACGCGTGCCGGCGCGCTGCGTCTTCGGCGGTCGCCGGGTCGCGCGGATCGGCCTTGACCACGACGGGCTGCTCCTGCGTGACGCCGTCGACGGTCAGCCGCACCGTGTACGTGCCCGGAACCGCCTCGGCGCCGGACTCGGGTCCGCGGTTTTGAAGAAACGTGCCGCTCCAGCGGACGGGCCCGTCTTCCGCCAGATCCCAGGTCGCGCGGTTCATCCCGGCATGCTTGGAGACGCCTTTGGCCGGCAGGTGCCGCACGATGCGTCCTTGCGCATCGAGGATGGCGAGCGCAACCTTTTTCGCCGGCCGCGCGAGGTAGTAGGTGAACGGCGCGCCATAGGGCCGGTTTCCGCCCGCGAACTCGCCTGCCGGGAGACTGGCGTCCAGGAACGTGTTGATCGGCGCCGCGCGCCACATGCGGTACGCATCGCGGGGCGCGAACAGCGTTAGCGCCGAGGACTGCGCGCGAGTGTACGCTTGCAGCGGCTGCAGGTCGTCGAGGATCCACACGCCGCGGCCGTGCGCCGCGACGACCAGATCGTTGGCCTGCGGCTGAACCTTCAGATCGTAGATCGCGGTCGCCGGCATGTTCAGCCGAAGCGCGTGCCAATGCCGGCCCCGATCGAACGACGCGAACACGCCGCGCCGCGTACCGGCGTACAACAGGTTCGGTGCGCGCGGATCCTCGCGGACCGCGCGCACGAACGCGTCGGGCGGCAGGTCGCCGGCGAGCGCGCTCCACGTCGCACCGTAGTCATCGGTGACGAACAGGTACGGACGGTCGTCCCCGCTCATGTGCCGGTCGACGGCGACGTATGCCGTCGCGGCCGAACGATGACCGGGCTCCACGCCGTACACGCGACCCCACTCCGGCATCGCCGCGGGCGTCACGTTCTTCCACGTCGCGCCGCCGTCGCGGGTGAGCTGCACGAGCCCGTCGTCGGTCCCGATCCAGATCTGCCCGTCGCTGAGTTTGGTGGTCGCGATGTTGAGGATCGTGTCCGCCATTTCGGCACCCGAGGCATCCTCGGAGATCGGCCCGCCCGGAATCCTTTGATGCGACTTCTCGTTGCGGGTCAGATCGGGGCTGAGGACCGTCCAGTGCCCGCCGTGGTCTGCGCTCTGGAAGAGCACGTTGCCGCCGGCCAGCGCTTTGCCGTCATTGGTGAACGCGATCGGCGTGTCCCAGTTGAAGCGGTACGGCAGCGCCGAGGCGGGCTCTTGTTTGATCCGCGCGTCGGGCGAGACCTCGCGCTGCTGCTGCGTGCGCGCGTCGTAGATGTAGACTTGCCCGGGATCGCTGTTCGTCGTGCTGTTCCACACCAGATTGCGGTCGCCGGGATCGAACACGTTCCACATTCCGTCGCCGGGGCCGATCCCGGCCCAGTCGCGATTGAGCACGCCGATCCCGTTGTCGCTGGTCGAAGGTCCGCACCACGAGCCGTTGTCCTGCAGTCCGATGCAGACGTGGTACGACGGAACGGCATCGTCAAACGCCACGTGATACGGCTGCGCGAACGGCAGATCGTACGGCTGCGACCAGTGCGCGCCGCGGTCGTACGAGAGGATGACGCCTTCGTCATTGCCGACGATCACGCGCCGGCCGTCGCGCGACCACCAGTTCGCGTGATAGTCCCAGCCCGCTTCGGTTGCGATCGGCTTGAACGTGCGCGCACCGTCGGAGCTCATCGAGAGGATGAGGTTGACGTTCATCAGGCGGTTCGCGTTCGTCGGGTCGACGTACACCCGGGAAAAATAGAAACCGCGCGCGCCGACGAGCGGGGCGTGCGGCATGACGCGCCACGCGCGTCCGCCGTCGTCGGAGCGCCAGATGTCGCCGCCGCGGGATTGCACGATCGCGTAGACGCGGCCGCGGCTTCCCGTCGCGATCCCGATGCGGCCGGTCGATCCCGACGGCAGACCGTTCCCGGCCAGCTTGCGCCAGGTCGCGCCGTTGTCGTCGGAGCGATACAGTCCGCCCAGCGGTCCGCCGCTGGTCATCGTCCACGGCTGACGCCGGAATTGCCACATCCCCGCGAAGAGCGTGGAAGGATGATCCGGAACGCGGGCGACGTCGGAGGCGCCGCTGGCCGGCCCGAGATAGAGCGTGCGCTTCCAATGCGCTCCGCCGTCGCGCGTCACGTAGACGCCGCGCGTCGTCGAGTCGCGGAAGACGTGGCCGAGGACGGCGGCGACGACGACGCGCGGGTCGCGCGGATCGAGCGACAAGGTCGAGATCGAACCGGCGTCGTCGAGGCCGACGTGCTGCCAGCGCTTTCCGCCGTCCGTCGAATGCCAGATACCGGCGCCTTCCTCGACGTCGTTGCGCGGGTTCGCCTCGCCCGTGCCGACCCACACGTCGTTCGCATCGCGCGGAGAAACCGCGATCGCGCCGATCGGCGCCACGGCCTCATGGTCGAACACCGCGCGCCACGACACGCCGCCGTCGATCGACTTGAACACCCCGCCGCCCGCGCCGCCGGCATAGTACACCGCCGGATCGCGATCGCTGCCCGCTACGGCGGTCGTGCGTCCGCCGGCGATCGCCGGACCGATCGGACGATACGACAGCCCTCCGAGCGCGGCCGACGTCGGGTCAGCGGCTGCGGCCGCCGGAAGGGCGATCAGCGCCGCGCACAATGCGACACCCAGGCGAATCATATGCGAGGCCTTCAAGGAAACTCTTTCTCTCGACGAATCGGCGCCGCAGGACTGCGGCGCAACGAGGAGAGAGTGGGATTCGAACCCACGAGCCCCGTGAAGGGCCTTCGGTTTTCAAGACCGACGCGTTCAACCGCTCCGCCATCTCTCCGTGTACCGGAACCCTTGTCCGGT